>Ga0214923_10000245_pt1 | contig 82936 bp, 79 predicted proteins | sample LL1510_MetaG_FD_177993 | JGI IMG/M metagenome (GOLD analysis project Ga0214923, IMG submission 177993) | Freshwater microbial communities from Lake Lanier, Atlanta, Georgia, United States - LL-1510 | ecosystem: Environmental > Aquatic > Freshwater > Lake | place: USA: Georgia | collected...
TAAGAATTTTTCTAGAATACAAATAATATAAATATAAAAATAAAGTATCACCCCAAATTCTAAAAACTCATCCTAAACGTTTTAAGGGTGTAGTAATAACATCGTTTAGAAATGCTGTATCATCCTGGCAATTTGCAATTTGTGACCATGAACTAGAATGAGCAGTGTTATCAGAATGTGACCACAATTCTACTTTAAAGGATGAGACGTGTTTATTACGATGTTTATGTTGAGGTATGCGTTAGAATGATATGTATAAAATATCTTGTAGAAAGTAACGTAATACAAAATGTCCGCAAAATATCAGTATTACCAGAAAACATCTTGTCCATTTTGTGCAAAAGACTTTTTTCAAAAATCAAACATGGAGAAGCATCTAAAAAATGCAAAGTGCACAGTATTGCCGACATTATCACAGTTCGAAATATATACTCTTATGTGTCAGTGGGGTCAAGATACAAAACCAAATAATAAGCCGAAAGTGTCAACAAGCAGTGAACAACACAAGGCAAACCCGATTTCGCAAGCAAGTGCGACACATATCAGTGTGGAAAGGATGAGAAATCTCATAGAAAAGTATGACACACCTGATGGTAAGTCTAAACTAGGTTTGTTACTATCAGATTACATAAGAGACATATTGTGTAACAAGGATCACCCAGAGAATCATGTTGTCAAATACGTGAGACTTAAGCCTCCAACATTTCATGTAGTAAGTTTAGGAGAAAATGGTGACACTCTTACTTCAATAAAGGGAATCAAGGACACGTGCGATGTATTGACAACACCGTTGTTTCAATTGCTTAAAGCTAAATTAAAAGAATGCTTACGATGCATAAAGCACGACCCAACATTTGATTTCGATATATATGAGGAAGGAATAAAGAACCTTAAATCAGATCTGAATGAGGGTATTGTAAAGAAGGTGATTGGAAATATCTTACGATATGACATAGTAAACGATCACTATATGAAGTTCGTAAGAGACTAGCAGTGTATGTAAACTTAAAAGCTTAACACAGTTTAGCACAGCAACCAAAAGATACCTAACTATCTAACTAGCTGGAACGATGTTTAAATACAATTTTAATATCAAGTATAAAGACGTTCCCCTGAGCAAAGGGATTTATCATATTCATTGCCCCGAACACATTGCCAATACACATAGACTTGGTGCACCTTTCTTTGAAATTACAAAAGTGTCTCAGCCCGTGAATGCCCAAAAGAGAACATCTATCCATTTTGATTGCAAAACATTGGGAAGAAATCTAGGCGTCATTATGCGATCAAAAGAAGAAAACACTTCAGAACTATTGTTTTCTACTAAGAGAAGTGACCAACACTTGGACGCATTTTTACGTTTAATTTTTACAGTATCCGGTGATGAGAGCTCTCACAACCTAAATGTCAGCTTTATATTTTGGAATCCCTTAATCATGGCACTGGTTCCATTATTTCCATTATTTGTGTTTATAAATGGTATAGAAGACTATATCTTTTTTAAAACGTCTACAAAGCAACTAAAGATTCACCCTATGTTTGCTTTATATAGACTTTATGTACATGTCGATAGCGTTAGCAAGTAACGTGAACCATTCAGATCACTGTCCACACCTTTCTTTTTTGTATGCTTCTTCCAACGAACGTTTTAAAACAGCAAGTTCCCAAAATATGTTGTTATATTCATACAAAAAAGCTCCACCAAAGTCCATAGCGTTTTTTCGAAGCAGCAGAGTTGGGATATCATAATTACTCCTATCATACTCTTCTGATGAGTATGTCTCATAAACTTCATTATTGCTGAACTTAACTTTTTTCATATACACTTTGATCTTTGCATAGGCCGCCTCTTTTCTTCAATTATTTTATTCCTGTTTAATATGTAAGATAGTAAGTGGGTATGTCAACTTATGAGCCCCAATACGACTTAGTTATTGTCGGTGCAGGGCCAGCTGGTCTTGCATTGGCTCAAGTTTGTTCCAGCACGAAAAAAGTATTAGTAATTGAGAAAGAAGCTGATATAGGCGGTTGTCATAGAGTGAGAAGGAGTAAAGAAAATTTATTTACAGAGCATGGACCCCGTGTTTATACAGGTGCTTATGTAAACTTTAAGGGCCTTTTAAAGGACATTGGTGTAGAGTTTCATGACATATTTACACCATATAGGTTTAATTTTACAAGAATCGGAAATGAAACTATATGGAAGACATTATCTGGTAGGGAACTTTTAGTGCTCATCAAAGATTTCTTACAATTGCTTGCATATAGTGATCATGGGAAAGATGTTACAATGGAAGAATATGTAAAACTTAATCGATTCTCTGACAAAACTAGAGACGTAATAGATAGATTATGCAGACTTACGGATGGAGCAGGTTCAGATAGATTCACCTTACATGAGTTTTTGTCTTTATTCAACTACCATTTTATGTATGGTATATATCAACCTAAAGCACCAAATGACAAGCTGTTATTTCCATTGTGGAAAAAAGAGCTAGAAAAAAAAGGTGTTGTGTTTCTCACAAATACAAGAGTAACGGGCATTTCTACATCCGGAAAGCTAGTAACGTCAATATCCGTCACACAAAATTCAAGTAAAACTGTTTTACGAGCTAACGATTTCGTTCTTTCATTTCCACCAAAGCAATTACATCAATTAATACAAAATTCTACAGTTAAAGATGCTTTTGGACCTATAGACGAGCTCCGCCGTTATGCTGTAGACACCGAATACATAGATTACCTGTCAATTACATTTCACTGGGACACTGATCTTATTTTGCAAAAGGTATATGGGTTTCCAAGGTCAGAGTGGGGGATAGGATTTGTTGTTTTAACTGATTATATGAAATTTGATGAAGAGTCCTCGAAAACTGTTATCAGTCTTGCTATAACATATACGGATACTAAATCTACACGAATTAACAAGACAGCAAATGAATGCGACGAAAAACAACTCTTAGATGAAGCATTAGCACAACTAAAAGAAACATTCCCTGACTTGCCACAGCCAACACACACTCTTCTTTCCCCAGGTGTTGTGCGTGACACATTAAAAAACAAATGGACTTCACTTGATACAGCATACATCTCAACTGCTAAAGAGAAAAAGTTTTTGGACTTTAAAAGTAAAGATTTTTCTAATTTGTTCACCTTAGGAACGCACAATGGTAAATCTCTATACCCATTCACGACTCTTGAATCTGCAGTGTCTAATGCAATTGTATTAGGTAATATATTAAACGGAAACAAAAATGATAGAATTCTCCAAAAATCATTTACTTTTGCGAACTTGATGCTTTATATTGTGATAACATTGGTGATCATTAGTATAACACTAACATTATAGTAAATCGACTTTAGCGTGGGTTCATTTTACGTTATAATAGCTTACTTTTTAATCTTGAATAGTTATATCAGATTAAAAAGAATGGATGACGTGTCAACAGCAAGCGTGAAAGACTTATTGCTCCAATTAAGTAATAAATTGACTAATATAGAAAAGAGACTTGATAGATTAGAAAGCGAGACTCTTCTTGTTAAAGAAAGTGCTGTTAACATTGAAAATGACATGGTTTACATAAAACAAAGCACCAATAATATGGATTATCATATTTCCTTTGTGGAAAGCGTATACAATGCTGTAAGATTACCTTTTGCGAGAATTCTTGGCGCCAACCCTGTTTCACTAAAATATATCGAGCGCTCGGCAATAGAAGAATTGTAATTACAAGTCCCTTACCTTTACATTATTTATTCTTGATCCACCTTTGAATATCAAGGTATCGAGTGTAGTCCCATCTAGCGTAAGGCCACCTGTTACAGGACCAGAATAAAACACACCCAAATACTTTTTTGCGAGGCGCATGATATACTTGTCATCTATGTCTTCTCCAAAAACTAATCCTTTATTCATGTTATCATTTAGCACCCAATGGACAGCTGACAAAACTCCAGCCATGACTTGAATTGTTGTTGGGCCAAAGTATGGATCGTTTAATACATTTTTGGTGTATTTGTCATCTAATATAGATCCTGTCCAAAAACAATAAGGTTTGTCCGAGCCTGAAATTGGATTTTCTTCAAGCACGAACAAAGCTCCGACATTGTCATAGCCCCTAATATCGTTGTCATACATGTTAAGGACTTTCCATCTTGATGCATCGTTGCTAATTTCGACCAATTCCTTTTTGGAATACGTGGATAGTTGTTTATCAGTTAATGGGTTTAATTGGTATACATAGTGCATTGTCGGAGAATACTTGAAACTTCCTAGATATCTGTTCAATGAAATTCCCTCACCATGATGGATACATCTCCCGGTAATATGAGTGAACTGAACTCCATTCTTTGTTATCTTTAATGGAACAATTGACTTGAAGTGGATTTCTTGTCCTGGAGTCTTTGTAACTAACAATTGTGGTATTAGCTCACTTACAGTCCCCTTTTTGAAAGGAAGAACATCCTCATGAGTTCCTATTTGTATTTCAGCGGGCTCGACTCCTTCGGTGATTAACCCAACACAACTCCACGTATTGACAAAGTCTTCTTTAGGCATTTTCCTTGGAATTTGGGTATCAATTTCCGAACAATGTATTGCGCGCACTTTTAATATTTCAGCAACTTTTTTATGGTCACCTTGACGGTAATGATGTAATAGATCTTTGTCTTTTTTTCTCTTTAGAACCATTTTTGCCATATGCATTAACCCTCTTTTGACGAAAACAGATATAAGCCCCGGATTCATACCAAACTCCACAACTGTGGTTACGTTGTCTGTATCATAAGTTTTATTAACAATGTTTTGTAAGTTCACATGTTGTAAGAATATACTGCTATCTGCTACACATTTGTTGCTATATTTTAAACCTTTATCATCTTCAATTGATGTATTGATGTAAATTAGTCCTCTCATTCTGCATTCCTTGAAAATCTTGTAAGTAGATGTATTTGTAGATAGGTCTATTACAATGTCATACTTCTTCAAACTAAGAACTTCATCAAGCAAGCGTTCAAATGTGTTTCTTTGAATGTTATATACTAATGCATTTGCACCTTGTGATATAGCTTCTTTTACAGGTGGAAACCTAAATGCTTTTTTGTCTTTGTCAATTATCGTTATTTGTTTGTAGTCAAAACTTAAGAAATCCTTTAGGTAGTAGACACAACATTTTCCTACTGAGCCACAACCAAAAAACACTATCTTTTGCGAAGGTGCTAACGGTGTTAGTGACAAAGTGTTCTTACTCTTTCCATGGAGCATATACTTACACAACTACTTACGTATATATAAATATTATCCAAGAATAAATATATAATATATACATTTAATCGAACTTAAAGAATGTTGTGACCCTAATAAATCAAACAACAAACAATGTTTGCTTTAGTTTCTCCCTTTTACTTTCTACTTCTTATTACACTCTTTTGGGCACATCCAAACGCAGCATTTGATGCTGTCACAACTAGATATTGGGATTGTTGCAAACCTTCATGTGCATGGAAAGACAAAGCTGATGTAACAAGACCAGTTCAAACGTGCACAAGAAATGGTCTCCCCATTACATCAACAAATTTTGCCGATGTCATTTCCGGCTGCAATGGCGGCGGTTCATTTTCTTGCGATTCCCAATCACCTTTTATAGTCTCCGATAAGCTATCCTATGGATTTGCGGCGGCTAAGCTTAAAGATCAAACGGAAAAAGATTGGTGTTGTGCTTGTTACAAGTTGACATTTACATCTGGGCCTGTCAAGGGTAAAAACATGATAGTCCAAGTAACAAATACAGGAGGTGACTTGGGCAACAACCATTTTGATCTCCAAATTCCCGGTGGGGGACAGGGTTTGTTTAGAGGCTGTGAAATGCAATACACAAAATACATCGGAGGAGCATTGTATGGAGGTATATCAAATGTATCTGAATGTGATAAGTTGCCTGCAAATCAAAAACGTGGTTGTTTATGGAGATTTAAATGGTTTAAGAACGCAGATAATCCAAAAGTGAAGGCAGAGAGGGTAAAGTGCCCAGGTGCTTTGGTATCTATTTCAAAATGTTCACGTAAAGACTGAAATTGAAATTTTATTTTGATAAATGACAGTTGTGACAAAAAATGCTACAATGACGTCGATTGTGTAATGCCCTCGTGACAACAGAATAGTCAAAGTATTTGCAAGGCACATCAAAATCCCTACGGGGACTGAAATCCAATTATACTTAAGATATATAAGCACAGCAAGATATGTCGATGCAAAGTGACCACTAAATATCTTATCGTAACAACCACCTATTACTGCGTTTCTTTCATTTGGACACTTTTTACATTTTGGTAATATTGTAACAAGATTTGTCACAGACCTTATCAAGAAAATTGGTATCCAAAACCCAATATACTCAATTAAAATAGTCTCTTTTGTCAAAAGTGGCGCAAGGAATGAAATTGTCAAAATATCGTTCACATATGCATATTTGCTCAAATCAGGAAGATACTTGTGTGAAATATCAAATACCTTTGGGTTTGTTTTGCCCTCACTTATGCGTTGCGAATAATATTTGTCTCCATTGTATTCAACTACAGCCGAAATGACTAGGTGATAAACTATGTAAATTACAAAAAATATTAATGTCGTATACCATTTACTCATTTGATTTACAAACGTCGTTTATTATAACCTTTAATTTTTTTATTTACAAATTACAAGAGGTTACTTCACCATGGATACTCCACCACTCAATTGCATCGATAATGTATACGTCATAAACATGGACAGATCAAAAGACCGTCTCGCTAACATGACAGAACAATTAAAGGGGCTCGGGCTCGACTTTATTCGTGTGTCAGCAATTGATGGAAAGCACCTTAGGAAAGATGATATAATAAATGTAACAAATTCATTTTGCGGATCTCTTTGCTCACCAAGTATCATCGGCTGCTTTTTGTCACACAAGAAAACATGGCAAAAAGTTGTAGATAACAACGATAAGTATGCAATGATCCTTGAAGATGATTGCAAGCTCGTTGATGGTTTCGATCAGAAATTAAATGATGCAATTGACGAATTGAATAAAATCGATCCAGAGTGGGAATTCCTTTATGGAGGATGTTTTGGGCCGTGTAAAAAAAATGACAAAGCAACAGTGATTTCTCATCTACAAAAACTGTTTTTAGCTGAAATACCACATCGCGAGCACACTGGTATCAATACATTTATTCCATTGTCACCAGTTGGATTTCATTGTTATATTATAAGTAATACTTGCGCTCAAAAACTTTTAAAGGCACTCCATAAGGTATCTTATCATGTCGATGTAGAGTTTCTTAAACATGCGGAAAACTTTAGAGTCTATGCAATGATTCATAAAATAGGTTATCAATTCTCTACAGCTGAAAATTCAACTTTGAATGAGCTCAAGTTTCCCAGACTATTGAATTGGTGTCTTGATGGGATAAAAGATAATGATGGAATATCTTACTCTTATTATTGTGGATCACCGTTGTTACAACTTGACTTTTTTCCACTCACATTATACTTTATTTTATTTATTGGACTCTTATTGTCCATACCAATATTTATCCCTAGGCCACTATTTTTTTATTACGTGCTACTGCTATTCTTGATTGTTGAATTATTTTTGAACGTCGCTGATGTCAATGTGATATCTGTATATATAATTCTCTTGATTGTATGTATTAAACGTGACTAAATATGAAAAGCAAGAAGTTTCATTAAATTGTAGGTTTGATGGGCTTGTTGTTAGTAGTGAATACTAATGTTGGAGGGCCAGTTGGAGCCGGCCATGGCTGATATGGGAAATATACTTGCCAGTTCTTCCTTTCACCTGCTATATCTGAAAAGTCAAAAGTATGATTTCCAACTTTTTTACCAAAGATTCCATTTGTAGGAAAGTAGTCGACATCGTGAATGATGACATAATCTGCTTTGTTTTTAAAATGTTCCATTGCTAATGTCCGCGATTGCCATGGATCACTATCTATAAAGCAGACCGAAAGTGCGTTCAATTTAGAAGCCAAAGATATGATATCCTCTTCCCAGTTTGTAACAAAGTGATATTGGTGTTGATTACTTTCTGGATACATTTCTTGCATTTCATCGAACCAACTTTTATTACTCTCCACCGAAATTAAGCGTCTATCTGTATTTTTAATCAAGTCCAATATCAACGGAGTAGATCCATGACCTGTTCCGAACTCTACAATATCTCCTGAAGTTTGTTGGATGTAATGTTTTAAAAATATTTGATGTGTTGCGAAAGGATCGTTTTGTCTAAACATCTTTTTATATTGATGTTATATTTATTGTTTTAAATAATTTTTTAAGAACTTTGTTATTCAAATTCTTAAAATATTGGTGAATAGTAGACTAGATCCATGTCTTTAAAATCTCGTCAGTCAAGAAAAACAAGCCAAATTTTTCACAATTTACAATTATATAGCTATACAGCAAATGATTGGGCATTTCTTCATCCAAACAATGTTGGTGATATAAAGTATTCTATAAGAACATCTGATCACCAAGGTTGGATTGTGTGCGATGGAAGAAGTCTTTCTAGGTCTGTATATTCTGAGTTATTTGCAATTATTGGCACAACTTACGGCAATGATGACTCTACCACATTTAAACTTCCTGATTGCCGCGGTCGTGTGCTTGGTGCGATTGGATCTGGAGCTGGACTCTCCGCTAGAAGTGCTGGAACACTTTTGGGAACTGAAACTCATACTTTAACTGTTGCTGAAATGCCTTCACATTCACATGGTATAACTGACCCTGGTCATAGTCATAGTTATACAAATAACACGAATGACCAGAATGTTTCAGCATTAATAGGCGAAGTCGCTGCAGACCAAGTCGACTTGGCTCAAACAACAGGAACTTCAACAACTGGTATAACAGTTAATAACACTGGTGGTGGCAATGCTCACAACAATATGCAACCAACTGCTTTCCTTGGCAATGTGTTTGTATTCTCAAAAATCAATGTCCATTGAACTCTCACAGCTTGACCCCACCGTTTTGAGTAACTTGTGCAGTAAACTTTTTACTATATACTTTGCAATTATCTTTTGTATAGTATACTGGAAATGCCTCTAGGATACCATTGTCATAAGATTCTTTCATACCCATTTTGTATTTAAGGACATTACTGTATTCATCCATTCTGAACGCATTGTTTCTATGATCGCCTTTGACCTTTAGATAAAATTCCTTGCTTGATTTCAGTTTTAGTCCATAGAAGTAGTCGTTAAAACAGTAAATATGCGGTTTGTGGAATTCTTTGTATACATGTTGATGGATGCCTGAATCGCAATCGGACTGATTTTCAACAATTGTTATATTTATGTTATATATCTCACCCTCTTCTAGCTCAAAACATGTATTTGGCTGCACCAAGTTGTCATCATCATCATAGTATTTCTGAAAGTTGAATATAATATATTTAGATTCTTGCGTTTTCAAATAATTAGGTGATGTTCCATAAGAAATACAATTTTCAAATGGAAAGCAATCATTTTCTGCACACAAACTCTCAACGTGCATGCGCACTTCATCATTTACATTTCCTGTTTTTAGTTGTTGTAATACCACTTCTTCCAAAAGATCCAATACAGCCAAATATTGCGAGTTTTCATTGTGAACGTATGTATGGGCAAAGAGACTAACACATCCATTGATATTTACCCCAAGTTCTACTTTTACCACGTCACCGTGTTTGATCTTGTTATAGTCACAGTTGTCTTTTTGGTATACATAATTACCAACACAATCATTTAATGACAACGAACAAGGAAACGCAATGTAATGTTTAGAGTTTTTGTGAAGAGGAATGGCAGGTTCATTTTGCAAAGCGTTAACTGCCTTTTTTTGTATAAGTATATCACCATACTTTGTCAAATCTTCAAGGTCAAGACAGCCCTTTGCAATTGATCCGATTATTTCATTATACACTATTTGACATACGTTCGACGCTATTTTATATGATTTTAATTTCGAGTCATCCATAGTGTTGTATACACTTACGTTTTGACTTTAAATTAAAATATTATATTAAACTAATTTTGCAGGTTGTCATAATGCACGTCAAACCATTTACGCACATCATCTATACTTAGTAATACAGACTCTTCATCTCGTTTAACAACCTCATTTGGATCAAAAGTATCTGAAACAACAAGATTATTGATTAAGAGGTTTTCTTTATTATCATTAAGCATTTCGTTTGATATATGGCTTAAAATCAAGTCTAAGTTTTTGTAGTTTGCAGTTTCGCTATTCTTAGTTAATGCACTTTTTAAAATTGAAACCATTTGTTGTATCTTGTTCATTCTTGGAGCTACATTTTTTGCAATTTGGAGCAAATATTTTCTATCTTCAGAAGACAAAGTGTTGGAAAGTTGTAATTTAATCTTATAAATATATTCTCTCATACGTTTTAGTTCTTCAGTGTAGTTTGTGGCAATAGTTTGAGCTAACTTGTCAGATATTAAGAAATCATCTACATCATTATAATATTTAAACGGTAAGATGGATAACCCAAATGTATCAACTGATCCCCTCTTTATAGGAATAAACCGTCCAAAAGATGTAAATATTCCTGTTACATCACCAGTTGATGATATGGATATTCCCTTACTAACAATCATCTTTTTTGTTGCAAGTATTTTGTTAATATCATCTATCATGTCAAGCGCGTCCTTAAGTGTTGGTATTTTACCAACGATTTGCTTCATACGCACGCGTTTACCATACTTAACCATTCCGCTTTCCTTTACTGGAATGAGTAATCCTTTTCTTGTCAATGCGTAGTCTACTTTGTCATACACATTTACAACCTGTGCAACAATACTGTGCTTTGAACCTTCTAATAAGGAAATTACTTCTTGAAGATCATAACCTTCATCAAATGGAAAATCGAGTGGATATCTGCTTTCAGTCACGCATGATTGTGTATAGAACTGATTTATTGCCTTAATTACAAGATCTTCATTTTGGAACAAGAAATTAATTTTGTCACCGTTATTAGCTTTTTCATCTAGTGCAAAAATAACTTCATAGTTTGTTCCTCTTTTTAATAATACAACTGTGTTTTTTTTCTTGTTTTTGGAATTTTTATCATTGTGCCTACACACGATCTTTATATTTTTATAATCGGCAACTTGTGTAGATTCTGTGTATATGTAAGGAATGTCAAAAATAATCACATGTTTATTTGTAATTTCTTCAAGAACGTCTATGATATCATAAATCGTAATTATTGATTGTGTATCTCGAATCTGTTTTAAGAATGTTTCCTTTTTTTTATACTTCCATACTAGGTTTCCATTATTGAGAGTCTGAAATAATCCCGGAGATGCTTCAATATATTCAGCAATATAGTTTCTGAACTCAGTCGTATTATTCAATGTTTTACCATTTATAATATTGTCTTGAACTAATAATATTGCACCGAGGAGTGCAGCACTATTCTGAACTACACCCATTCTATAGTATTTTGTGCTAGAGCCTGAATTCCCGGAAGAGCGGGGGCCATTGAACAGTATATCTAATACATCTGGAAGGACACCAATTCTTTGAAAGTCCAAGATTTTGTCGGATATCAGTATGTGTTGTTTGGTAATGTCAATGTGTTTTTTCTTCCGTGTGATGTCTGTGTCTCTTTCCTTGTCAAAACAACATGGATATGAATTCAAATTATATCCAAAATATTTATTTTTATCATGATGCTTGCAAGGAGCATTGATATCATCATCTATTTTCTTATCAAGTTTTGGTGCATAGTTGCACTTATTTTTTGGTGGATCAGTTATTAATTTTGACAAAGGGACGGGATCAAGCCACATATCTGCGGACTCCTCTTCCATTCCATCAAATTTGTAGAATTCTTTTATTTCCTGTAACATGTTTTTTGAATCAATATAAAAAAATTTGGACATGGAATTTTTTTCATTAAATCCCGTGATGTATTCTGATACAATCTTTATAACATATGTAATAAACTCCTTTCCAAATTCATCTTTGACCTTTATCTTGAAATTGGAAGGCCTAACGATGATATCAAGTTCCTTGGATTCCATATTTCGTGTATAAGCATCTCTCCTTCTTTGATCCTTTTTAAAACAACATACTATATTCTCATTTGTAAAACCTGGGTATGGGTAGTCTTTTGTAGGACACACATATTTTTTGCCTTTGAATTCAATTGTATAACTAGAATTCGGTGGTGGCGCGTCACTTGCTGTTACCACTGGTTGCCTAGGTTTTTGACATTTTGTCGATAAAATGTTGACACCTTGCTGACGTAATTCCTTGATGTGACTCTTCTCTTTAACCTTTGTATTTTTGCTACTTTTTGCTTTAAACGCTTCTACTAATAACACGATTTGCTTTGTAATAACTTCTGCTTGCAAGACACTTTTAACACCATACAGTGTGATGATACTTGATTCGTCCTTAAACAAATCATCTCTTATATTTATTGTCAATCCTTTCTTCAATTCACTTTCTTCATCTCCATACTTTTTGTAATAAAATGACAATACATCAGTTGAAACTGTGTCTTTTAATTCAAACATATAGTTGCTAATAAACGGTTTATACAACGCATTTGTAAACTTTTTCTTATCAATAAGGACACTTGTAGACATCATTAACGACATTGAATCAACAGATATTGTTGACGATGACACGGGTTGAATTCTTTTTGATTGTGTAAACACACCATTAAGCGTATTCATCTGCTCAATTATGTCTTCTACTGCTTTTTCTATATAATCTAACAAGCTTTTTATATCATAATTACGATCGTTTGCACGTTGTTTTGGTTCAATTGTTAGCTTGACATTGATGGCCCCGTTTTCAAGTATATTTATTGTCACATATGATTGCAATTCAGGGACCATGTATTTAACAAAAAGTCCTTTTACTTTTTTATAAAAAAGAACATCTTTCTTTTTCTTTTCATTCATAAACCAAGACTTGATTTCTTTTGCTGAAGCATTTTGAGTGATTTTGTCATAAACCTTAATCAATGGGATGCTTGTGTCGGGCGATTCTATTGCCATCAACGGTATTTTACTACTTAATTGGAGAATGTTAAACACACTTTGAAGTTTTATAAATCTACCCTTTGAGCCACTTTCTACATCTGAACCCTTTATAGAAATATTTAAGGATAAGACATCAACATTCTCGCTTTGAAAATATTCATTATATTTTATATCTTTGTCAACGTCGAGAATATTTACGAGTTTTTGATAATCTGACTTTTTTGCTTTAGCCTCAGCTGATTTTATATTGATTATTCTTTCTATATAGGTTGCAACCTCATTTGACATATTAGCGTCTGGCAAGCTATCAACTTCTGTTGATTGTAAAGATAAGAGTTGAGTTACAAAGGTAAAATCATCTTCTGTTAAATCCACAAAACTTTCTTTATAAGCTTCATACATCTCGTCAAATCCTTGTGCCAGTAAATTATCTTTACCATCAACTTCGATTTGACTTAATATGTTTGTAACATAAATTATAGCCTCATCTGACAAACCTAAACTAAGAATCATTAAAAGTGACTCGTCCATGCGCACATATTCATTATTGCTAGTTTTGTATTCTAGTTTCACAAAATTTGGATAAAAGCTAATGTCATCTGCATCCCCCAGGTAAAAAAACAATAAATTTTTGATATAGGACACACTATCATCTACTAAAACTGTTACTTCATCATATAATGTTTTTGTTATTTTATCGACAATTTTTACGGATAACATCGTTATCACACAGTTCTTATCTATTGTTGACAAATAAATTTAATAATATTGACAACTCCAAATTTAGTTTTCAACAGTTTTCATTTGTGTTTATAACACAGTTTTCATTTGTGTTTATAACACAGTTTTCATTTGTGTTTATAACACAGTTTTCATTTGTGTTTTCAACACAGTTTTCATTTGTGTTTTCAACACAAATATACGGACAATGTGAATCACAAATTGTCAAGAATGATTCTAGTATTCTTGTAATATTATCATATGATTTGAATCCTGAAGCAATTACATTTCCACTTTGGAAAATCAAGAATGTTACATTAGTGCAAATACATTTAAATGAACATGTGCACTTTCCATCAAACACTCCGCCATCACCACCCTGGAAATCACGTATTTTAAAGATAAATTTAATTCCAGAATATGATTCTGGTCTATACTTACATATGTATGTATCTCTCATCAATCGTTCATAAAGTTTTTGACGATTTATTTTGTATTTCAATGAGAAGCAAATATTGATACAGTGTATACTTGCATCAAAAAAAGTGTTTGCATAGTCAATACCCTTATCATATGGCATATCTGTTGGCATTTGAATAAAAGGATTGACATTATAGTTCATTTCAACTACATCCAATTCATCTTTTGACTCTGTTTTATTTTCATAAAAAACATAATTAAGTTTTCCGATGATGTTTGTATTGTTATAAAACAACAATTTGTTGACTTTGTCATAGAATATTTCTCCATTTTTTGTGTAAAGTTTTTTATTATCCTTGAGAAGTTCTACTTGCAGATAACCAACATTATCTCCATCCATGTTGTGAATTGATCTTATTCTACGCGTTTCTTCTTTCACAGCTATGAAATAAGACGTGTCATCAATGCTTTCTACACAGTATTCCTTTTTATCAATAATGTAACGTCCATTTTGTTTATAACCTATTAGTTCTTTGGTGTTTATAGAGTAAATAACATCATTTTTATCAAGGTATACGCCGTTATTATCTTTTACAAGAAAAATAAGATGTTGTTTCCTCGCAATGCTTTGTAGTTTATTGTAAATGATAAAAGCTACGGTTGCTGCATCACCTTTTTCTTTACAGCCTGTTAAATGCAAGCTACCATTGCCAAATAACTTGACATTTATATCTCTTCCTTCAACTCTGACAATTAGTGAAATTTGATTGTAAAACAAATCCTTGTTAATTTTATCTATGTTTTTATGTTTAGATTTTTTGTAGATCGTTGTCGAATAGTCACCTTTAAAGGCGTTATTGAACTTAAATCCAATGATCTCTTCATCTACATCCAAGTATTTACCTATTGATAACAAGTTCAATCTACAGTTAGGGTAACGACATGACATAGTCATAGTAGAAACTTTAAAATCTATTCTATCTTTCTTTTCTCCAACACTCATAGTTGTATTTTGTTTAGTAACAAACCTTATTTCAATTCTTTTAAGCTTCTATGCTTACAGTTTTTTTATCACATTTTACAATTATATTATTTTATTTTGTATGGTAAGTAGTAATAAAAGAACAATATTGTAAAGATCATGTCTCATTTCACGTTTTCTAGATCTTTATATGATGATTGCAGTATAGTAAAAAAAGATACAGAAAGTGTTGGTCCATTCCAATGGGTGACGGATAAGAATGTAATAGAACAATCTAATTCTGTTAATTGCTATACACCATTTTTACCAAATCCATTCAACAGCATTCCCAAAGAGAATATCGACATAGAAAGTGATCTAAGAGGGCAAACTAGACCTTTGTCAAAATGTCCAAGTGCAAAATACCAAAAAAGCGAGTTAGCCAAACTACCTCAATTAGAAGACTGTAATAATACATCACAACTAACACCCGAATACACTCGAATGAACAAGAGTTGTAATATTTTCAGTGGTATGTCAATAAATAGGTTCCATCCATTGTGTGATGATGTTCAAGACATTAATAGTATTCCAAGCAATAGTATCATTGGTAAAAACACCCGCTTACAAGTAAAAGATGCCTTTAACAAAGATAAAAAGTAATTTGTTTTATAATAAAAGATGGGTGCATATTAAAAGAAATTCCACTTGATATTTTTGATTTCTTGGCTCCCGCTTGCGTTAACAGTTTCCATTGTAACACTTTTTTCATTAACATTTGTATTCTCATTAACATTTGTATTCTCATTAACATTCGTATTCTCACTTTTTTCATTAACATTTGTATTTGTATCTGTTATCGAGTTATGATCTTCATTTGACTTCATTATTGTTTTGCACATGTAGTCAAATCTTATTTTTAAAATTTCATCAATGATCGGAAAACTACAAGTTTGAATTACATACATAACACCGTATACTCCACCACAAACTAAAAGTGCAGCTGTGGATTTTCCAATACCTTTAACAAAGGAATCTAGGAAAGCTTCAAACATAATAATTGTTTACTATATATGTATACTTTAAACCTTTTCATTTTTTTAGATTGGCGCTGAAATGGTGGTTGCGCGCAAACATGCTTAAAACATTTTCTATGTCTAATGTAAGTGTAAAAATATGTCATCAACTATTATAGATCAGTTCAAAAAGGTATATATATCTGTTGAAAATTGTAATTATGTTTACGACATTGTCGTTGAAAAGATGCTTTGGATGCACCCTCGGTTATTTGCTGTCTTGAGTGCTGAAATGATTCAAAAGGCATTATTACAGATCCAACATATCATATTTGATAACGCATTACAAAAAATAAATGGAGTAATGCAAAATAATAGTAGTGTAAACCTTCAAGAGTTGTTGTTACAAATGAATAACCTTACAATAAAACAGTTAGAGTATGCCATAGAACAAAACATGGTAAATGGCGTGGCCAATGACGTATCTAACGAAGGAAATGTTGTGCCAAACAGAATTACAAATGAACTCATAGATGAAACTTCAAACGTGGTTGATTGGTCTACAGCTCGAGGAATTGATATCGGTGTCCAAACAGATACACAATTTGATCAAAAGCAACAAATCACATGGGCCCAAGAATCGAAAGATGCAAAATCGTCAACAATTGACGAATCATATAATATGAGCACGAACAGCGATACAAAAGATATATTTTTGCTAGAGCTAAATTCAATGTATAGCGATTTTAATAATGGAAGATATACGTTCAAGCTCATTGAAAATGTATGTTTAAAAAGCTTCCGTTTAAATGCCATCTCCTTAGAATGCTCATTCTACAACATATATGATAAATGCAATACATTCTACATATATGAAAATGGTGTGAAAAATGAAATAAAGATCGCAACAGGATATTATAGTATAAAGGAACTTCTTATTGCAATTACCGATACATTGAACAAAACCTCTACTACAAAGACATCTTACAAAGTGCACAGGAATACAATCAAGAACAGAGTGTTTATTACTTCTGATAAAAATTTTAAGCTTCACTTTCCATGCGAGGAGTTAAGATCTATGTTAGGGTTTCAACGGGCTGAATACATGAACAATAACACATACGTAGCAGAATCTTGTCCCAATACAACATTTTTGGATGACATATATATAAAGATTTATCTGAACGAGGACATCATACCACAATATACGTGCAACTCTAATTCTTGGATGTATTTTGAAAAGTTAACGATTGATTATACAAATTACTTTGGTAAAAATTACAATCGACAAAGTTTAGACTCTACTAGTACATTCTTGACAGATACTTCTGCCGATGAAATTTCAATCGAGTTTTGGGATGCACGACATATGTTGGTTGAAGGATTTACTAAATTTTCATTAACATGTGAAGTAGGTTCCGATATTAATCATACATAAAAAATGCTGTTTTGTATAGAAATTAAATAATTGCTAGTTAGTAGAAAATATAGTCATAGTAACTAGCCTAGTATGGAATGTTGTGTTTGCTTTAGTGATAAGGAATATATCGTCAAGTATGATACTATTGATTTTTCTAATTTAGATAAATGTATATTAAAAAGTCCATGCAATATTCATTATATATGTGTTACATGTCTGCGCATGATGATGTTTGATTTTGAAAGCCATCAAATTAATAGTGATAACTCAAACATGTTTTGCCCATATCCTTTTGAACCTTGTATCAACGATGCTGGCTTTAAGCATGTATTTCAAAATGATTCGCTGAGGAATTTGTGCACTAGTGACATAGAATGGGAAAGATTTATATCTTATGCTGATGCCTTTAGATTTACAGGATACACAATTATCCAGTGTCCAATGTTGTGCGGGGATGACAACATTTGTAACACACCTATACTTGTAGAGAACCAAAGCATAAAAGATATGGGTATAGGAGAACTAATAGTTCAGTGTGACCAAAATTCCCTTTGTCAAAAACGCTTTTGTTATTATTGTTATGATCGAGTAGGATTTTTTGATAATCAATGTAATAAATGTTGTTTGAACAACGAGTGTCAAAACATCAATACTTATAACTATTTTATCAATAAAAAACCTCAATCAGTAATTTCAATTGTAGAAGGTAATCAGTCATACCTTTGCGATGAGAAAAATTATTTATACTTTACTCATGAGATAACTCCAGAAATAGTTATACAACAAGTGATAGACCTGCTTGATGATGTTAATACATATATGATTTGTCCAATATGTAAGGTAAGTTTATACAAAACGGAAAGATGCAATGGATTAAAGCATCATCAAATCGAACGTTGTTATGCATGTGGCCGAATAGGTTTTCGGACAAAAGGATTGGGGGACCATTGGAATTGTTGTGGAAATGGAGGATGTTATAGGTTTGATTATGATGATGTTGTATCTAAATATGTTCCTCAATACGTTTGTCACGACTTTTATTGTAGCAACCATGAAAAAGGTGATTGTAAAGATCCTGAGCATCAAAAAGGTATACTAATGTTACAAGACTTTAGAAAGAAAACGTATATATATCACATTCTTTTGTCACTTCATACTTCAATCAAGTATAAAACTTACGATTCTTTGCTTGCCCTCATCTCTTCATGCCAACCTCATAATTTAGTTTATCTTCCATATAAACAATCTTTAATATTGGTAGATTATGACATGTCGTCTTATAAAGATTGCACAGAAGATATAATGTATGAAAACATCATATGTAAGCCTCCATATGAAACAAATGATAACAACTTCAAATATAAAGGATTTGCTATATCACCTGAAGAGTATATAACAAAATATAAAATACCACCACCACCTTATTTCACCAGCATAACTAGTAGTATAGATGCAATTTTTCAACCAAGTGGATTACAACTGGAGTCAGCATGGCGGAGACTGATTGAAACGGAAATTACAACACCTTTATTGCACGGTGTTTCAAATTCATCCAACAGTATTACTAGACAATACGATACTGACACTGACACTGAAAGTGACAGTGCAAGTGACGGATGACCACTAATTAGTTTTATTCGTTACTTTTTCTTCAAAACAGCTTTCACCTTGTCCTCAACAATGAACTTTTTATTTTTGAGGATACTTTCTGTTAGTATTTCGGCCTTGTGAGAATCTTTTAACTCCTCTGTTAACTTTTCAACTATCGTTTCCTTTTTAAATGTTTGTGAGATTTTTTTGGAATATATAACTATTTCTCCTTCTTTAAGAGCGATGCTGTCCATTTTATTTTTGACCATAAATTCTTTTATGTGTTTTTCTAGTGCATCAGCTTGTGTTTTCTTTTCTTTTACTTGCTTACGTAGTGCTGCCAAGCCCGAAATAAGATCTATGTATTCATTCAACGCAGCGTCTATAGAATCCGTGTTGTTAGACATTTTTTAGTTTGGTGGTATCGTTTTTGTATTGTATTTCTAAAAAAAATATTTAGTATCAACGCTGGGATACAGTAGGTCCTGCAATTTTTACTACAATTTTTTGGCTAATAGGTCTTATGCATTTATGTTTTTCTGTTTTGATACTATTACTATATAATTTGGCACCACATACTACACACGTTAATGTCATTTGCATTGGATTACTTTGCATTTACTTTTACTGTAACAATTTAAAATAAAATTTACTTAAACTTTACATTCTTTCAATGCTTAAGGTTTGAAATGTCATTTGTATACTTATATGCACCTACATCTCAAAAACAATTGTTTAATAAAGACATTGTATCACATATACGAAAATGGATAGTAGCATTACAACAAAATCCTAAAAAGATACTTTTATTGTCAGGGCCAACTGGGTGTGGTAAATCAGCTACTATCGATGTCCTTTGTAAGCAATACAACCTATTGAAATTGGACGGATTTGAAATGAGATCTCCAAAAAAGTGTGAGGAGGCTTTAGAAACGATTAATAATTATAACACAATTTCCTTAGATAGAGAAACAAAGGGAAACATATTATTGTTAGATAATGTTACAAGTATAGATGGAGTAGAAGAGTTCTTAAAAAAGGTTTGCAGCAGTAAAACCATACCAATAATATGCTTATGTTCAAGTTCAAACATTTGCGAATTGCAAAAATGTGGAATTGCCAAAATGTGGAATAACTATGTTGTCACAAGTCTTCAATTTCCACATCCAAGCTTATTAGAATTGAACAAACTTGGAATGGAAATTGTTGAGAAAGAAAACTTAGGATTGGATAAAAGCAAGCTGAAACAAATCATAGAATTTTGTCAGAAAGACATAAGGCAATTTTTGACAATTTTATATCATTGGAAGCTACATCCCAAAGGATCATTGCAAAAGTTTTTGGATTCTTTGCAAATGAGAAACAATGACGTTGATTTAAATAGCAAACTCTGTATAATATTGAATAGCAAAGATAATTTTGATTTTACTACATCGATCTTATCGTGCAGTTCTGAACCTGTGTTAATATCAAATCATATTTATCAAAATTACATTTCAACAACTGACGACATCTATAGTATTTGCGATATCATAGACTCCATTTCACTTTCTAATACAATTCACAAGAGTATCTTCGAAGGTCAGTCATGGGAATTATATGAAGATTATACAATCACTTCATGTGTGATACCCGAATTTATTATCAGTCAAGAAAGACAGTCAAGAAAGACGGATAAGGGTATTGACATAATGCCTTACAAAGACATTTCATCTAACTACCTAAATTCATTAAAGGAAATAAAAGATTCTTGTGCACAAAATTTTGCAAACCCGCATTTGCGCAAACTTTTAGGCAACTATGGATCGACACAACTATTGCACCGTTTGCATACAACTAATTCATTCCAAATAGCGGATATAATCCTATGTTGTATAAACAATGTGGGCATTTACTACCAAACTAATAAAAAAGGTAAAAACACCACTAAAAGAGAGAAAATGTTTTTATATTCTCAACTCCTTGCTAATGAAACAGTTGTGAAAGATTTAAGGATGATAGTTGACATAGTTACAAGTTATAGAATGTTTGAAGTTGACATTGATTTCATTCTTTTAAACTACAAAGTATCAAGTGATATCGGAGATTTAACTGACAAATTTTATGATTACATTGACATAAAGCTTTTAAAGAGGTTCCTGAATATTTTTTCATTAAATACACACAACGTCATAAAATCAAATGTAGAAGCAGCTATAAAATATGGCCTACTTTATCATCTATTAGAAACAATCAGCAAACAACCAAATGACTTTAATGTTAAGAAAGACATTTCAGACTTTATGGTGGACATAGCTGATATATGGAAGTTGTAGAATTAGTAATTAGGTGTAGAATTAGCAGCAACGTAGTAGCAACACAGTAGCAACGTAGCAACGTCTTTTCACTTTGTGTGTTTTTAATTTTTATTTATAATAATAATAATAGACGCTGTGGACAAAGACAATGACAAAGAGACGAGTTGATAGTGACGGCTTTGAAGAAGGATATGATTTCAAAAGTGACGAATATGTGTTTGACAGCGACAGCGACATCGTAGGTGCAGTGAGCGACAGCAAACAACGACGCGAGCGCACAGCGAGCACAACGAGCGACAGTGAGCAATCCGAGCTTAAAAAGAGCAGTGGTGACAAAGTTGTGACAAAAAGCGAAAACAGTATAGAAAAATACTTAAAACAATTAAACTATAGAATCGAAAGAATTCGGATACAAAACAAAAAACAAAAAAGTGAATAAAAAGCTTGCCGCCATTACCATTACCATTACCATTACTTAAATGGATAATCCTGTTAACATTTTGATATCAAAGAGTGAAGTAGAAAATATTCTAAATTATTTCTGTAACGTCGGTGACGATGATGCATTTTTACATGTCAATAATTTAGAATACTTTCAAAGAGCTTTTGTGCATGAAAGTTATTATCAGTCAGTGCAAAATATGATTTTAAATGAGTGTGGGGATAAATCGTATTTTATGCACTATATTCCAGTTGAGTCAAATGAACGTTTGGAATATCTAGGTGATCATATCTTAAAAGCTGTCATGGGAAAATATCTCTTCGAAAGATTTCCAAAAGAAAGAGAAGGATTCTTAACCAAGCTAAAGATAAAGATTGAAAAATGTTCAATGTTACATAGATTTGGTGTTCAATTGGGGTTTAAAAAGTTTTTGCTACTTTCGCTACAGGTGGAAAACCAAACCATTCTTGATGTAGAGCGTGGAAGAAACACTCCTAGCTATTATGAAGATGTATTTGAGGCATTTATAGGATCTATTATCATGGACTTTGGCGAAAAAGGTTATATTTATGCTGAACGCTTTGTAAGGTCTGTTATAGAAAATGTTATCGATTTCTCAGATCTAGTATCTAACAACGATAATTTCAAAGACTCGTTACAGCGCTACTATCAAAGTTTAAAAATTTTAACCCCTAAGTATACTCCATTAGAGGAATACAATCCACTTTACCGAAAAGTATTTGTTAGAATGCTTACAATTTCAGGCGATGTATTGGATCAACTCGACGACTCTGTAAAGGAAAAAGTAAAACATTATTCAAAAAGTGTTATATCACAATATAAACAAAGCAATAAAGCTGTATTTTTATCGTTATTGCAAATACAAAATGAGGATAAATATGTTTTGGGTATAGGATCTGGCAGAAAAGTTGTTGAAGCAGAACAATATTGTGCTAAACAATGTCTCTTGAATCTTAATATAAGCATCAATTACTAATTATCTAGTGTTTCGTTTATTCTTTAATTTAAAAATAAAGATATTATCAAAAGATTAAATATGAATCAATTGATCCCTAAAACTGTCAATTTTAAAGAGCTAGTCAACACCAGTAATAGTAAGCTATCTTTGCAAATGCAATCGAAATTAACAAATCAGTTACACGATACATTCACATCACAAGAACAACAATGGTACATAGCAAATCTATACGTGTATATGCATTATCACCCGACAGATGATTATCCTATTAACTTGGAGCATGTGTTTAAAATGATTGGATTTGCACATAAAAAGAATGCAAAAAGAACCTTGGAGAACAATTTTAATGTAAATGATGATTATAAAGTGATCGTGCTCCCTAGGGAGCATGGTAAGTTTGCTGAAGAAACAATCATGTTAAACATAGATACATTTAAAAATTTGTGTATGATGGCAAAAACAGACAAAGGCAAAGAGATTAGGAAATACTATGTGAAACTAGAAAATATTTACAATCACATTATAAAAGAAGAATTGGAACAAAACAGTCAATTATTATCTTATAAAGAAAAGGACATGACTTTTGTAATATTGAAATACCGTTCCAAGTAAAGCATTATTGAAGTGTGAAAAGATACAATGTTCCATTTATTTTCTGTAGCATTTCATCCCTAATGTTAAGCAAATCTGTATCGGACGATTTTAAGTATTTGGGAATATCTTTTCGTAGAAAATTAGCAAATTCTTGCAAAAACGTTACAGCCTCAGTGTCTGAAATTTCATTCATCGAAATTTGTAAACCCTCGGGGAAGTGTGGTCGTTTGTAACGTCCGATAAAGGCTTCAACAAACGTATCTGAAAGTGCAACAATGTCAGCAAAAAGTTGATCTGTCGCTTTGTGTCTTGAGAAGCTCCTTGTTTGCCAGTGGTAAAGTTTAATTTGGAGAATGCTATGAAAAAAGACGCCGATGATGTCTTCACAGCCTTTCATTTCGCCTATACTAAAGTGTAATAAAAAAATTACGCACTAAAAGGCATCGCAGTTTTGAGCTTTCTCTTCAAAGCTTTGAGTATCTTAGAGCCGTCCATTTTGTAAAACGCCATCCATAGCTCGTATGCTGTTTTTTTATCATCATCACTCCCATTCATCGCATTTATGTACTCTAGCATATTACGAAGCTGATAAATAGCATCACTAAAGTATTCTTTGCTCAAAGGGATTTCATCAAAAGATGTTTCTTGTAGACAATTCGACAAATACTTGTACAACTCTATTATCTTGGATATACTATTCGTTGGTGACTTTGATAAAGAGATCTCACGGCGTAAGCGGTCCATTATCTTTTGGTGGTTTTGTGGGTCGCACATGTTATTCAAAGGTGCCGCAGTTTTTATAACACTCTTGATAATGCTATCTGAAAATTGTTGAGGGGTATTTGGTATTTTTAAAATGTCAAAAAGAGATTGCATGTCATTTTCCATAAACAGCTCGATTGGAAAGTCTTGGCGCTCTACACTTACTTTATGTCCACTTACCAACTCTTTTTTCGAAAGGAGTTTGTAAATTGTATATCCAGGTGCTTGTCCATGATTGGTGCTAGAACCATAGACACCGAATAAATTACCTATACGTTTCCTTTTACCACCATACAATGGTAATGCATACCAAACAGTGCCACTTTTCTTTTTACTATATTCATCGAATAACCTTTTGGCACTACCTAATGAGATGTATACTCCGTTTTCTGGAAGTCTTACTACAAATCTTCCCGTAGGCACGGATGTAATACCTGTCGTATAGTCATTTGAGGTTTTAGGTCTTAAAGGAGAAGTGTATATCGCCATGACATTTGCTGGCATTCTTCCAATATCACTTTGTAAATATCCCAAAAACTCTGAAAGTTTAAAGCACAAGCCTTTTGTAAATTTACCTTTAGAATTTAGCATCTTTACTGACACCAAGTCATCAAGATCACTCTTGTTGTATTCATCTAATGTAAATGAACTTGTGCATTTATAACAATTATATTTAACCCATTCAACATCACTACAACCTGCATCTGTTCCACTTTCCGTTTCACTTTCCGTTCCATTTTTTATAGAATTACTATCAATAATGCTATCTTCATAATGTATATCGTCTTCTTCTAAATAAACTGTGTCCATGGTGGTAGTGTCCATAGTGTCTATGGTGGTGGTGGTGTCAATGGTGTGTTCTGGTGCGAGTCCTGGTTGGATACTCAAGCTGTCTAATTCTGGTAGGTTATCGATTCTCATGGTGCGTCGTAAAGGTTGCATATTTGTAGAATTCGAGTCCAGTTCAATTTCTGATGCATCTCGCCTTCTTCGAGTCATCTTTTGGTTCTGTAAAACTACTTATTACTAAATCTAAACAAATAAATAATTGGATAATTTCTGTTAGTCTATTTAAAAATCATCACTATTAGTTAGTTTTTAGGGTTAAAATCTCAAAAAGATTTTACAGAATCAACTTAAGGGATGGAGTTCACAAAGGTTGCGGAATGTGTAGAGCACTGCAAGTCTAATGGATTAGCATTTTTCAGGCGTGATCTGAACTCGAGCTTTGCTAAAATTCTAGTGGCAGATACATATCAGAATATATTTGAAAGGATTAAAGCTGGCAATAACAACTTTTACGAATCATGGTCACCAATGCAAAATATGAAATTCTTTATTGATTATGAGAAGAAAGTTGATCTTGGAGTGGAGCATCAATCTGATATTAAAAAAAGGATACAACAGATGAGTGAAGATCAGCTCACGCATAAGAATGATATCCTAAACATTATCAATCATGTTAAAACACAACTTCCAAATATCACATCAGTTAATATACTTAAATCCATACCCGATCTAGAGAAGAAAAGCTATCACATAATTTTTGAGGGGAACCATTTCTCAAACTACAGAAACATGAAATTGTTTGTGGAGGAATGTCTTAAGCCCAAATTTAAGGAATTGTTTGACAAAAAAATCATTGATACAACAGTTTATGCACCAAAGTGTTTCAGAAGTCTTTTATGTACAAAGTATGGGCAGAACAGACCCTTATTTCTAATAGATACAAATGCATTTTTATCAGAGTTGCGAGAAGATGTTATAGACATACAATCAACAACATACGATCATTTTAAGAAAACGTGTATAACATTTATTGAGGGCAACAGTATACTATTTACATACAAGCCACAGAATGATAAAAAGAAGGATACAAATAAAAAGGTGCATTTAATAAATGATGGTGATATATACTCGGATAAGGAAATCATTAAAAAGTATCTTGACATTTTAGACCCAGATAGATATACAGATAGAAACAAATGGTTAAACGTTGGATATATATTACATTCCATAAACCCAGAGCACTCAGATATGTGGCATTATTTCAGCTCCAAATGGGAGAATTATGTAGAAGCAGATTGTAACCTGGCATGGGATTCTTTTCAGAATAGCGAATATATATATACCATACACAACTTGATGTATTTAGCAAAGGTTGATAACCCTGATGATTATCACGAAATTTCAAATGAGATACCAAATCATGATATAAAATACCTCCGCGCTTTTGATAACATCATATCAAAGCTGATATGCAGATTATATGGTGACAAATTTGTGTGCAGTAATCCAGAACGAAATGAATGGTATTTTTTCAACGGTATTCGTTGGGTAAAAGAGAACAAAAGCTTTAACTTGAGAAAGCTCATGATAAATGATGTTTTTACAAAGGTTGAAAATTATAGAAGACAGTTAATAAAGGATGGAGCAAATGAAGAAATTGTAAAAAATTATCATAATATCTTGAAGATTTTAGGTTCGGGTTACAAACTTAATTGCTTGGAGTTAGAATTTTATAACTCCAACTTTTATAAAATTATTGATCAGAACAAAGACTTGATAGGGTTTGAAAATGGTGTATATGACTTGGTAAACATGACTTTTAGAAAAGGGGCCTCAGGTGATTACATATCATTATCAACTGGTTATGAGTTTGTGTCATACACAGAGGATAATAAGGAATATCGAGAACTATATGAGCTGCTATGTAAAATACTACCACACAAAGATGTAAGGAACTTTACATTAAAATCTCTGGCAAGTTGTTTGGATGGTCACATACGTGACGAGAATTTCTATATTTATAGCGGGAAAATGAATACAGGGGGTAATGGTAAAAGCACAATAATGGATCTTTTGTTAAAAGCTCTTGGAGAATACGCATGTGTTAGCCCTGTAACGTTGGTGACAGCAAAAAGAGAGTCATCAAACAGTGCTAATAGTGCTCTAGCAAACATCAGGAACAAAAGAGCAGTAATTATGCAAGAACCAGAATCTAATGAGATGATACAGGCCGGGATTATGAAAGCGTTAACTGGAGGTGACAGAATATCTACAAGGGAACTTCATTCCTCACAGATGGAGTTCAAGCCACACGCAAAGTTTTTTATGTGTTGCAATAAAATTCCTAGTATCTCAGATTTAGATGGTGGTGTTGTGAGAAGGTTAAAGATAACAGAGTTTGTATCAAGATTTGTTGATAACCCTGATGAATCGCGCTCTGAACAAGGCATTTACGAATTTAAAATTGACAAGGATCTAAAGTCGAAATTAGACTCTTACAAATGCGTGTTTATGTGTATATTGCTAGATTACTACAAACAATATAAAGAAGAAGGATTGGTTCCTCCCGACGCCGTGTTACAAGTTACAAAAAAGTATGAAAACGATAATAATGTTATAAAACAATTTCTTGATGAAAATATCACAACAGGATCTAAGCACGATTACATAACAAAGGAACAATTAAAAGAAATGTTTAAAGCAGATTTTACCATGCGAAGCACATTTGGAAAGTTTGCTTCTTTTATCAAACAGCTAGAAAATGCACTATGTATTGAATTCAAGAGTGACAAAAGAAATATATATAAATTGTATGGCTGGAAATTCAAAGTTGCAGAAGAAGAGTCGGATGTGGATACTGACGAGTAACGAATTCGACTACTTGAAACGACTTTCATACGGATCTCCTATAAACTTGCTTGTCCGCCAATCATCTACAGATTGATAATCAGACTCTACATCAACATCAATTAATGCATCAGTATGCGAGTTAAGAGTAACTGTGCATGACGTGTCTTCACTGTCTAAACTTTCATTTTCATTCACAACATTTACGTCGCTTTTGGCAATTAAGTCGTGTTCTTTATTCTCATCCAGATTTTTAACAACACTGAGATTTTGTGAAAGCACTGAATGATGATTTTGTTTGTATATTATGTCCGTTCTTGGGGAGTTATGTAGTGGAGAAGCGGTCGGTGTTTCAAATATAGCATTAGCAAAGCTACTAGTGCCACTACCACTGAATTCCATACTATTCACATCATGGGGCACATATAAACTAACTGAACGGAATGGGTTATAAGATGCGGGGTTATGATATTGATTATCAATCTCATCCAAATCATCAAAAGAAACGTTTTTATTAGAGTCTTTCTGATTGTAGAAATGCACATCAGAATTACTATTGTCATATCTTGTTAATCCAATAGATGACGCAGTTTCTTCATCATAGTGTGACGAGTTATGTAAAGTTGTTCTCTGGAAAAACCTTTTAATGGTCCGGGCTGCATTGTCAAAAAAAGAAGAGTTGCTCTTTGATTGTTGAGTGTCAACATCAGGGTCTTGATTTGGCAAATGATGATAAGTTGTATCATCCATTTTCCTTTTGAAGAATGAGATTACCCAATTATATCCATTTTGAACACCAGACACTAAGCGTCCACAAAAACGTAAAAAATTGTATGCGTATGTAAAAAACGTTGTAAATCTATAGAGTAAGAATATAATCGTGAACATGTACCATAAACCATTCATGAGTGTGTTTATAAGATATAAATCCATTGAAGGGCAAAACGTCCACTTACAGATGTTAATAACAATTACATACAAAATATTTATGAGTTATGACCATCTTAATTTAAAAAAACTAAATTCAAAAGCTGATATTTTTATGTACAGAGATTGTATATAATAGCATTGCTATGAAAAATTATGACGCCAAAAAAATACAACTTTATAAATCTAGATCAAAGCCAGTTATATGATTATAAAAAGCGAGTGGATGAATACATGCAAAAGTTAAGTTCCGAAAGAAAACGTTTCCGAAATGTTTGTTGTGTAAATTGTGGAGAAAGAGGACATGTTGTAAAAGACTGTTCAGCTCCTATAACAAGCTTTGGAATCATAGCTTTTAAGGTGGTTAACACATCAATGGATGAAATGCATGACAAAAATAGTTACTTAACGGATATAATAACATCAGTAAAAAAGAAACAAAAATGGAAGCTAAACTTCCACAACAATCTAACTCACTATCCATTAGTAAAGTTTCTCATGATACAGCGTAAAGATACAATGGGATATATCGATTTCATTCGAGGTAAATATCCTAATAATGAAAAAGACAGATACAACCTTATAAAGACATGCTTAAATGAGATGACAAAAACCGAAAAAAATAATTTACTTACCAAATCGTTTGATCAACTGTGGTCTGACCTATGGGTAAATCATGCAAGTAACACTTTCAAAAACGAATACGAGAATGCAAAATACAAATATTCTCAATTAAATGTAGTAGAATTGGTAAATAACTCTAATAATCATTACGACTTTCAAGAGTTTTCATTTCCTAAAGGCAGAAGAGAAATGAAGGAAACAAACATAGCATGCGCAGAACGGGAGTTTTTTGAAGAAACTGGATACAGTAAAGACACTTACGAGTTCTTAAAAAATTATCCTACAATCCAAGAAGATTTTGTGGGGACAAATGGTATTACATATAGACATATATACTATGTTGTTAAAATGAAAGATAAAGTGTCTCCACCTTTAGTTGATAAAAATAGCTTAATTCAAACTGGTGAAGTTAAAAATATTGGATGGTTCACCGTTGACGAGTGTATGAGTATTATTAGACCATATGATACTGCCAAAAAAGACGTGTTGCGAAAAGTGTATAATGATCTTCTAAATATGAATAATTGTTATGATTGTTCTAATTATTATCATGGGGTGCGACGAAGTTTGTATAAAAGACCTATACAACGTTCTTTTGTATAACGTGGTTGTTTTCGTTACTTATGGATTAAAATTTTACTTACTAAAAGTTAAACTAAACAATTAATACAAAAATGCTAAATACATTTATACTAATATGCCTTATATTTGGTATAATAGCTTGGGGGTTGTATGTCAATTTTAAGGATTCCGAAAGAGAATACTTCAAGTTATATAAAGAGTTTATAGATGTAAAAAATGAAAATGCAAAGCTAGTTGACAGACTATCGTATTTGCAAGATTATAAAGATGATGTGACGAAGACATTTAAAATTCTAGATAACGAGCTTGTAATGATCAACGATCAAATTAAAAAGCAAAATAATAGAATTGAGAATCCTACACAGTATCACGGAATTACAGATTCACTTACACAAACCACACAAAACATGGTTACAATGTTGACACCTGATATTCTTCACACTTTATTTGAGAACATCAATCAAGAGTCACCTATAGACAGAGTAGAATTGCGTCCAACAAGCGAACAAGCTCATGTAGAAAATGAAGCACCAGACACACAACACACAAACGGTATTGCAGAAAATGAAGAAAAAATAGGATCACTGGAGAGTGTTGATAACGAGTATGACAAATATTTGCTTAGATGAAAATGAAATTATTTTACATTATACCACATTATTTTTATATCTATATAATATTAAACACTACGACTATGCCCAAATTCCCTATGGCCGATGGCAGAGAGTTCACAAACTTTCTACCAAGTTGTGAATTGAATAACCAGATTCAAAAAAAATATGACGTTAAAGATGGTCATCAGTATAGATATTTCTTGCAACAAAATGCAGAAAAAATTATAAAAGACATGGCAGATTGTGCAAATAAACAAGACTGCAAGATGTGCCCAGTGTGCAAGTCAGCTTTGGAATGGAAACCAGATAGTTCTACATGAAACAATTTAGTAAAAATATTATTTTTGCAAATATATAGTAAGTAACGTTATATTTGTATTGTTATGATTTCTTTATGGAATGTATTTATGATACTTCTCATTATTATTGGATTAATATTTTTTAGTTTCCATTTTTATGATGTAACATATGTCAGATCAGTTATCGATAACAAAGTTTACAAGATTCGTCGAGGGGATGCAAAAGAAACTTACTTGGAAGAATCAGCTGATACTTTAGCAAACATCAATACAAGAGTTATGAAGTTAATCTCATATCTTGATACTCTCGATTCTGATAAGAATATTAAAATGCTAGTAGACAAATTAAAACAAAACTATTCATCAAGTGCAATCTCAGAAGCTGCTGTTGATAAACGATATACGACTTTTACTGTTGATAAAAAAGATATGCACATTTGCCTGAGAACACGTGATGAAAAAGAAAGACTATATAATATGAACACTCTTATGTATGTTGTCATACATGAGCTCGCGCACATGTGCAATTACGATAAGGAAGGATCACCTATCCTTGGTCACGGACTAGAATTTAAGTATATATTTAAATTGTTGGTAGAAAAGGCTATAGAAATAGGAATTTACAAATACGTAGATTACCAAAAAGCCCCTACAGAATATTGTGGCATAGTCATAAACAGTCAAATTGTTGACTAAGTCTCTAAGAAATTGATTTACAACGTCTAAAATATAAATTTACAAAGAGGATGGACGGTTCTAATAGTTCAACAAAATCAGAATCTGTTATTGATTTATATTCCGATAAAGCAAGGGACGAACATTTGTTCTGTAAAATTTGTAACAATACATCAAATGATAATTTAATTATTCTATCATGCAAACATGTATTTCATGTATACTGCCTTGCAAGTCAGCATTTCAAAGACACTAATGCCAATTCTACTTCAATTATTGATGAAGGTTATTTTAATAACCGAAAGTGCACAACTTGCTTTAAGACTATGGACAAAGAAGAATTAATGTTCCTTCATAGCAAGTTTCTAGGTAGCACTAAGCAGAAATTGGAATCTCATCAACAAAATGTCGAAACACTTGAGCTGCAATTCAACAAGATAAGAGAAGAATTGCGAGCTTGCTATGAATATAAACAAAAGCTCGAAGTTGAGAGAGAAAAGTCAAAACAAATTGTGACTTTGCTCATGACTTTAATCTAATGAATACCGACTACCATACTCATTTGTTTCTTTTCGGTGTTAGCGCAATTTTGGAAAATAGTCCTTTGATTGACTTTTTAGATGTTGTAGACTTTGTTGACTTGGTAGATTTTGCAGATTTAATTGATGGTGATGGCGAATTCTGAATAGGATAATCTACAGTGTAGCGATGCTTGTTAGTATTCAAATATTCTATATAATGTAAAAAGTTGTTTAACAATCTTTTTTGCCTCAAGATAATATCTTTTATTTCCTTTTTGAGGTCATCTATTTCTTTCTTATCTCTTATTGTCATATAGAATTTATCCGAATCAATTTTCATATATGTATCTTTCACCATAGGCAGCACACGTTTGTAAGCTTCAATATTACACATTGTATCATCTAAGTATCTTTGTTTTTGTGTTATGTAGTGAGCATCAGAGTTCACTAGGTAATTATTGGTTTTAAATAAAAGAACGTCGAAATTGTATTGAAGATATTCTTCTTGAAATTCATCAACGTCTTGGTAATGCATACTCTGTTATTATTTTATGAACTAAAAAAAATTAATGGAACAAACAACATTGTATTTTAGAAAATCATGTCTATGCAGGAGACATACTTACGTATCCTTTCCCATAATGATAGCCCTTCTAAATCTAGACTTTTGCAATGTGATAAGGCAGCTGAAAACCTTTGGTCATTGTATAAAAAGAATATAGAAAGCATCATCAAGAATATAGTAACTATGTAGCATATAATTGACCATGAAGTGCTAGAAATATCATACATAGGTGCGATAAATTTATGTGTGTAACTTTGCGTAGGTTGAATGCCTCTAAGACTGCATTCTAGCAAGGTTAATGAACATGCATTGTTATTTCCAATCCAGTGCACCAACAAAGAAATACAAAAGGTTATATGTAATATCAATATTGGGGCATATTTTGTGAAAGGTGCAAGAAGGACAAATAGAATAATAAGGCTATGAAATATAGATATGAAATTTGCTAAAACTTCGCTCATAAGATTTTGTTATTCTATAGTTACTATGTAGATAGCAAAAAATGTTTCTACTTGTCGATTACAGAGAAAAATGGTTTTTTGACGATATTGAAAAACATCCTAAGAGTATACCAACAGAATGTATTAAAAGCGTTGCATTACCAGTTGGAGATTTTGTAGTATCAGAAACCGAAGATTTTACATCCGCTATTTATATAATTGAGAGAAAGTCAATTAGCGATCTTGCAGCAAGTATTGTTGATGGGCGTTTTAGAGAACAAAAAAGTAGATTGGCAGAATCACTTAATAGTGAAAGTGTAGTATATTTAATAGAAGGTTCCAACAGTTGAGCAGTTTATTATTAATTTATGATAAATAATCATAAATTTTGATTTAAAGATAACTCAACTAGTAGTTTTATAAGGAGAATTTATGAATGAAAAAGCGTTTGTATCCATTCGAGAAGCTAGTTCTATCACTGGACTCGAAGCTCAAACCCTTCGTAAACTTGCTGATCAACAGATATTACCATGCTACAAAACACCTGCCGGACAACGTATGTTTGATAGACTTGGTCTGGAAACGATGTGTCATCCTGCTTCTATTAATACTCAAGTTTCCAAAAATAAAACGAACTTTGTTTACACTAGAGTTTCATCTAAAAAACAAATGGATGACCTTTCTCGACAAGTTAGTTACATCAAGTGTCAGCGACCAGAATACTCTTCATATACATTTGTTTCAGACGTTGCTAGTGGAATTAACTTCAAAAGAAAAGGACTATCAACCATTCTGGACGCCTGCTTACAAGGAATTGTCGGAGAAATTGTTGTTGCCCATAGAGATCGACTCAGTCGATTCGGATTTGACCTCCTTGAACTCATTGTCTCGAAATGCGGTGGCAAAATCGTCGTTCTTGACAATCAAGGAAATAGAAGTTCAGAACAAGAACTCTCAGAAGACCTACTTTCAATTGTCCACATCTACAGTTGTAGACAAATGGGTAAACGAAGCTACAGATCAAAATGTAACCAAAGCTTTGAAAATAAAGCTTAAACCATGTTGTCAACAGCGTAAAGTATTGAACGAATGGATTAACACTAGCAATTATGTATACAACAAAACTATAGAATCAATCAATAACGGTGATAAAATCAACTTTATGAGCTTACGTGACAAGTTAGTGACTAAACATACCAAAAAAGGACATGTGAAATACAAAGAACTCACAAGTGAAATAGACAAACTAAAAGAAAAAAAAAAGAAAATGTCCAAAGAACACTTGTGTACCGATGTATCAACTCTAATTACCAAAAAAACATCAGATTTAAGAAACTTTGCTAAAACATTGCCCAAAGAGCAAAATCTGAACGTTAAAGATTGGGAATGTAACACTCCTAAAGAAGTGAGAGCAGGTGCTGTAAATGATGTTTGTAAAGCTTATAAAACTGGGTTTGCTAATCTCAAGGCAGGAAACATCAATCACTTCAGACTTGGCTTTAGAAAACATTATAACACTACGAAAAGCATAGTTATACCCAAATCGTTCGTTTCTATAAGAAACGGAGGTTTACGTATTGCACCAGACTTCTTCAAAGATAAATGCGAGTTTCGCATAGGCGGACGAACGTTGAAAAAACACAAGTTACTAGAAGTAAAGAATGATTGCAGGATACTTAAAAAGAACGGTAATTATTGGATTGTGATTCCAGTTGTAATAGACGTTGAAAAAAGAAAAACACCTATAAATTATTGTGGAATTGATCCGGGTTCAAGGACGTTTATGACAACTTTTGGTAACTCAGGTTGTAATGAGTATAAACACGATCAAATTTTATTAGACAAATTGAATAAAAGAATCAGAATTTTAAAAAGTCTTAGGACAAGACCTAGAGAACAGAACAAAAGAAACAAATACAGAAAGAGAGCTTTAACTAAAGTTGAGAACTACAAATCAAATTTGATAGATGAGTTACATTGGAAGACGATTAGTGACTTACTAAAGGTAAACGACTTTGTTTTTTATGGCAATATCAAGAGCCACGGTATTGTTAAAAACGGAGTGAACAAGCAATTGAACAGAAATCTGAATGACCTGAAGTTGTATAAGTTCAAAGAACGAATGTTATACAAAGCTAAAGTACTTGGAAAAAATGTGTTCATTGTAAATGAAGCATACACAACACAAACGTGTTCGTATTGTGGAAACATATATAAACCAGGGTCATCTGAAGTTTACAATTGTTCAAATTGTTCAAGAGTTACGAGTAGAGATGTAAATGCATCAAAAAACATCCTTATGAAAGGAATTGTTGGCAACTTATAATAAGTTGCAAGCACCGTCGGCGTTCCTTGGCGGTTAGAAGACCATTTAAACTTGATAAATACTAAAAGTATTTGTTACTAAGAAGGCTTGTAAATCTAGCGATAAACAGGATTTATAAGAGTTTATCTGGGTTTTTGGAACGGATCTATCAATTGGACCTAAAAGAAAGATTGGAGAAAATTTATCTAAAAAAATTTACAGTTTTCTTATTAGTGAACCGTTGGAACCCTAAAACCTAGTTATTTAATATAAATGAATAAAAGCTGAGAAGGTTATAGAGCATAAGTAATGAAAAGTATTGATATTGACATTGAGGGTTCTAACAGTTGAGTAGTTTATTAATAATTTATATTTATTAATCATAAATTTTGATTTAAAGATAACTAACTAGTGTTTTAAGAACAAACATTTATGAATGAAAAAGCGTTTGTGTAGTTCTTCAATTTTTATAGACGATGTTTTTATGACAATATCAAGAGCCACGATATTGTAAAAAACGGAGTAAATAAACATTTCAACAGAAAGACTGATGAAATGAATTGTTAACACCTTATTTTAAGTTGTCAACACCGTCGGCGTTCCTTGGCGGTTAGAAGACCATTTAAACTTGATAAATACTAAAAGTATTTGTTACTAAGAAGGCTTGTAAATCTAGCGATAAACAGGATTTATAAGAGTTTATCTGGGTTTTTGGAACGGTCTCGTGATTTCAGTTTCTTCAAAAACAAAACATATCAAGTTTAGTTAATGTCAAATTTATTTTAGCACCAATTTTTTTTTAATTAAATCTTCTTGGATTAATCTGGCGAGTTGATCTTTATCAAGTTGTTGTAGCTCATCTTTAGTTAATTTTAATTCTAGATATATAGCAATGTCAATCAGCAAAGGTTTCTTGAAGCTACCAATCCACATGCCTGAAATAGTTTTTCTTTTATCATCGGCTGATACATTGGAACGGAGGTCTACAATCCTAAATTTATTATCAATAGGACCAAACATGTTATCCTTCGTGCCTCTCTGTCTAAATGTTCCGAACAAAAGGTATGATTTTATTATGTTCAAATTGTAATCTATATCTTTCTTTACAAGTGAAGGGGCCTTTTTCACACTTGCTTTTTGTTGTTTCTCAATCTTTTGCTCTTCAAAGTAACCATTTTGTTGCATAAACTCAGTTAAAGTTAACTTATTCAAGTCAATTGTAAAATCAAGCATTTTAGAGAAAAGTGATGATTTTACATCTATATCGTTATCATTAAATATGTAATATGGTCCCTTTTGAATGATATAGCCATCTCTACCATAAATATCTTTAGCAGAAAGTTTATTGTCCACAATTTCTTGCAATGCAACAAAAATAGCCTTGTCATTTATAGATGGTTCTTTTGATTTGATAAATGATAACAAGTCATCAAGATGCCAAACAAAATATTGTGAGAATAACTCGATTATTAAAGATTGACTGTATTGAATATCATTTTGGTCAAAATGTTTTATGTAAAGATCATATGTTGATTTATCTTCTCCAGTCGGTTGCGGCTCTACACATTGATAGGAGCATTTTTGGTAATCACATTCTGCTGAAAAGTCATCTGAACTGATCAAGTTTCTTTTCAAAGTAGAATTACAATCTACACTTATTTCTTTTAGCAGTCTTTCAACCTTTTTATTAGCACGATCTTTTTCTTCGGAAAGTATATATTTTTCTCTATCTATAAAGAATTTTTGCAAGTTCTGTGAACCTGACACAACGGAACTCATATCATTTTCATCATAAAATATTGACACATATTTATACACTTCTACGTCTCTTTGCGATACATCCAAGTCATGATGTGACATGTTTCTTATGGCGCGACCTATAATTTGATTAATTCTACTCATATTCCATGATGGTTCTAAGATATGAACCTGCCTAACATTTTTTAATGTAATTCCTTCCGATATTAATGGAGAACCAATTAGAATACTAATCAAATCTCCGTTTCTATTTTCATAACTGTTAAAAATCCTGCGATACTTTTCCCTAACATCTGGTTTAGTCCCTTCATCAAAGACCACAAAAGAGTTTCTGTCAGGATTATTAGAATTAGTTGTATATTCTTTGAATCCATTGTTTTGTAAAACGAGCTTTATTAGACTTGTTCCTCCATATGATACATAATTTGAATAAACAAATGCATTACCCTTTGATTTTCGGAGGTTCGTTAACAGTTCGTGTAGTTTTATAGAATACTTTTTAAGATCATCTGTAAATACTTTTACATAATCTTTTTGTATTGTGATATTTCCTTTCTTAGTTCTTTGCGTGCACTGCAAGAATCCTTCCTTACCAAATAACATATTTGGATAAGTCATTGTTGCGGCATCACTGCTATTTTTATACAGTGAACTAGATTTTGAAATAGTTGTATTCTCGAGGACATTTTCTTGTGCCTCTATAATACCAATAGCGGTGGACATGTCATATTTAGAATATTGATTTAAATCTGTTTTTAAAGCATTCAAATACGTCGCATATTGGTATGCTGACATTTGGCAGTATACAACCTTTGATGACTTTGATGTATTATTAAGCAAATCTGATCCCATTTCTATCTTTTTTGGAAACGTATTTAAATTTGGTGCCAAGTATGAGACCTTTCCTTTTAACGTTTCTTTCAAAATGTCAATTCCATCATTAGTCATTTGTATGACACCACCCTTTAAGACAGAGTTGTTGATAAATTTCGATTGAACCCTAGTAAGTATTTCTTTGCCTCTATGCTCTCCAAAAGATATAGGTTTAAAACTATCACCTCTTATTGGCAAAATGTGTTTACTGTTATTGACATTTAAAATGTTTGATAGCTCTAAAATTTCTTTAACATTGTCATACAAAGGTGTTGCTGTCAATAAAACTACTCTACAATTATACGATTTTGACAAAACTCCATACAAAGCCACATAAACATCATTGTTTGTAATATTATGAGCCTCATCGATTATGACAACACAGTTGCTAAAGTTATCTATACTATTCTTTGCGCTTTTTCTTTTTATTACACCGCCATCTTTAACAACTTTATTAGTATTTCTTCCTAGTTCATCCTTCACAAATTCTTTAACTCCTAATACACGGTTTACAAAGGAACCATATGTTATAAATGAATAGTATTTGTTTATATCCCTTTGGACTTTATTAACCAAATCTTTCTTGTCATCAGAGTCTTTTGCACTTATTTGGAAATACAATCGTCTTTCATTATCGCTTAAATAAGAATCTTTTGTGCACTTGCTAAGCAATTCGTTTGAAAAATTCCTTTGGATGTTTTTATTTTTTACAATTACTACAACTTTCCTACCCATGTTGTAAACATATTCTTTAAAACCTTCAGCTACTGTGATGGCTGCACATGTGTTGTGTGTTACAGTAAAGTCACCCATAAGATATCTACAGTTTCCATCCAAAGTGAATCCATAGTATTTATCTTCTTTTAACTTTTTAACAACAATCCCCGTGACAAGTGGATTTTTTATTTGTTTTCTGGGACTTGCCTTTTTGCGTGGAATAACTGTAGGAACCTCTTCTATACCAGCACCAGTAATAATGATTCTCCAAGCTTCTCCTGTTTTTTTTATCCCATTATGAGTCCAACTTGTTCTTTTTTTATGCTTGTAACAAGCGAAACCCAATGACCTTGCCAAGTAAACAACATCATCAATTAGAATTTCGTGCTTCAAAGACTGGCAAATTTCATATCCACCGTGACCATAGTAACCATCCGCATCTATAATGCCTGCTAATAGTTTTAAGCGGGTTTCCCTATCATTACATTTATAAATATGAGGAATATGTTTGTTGTTAATCAAATTTAAAGTCTTAAGGGTTGTGAAAAAAACATTTCCGTTAAGTTTTCCATTTCCAGTGATACCATAAGAGTACTCGCTTTGCAATTTTGACAAGTATAAATTGTAATTTGGTAGAATTGAATGCATATAATGTAAAACTGTTGAATCATTTGTTGTGATAGAAGAACCTATTCCTGTTCCATCACCCAACCAATATCCTAGAATGTAAGGATCAAATGGTACTTGTTTGGAAGGGAAGTTAACTCCTGTTCTATAACCCTTTAGGTAACTTTTCCTATGTTTTGAAAAAGTGAGGTATTCCTTTACACTTACTTCTAGAATTTGTTCATTATTTATAGTTTCTAGAAATGCACGAGCTATATTCTTTGCATTGGTTTTATCATCATTATTCTTGTATGGAAACGATTTACTATTGAATTTGTTGTCTTTTATCCATCGAACTTGGAAGACACTATTACGAATATTATCTGTTAAATTAGGAAGCCCAGACGCTTTCAAACAAAGTATATGTTCTTCATTAACTGTGTATTTTTCCCCCTTGACAGGAATAATATCATACATCATATCCGTTCCTTTAGCTAAAGATAATACTTGCCTTGGAGAAGAATCGTCACCCATAAGATAATCTCCTTGTTTTATATCTTGAACCATTTTAATTGTGCCATCATACATCAAAATTGGTGTATTCTCCGAATGGCATTTCCCAGCACCTGTTGTGTGGTATAACATTATGTTCTCGTATATGGTAGGCATAGAAATGTAATTGCTTAACCACATTTGTGTAGGATCTTGATATAAATAAGACTTCTTCATTTGAGTGGAAAACTCATACTTTGTATGCTGATTGGAATCGTTGTAATATGACATTTAAATACAATACCTACTTAACATACCTTAAGAAAAAATGTATGTTAAAAGAATGTATGCAATGAAATTTCTTTTTAGTCTGTTGAAATAGATAGATTGCTACTTTCTGGGTATGATTTGCTCATAATCGACTCACTCTTTGCGTTTACTGTATAATTTTTGTTGCCAGTTACTAATTTGTCATTTGTGATCTTAGTCCAAGATGTTCCAAGACCAAATATTATTACTAATGCAATAAGCACATACGTGAAACGATTGACATGGTTTCCTTTTGCTGCTTTTCTTGCCACCATATAAATCAAAGTGCAGATAATAATCACTGCCACAATGTTAATGTTGATGTCACCAATCATATTTCTTCACAACAAAGGTTATAGTATATGAACAAAATATTAATTTAGGATAAACAAATTGTCCGAATTCTAAATACTTTTTACTTGTATTATGTAGAACACAAAAGAATTAATTGTCATGTCTAGTCATAGAAATGATCTTATATATAAAAAACGTCTTTTGCAAGAAAGAATTTTTCCAGCACTTTCACATTACATTCTAAAGTATCATAAATCTATCAAATCTATTAGTATGGACGAACAACCTGGATCAAGAATTAAAGCACTACAAAAAAAATTATTACGAATTTCAAAATGGTCGAATGAAAAGAAAAAAGAAGAATTTAACAGGTTCTTAAAATGGTGTGAAAAGAAATATGGGTATGAGCCAGAATCATTTAAAGCGGACATGAGTCAATATCTCATGTTGACCTTACAAATTATAGCCTACAACACCGTCAACAACAGTGTTCTCCGCCAGTTCTATACAATTGACATGCATATTCCTTTCTACAAATGCATCCGTTCTGCTTCACGAGATGTCTATGACAAAATAAGACAGCAAAGCAGCGATGATGATATCTTCCCTAATCCAAGTCATAATGACGTGAGTCTACAACAGACATGTCTTATCCAGTTTCAAAAATGTATATTCATTGATAAATTTTTACAACACCTCAATGAAGATGAACAATCCAATTATATGCGTTATGATTATGAAGATGTTATGGATGATGATAAGACAATCGATTTAGACAGACAAAAAGTAAACTCGCGCAAAGAACAAGAAGAAAACAATACATTGCCATACATATCATCCGACGAATTTGACAATGAGTACTACAAATCTGATGATGAAAAAAATAATGACATCATTGATGAAAGGGTTATTAATTTTGCAAAATAAAGGGATGGGTTAACCCAACCCAATAAATAATAATACTCATCTACGATTTTTTACGATTCTAGGTCGTGCTGTTCTTGGAACACCCCGAACAACATTTTGTGAAACTGGACTTTCCAATGTTACATGAGTCCTTTGTCTAATGCTGTCGATTTCTATGTTCTTTTCTACTACTTCCATTTTTGCATCTTCACAAACTTTAATATGCTTTGATAGCTCACCTTTTAATTCACTCACTTGCATTTCAAACATTTCAATGGTTTTAATCTTTGTTTGAAGATTTTCACGCAATGTTTGTAACTCGTCTTCTTTATTGCCTAAAAGGGAAGCAACTTTGTCGTGCAGATCTGTTAGTTTGTTAAGACTGCTTTTACATTGGGTCACCTCTAATTCCAAAACCGAATGCTTTTCGTCCTTTTCGTGTATATACTTGTTAAGCCTAATCACTTCTTCATGTAAAAATGTGTTTTCATCAGCCTTTTGTATAATGTCATCTTCTAATGACTTAATAGTAACGGACTGATTTGACAACTTTATTTGTAAATCATCAATTGTAGAGTCTTGTTGAGAATTTTGCAATTTACATTGTAACTGTAAGATTTCATTTTGTAAAGTAGAAACGTTTTGTTTATACAAGTTTATTTTCATGTCTTTCTCCTTAATAATACTTTCTAGTTCTATTAACTTTGTTTTGTACTCTTCAATATCCATTTGCAACTTGTTATGTCCAAGTTTCTTTTGTGTGGAATTAACTTTATCTAAAAATGTAAGGTTATTGGAGTTTCCAGATTCATAATCTGTATTGATAGAAGATTTATTTGGATCATCAATTTCAAGAACTTTGTCTTTTGGGGGGTCTATGTTTTTATTGACAATCTTATTGGCATATTTTGTCATGATGATTCCACTATATAATATATTACTATTATTTTAAATAATCAATTTTTGTTCTTGTATTGAGGTATATATTTCTTTGCAAGATGGTAGCTCACATTTGCGGATGCATCGTATTGAGACGTAGATGATTGTTGGATATCTTGGATTTGTTGGAGCATAAAATTGATAGTTTTTCGAAAATATTCGTCATCAAAACTTTCAGAATCGTTTACTTTCTTCAAAATAAAGTTAAAAAGTGTCTTTGAAGTTTTATATAGGTAACGATACTTATATTCCATTTCTGCAACGTCAACATTTGAAACGTTGCCTCTAATGTCGTTACCTCTAATGTCGTTACCTCTAATGTCGTTACCTCTAATGTCGTTACCTCTAATGTCGTTACCTCTAATGTCGTTTAACATATTTTCAACATCCTTTCGGACTCGTTCAATATTAGTATCATTAATGTTGCCGGACATATTGTCTGTGAAGATTGTATATATTTACTTAATATATGTTAGATTAAAAACTTGCTATAAAAACGTGTAATAGGACTTAAAATTTATAAATTGATACAACTAACAAAAAAACTAAATTTAACCTTAACAACAATCAATTCATACATTTCACATGGACAAGCAACATTTAATCCAAAGAGTAAATCACTTGAGTAATAAGGAAAAGGTTCATATATTCAACATTTTACGAACAAATTCGATCTCGTATTCAAAAAACTCAAATGGATACTTTTTCAACCTTGCAGAAGTTAGCAAAGATGTGTTGTATAAGTTGTGTGAATGTTTAGACTTGATGGAAAAGAATCGTGAAGAAGTCAAAAAGCTAAACGATGATAGGGACAATTTATTAAAAGAATACAAGCAAAATATTGAGGAAAATTTAAGAGCCACGCTTACAGAAAAAAATAGAGCGTATGAAACTCTCATAAGACTGAAATGCGATTATACTGAAATATCATGTACATATAAAAGAAAGTGCAAATATGAAAGAATAAGAATGTTTACGTCATCTGATCCCGATGAAATGATTTTAGAATACAAGAAAATGATGAACAATGCTGTTAAAGACGGTGTTTATTTCAGAATATTATCAAAAATAAGGTCAAAAAATAGGAAACAAACTCATGTCTATGATGAAGAAGGGGATGATCGTGAAGGAAGTGATGCAGATGTGGATGCATCTGCTGATATAGATGTAGAAGGCGCAGAAATTGAGTGTGACGGTGAAGGTGCTGATGAGTGCGAGGTTGATAATGAATTAGATGAACTTGCAGACGATAATGACGAAGGTGATGACGAGTTTGGAGATATAGGAATGGTAGAAGGTGATACTGAGTGTTATAATATGAAAGAGTCTGATGACAGTTTTGATTGTAATAGTGTAGAAGAAGATGAAACAGTAGGTGATGATGAAAGCAAAAGAATTCAAAACAAAATAGAATACTACAAGCAGTTACTAAGTAAAAAGGGATATCAATTTGATGAAAATGAGAAATGCTTATTACTAATAGAGGATTACATAACGTGATTTTATTTCGCGGACTGCAGGACATAAATAATTGAAAGCTTATCTTATAAATACAGATAAAGTAATAATCTCATTCATGGGTGTCCCATATTATTTCTATAATATTTACAAGAAATACAATAATAAGTTTAGTTTAAATGTATCTCAGAGTCAATTGGCTAAAAGTGGAATATCACATTTATTTTTGGACTACAATAGTATGATTCACCCGTGTGCCCAAAATGCTATGCTACAATTTGACTCTGACAAGACTACAGAAGAAGAGATCGAAACGTTTATTATAAGTAAATGTTTAGAATATACTCTTCATACACTCCAGCTTATAAAACCAATGCATGTATTCATATGCATAGATGGCGTTGCGCCATGTGGAAAACTAATTCAGCAAAAGGAGCGACGTTACAAATCACAATACCTTAAACAACAACATTGCTTATGGGATACAAACAAAATTACTCCTGGAACCTTATTCATGAGTAAATTGACAAATGCACTGCAATATTTTATAAAAAACAACTCATATATTACGGGAAATTCAATAAATGTAACACTAAGTTCTTCAAACGAATGTGGTGAAGGAGAACATAAAATGATGAATATTATTCGTGAGATCGAGATCAAAGGAGAGAATAAGAATATTTACGGGATATATGGTTTGGATGCAGACTTGATTATGCTAAGCTTATTGAGCATTGCAAGTGAAAGAATTGTTCTTATAAGAGACCAAAAAGAAAAAGAGGAATTTATTTACTTGAGTGCAGCAGCTTTGAAACACGCAATTTTTTGCGATTTGAATGCTATATGTATTTCCACGTATAAAAAGCAATTGCATGATGTAATAATTGGTGACAATGATATTGAGCAATATCTAATTGAAGGCGGGCATCTACACGATAATAGACGGGTAATTGACAAAATTATAATGGACCATGTGTTTTTATGTTTCTTGGTAGGAAATGATTTTTTGCAAGGTCTGCCGAGTATAAGCATCAAAGATAATGGTATTGGCATAATTTCGAGAGCATATGTTGGAGCTGTGGTTAAACATAAAACTTTCCTTACAAGAGTTCCACAAAATTCTTCTGACATAAATTCATCATGCAATTGGAGTATCTTTAAAGAAATAATTGTAGCTTTGTCAAATGCAGAGTCATATTATTTCAAGAACATATACAAGAATAAAGCATGCAAAGACGCCTTGCCAATAGAATACTCTATACATTCGAATCAGCATGTAACAATATACATAGATGACGTAATTAAGTATGGAGAATCTGGTTTCAAACTACGACATTACAATTATTATGGTGTTCATCCATCAGAGGTCAACGAAATGTGTGAAGAGTATATTACCGGATTGTTATGGGTATGGGGGTATTATAATGGCCACATCCACCATAATTGGACTTGGTATTACAGTTATCATACAGCACCTTTTGCAACGGACTTGCATAGATTCTTAGAAAAAAGAGTTGAAAAAGATTGTCATGGACAAACACTTTTTAAAAAAGATACAGCTATTAGACCAATGGAACAGTTGTTAATGGTTCTTCCAAAATCTTCATTACAAAGGGTTCTCCAAGAACTGGACAGCAATGTCTTGGAAAAAGTTAACCGTCTTTTGCGAACAAGAGATAGTAGAATTATGGACATGATGTTTCCTAATTGCATTGCATTGGATTTAATAAATAAAGAATACTTATGGCAATCAAAAGTTTTATCGGGATGCAATTTCAAAGAAACGTTAAAATTTATTTCTCATTGTATATTATAAACAATAATGTTTGCAGAATACACTCAACATTTGTGGATTGTTGCTCAAATTCTTTTAATTGCTGGAGCTCTAAATTGGGGTCTTGTTGCGGCAAACGGTTTTGACTTGGTTCAATATTTAGTTGGTGAAGGAACTTTAGATATGTTAATCAAGTTTGCAGTTGCATTGTCAGGTGTATTCGGAATTTATAAACTATACCTTCATTTTACCCAAGAAAAGGTTGATGCTCCTACCATGTAAAGTTGATGTATCCAAATGTAAAAAAATTGATTTAAAGAGCATATTCATAACAATATATTAAAAAAGTGCGTAAGATTTTTTAATTTAATCTATTTCTAAAATACAAAACTAATTGAATAACAATGACCAAACTTGCCCCATCATCTGCTACCAAGACTGTCAAGAGTAAGAAAGTTCCAAAGGAAGTCGTTCAAGTTCCTGAACCTGAACCAGAAGTCGTTGAACAGCCAGTTGTCGAAGAGACTGTAGATGTTGTTGAATCCGATGTTGCTGCTGTTGTTGAGGACACCCTAAGAGTAAGATTTGATCGTCTTATTAAGGCAAAGGTTGATCTTATCTCTGAACTTAAGAAGGAAGTGCTTGAGCTGAAGAAGATGCAAAAAGATCATGATGCACAACTAAAAGATGCACTTAAGAAGACTAAGAAGAAGAGAGTTGTAAGAGATGACGGAGTTCCAAGAAAGCCATCTGGATTTGCATCACCTGTATCCGTTTCTGATGAGTTGTATGGATTCCTAGCACAATTTGGTGTTAAGCAAGGAGATTTAGTTGCAAGAACAGATGTTACTAGATATATTACAGCATATATTAAGAAGCACGATCTTCAAAACCCAGACTTTAGAAGAGAAATTGTTCCTGATGCAACTCTTGTAGCACTATTCGGTGAACCAATTGAGCATAGAGATGCAGGAGACGAGTCTTCACCAAAGATCTATAGTTACCTTAGATTGCAAAAGTATCTTTCAAGACATTTTCCAAAAAAGAATTAAAGTGACATTTTCCAAAAAACAAACAAAAAAATAGAAAACAAAATAGCTCCCACTACAACTAAACAATTTGCTAAGTAATAATAATGTAACCTCAAGTTACATTACAATTAGAAATGGTATTTGTATTACAAAGTCGTATCCTCAAAATTCTTCTGAAAAGTATAGCATAGTCTTTAGCATACCTTCATGCACCGGAAGTAAATTATTTGAATAATGATCACCTAAAACATTTGCATTCAGCATTAAACAAGGTTTCCTCATTTTGGGATCATCTTTGTCTATTTGCGTGTATAGAACTTTCGGAAATCCGATTGGGAGTGTAAAATGTTTCTTGAATATATCAATGCTAATTTGAAGGAGTTCATTAATGGTAATCTCATGATTGCTGCCCATATTTACTGGGGCATGACAATCTGTGTTCATTAATGCTACCATCATTTTTACAGTGTCATCAACAAAACATAAAGATCTAGTTTGTAATCCATCTCCAAAAATATGTAATGTAGTTTGTAAGAACAATGATTTAATAATTTCTGTTACGATCCTTCCGTCATCAATATCCATATGGGGCCCATAAGTATTAAATATTCTTGCTATTTTAATATCTATATTATACAAGTTTTTGTAATTGTGCATTAAAGTCTCGGCAACTCTTTTGCTTTCATCATAGCAACTTCTTTCTCCCACTGTATTAACATTGCCATAATATGACTCTTTTTGAGGGTGAAATTGAGGAAGTGGGTCACCGTAAACTTCAGATGTGCTAGTAAATAAAAGCTTACATGGTTTTTGCGCATTATAAAATACACACATATCGAGAATATTTTTGGTCCCTATATATCCAACATCTAAAGTATGTAATGGATATTTCTTGTAATATTTTGGAGATGCTAAACTTGCCAGATGATATATCTCATCAACATGTGAATACATTTCTTTCACACATTGGATGTCTTGGGCATTGCAAATATCACCCTCATATATATCAACTACATTACATAACTTGTTTCTGTTTATGAATTTTAAAAACATTTCTTTGTCAGATGTTATGAAGTTGTCAATTACAATTGCTTTCTTGGCGATGTTGGTATTAAATATATATTTTAGCAAATTTTTTCCTATAAAACCTGCACCACCTGTGATTAATATTGTTTTCATGTATACAAATTGTATCCATAAAAAAATATAATTTCAAACTCAAACATTCAACAAAAAGACGCATTATTTATTCTTTTTTAATAGCATTCTTACTAACAAAATATCCAACAAGTTTTGGAACATAATACTCATACATGGGAATTACAAATGAAGCACTGACAGCAGCCGCAGTCAATTGACCAAGTGTTGTAAAAAATTGCTTAGCAAAAGTTTCGTAATAAGTTGAATCGCACGTCATGTATGCTAATAGATGTGTATTAACTTTAAATAATATTTCCTTAAAATTGAATTTATGTTACTAGCATACAAATGTTAATACTATGTATCCGAATACAAGTGTCTGTGTCATTGGTGTGGGGTTTGTTGGCGAACATCTTCTGGCAGCGTTTATGAAACATTACCCAACAAGTGGTCTTGATATATCTCACAAGAGAATTTTAAAATTACGTAAACTGTTTCCAAACACAATATTTAGAACGGATTATAATAATGGGATTGCAGAGCATAATGTATTTTTGATATCAGTTCCTACACTAGTTTCTGATGAAGGTGAGATTGACATGTCGTATTTGCATGATGTCAAGTTTAAGTTACTTCCTATTATAAAACCAGGGTCATTAGTAGTCATTGAAAGCTCTGTCTACATAGGTGCAACTAGAGAGATATTTTCAGAATTCATAGACAAAGGGGTGTATGTTGGATTTTCACCAGAGCGTGTTGATCCAGGTCGTGTTTCCCCATCTATTCATGAAATTCCTAAGATCGTTGCAGGAATAAATAATGAGTCTCTACAGCGTATGAAAGATGTATATGGTCGCGTATTCCAATCAATTGTTCCTGTATCAAGTTTAGAGTGTGCAGAAATGAGCAAGTTATATGAAAACTGTTTCAGAATGGTCAACATTGCATATGTAAATGAAATTGCTGATATGTGCTATCAAATGGGTATAGATACACATGAAATGATAAGTGCTTCATCTACAAAACCCTTTGGTTTTATGTCGTTTCATCCAGGATTGGGTGTAGGAGGACATTGCATACCTGTAAATCCTTACTATTTAATGTATAGCAATCAAAATCTATCGGCTTTGCCTGTATTATCATTATCAACTGAACAAATGAAAGCTCGTCCTAAGAAAAGGGTTTTAGAAATAGCTAATTTACATAACCCAGATAGCGTTTTAGTTGTTGGCGTTGGCTTCAAAAAAGGAGAATCTTTGACTACAAATTCACCTGGATATGAAGTCTACAAGGAGTTTTTGAATCATGCCTCAAATGTATCAATATATGACCCTATTGTGCAAAACGCTCAACATCCATACATGTCATGTGATAAATTTCATAGCAGTTTTTTATTTGATGCTGACACTCTTAAACAAATGTATGATATGATTATCGTTTGTCATAGTTTAACGGAATCTGAGTCCGCAATAGTGCGTGAGTATTATCAACGTGGTGGTGATGTTTACTATTATTAACTTTGTTGGCAGAAAAATTGAATAAAATAAAACATCATAACTTAGTAACTGTATCTTCTTACTTCAAAATGTCTAACATAAAACTTATTGGACTGTATGCTTTGTATTACTTAATAACGTTATCTTTTATATACATTACGTTTGTTGGTTATCCAATTTGGGATGGATTCTTTTATTGGTTGTGGAAAGCTGTTAGAAATAATCACATTCAATATGGTTTCCTTATTTTCATAATGTTGGAGTTTTTTTACACATCTCTTCCAGTAATACTTTATAAAAGAAAATATACTCAATCAAAATCAAATCAAAATACAAACCAGAACACGAACAATATTGGGCTTCTAATACCTTGTCATAATGCACAAAAAGTACTCCCAAAAACATTACAAAATGCCTTAAAAATTTTCAAAAGAGAAAACATATACATCATTGACAATGGTAATTCAGATTCACCACCAAGCACTGAAACACGTGATATTTGTGTTCAGCATGGTGTGCGTTATGTTTGGGTCCCAGAAGGAAGCAAGATAAGCTCCATTTATGTTGGTGCAAAAATAATGAAACATGACTTTGTAATGCAAATTGATGACGACGTGCTATTAAATGAAGAAATGATTTTCCCAATCAACGATGAAACACATTGTCTTGCATACATGATTAGTGCTTCAAGTCATGATGGTAAGAAAAATATGCTACATCATCTGCAAGATATGGAATATAAGCATTCTGGGATCATAAAAGGATTCCAATCATGGGTGGGGTCAACAATGTTTGCACATGGCGCCATCTCTTTGTGGAGAAGAATGACCCTAATTGAAATTTTGGAAAAGCATACATTATATCCCATTTCAGATGATTGGTTTACTGGATTCAAAGCTAATGAGTTAGGATACAAGATTGATGTGTGTGACAAAAACTTTTCTGAAACTGATGCACCTAACACATTGTTTACCACATCTAGAAAATCAGGTTATGGTAATGCAACACTGTTTTCCCAAAGATTTTCAAGATGGTATATAACTCGTTTTATTCAGATTATATATATGCTTTACTACATTGTATGCTGTTGGAAGCTGCCGGGGCGACGCATTGTTGCACAAAAGTTCTTTTTCTTATGGGATATTTTCAATACTTTATTAAACTCTAGTAAGCTATACATCTTTGTGTTCTACCTTTTGTATGATTGGAAGTTCACCTTAATCATGTATGCTGCTTGTATTGGTTTAAGCTTCTTGAACTTTCTTGTATTCAATTATAACCAGCTACTATCAAATGAAAGATTACCACTTTGGGTGATGTTTGTATTCCCTCTATACTCAACTTATGATAGCTTTGTATTCTTCATATCAATTCTATATAGTATAGTAATTAACCCTGCTGTGTTGTTTCATACAAAAGAAAAATTGTCATCGAATATCAAAGTTAACAACACCATTAAAGAGTATCAATCAATAGACACGTGCTAGTTTTAAAACACTAGTATTTACATATTGTATACACATAAAGTGTATGCATACAATATGTCTACAGACTAATTTGCACTTTTTTTACAAATACATCAATGACATCACATCATAAATCTTATATACAAAAGCTTTTAACTTCTTGAACACCTGAAATTTCATTTCTAGTTTTGTGTTTATACTACATATGCAGCAATAAAATATTATTCACATTGGGTAATCTTCGAGCCGTTCCAAAAACCCAGATAAACTCTTATAAATCCTGCTTAGTAACAAATACTTTCAGTATTTATCAAGTTTAAATGGTCTTCTAACCGCCAAGGAACGCCGACGGTGTTGACAACTTAAAATAAGGTGTTAACAATTCATTTCATCAGTCTTTCTGTTGAAATGTTTATTTACTCCGTTTTTTACAATATCGTGGCTCTTGATATTGTCATAAAAACATCGTCTATAAAAATTGAAGAACTACACAAACGCTTTTTCATTCATAAATGTTTGTTCTTAAAACACTAGTTAGTTATCTTTAAATCAAAATTTATGATTAATAAATATAAATTATTAATAAACTACTCAACTGTTAGAACCTTTTTTCCAACTCTTTTAACTTTTTTTGCATCTCGTTTATAGCTTCAATTAAAAGGCCTGAAATATTCCCGTAAGCAACACTTTTAAAGCCATCACTACCGTTATGAACAACTTCAGGGATAACAGATTCAGCTTCTTGTGCCACAACACCGATACCTCGTTTATCATTATGCATGTTTGTGTAATATACACCTCGCATTTGTGAAACTTTATCCAATGCACCTTCAATTTGCATTATGTCTTTTTTCATTCTTATGTCAGAAAATGCTGTAACGTCACCTGTGGCATATACATCACCATCAACATGAAGTTTATAGCTTGGACTAGTAGTTCCTATACCAACATTACCCTTTGTGAATGCAATGTTTGATCCAAAATCACTCCATTGTGATGAAGATGCTTGATACAAAGCTCCGTTTTGATACAAACTGCCTGTAAAGTTAATGTTACCTGCAGTTATTCCATTTGTAGCAATAAGAGTGCCTGTCGTAGCGTTCGTATTCAATATGTTTGTGATCCTAGCAGTCCCCGTCGTAAATCCGGTTGTTGCCGAAAAGTTACTTACACTCACCGTTCCGGATGTATATGTTAAAGTTCCTGACGTCTCTGTCCATTGAGAACTTACGTATGGCGATCCATTTTGATACAAACTACCTGTAAAGTTAATGTTACCGACAGTTATTCCATTTGTAGCAATAAGAGTGCCTGTCGTAACGTTCGTATTCAATATGTTTGTGATCTTAGCAGTCCCTGTAGTCAATCCGGTTGTTGCAACCAAAGTTGCAGCAGAAATACTTTCACCTACTACTAACGACTTGGTAACAGCAGCCCCGCCAAGAACACTTAAACTACCACCTGAACCAATGCCTTGTGCATCACTTGTAGATTTAATAATTATATTTTTCTCAAACATTGCACCTCCAAGGGAATATAATGCTCCATTTTCTGCTCCTAGAATTGCACCATTTGTATTGTTCAAAATAACAGAGTCAATAATATAATTTCCTGTTGTATTGTTGGACAAGCTTGTGTAACTCCCTGTATTAGATGTTTTTGTAGAAAAAAACCTTATTGTTGTAGCTACCCAATTTGCTACATTGCTAGATGTGTATTGAACTTGTCCTGAACTTGTTATAGTAAACACAATGCCTGATTCATCACCAACACTGGATTGTGAAAGAGACCATCCTGAGGAAATTTGAATTCCTTCTACATTGAAAAGTTCATATAAATTTCCACCGACAGATCGTTCAAGACTAACTGTAATTTGTAAATTAAAACTTCTCACATCAGCGTTTGGGAATCTCAAGCCAGTTACGTTGACTGGTGTCAATACATTATTTGATGCAATAAAGGAACCAGATTGTAATGACGATACTCCCGTTATGATGTTGTTTATAGTAAAGTTTTCTACATTTAAAGATCCACCCATGTAAACATCATTAGCAAAAGACGCCCCGCCTAAAACAGTCAATGATCCACCGTTTGTGCTTGATGTTGCGTTTGATGTTTTATATATACTGATACCAGTTTCTGCATCAACTTTGAACAAATCATTGCTGTTATTATCAAGACATTTGAACTTAATATTTGCAGCCATTGGCGCGTAACTTACCGTTAATTAACATAATTATAAAAAATAAAAAACGAACAACTATTCAGAAACTTAATTTAAAAAACTGATAAACAGAATAGCAATAAAGTAAGTAAGTAGATACATGACAATTTCTTTAATTGCATCGGTTTATCCTTATAAAAACAAGCTGGCAATAGGTATAGATAATGATTTATTAGTTAAACTACAAGGTGATCTATTGAACTTTAAAAATGTTACACAAACTATTCCGTTTATGGACACTTCTTCACTTGACAAGAATGTTGTTTTAATGGGGCGTAAAACATGGTTTTCATTGCCTCAATCTAGACGTCCACTCCCGGGTCGTATTAACATTGTTCTTACAAATGATAAAGCTTTAAGAAAAAGTTCACCTTTGCCTCAATCTCGTTTGTTCATGAAAAAAGCAAAGGTAAAAGAAGATGTTTATTTCTTAAATTTTAACGAATTCTTACAGTTTTATAAAGAAACAGATGCTAACGTGTTTGTTATTGGTGGTGGCGAAATATATAACCAATTCCTAAACAACAAGTTTCTAAAACCACAAAAAATATATTTAACACATATAATAAGCACGAGTTTAACAGGATTGCTCAACGAAAGTGAAAGTAGGGAAAGTAGTAGTCAAATTGTTTATATGCAGAATCTCGATGATTCCTTTATTTTAGAATCGTATAGCGACACTCATATAGAAAGGGGTATCAAATATAGATTCTTGAAATATACAAGAATCGATGGACAACAGTCAGATGAGCATAATTACTTGGCATTATGCAAAGATGTCATGGATACTGGTATGAGTAGAGATGATAGGACGGGTGTTGGCACATTCAGCAAATTTGGTTGTCAGATTCGTTTCGATATTTCAAACAGTATACCTTTATTGACTACAAAACGTGTACCATGGAAACATTGCTTGGAAGAATTATTATGGTTCTTGAGAGGAGATACAGATGCAAAAATATTGCAAAAAAAGGGAGTGCATATATGGGATGCAAATACATCAAGAGAATTCCTTGATAAAAAGGGTCTGCATCATTATGAAACAGGTATTCTAGGTCCAGGTTATTCATGGAATTGGAGATTTTTTGGAGCAAAATACACACAAGCTTTTGCAGACACTTCAAAAGTTGATACTGCCAAGATAGGCGGGGTAGATCAAATTGCAAAGGTTATTGATCTTTTAAAAAATGATCCATTTAGTCGAAGAATTCTTGTCAGTGCTTGGAATCCATCACAACTAGATGAAGTGGCACTTCCACCTTGCCATTTGCTATTTCAATTCTATGTTGAAGAAGACAAAAATGGTCAGAGGCATCTAAGTTGTCATTTTATCCACAGATCACAAGATCTTTTGTTAGGGAGTCCATTTAATATATTCTCGTATGCATGTTTAACATACATCCTTGCATTAAAAACTGATATGATACCTAAACATCTAGTAATGACTGTATCCGATGCTCATATATACAAAAATCATATCCAACAAATGAATTCTCAATTAGAAAGGTCACCTCATCCTTTTCCAAAGCTTTTTATTGATCCACTCGTTAAGAACAAGGATTTCAAGGACATAACAATAAATGATTTTGATGTAATTGGATACTTTCCAGACGCACATATTAAAGCACCAATGGCAGTTTAAAGACATGTAAAAATTCTAAAAATGAAAAAACTGAATTATATTTGTAAGATTTTAGCTATTACCACTAGCTTGACTTTGAATTTAAATAAACTAATACTTTATTTACATTTTGACTATTGACTATTTTTCTAACATTATTTTGACAGCAAATAACAACAACAACATGCAAACGATCAATTTCACTAACGATCATCTAAAAATGATAAACAAGTATTGTAATAGCATTTCTTCAAAAACAGAATTTGAGATAAGATTTGGGTCCTTTACTTATGACAAAACATCAAAAAAATCACAATTTGTATCAGATAATGATGCTGATACGTTTTTCAGAATAAAAAAATCATTGATGGATCAACAAATAAAATTTTATATAAAAAAATCTGAAGAAAGGGTTTATCAATTTGACGGATATGTAATTAAGGAGATTCGTGAGAATCAAACACCAGATGATAAAAATGGAAGACCTTACTTTATAAAAAAACAAAAGGTGATGAAATATGATATTTATGATTACGATCTCAGACTTTCATCGGCTGAAGAATCGCAATTAGAAGCGTGGAATCCATCCAACCACAATTTCATCATCCGTAAAAAAAATCGTATGTCATTTAATTTGGGTTTTGCAAGATTAGACCTTACTATTGTTGAAGCAGCCGATTCCACAAAATATGAAATTGAGCTAGAAGTTATGGAGAACAGGTTTACGGAAGTTGTGTCTATGATAACAATGCTTTTGCAAACAAAACAAAACAACTTTTTTGTCTCATCAAATTTTGAGAAAAGAGCGACACTATCCCAATACAGATCTATTGTAAACTCTCCATACTTTGTTGGAGCTCAGCCAGAAACATTGCACAAGAATGGAATACAAACACTTTATAAGGAACTGTATTCAGTTACTGATAAAGCAGACGGTGAACGTTGTTTTATGATAGTAGATTCAAATAAACAAATTTCATTCATTGACAGCAACTTGCGCAACGTGTTCAAAACTGATTTATATTGTGCTTACTTCTCTAGTATAATTGATGGCGAGCTTTTGCACATAAACGGTAAAATACATTTTTATGCATTTGATTTAATTGCATATAACAACATCGACATACGCGGTAACCAGAAATATTTGTTAAAACAACGTTTGGATAGGCTTAATAACTTAGTAGGCACAGTATCACAATCTAACATGTATGAAGTTCATATGAAGAGATTTTTATTTAATAATGTGTTCATGGGCTCTGAGATCCTTTTAAATGAAAGTAAGCCATACAACAATGATGGTCTTATTTTTACACCAATGAATCATCCTTACCCTACAAACAAGAAATGGAGTGGCCTTTTAAAATGGAAGCCTGCTGATCAAACCACTATTGATTTTTACTCAATTAATGTTCACGATGATGTTTGGGAATTATATGTTCAGCATATCGAAAAATCGGAAGGACAAGATCAAGGTAATAAACCAATAAGTTCTCTTGTTTTATTTGACACTGTTAAATTATGCAACGAAGAAGGTAGTCGTTTTACAACAAGCATAACTTCATTTGGAAAGGATACAATTGATCCCTCAACTAATGAACCATACAAAACAAATACTGTTATCGAATATAAATGGGACGAAACCAATCAAAAGTTTGTGCCTTTAAGAACAAGATGGGATAAAACCAATAACCCTAAAAAGCATGGAAACTTTAGCACAGTTGCTTGTGATGTCTGGAATAATATACACAATCCCATCGATAAAGAATTGTTGTTCAAGTTTACTACATTCAAAGACACAAAGGATTTTTTTTTTGAAAAAATGAGAAAATATCACAATAAGATTAAGGAATATCTCTATAACACGTATGCTAAAAACTGCGAATCATTACTTGAACTGTGTTCAGGACGTGGAGGAGATCTCCAAAAATGGTCATACAATAACATCAAAAGTGTGCGTGGATTTGACATATCAGAGAAAAACATAAACGAATGTCTTAGAAGGATTGGGGGAATGGATAAGAAATTACATCCATACATCGATAACTACAAGTTCTCCAAATTAGATTTGTCACAAGATAATACTGATATTGCGTTCTCCATTGGAAATTCATTTGATGTAGTATGTTGCCAGTTTGGGTTTCACTATTTTTTTAAGAGTGAAACAACTTTTAAAAATATACAAAATTTTATTAATACAGCATTAAAGGATAATGGTGTGTTCATCATGACAATAATGGATGACGCATCTTTCAATACATTGCTTCAAGAAAAAAGTATAGCATATAAAGACATGAACGGAGAACCTTTGTATCTGTTAAAGAAGTTTTCAAATGATAATGTCGAATTTGGTAATAATATTAAAGTTTTATTGAATGGTAACAACATATTGGGAGAAGGGTCGGACGAATATTTGATTAATTATAAAGATATGATTGGAAGAATGAAAGATATGGGTCTTGAACTTATTGACACTAGATTGTTCAAAGATATGGATCCTGAAAAGTATGGAATTTCCCTTTCAGACGCTGAAAAGGACATATCTAACCTTAATAGATATTGCGTATTTCAAAAAATAAGTGAGACGCAAAAATCGTTGACACCAACTATTAATAATACCCAAACTATCTTTCAACCTCAAACATTTGATGATGTTGTTACTCATACAACAATAGAGTTACATAAAAATGATATATCATTATACATGGTGAAAGATGCATATGATGTCATTGATGTCTTGAATTGTGTCGAATACAAGTATTACAAAAATATAAACGAAAACTTCCCATTGAAGGAATTCAAAGATATTCAAAAAGTTTTCCAATTATACAATGTTGAAACATGTCCCCACTTCTTACAAGATACACAAGACATACAGGTGCCAAAAACAAATACGGCTTTATATACATATTTCACATATCATAAACATGTTGTAGAGAAAAAGAGTAGTAATGAAGATTCCACACCCAATGATAATTGGTATGATAATTGGTATATAATTATGTATAAAAACAAGCTTAATATAGAATTAGAAGAAGAGCAGATAAATGAAACACCTGAAACAAAATGTTTACAAAATGACACAACTAGAGTAGATCATGTTGAAAAGAAAAAACAAGATATACTACAGGAATGTGAATCGCAATCAATAACCGTGAAACGATTAAAGGAACATTTAGGTGAAATGGGTTTAAAAGTCAGTGGGAAAAAAGATGAGCTACTGAAGAGATTATTGAATCACCTAAATAAATGAAATTTGTTTAAAGAGACTATGCAGATAGAGTAAGAATAAATAATATATGACAACCATATCTTTGTCACATCCAAGTGAATTTGATGAATTAACTAATATGGATGGAATCGTGTATTTTTCAAACTATCCACAACAACCAAAAGCCATGTGGGGTTATGATGATAACATCAATCTTTTAAGGAATGAAATCGACGGGGTTCATCCGGATGTGTGGAAAAAAATTCGCTGGCATATTAATGAATATGATTTTGTTGTAAAAGATCCTATTATCAATCGTGCTTTTTTCAAATATTGGGAAATTGTAAATGAGTTTGACATTTTCCAAAATTTTGTCAAAGAAACCGATATTATACTACATTGCGCTGAAGCTCCTGGCGGATTTATCCAAGCTTCGAACATTTTCTTACAACTAGACAACAACACAAGCACAAAACAAAAAAAAGAAAAAATAACTATTGATGACGATGGATTTACCACGATAAGAAAAAATATTAACAGACAAAAAGAATACAAAATATTTACAATATCTTTGAACAAAGATCTACCCTGTTACAAGAACTATAATTTACCATCATACAACAAGTCGATAATGCATAAACAACTTTGTATTACATATGGTAAGGACAACACTGGCGATATCAATAATTGGGAAAACATCTTGTACATAAAAAAGAAGGCACGCAAAAACATGTTCCTTGTGACTGCGGATGGGGGTTTTGACGAAGGCACAGATTTTAACAACAAAGAGCAGCTGCATTACCAACTTATCTTGAGTGAAATATACACGGCAATGAAGTTGCAAGCTAAGCATGGGCATTTTATATTAAAGATGTTTGATATCTTTACAGAGACAAGTGTTCATTTTCTTTATTTGTTATCGCAATGTTATTCAGAAGTGTATATTTATAAACCGAAAACAAGCAGACCGACAAACTCTGAAAAATATGTTGTTTGTAAAAATTTTCTCTTAGAGCAAGAAACCTCCACATTAGTTTGTAACGAACTTGAAAATATCAAAGCTAAAATAGACAAGTCAAAATCTAAATACATTGACATTCGTCTTTTTAATGATATTCCTATATCATTTCAACAAAAGGTAGCAAAAATGAACAATATAATACTGACTAATCAATGTAATTTCTTAAAAAGTGCATTAGTATTGTGTAAAGACGTTGAGTTCTTAAACAATTATGAAAATATTATAGAGAAAACGTTTGAAAGGCGTAAAGCCGTGTTTGCCGATTGGTCTGCTACATTTAATCTTAGTTCTTATGTATAATGAGTCTTTTTTCACTCTACAACTGTAAATACGTCAACAGCTCCAGATGTTTGACGAATGACCTTCAAATAGTAGTAAAATTGAACGCAATCTAGAACAAACATGACAATAAGTATGACAAGAATAGTTACAAAATAAGGCACAAGATGAGATAAGAAAGGTTGAAATAACATTTTTACAACCTTTTCCATTTTACGTTTGTTTTTACTTTTTGTCACTTCTTTATGTATGCTGTCTAATATATTTCCAACTAAGCCCATCCTTTCTATAAAAACAGTTTATAATTTTATACGTCTTTTAACGAATGTTTGTTTCTTTTTTACACATATATTTACATTATGAAAACAAAGAAAAGCAAGAAAGAAAGACTAGAAATTGTTCTGGAAATGATAAGAAAATTTAAAAACACTCCAAAATCGACTATTTACTATACTAATGTAAATGATAATCCATATGTAGATCTGTATAATCAGGTATTTCCTGCTATGAGGGAGTTAAAAAATGTGTTTGACACTTATGTTAACCAAGACGATGACAATACAGATCATCTTGTTGGACTCTCAGGCAAAATAAAATTTCCTGAAATTAATAAGACAATACATTATGTGTTGCCAATAAAAAAAGATGCCAGACCTAGTTTGATACTTAGGACAGATTGACAGAATCACTTAATAGTGAACAATTAAAGCTAATTTATTTAAAGATATCAGAACATATGGATTATACAATTAGATATATTTAAGAAAAGATGTCTCAGATCTCTGATCCAACTATCATTACGTTAGATAACAACAATTCCTTTAAGATCATGACTCAATACATTGAGGTTGCGCAACAAAAGGGTGCCTACAAACTAAATGAAGCAGAAATTCTGAAACGAGCAAGTGATGTATTATTGAATAATGTTCCAGATAAAGAAATTAATCATACTTCCGCAAAACAACTTCTCATCCAAGGAGTTGCCAGAGGTCAAAGTCATGGTTCATACACTCTAAATGACGCGGCATTACTACACAAAGTTGTTCAATTTGTTAGTGCGAATATAGAAAGTGCTGACTCGCCACTACAAAATGAGCAGTCTTCTACCCAAGAACAATTTCAACCAAAACAAACAGACGTAGACCTTTCAGACTTGGCAGAACCTATTCCTTTGAAACCAAAGGAAGTGTAATTTAAACGTGGGTGATCTATAAACATACGTTCCTTGTGCATTTCAAAAATCATTACTTTATCTAAGCATGGATTTTTGGAATAACAATTTCAGCAAAAGCAATGTGATTGGCGGATTTTTTTGTTTTACAATGCTAACTATATCACATTTTATTGTTAAAGAAGTTATTTGTAACGATACAATAAATCCTTCAGAGTCACTTGTAGAAGAAAAGAATAAAGAGTTATTATTGCAAGAAAGAGAAAATTTAATAGAAGTGCAAAAACGTTTGGTAGAACTACGCAATGTTTTACAAGATCTGTTCGAAACATAAACAATTTACGAAATCTTAACCTTGTATGCACCATCAAAAGCATTGCCAGTTTTTCGAAGCATTATGCTTTCAGTCGGACCCCATTTTATATCAAGATAAATGTAAGCTGAGCTTACACCAGGTGATGCAACCGTCCTTACAATATGAGCATTGTTTACAGCTTCATTTTTTGTAATGTGAAATATTGCAGATGGCCCATTAAGAATCAAGTTACTTACGGTTACTACAAAACTACCTTTAACTTTGCTGCTTATTTGAGTATAGTCAGTTCCTTGTAAAGTTACAACTGTAAGAGATACTTCTAAATCATCTACATACTTTTTTGTAGCGGCATCTTGTAGGTTGATTGGATCTTTTACATTTGTTATATTTTGATATTGTCCTAACACACTCAACATATCAATTGAACTTTGCAATATGTTACCATTTTTTATGATACTATTACCAATTGATGATGATACAACTATGGACCCATCAAAGTACCCATTGCCTTCAAAAAAAAAGCTCATTTCTATTAATATAGATCCAGTTATCAATATACAAGGATTTTATATTTCCTACACAACGAACAATTATCACACACACCTTTTGTCCATGTGGAAAATTGCTTAAAAGAGTATATCCAAAAAATTGAAATACAATTGAAGAATTAAAGATCATCTGTTTATATGTCTTTCATTAACAAAAGTGTAAATTATTCTCAAACAGTTTTGTTAAAGTCACATATCTTAAAGCCAATACTCGATAATTATAATGCGCACTTGAGTGCTTTAAAGAAGAATCAGTTTGTTTCCGTTGAAGACTCTATATACATTCCAAATAACAACAAAAAGTTTCATTGTTTAGTGACTCCCAAAAATAATATCGATAAAAATTGCAAGGAAAAATTTGCTATAGCTTACTTTTTTTCAAATAATACACACTGTGAAGATTTTTATGTTGAAATGGATGATGTTTTAGAAGATACTATTCTATTTGAAGGGTATCTATACCAGATAGAACGTTATGATAATTTTTTAGTAACTGACATTCTTTTCTCGAGTGCTTTAGGAGGTGTAGTCGATTATGATTATGCATGCCGATATACATTGTTAAATGAAAAACTCTTTTATAAACTACATTTGTTAAAATGTATTAATAATAAGATAACGTTAGGAATCCATCCAATTTTTTCACAACATTCTGAAAATATGATAGAAATATTCAAAAACAATTTCATATATAACGAAAGTATCAATAGCTTAGAAAAGGTCATCAATTTCCAAAAAAGCAATTATGTTACTTGCGATGAAAAGCAATGTGAAGAAAACAAAATAGTGAGAACTCCGCTTTCTGAAGTATATAATGTATATGATGTTAATTCTAATAAATTTAAAGGCATATTATACGTAAAAGGTCTTAGAGAATCGCGTGCTTTAAATGAACTAACTAACAACGCCGATACTATTATTATACAATGTGAATTTAACAAGCGCTTTAACAAGTGGCAGCCTACAACTGAAAGTCTAAAACTAAATGGGTAATCTTTTCAAAAAATTTATTTTACTCTGGTAATATTAAAAGGTTAAAATCGAATGAATAAGACCATAGATGATCCATGTGCAATTCAATTAAGGAGCGCAGAGAATAACAAAAAATTCAAATTTATTACAACCAATCATATTGACCTTCTAGAAGCAAAAGAGAAACTCAACTATTTCGGAATTTCTCTTAAAGACCAACTATTTGTTCCAGCAGAAAAAGTCGAAGTATATTCTCAGTTGCTAAATGGGGTGAAAGGGTCTGAAGTTACAAATCCTAATTTAAAGTATGGGTTAGGACCTCTTCCAGTGCCTACACTCCCAAGTAGATATCAATTATTCCACGGTGATGTCGATATTGAAGATGGAATGAGAAATGTTTATGAAATTAACAAAAAAAGTTGCATACCAATGGAACAAACCTTCCATGATAGGCATTTTAGTATATTCGATGATTCAAAAGGCATTGAGACTCCAATGGCATTCAAAAGCATTGAAACTGATGCATTTGGTCCGCGAGGTGGGCTTAGCACTCGACATCTTCCTAAACAAAAATAAATAAAGTCTAGGGTTTAGTGTGTCATGCAAATGAATTCTCTAACAATTTTTTATTGTTAAAGAGTAAGAAAATAGTAAACATCATGAATTTTAAAAGTATCAAAAGAACGTTATTCGTTCTTGAAATCATTTTGTTGTTATCTTTGTCATTAGCCTTTTTAATTGATGAGCTTCAACAAGTTTTACCACCAGTAGTTTATGAAACAATAAAAAAGCAAAGGAGTAATATACTTGGCTTGTATTATGGGTTTTTAGCTTATAAGACATATATCATGACAACAACATCAGATTAAAAAACATTCCGCTGGGATAATACCATACGAGCTTTCTCCATTGTTGTAATCTTAAATACAAATGTATTTTGGTAAGCCTTTGTCAACCCGGGTGATGCATCAAATATAAATGGTGATCCGCTATAATCAGTGATCCTTACTGTAAGACGTGATAAAGACGCCTTTGGAGTCTTGAAATATTTGACAGTATTTTCATGAATTTTTGCTTCCATGTTAATAAATCCACCAGCCTTTGCGGGTGTAGACATTTGTATAATTGCAAATGCGTCGGATATATTGCGATCATTTGAAACCATTACATCTTCTAGCTCGTCAATTTTTAATAACAAATACGGCTCATCTCTTATATTGTTCTGATCTGGGAAAATTGCTTGGATCAGTTGAATACTTGTAACATTTTTGAACTCAGTTGGGAAGTTTATAACATAGTTATTTACATCAGGATAAATGAGGACATCTCTATCCTTTGACGAAATTGCTAGATAACTTACAACTTCATTGTATTGAATACTAGGCTCATTATTTACGCTGAGTTGGTTATTACTCCCTTCACCATACACTTCAGAGTAAGTGTTTACATTGTAATCATTAGAGTTATGTGTGTTAAATTGTGTGTTTTTGAACATCCGTTACTGTTCTTTATTTATGAACATAGAAATAAAAAGAGGAAAAATAAACCAACAGAATGAATATCTAATAAATTGAATGTAACGCTTTTCCTTATTTACACAAGTTACAGCTCGTTGAAAATGTCATCACAAGTAGAGCTAAATACTTTTAGCACTGTTACACTCAGCTATGAAGAATGTTGCATTTGTTTAGAGCCAAACGATGTAAATAGCATTACTGTAAATTGTTGTAAACAAAGGCTGCACAAACTGTGTTTATTAAAGTGGTCATGTGCAAAAATGAATAATTCAATATGCCCATATTGTCGCGAGGAAATAAAACTAAATGACGTTTTCATAATCGACGACATACTTCAGATGGTTCATGATCCACATGTGAGTCAAATTGTATGTAAAAATGTTCTCCAAAATCAATTCAACACTGACTTCACCGAACAAAATGTCATTATAAATGAACCACTATCTTTTTGGGAAAGATATAATATATTTTTAACGTTGTTGTTACTAATATTTACTTTACTCATTATATTGATGATATCTTACAAGGTTCTAACAGTTGAGTAGTTTATCAACAATTTATATTTATTAATCATAAATTTTGATTTAAAGATAACTAACTAGTGTTTTAAGAACAAACATTTATGAATGAAAAAGCGTTTGTGTAGTTCTTCAATTTTTATAGACGATGTTTTTATGACAATATCAAGAGCCACGATATTGTAAAAAACGGAGTAAATAAACATTTCAACAGAAAGACTGATGAAATGAAGTGTTAACACCTTATTTAAAGTTGTCAACACCGTCGGCGTTCCTTGGCGGTTAGAAGACCATGTAAACTTGATAAATACTAAAAGTATTTGTTACTAAGCAGGATTTATAAGAGTTTATCTGGGTTTTTGGAACGGTATTGAAATGAAATACAAATTGAAAATTGTGTCAAAGTAATAATTAATAAATCACTAGCACAATAGTTTAATGGACAATCATAATCATATTTTGGAAATTCCAACCTGTTTTATATGCCTGCAAAGTTGTTCCGAATCTCAAGAGCACTATCTACAATGTTGTTTGAATTTCTTACATAAATCATGCTTTTTATCACTAATTATCACAAATCATGATGCATGCCCCTTATGTAGAAAACAGATAAACATTGACACGTTGTTTGCTGATGGTCATGGCTTTACTAAGTTTATAGATTATAAAAAAAACGTATGTCCAGAATTATTGAGCCGCTATAGACGAAACTATTACTCGTTATTGTATCACGTTTCTCCATACAAATACAAACTTTGCTCCTTAAAAATGAAATCACTTAAACTGACATTATACCATTATAAACGCGACATCATCCAAATTGTTGGGTTATTTATATTATTAAGTATTCTTTTGATATCTGCATATTATGTTGAGACTTACATTCAAGATACTCTTAATTTTCGTTCATAAAACTCAGATTACATAACACTTTATTCAAATGATGTTTTACTAGATCTGTTAATTCATATGTGCTATTAAAAATGTTATTGATATTTAAGCAACTCACTTCAGTATGTTCCGCAGCAGCATTAATTGTAAGCGTATCTGAATTGACCGCTGCAAATAAATATTCAGTGACGTTGTTGGTGTCCTTTGTATTATTATTATGTGTCTTTACTCTCTTATAACTTCTTTTATAACACTTTACATTTACAAAATACTTTTGGAGTATTAACATTATTTCAGATTCTGCTAACACTCCTTCTGAAGAGTAACACATGAAAACAAATTTACTTTTGATCAATGCAAATAATTCCTCATATTCTTTTGCACATGTAGCTTTATGCACAAACCTGGTTTTCCTGGGTTCATCGCGCAAACCTGTTTTACCCCTTAGTTTTGGTTGGTCATTTTTTGCTATTGTTTCTAAAATATGGTAGTTGGTATCATATCGCCGTCCACAATAGGGTGGATCCAGAAAACATATCTCGATTTCACTAGTGTCAATATTTTTTATAAATTGTATCACGTCTTCATTATAAACCTTTTGAATAGAGCTACTGTTGATAATAAAACTATCGCTTATAGCTTTTTCCAATCGGAGTTGTATTGGAAGTAACGCTTTTGGTTTAAACTTTTTCAAATATGAGCCATAAACACATGTAACATTGCTTACTTTTACAACATTATACAGTAAACACTTTAGTAAATATAAGTGTTCCTTTTCATTTATAGTATTTTCATCAAATAAATGTGATATATGTTTTCGCATTGTATCAATTTTCTTTGCATTATCGTTTGTAAAGTATGAACCAGAATAGTTTTTCTCAATAAAACCCGCCGGCTCAGTTGACAGAGTAACCGACTCTATATTTCTCAATATCTTATTTATCTTATGTGAATCTATATCATGTTTAAGAAAAGAACTTGACATTACGTATGAGTAATATTGCACATCATTAGTTAATACTTTCGGTATATTGTGTGTCATAAACATGTGCGAGACTGCACCTGAGCCAGAAAACATATCTATAGCACTTTTTATTTCGTTTAAAGGTTTCTTAGTATAATCCTCGATACACGTTTGTAAAAAAGGCAATAGATTTGACTTACCTCCAATATAGTTAAATACAGGCGGATTACTCATGTATAAAGCTTTACAATTCTATAATAAATGAATTATGATTCTCGAACGGAATATTTATTGCTTAAACATGTCATCTCCATTACTTGTTTCGTTGTGTTACAATGTTTTAACATTCATCTTTTATAAGAATAGAAAACCTGCGTTATCGATCAAACAATTGTCCCACATTTTATCTTGCAAAACTTCTTTGTTTATGTCATTAGTTAGCACATACTTTAATTATAATTTGTATCAAGTTAACTATGACATACAATATTTACAAACAAATACATTGTTACAATCGCTTTCAAACTATAGCTCCTACTTTTTCCTTAGCTATCTGATATGCGATCTCGTCCTTGGAACTATATACTACAAATCTCAAATGGGAATACTCACTGGATACATTCATCATATAGTTTACATAATGATAACGTTTTTGGCTTTTCATAGATCAGAAACTTTTTATTACACGTTGTTCTTTATAGAAGAAATCCCAACGTTCATACTATCGTTAGGAAGCATTGATCCTAACTATAGAAGTAATATGTTATTTGGAGGGACATTTTTTGTTTTTAGAATAGGGTATCACACGATGCTTATGTATCTATTGAGATACAACCTAATATTTATGATTCTTGGATGTAGTACTCTAATGTTACATACATATTGGTTCAAAATATGGATAAACAAATATTTATTATAAATAACAGTAAATTATTTTTACACTGTAACAACTTTAGCTTTAAATGTTGTAAACCCAGTTCCGCCAATAGGTGGAGACCTGTAAAAAAGTTGTGGATAATTTCCAGCAGTCCATTGCATATCTAATTGGTCGAATTGTGTTCCTTTTACGGATATTAATCTCACAATAGTGCCCGGAGTCGAGTTTTCATTTACACGACCAACCATAAATATGGCATGTGCCCTATAACTGTCTGTTAAAGGCTTTACGAATACCAAGTATATTCCATAATTATTTGGTAGGCCTGTGAAATAAACTGGATCTGATGTGCTATTATTAAGAACGATTGTAGTGGCAAAGTCAGCAATTTGATTGTTGATTAATGGTGTATTTATATTGTTGGCTGTCAAATTATTCATATGCACATCTGCATAATGTGCGATTTGTGCAGTGTTTCCAGGTGTATTACTACTACATATAAATGCAAATTCGTCCGCTGATTCGTCCCATATATTCATTACATAATGACAAGGATACAGCGAATAACTTGACGTTGTATCTAGAGGAGTGATAAGGTCTAAACCTTCTATTGGTGATGGGTTCCCTAAAATACCTAATTGATCGGATGTGTCATAAATTGTCGCAATTCTTGTAGACCCATTGTATGACTTAATTCTTCGAACTTGCAATGCACCTGTCCCACTTGTGACCTTAATCCAATATCCGTTGTAATAATCGTTTTCTGTATTTGCAGAGGCCCCAAGATTTATAGTGGTTGCTGTATTGTAACCACTTCCAATAGTTCCCGATTCATCAGCTGTATCCCCGACAACATCACCAGATCCAGTATTATTCGCATATTGATATCTTTTTACTGCCAACCCCCCGTCAGATGCTCCACTTGGAGCACTATTCACTACTATAATATTATCTTCTATAGTAACAACATTTGAATTCACTGTTGTTGTTGTTCCTTCTACAACTAAATCTCCATGTATAGTTGTAACACTATTATTTGTTCCAATGTTAACTGGAACTCCTAGTGTATTTGTTGCAATATCTACTCCTACACCGCTTTGTATGCTTACTCCACCTGTTGCATTCATCAATATACCTCCACTATTATTTGTGGATTGGATAAGAACAGCTTCATTGCTAGTTCCTGATGAACTAATAATAACCTTTGAGTCGGTATCTCCTGTTACACTCACTGTTAAATGTTGACCATCTGCTGTCGTAGAATTCGTATATATACTTGATGCCGCATATGTAGTCATAGAAATCGATCCCATACTTGATGATGCCGTCAACCCACTGCCACCAGCAAACATATTAATACCACCTGATGATCCTGTTGTAGGATTTGTAATTTTAATGTTCCCTGATGATGATGTCGTTGACATTTTAATAGCTTCGCCAACTCCAGAACTTTCAATCTTAAGAGTCGAAGAACCTGCCTGTCCAGAAATTCCTAGTGTCATATGATGCCCAGATGTAGATGCTTGCACAACATAAGATGATGGCGCACCTTGTGATACAATAGAAATAGGACCGCTTGTATTCGTTGTTAAAAAAAATCCACCTGAACCTGCAAGCACATTGATACTCCCCGCACCTAAACCATTTGCATTAGAGAGTGTCATAACACCTGCAGTATTAGATGTGTTTATGTAAATTGCATCTTTAGTGACATTGCTGCCACTGCTCTCAATCTTCAGTTGCGAATCTGTGCTTCCAGTCAATGACAAGGAAAAGTCTTGATTATTTTGTGCAGAATTTACAATAATATTACCACTTCCATTGTTTGCAGTTAAACTAAAATTGCCGTTAGATGTTACTCCATGTAAGCCTAACGATCCTGCAATTATTTCTATTTTACCATTTACACCAGATGACATCTTCAGGCCACCATTTGAATGTGTTGCTAGTATATCTACGGCTGCATTAGAATTTAGTCCACCATTAAGTTCCAGCTTATTATTTTGTGCTACTAATGATAAGTTACCTGCCGTAGTTACGAATTGAGAAGCTGCGCCAACAGAAATGTCGACTTTATTTCCCCCTGTAACCGTAAATGATCCAGGATTTGTATTGATATGAGTCTCTGTAAGATTAGTAACACCATATAAAACATTATGGTCTTTATGCACGTGTAGAGATTTATTAATCTTCACACCACCACTTACCAATACTGAACCAACACTCGGAGAGCCAGTGCTATCTTCTTCTCCTTTCACTATAAGCTTGCGATTTATAACCAAGTCACCATACCCGAATTGCGTAACATCACTCCCTTCTTCTAAAGTAAGATCTCCATGAAAAATAGTCGCTAATGGGACTGACATTTATTTAATGTAGTTGTAACAATTATTTGTTACAATTATATTTTTCTTAAAAAATCAACGCCTATGCAATTATAGATTTCTTTTTTGTAGAATACTACATCTAGTTTTTGATGAATATGTGCTAGAATGTTCTATAATAGAATAATCCATAAAGAAAGATGATGGAAGTAAATTTGTCAGATCTGTAAAACCCGATGATTCAACTCTTCCTCCTTCAGCTTTTGTGTGAACAATAAATCCTGAATTATTGACATAACCCATGTCTGAAAAATCTCTTAATACACCGGCATGAGTAGTTATAAATACATTTAGTTTATTTACAGAAGGAATTAATGGTAAAAATGATCTTGAAAACCAACCTATAAACATTTCAATGTCACCAGGAGATTTTCTGCCATGTGAAAAGTTTTCAACAAAAGAAAAGTCGAAATATTGCAAAATACCAATAGATTGTAAATATGCTTTTTGCTCATCAATGGATTTCATAGCATAACTTGATGTAGAATCTATTACCACTAGACTTTCTTGTGAATACTTGTTATTGCTGCTTTCGTCTATTTCCCTTAAAAACGGGAATACATATATCTTTTTTGGAGGATTAGCCCATGTCCTTGTCATGTAATACGCTGTCTCCATGCACCTTATTAACGGTGAACAGCCAACAACATTAATAGATTCCAAACCTTTGATTCTACTCAGAATCTGACTGATTATGCTTCCATTGTGCATCGACACATTAACACCAACTTCAGTGAGTTCTGGATCAAAATATCGTGATGTGTTGAATTCATTTAAAACCGCTCTTGATATTTGTCCCTTGTTATACAATGTCTTAATTGCATTATGACATCCTTGACCGTGTCTAACAAATACATAATTTACATGTATACCCATACTTACAATATACATTAGAATATAATTCCTGTAAACAACTTTACATTACATTTCTTGTTTAAACTGAAGTTGTAATTGCACGAATTTTCATAGTGTTTGATACAAACCCTGGTGTATTTGTCGAAGTGTATTGGACTTGCCCGCCATTTGTTATTGAAAAGGTGATTCCTGACATATCACCAATAAATGACGAGTTCAATACCCAAGAACCATTTTTTTGCATTCCTTTCAAATTGTATAGAGCATATTTATTTGAATCCCCTACAATCGCAACAGAAACAATAGCATCAAAAGATCGAACTGTTGCATTTGGAAATAGAAAGTCTGTTACATCAGCTGAAATATTTATATTGTTTGATGCATAAAATCCAAGTTCTTTAACAATGTCTCCAGCACTTGGAGTAATGTTAACCGATGAAACTGTAAGATCACCATCAATAGTTGATGATCCAGTAACATACATAGACCCTGCAGTCACTCCAAGTTGTAGAATACTTGCACCAGTTACATCCAAAGCTCCTGCTGTAACATATCCGTGAAGAGTTGAATCTCCAGTAACATTCATAGAGCCTGCAGTCACTCCAAGTTGTAGAATACTTGCACCAGTTACATTAAGTGCACCTGCTGTAATATACCCATGAAGAATGGAGTCCCCTGTAACATTCATGGACCCTGCAGTAACACCAAGTTGAAGAATGCTTTGACCAGTGATGTTTAATGCACCTGCCGTAATATATCCATGAAGAGTTGAATCTCCAGTAACATTCATAGAGCCTGCAGTGACACCAAGTTGGAGGATAGATGCACCAGTTATATCTAAAGCACCTGCAGTGACATATCCATGAAGAGTTGAATCCCCTGTAACATTCATTGAGCCTGCAGTGACTCCCAGTTGGAGGATAGATGCACCAGTTACATCTAAAGCACCCGCTGTCACATATCCATGAAGAGCTGAATCCCCAGTAACGTTCATTGACCCCGCTGTAACTCCTAGTTGGAGGATAGATGCACCAGTTACATCTAAAGCACCTGCAGTGACATATCCATGAAGAGTTGAATCTCCAGTAATATTCATTGAGCCTGCAGTGACTCCCAATTGGAGGATAGATGCACCAGTAACATCCAAAGCACCTGCAGTGACATATCCATGAAGAGTTGAATCTCCAGTAACATTCAAAGATCCTGTAGTAACACCAAGTTGAAGAATACTTGCACCAGTTACATCAAGTGCCCCTGCTGTAATATACCCATGAAGAGTTGAATCCCCAGTAACATTCATAGATCCGGCAGTAACACCAAGTTGAAGAATGCTTTGACCAGTGATGTTCAATGCACCTGCTGTAACTGCTCCATGAAGTGTTGAGTTTCCAGTAACATTTAGTGATCCTACTGTAACAGACTGGAGACTTGCTGATGACAATGCCAAGTTTGCAATAGTAGAACTTGTTGTTACAACAAGATTTGCAGTAGAAATTGCATGATTAGCAAATAATGTCTTAAGTCTTACATTAGCATACTCTTCAAAGTTTTCAAGATTAATTTTTGGATCCTCTGCATCCGCAATATAAGCAAATCTCACTTCATCTGAACTTTCATCATAGTATTGTGCCAGGTAACTTCTATGGAACAAATCAAAATTTAATGCAGTATTTCCTGCGGTTGCAAGAGTGTTACCAGAAGTAAATAAAGTAGCAACCTTTGTTGTCCCATTATAGTCAGAAATTTGAGCACTTCCATCTGAGGTTCTAATCCACCACCCATTATAATAGTTATCGCCTTGAACATCAGATCCTGGCAAAATTACACTAGCATAACCAGTTGTTTGCAAAGTTCCACTTGTAACTGGAGTCTCGGATACAACATCTACACCAGAACGATGAATCAATACACCAGCATCTCGACTTCCTGCAGGCCCTGAGTTCAACATAAGTGTATTGTCTTCAATGTTAATGGTTTCTGAGTTAACAGTTGTTGTAGTTCCATTAACATATAGATTTCCCGTAATAGTTGTGTCACCACCTACATGCAAGTCTTTTGCAATACCCACACCACCAGCAACAACAAAAGCACCGGTAGCTGTGCTATCACTTTCAGTTGTATTCGTAATATTGGTAATACCTGCAACGTTAAGTTTCTTTCCAATACCCATACCACCAGCTAACACAAATGCTCCAGAGCTTGCACCTGAACTTTCATATGTAGAATTAATGCTTAGACCACCATAGAGCACAAAAGACCCAGTTGTCAAGTTAATCGCTTCTGTTGTGTCAAAAATGACAATGGGCTGTTCAAAATACATAGGGGAAGACATTGTGTCTTTTTATATTTTAATTCTGCAATTAAATAACCTATTTTGAACGAATTCTGATGACAACAACTTTACAAGAATTGAATTTAAAGTAGATATAACATTACAAACACGAATAAATGATGTACAAAGTAAACAATATTGAGGATTTAGATTTGGTTTATAGCATTTTAAGAGAACGTTATCCTAATAATCAAGTTGATATCACTTTTAATTACAACACAAAAGAATACTCTGTAACTAAAACAGAAAAACCTTATAAAGAAGATCCTGAAGTGCCTGTTGACCTCAACATCGAAGTAGTGTATGGCGACTCTGTAACAGGAGACACGCCATTATTATTAAGAGATCCATTAACACAAGAAGTTTTTATTAAAACAATTGACGAATTATGCGACAACTGGGTAGATTATCCTGAATTCAAGATTTTTGACAATTCTATACCTTTAGAAAAGCAATATGGCACTTCACACTTTGAAATATGGTGCAATAAAGGATGGAATCAGATTAAAAAAGTCATCAAACACAAGACAAACAAAAAAATGTATAGGGTATTAACACATACTGGTGTCGTTGATGTTACTGAAGATCACTCACTCCTGTCGTCTGAAGAACAAAAAATAAAGCCATCTGATGTTAATGTTGGAACAACCTTATTACACAGCTTTCCTTCTCAATTCACTTCAGTTGAAAGTAACATGACAATAGAAAAAGCATTTTTGTATGGATTTTTCTTTGGTGATGGAAATGTTGACGATACATTAGCATCGAGTAGCGTTTATAAACTTTCTATTACCAATCCAAAAATATTTGTAGAGGAATACCGACCTCAATTTTACAACAAAAGAAAAGAGAAAATGGTTCCAAACGTCATACTAAATGGTTCTCTTGATATCATCCAAAGTTTTATAGACGGTTACTGGGCTGCTGATGGATGTAGAAGTGACCGAAGATGCGACATCAAAGGCAAGATTGGTGCACAAGGTTTATATTTATTATTACGTCGTTTAGATTTCAACGTGTCTATAAATGTTCAAGATGACAAACCAGATATTTACAGACTTACATTTACTAAAAGACCACAAAGGAAATGTGCAAATGAAGTCAAAAAAATAACAACACTAAGTGATAGTGAGAGTGACTATGTTTATGATATTGAAACGGAGAAGGGAATGTTTGGAGCGGGAGTTGGCCAAATGGTTATCTCAAATACGGACTCTATCTTTATCAAATTTGAATACAATAGAGACAACTTTGAAGACAATCGTCAAGATACATTCAAGTTGGCAACATTGTGTGGTAACAACCTTACAAAACAAGTTTTTAATAGACCACCTATAGAAATGGAATTTGAAAAAGTGTTTCAGCCATTTATATTGTTGACCAAAAAGAGATACATAGCAAAAAAGTTTGAAGACACTAAAGATCCATTTAAATTAAAGGGAGTGGATGCAAAAGGAGTGGCTCTTACTCGAAGGGATTACTGCAATTTGGTTAAAAAGTGTTATAAAGATGTCATTGATCAAATGATGAATGCCAACTCTTCAAAGCAAAAAGCTATATCAGACAGCATAAAAACTATTAAAGAATACATAAAAAAAATAGAAGATTATCAAATCGATTTGGAAGATGTTATAATAACTGCTCAGGTTGCAAAAGATTATTCTTGCAAACTTTGTAAAAAGAAAACGGAATGGATACTAAAATGTCATAGCTGTAAAACCGTAAATGTATCCAAAGCTTCAAATTGCACCAAATGTAAAAAGCCATTTGCATGCCTTCACAGCTTCAGTTTAGCACACATAAATCTTGCTCAAGAAATGCTAAAACGAAATGACGATATTCAAATTGGTGATAGATTATCATATGCATTTGTGGAAAAAGACTACAAGTGTCAGAAATATGATATGGCAGAGGATCCGAAATACATCAAAGAAAAAGAATTAAAGTTAAATAGAGTATGTTATTTAGAACAATTAGCTAAACCAATTCTAGGGTTTATGAAAGTAGTCCTAAAAGATGATCTTGACATTCTTGATGAACTTATTAGTTATGTTAATAATAAACTTATTCTTTTTGGTGGTAAAGCACTTCGGCCATCTGACTTTAAAATTGAAGAATAAATTGATTTAAAAGGCTAGAAGGTTAAGTAATTAGTATTCGTAGCCAAGTATGTCTAAGATAAATATCTTTATCAATGTGAGTGACATTGCAGCATTTATAGGTCAAAACAAATATGATTATGTTACTCCATTTGAAAGGCTATGGAAAAAGTGTGACAAAGATGTATATGGAGCAATTTTACAAAAGTCGCAGAAAGAAATCGAACTACATCATGCCAGAATAAATGATCTAGAAGATCAAAAATACCAATTGGAAAAGAGATATAAAAATAAAGAGATTAACAAAAAAGAATTTACGTTACAATCCAACATCTATAAAGAAGATATAGACAAACTAAACAACACTATTGATACTTCACAAAAAGCAGTAAAGTCTATATCTTTATCTCAAAAAGAGCAGCTAGCAGAAGTGCTAAGTCCTGATGTTATGGAACAATTATCATCAGATAAACTTGACACTGATATAAAAAAGAAGAACGTGTCTTCTGCAATCGATAGTTTAGCTGTATCGGGCGATGTTAAAGACAAACTTAGAAAAGAGTCAGAATCATTTATCAACAAAACACATGGAACATTGCTTGAAAATGACGCTATTGCAATTTTTGAAAATAAATTTAATGTAAAACTTGACACATCTCAAGCATTTAATAAGAAGAGATTAGAATTTAACTCATCTACATACAATTGGTTTATATGTGGAAAGGTAGATGGAATATACAAAGATGCTAGTAAAGATTGTAGTAAGGACTACATCGTTGAAGTGAAAAATAGAACAAAGTCATTTTTTGCATCGCTTCGTGATTATGAAAAAACTCAAATTCAACTTTACATGTGGATGTTAAACATTGGAACGGCAAAATTAGTAGAAAAGAAGAACAATCAAATTAGAGTAACACATATTAGTTTTGATCCAACGTATATAACTTACATTTTAGAAGGCTTAAAAATATTTATAAATAATTTTCAAAAAGACTTTTTGAATTCTTACGATGCAAAAGAACACTATTTTCACCTCAATCAAGAAAGTAAAAAATTGTTCCTGTATTCCTTGTATATGAACGAGATCAACAGCTTTAGAAATGCGCAAATTAGAGACGAATTACCTGATGATATGGACTGTATGATTGATTCAGATTAAAAAATGTATAATTTATAATTATTGTTCAAATTAAATTAATTTGTAATTATTAAGCACTTTAATTTTAACAAAGTATAAAATGGATAACAGTCTTTTCGGTGAAATTGGTTTAAGCGTATTTGTCGATAAAGTATTTTCGTGTCCGCCAAAGGATCCTTGCACGTATTTGATAGGGACTCTACACACAGCAAACAAGCTTCAAATGTTAATGAATATCCTGATTCTTGGAGCTAGAAAGATTTATGGCAATGATATAGAACCGTCTAAGATCACATTGAAGCAACTAGATAACTTACAATCATATTTTAAAAGTTTTGGTTACAAGATTAAATATGTTTATGATGATCCTCATCGCCCAAAAAAGGTAAACATATGGTTTGAAGACTATAAACCTATAGAAACCTGTAGTGGAATAAAACTTTACTAGACTACACATTACAACCTAAATAAATGAAAAATATTTAGAATACACAAATTCTCACAGTATCGTATGATCCTTCACAAGTTACCAAATGAAGTCATAATAGAAATTACCAAACACTTGTCAGTGGTTGACATAGTGAACTTAATGATATGTAACAAATCTCATCATCATATATTAACAGCAAATGCAGGTGATATTATCAATTTTCAATACATGTATTATAAAAATAAAAAAAGCACAAGAAAATGTACAATTGAGGAAATAGAAGAACATCTCTCAAGAATATGTTATATGGTAGGAGATAACTTTAGGTCTCATTGTAGGTTGCTGGACTTAAACACTATTCCAGACGATCCTATTGAATTTATTAAAGAAAATATGTTTCATATGAAATTGTTGTTTTCTAATACACATGCCGACAGTCTTTTTAAAGACATTTTAAGGCACTTTATAAATACAGGATCTTTAAGAGATTATGGTAACAAGTATTCTTTATTTGCATGCAATATATTTTTCGAACTTGTGACTAATCCTTCTAGGCCTCAAATAAACATGTATCAATCACCAAACTATAACCAGAATCGCTCTTCAGTTAATCACTACTCATCATATGCAATAGACTTTTTGGATTGTATTAGTCATTTTAAGTTTTCTGATATTAAAACTGCATATTTTTGTTTTTTATTGCATTCTAAAGTCATTTTATCATTCCATCAAATATGGAAAATGTCTCAATACGTATCTACATTCTGCAAGTTAAAAAAAATATTTGGTTACAGATGTCTAGACTTACGTAATACAACTGTAATCCTTTGTTGCGACAAGTGTAAAAACGATGCTACTGCGATTGATCTTGTAAGCATGAGGTACAACATACAAGGATGTGATTTGCTATCTCATAATTACAATGAAATCAAGTCTTTATTGTTTAATAAATGTAGAACACTATATGACAAAATTGTAAATCTTGAAACTAACATCATTGATAAAAACATTGTGTTTATGAATCCCATATCAAACCGAAATGTAAGATTCAAGTCGCGTGCTTTTATTAAGATGATCACTGTTTTGAAAAGTAGAAACAACTTTGAGTTGATAAGGGCGATCGACAAAATAATTGTGAAGCAAAGATACAATTTACTTAAATGCTCATTTTTTTGATGTCGCCAATTTAAAAAAATGAAACTTCCATTATTACTTAGTTAATTAGTAATGGAAAAACATTTTGCATCAAGAATTGCTACATCATGCCCTAACACTGTAGACATCCAGATGCAAATAATAGAATGGTGGTGTGGTGATGAAGATAATGACAATGAAGAAAGCGATGAAATGTCTGTAGACTGTAATAGTATTGCACACGATTCTACAGGTGTAGATAGCGTGTATGTTATGCGATGTTTTGGGAGAACAGATGACAACAAATCAATCACATGTAAAATAACAGGTTTTAAACCTTTTTATTATGTAAAAGTCCCGGACAATTTTGATAGAATCAAACTGTTTCATTTTCTCAATTATGTGTCATCAAGTTATTCATTAAAAAAGTTTAAAAATCCGCTTTATAAGACAAATGGTAAACATCAGTCTTGTATCGTCAAGAAGAAAGATCTTTTCGGATTCAAAAATGAAAAAATATTCAAGTATGTAAAATTGGTGTTTACAAGTTATAGCGCACTATTAAGAAGTAGATATATATTCAAGAAAGCGGTGAATATTGATAATGTGACGACTAAACCAACTAAATATAAATTGTATGAAAGCAATTTTGAACCTTTTATGCGCTACTGTCATATAAAGGACATCTATACAGCTGGATGGATACTGCTACCAGCTAAAAAGTATACTGTGGTAAACAGCTCATTGACAAATACTAATACGGACATTGAAGTGGAAATTGACAGAAAAGAAGTGGTATCTCTTCGGGAAAAGAAAGAAATGGGAAAGTTTCTTCAAGCGTCATGGGATATTGAAGTATATAGCGATGATTATTCATTTCCAGACCCATTAAAAAAGGTAACTACTAAAAACGGTGAAATAAAGTATCCTAACGAGATTTTTCAAATAGCAACTACGTATAAATACTATGGAGACTCAGAAATAAAAGTGAAACACTTATTGACATTAAAAAAATGCGCACATATAGATGATCCGTCAGTTGTCGTGGAAGAATGTGCAAATGAGAAACAATTAATTAAAAGGTGGTGTGAAACCGTATCAAAAATGGATCCAGATATCATGTATACATACAACGGAGACAGTTTCGATTGTGTATATCTTCAAAAGCGCGCTATAATATTGGGGTTGGAATCCTATGTATTATCGCATTTGAGCAGACTTAGCGATATACCTGCTATAATAAAAAAGGAATACTTTAGTTCAAGTGCATATGGTGATAGTGAATACAACAGAATGTACATTCCTGGAAGACTAAACTATGACCTATTAATTCATTATAAAAGGGGCATGAAAAAGTATGCTAGTTATAAATTGGATCATATAGCTAGTGAGATATTGAATGAGGGTAAGCATGATGTGACAGCAAAAGATATTTTCAAATACTATGAAACCGGTGATCCAAAGTTGATTAAAACGATAGGGGAATATTGCGTCCAAGATACAGAATTGTTGCAAAAATTAGTTGACAAACAGCTTATATTGACAAATATAATTCAGCTGGCAAATGTCACGTATGTTCCTATAGGATTTTTAACTACAAGGGGTCAGACTATCAAGGTTTATTCTCAAGTGTTGAGAAAAGCAAGACAAATGGACTTTTTGGTGCCGCACACTAACTTCAATGAAGATACTTTTCCTGTTCAAATTAAAACTAAAGATGCACACTCATTTGACAATGACGACATCAACAATTATTTGGATATTGACATGGGCACAGACCCGACAACAAAAAGAAAGTTTACATTGTCATGCAAAATATCAGAAATTGTAGATGAAAACAATTTGATTGCTCTATGTGATACAGAACTTACAAAGGAATACTTCAATAGAACTTGCAAATACAAGCATAAAGAATTTTTGGCACAACGAGTGTGGTCGTGTGATGATGTAATCAATGACAGTTTCACAGGTGCAACTGTGTTAGAAGCTATTCCGGGGATGTATACGGACAACATTGCTGTGCTTGATTTTGCGAGCTTGTATCCTACGGTTGAGATCAGTAGAAACCTATGTTTTTCAACATTAGTCATGGATGAAAAATACCTCGATATTGAAGGTGTCAAATATGAAACTATTAATTGGGATGATACGGTTGAATACAAGTTGAAACAAATGTGTGAAGCCATTGGTAAGAGTGGTAAAAGCAAAGGTCAAGTTTGTGGAAAACAAGCCTTTTTTGAGGATAATGGAAAATACTATTGTAGGATTCATGATGTTCAAAAGAAAAGCAGAACATCGGATGAAAAATTCCAGAAAAAAGACGTAAAATATTCATTTACAATTGTCCAACCACAAATTCTAGAAAACGGTGACGTTAAAAATAAAGGAGTTGTTCCTGCATTGTTAGAAGAACTTTACAATGAGAGAAAAAAAGTCAAAAAGCTAATGGCTAAAGCAAGTGAAGAAAAGGACAAGGTTCTTGAAGATATTTTGAACTCTACACAACTTGCAATAAAGATCTCATTAAATTCTGTGTATGGATTTTTATCACGTAATACAGGCAATTTAATCTGTAAACCATTAGGGCAACTAACTACTGCTATTGGAAGAATGCTTATAGAACAAAGTAAAGCTTACGCAGAAGGAGAATTCTCAAAACTTGTTAAAGAAAAAAAATTGTTGTGCAAAAGGTTATCTGCCAAATCACTTGATAATATTACGAATGAAGAAAAAGAACTTGTGCTTAAAAGCTTCAGATGCTACTCTTAAATTACATATTCATATTATTTTCAAATTGTGAATAAAAAAGAATTGAAATAATAGTCAAATTGTAACAAAATACCTCAATATCAACTCTTTTACATTTGTGTCTATGTCTGCTGATGATATTTTAATTGATTCAATATGGAACTATGTTGAGTCTAAATCTAGAAGTAAGCAAGAACTAGAATGCTCTTCTGAATCTCCTACTCTAAATACAACGAATTGCCCGAATTGTATTAATAGTAAGATACAGGAAATAAATTTTGAAAACACATGCACTGAATGTGGTTTAGTTATATCTAGCAATTACATTAGCTTATCATATGTTCCTTTTGAAGACGACTCATTACACCAGCCTCGGAAAAGAAATTTTTCAAACAAAGAAAACAACAAACTTGCAAAAATGCAAGAATGGTATAGATGGACAAATGAAGAGAAATCTGAATATAAACTAAACTCGTATACAGAAAACATATGTCGAATGCTGCAACTACCAGAGTCATTATTCGATGTAATATGTAAAACTGTTAGCTATGTTATGGCGTCTATTAAGAAATACGATGGCACAAAGCGTGCTCGTGTAAAAGATGGCATTATTTTAGTGTGTATACAATATGTATTCAGAAATCAACATTTGGATGTCCGTTGCCCGCAATCAGCAGTAGATCTTGCAAAAAAGTTGTCATTAGATATAAAGTATGTTACAAAAGCTGAAAAGATAATATTAGAACTTGTCAGTGGCAATAAACTTTCTCTTGATATCAATGATTTACTTCATATAAAATCACCTATGGACCATGTTCATTATGTTAATGAAAAACATCATTTACAACTTCCAGATGTAATCATACAAAAAGTGGAAAGACTTGTGAATTATTGCGGTGATAATAATTTACTTCTTGACCATACACCTCTTGCAATTGGTGTTTGCTGCTTGTATTATGTATTAAGAGTAAATGATATAGACATTGATTTGAAGTTGTATTCTTCGATGTATGATATATCTATAGTAACTATTTTAAAGACTTTTAATAAGTTAAAAATGCAAACACAACAACAAATCAAAACTTAGTAAAATTTTCAATATATGTATCTTGTAAACAATAAATATTTTATTGTGTACAATAAAAGTTAAAGCCAATGTCACTACAAAAAATAATAAATGAATATACCTCAATATATAAACTGAGTCCTTTACTTTACTCCGACGAACTTTCTAAAAACAACTTGGCTGATTCCGCAAAGTTTACAAAATTTGTAGATCTTATAGTGACATTCCATGCAATAAACAAAACAGATCTAAAATATAAAGCAAAGAACAAGGCAATGTATGAAGACATCTATCAGTATATAGAGACAAAAAAGATGTCTAAAATAACCATCATTGACAATTATAGCAGCGCAATCATAGCAGCGCAAACTTTTGAGATACTATTTAAGAGCCTTTATTATATGTTCTCGATGTATTCTAAAACAATTAAAAATTTAGATACCAAAATTTTGCAAAATTCTGTTCATAAGTATTTGTCCAACAACGCGCACATGACCCTATATTTAATGTTCTACAATACAAATATTATACCACAAGCATTGACCCAACAGATTATAGATGAAATGAAAATGAATACTTCAAAAAATGATATCCTATTACAAAAATGCAAAGAGTTTTTTTCTAAAACCTGGACAAATAAAGTGTATGTCTGCAACTTTAATCCTAAATATGATACTCAACAAACGCCTGATGAATCTGAGAAGACAAACCAAAAGAAAAAGGATACAACTAAACAAAATCTCACGTATCAAGGTGATAATAAAGTATCTATTGAGGATCCATACGCTTTGTTAATGTTAGTCAGTGTCTCACAAATGTTACAACAATAAACGCAAATTCGCGTTCAAATCCTATAGAACGGGAAAAATGAATGTTTTTTGAAGTTTGTTTACTATTACAATCAAAATGTATGCAGTTGTGAGATATTTCAATTATCGTAAGGGTGTTTCTTTCACCATTCTAAAAACATTCAACAGTTTTAAAATTGCTGACAAGTATGCGTTGAGTCTCGCTAGAAATGATTTTGGAAAAGATCTGGTTGAAGGGGTGAGTGAAAGATGGGTATATGTCGATAATGAAATTGAGGAATATACAGGGGGTAGTGGGTATGACAATTTTGTTTATGCTGTGATGGAAATTCCTGAACCGGCAGACGACAGTGACAATGAAGACAATGACAATGAAGACAATGACAATGAAGACAGTGATGACAGTGACAATGAAGACAGTGACTACTACCTAGAAAGTGACACAAAAATGCCATTCATGATGAATAATGAAGGAGAATACGAATGGGGCTTGGATTTGACTAACTTTAATGTGGAGCACGACGAACAACACAACGTGGGTGCTCAAAGGATCACCCCGTTCTCATAAAAACTCGCTCATAGACATTTTTACAATGTAGTAGCAACATGGTTTACAAATGTTGACTGATCCTGACAATTTGCAAATTGAAACCATATTTTATGAGCAGCGCATGACTGAAAAATGTAGAATTTGGGAGCAGCATGTGTTTAGTCCATGTTGAAGTCACGTCGGTTGAAAAGTTGTTTGAATTTGCAAGTTAAGTGTCAGCACGTGGATTACGTAATCGTGTTTTAACAAAAATGCACAGACGGGTTCCATTGGATTTGGGATACCGGTTCTACTCATTATACATTGAAAAAACACTTGACTGATCAATTTATGTGCCAATTAAGTGTAATTTAGATTAAAAGCTTTTAGACTTTTTTTATGTGTTTTTGTTTTTTTTGTGTTAAATGTATTCTCTTGTATTGGACTCCCGTTCCAAAAACCCAGATAAACTCTTATAAATCCTGCTTATCGCTAGATTTACAAGCCTTCTTAGTAACAAATACTTTTAGTATTTATCAAGTTTAAATGGTCTTCTAACCGCCAAGGAACGCCGA
>Ga0214923_10000246_pt1 | contig 82657 bp, 64 predicted proteins | sample LL1510_MetaG_FD_177993 | JGI IMG/M metagenome (GOLD analysis project Ga0214923, IMG submission 177993) | Freshwater microbial communities from Lake Lanier, Atlanta, Georgia, United States - LL-1510 | ecosystem: Environmental > Aquatic > Freshwater > Lake | place: USA: Georgia | collected...
ATGGTGGCTATAGCGAGCGTGATCACCTCTTCCCATTCCGAACAGAGAAGTTAAGCCGCTCAGCGCCGATGGTACTGGGATAAAACCTGGGAGAGTAGGTCGTCGCCGTTTTTACCAAAGCCCCATCTCACGATGGGGCTTTTGGTTTTTTATATACCCCCATTTACAGCAGGCAACAACGGGTTACGCTTCTCAAGTACTAACCACGCGGAGAACGAGTATGCTTTTGCTCTTGCCCTGAGCCCGCGCTCGTGCTGAGCGCTCTTGTGCTGAGCGAAGTCGAAGCATGCCCTGAGTTTGCTTGCCCTGAGCCTGGCGAAGGGTCGAAGGGAAGTCGAAGCACTTGTGCTGAGCCCCGCCGAAGCATGCCCTGATGGGAGTTGGCCCCAACCATAGGTCGGGGGCGAAGTCAAGGGCGAAGGAAGTACGAGAATGAGGGAGGCTTTTAAGGAAGAAACAGTTTCTTTTAGCCCCAGAGGGGCGGACATATGGTAGCGAATAAGCACCATACCCCATATCATGCGACGCCGGAGGCGTCGTTTTAATTAATGGGGATAACGTTTTCTACCAAAAGGTCACCCCTACAGGGTTTAAAACGAATATGCGTTGGATCTTTTTCTGATCCTGCCCGCCCTGAGCGGAGTTGGCCCCAACCATAGGTCGGGGGCGAAGTCGAAGGGTCGAAACTAAGTTTCTATAACGCAGCAGCGGAGACTAAGTCTCCGCCGAACGAAGGGATTTTTCCTGGGAATGGCTTTTGGGGCATCAACCCCCGACCTACGGTTGGGGCAGCTACCCACTAACCACTACCCACTAAAAACTAACCACTAATTTCTTAAAAGCTATTTGCCCTGTTTCTGTTTTTAACTCAACTTTATAAATCCCACTAGGGGCGTTAGCAATAGACAAACTTATCTTGGGTTCAGTACCATTGATCAATTCAGAATGAATTTCCCTTCCCTGAATATCAAGTATTCTAATTTGAATAATGGATAATTTATCTAATCCGGAAAGGGTAAAGGACCCGTGGTTAGGGTTGGGATATAAGTTTATTTCTGATTCCCATTCGGTGGCATCTACGCCAGTTACACTATTGACCGTAACAGTAGCAGAACCGCTAACCACCCCTAAGCAGGCACCCGTAACATCCACTAATTGATATTGGGTAGAAACCATAGGGGATACAGTAAGTATATATGGGTTCTGAGTAACCGGACCCACAGGGTGTATTATTTGGCCATCAGTCCAGGTGAAATGCCAAGGCCCTTGACCCGTAAAAAGAACGGATAGTTGAGCAGGATTTCCAATTGCTACTGCTGTGCTTCCGCTGATTTGTGCTGTTGGAATCTGCCAGATAACAACAGAACCTGAAGATTGGGGTTGAGCATTTGTACATTGCCCATCGTCAATAGATACAAGAGAATAGGTAGTAGATACAGTAGGGGTAAGCTGAACAAGATAAGGGTTACTACTAATTCCGGTGTGTGTGAAATTGTTCACTCCGTCAGTATAGGTTAATGATGTAAGTTGAGAAGGTCCGTAAAACAATAATTTGGCATTATCCCCTATACAAATCTCAGAAGTGACGGATACATTCCCAACTGGCAAGGGCAATCGAGTTATTTGAACTGAATTACTTCCAACTTGGGCTTCACAGCCATAAGCCGAACCAGAATTTAAAACATACTGGGAAGACTGGGCTGAAACATCAGTGAGCGTATGAGAAATGGTTTGGATGTTTATTACTGAATCTATCTGAGTTCCTTTTTGATAATAGGCAGACCATGGAATATCCGTACTATTCATTACAATGCTGGCTGGTAATCCCGCACACAAGGTCTGGTCGTTACTAATATTAATCTGAGGAACCGCTCTCACAACCACGTTTGCAGAGCTGTTTACTTGCGCAGTGCAATTCGCAAATCCTGAAATAAGAGAATACGAGGTATGGGTTTGTGGCGTAACAGATAGTAAATAAGGAGAGATTTGTACATTCTGAACACTGTTCGTCAACACACCATCTGTCCAGGTAAAATCAAAAGGAATTTGGTTTGAAGTTATATTCAAATTTGTACTTGAACCTGAACAAATAGTGGAAGCCGAGCTTAATACAATCGAAGGAATTGCTTTATGGGTAATGGTTGCAATTCCATTCAGGTGTGCCACACAATTATGGGCAGTTCCTGCAGTTAGATGATAGCTACTGGATGCCTGAGGCCTATGAAAAGAAGTATAAGGAGAAGTCTGAATATTTTGAGCTTGATATAAAGTTGATCCGTCTGACCAGGTTATCGAATAAGGAAACTGGTCAGAAGTGAATTGAAGCATTGCACTATCTCCCGGACAAATAGAATGCATCCCAGTTAAAGATATTTGCGGCATAGGGTTAATGTGTATAGTGCCTGAGCCATTCAGTTGTGCGAGACAATTCCCTACGTTACCAGTTGTTAACTGATAGCTTCTACTGCTTTGGGGACTATGTGAAATAATATAAGGGGAACTTTGAATATTTTGGGCAGCATAAACTGAAGTGCCATCTGTCCAGGATATATCAAACGGATGGGTATCTGAATTAATACTAAGAGTTGCTCCATTCCCCAAACAGACGCTTTGAGTTCCTGTAATTCCAATTTGAGGTTGAGGTATCATGTTCACCGAAACCTGATTTTGTATTGTGCTGGTTCTAATCCCACAGATATCTCCGGAAAGTAAAGGCACAAGTGAATAGGTAGTATTGCTTACTGGACTTACATTCAGTAAATAAGTAGTGTTTGAGATATTGGTTTGCGTGATAGTTTGGGTGCCGTCGGTCCAAGCGAAACTCCATTGTGGTAAAGGGTTATTTAGTTGAACGGTTAGGACGGCATTATCACCTGGACAAATCTGTTGACTTCCCGATATTGAAACTCTATTATTGCTGCCTAATACATGTCTTGAGGTATTGGTTGCAACCGGTGGATTAAAATCAAAATAAATATGTGCTTGGTTCCGAATGGCAAAGTTAGGGTCATAGGTATTCGGATAAATGGGTCTTACGCTATAGATAAAAAAACCATTGCTACGAATTGGATCTCTTGCACTATCGGGCAGCATAATATTGTGAAACCATACGGTTAATACACGGTTTTCATTTATTTCATACCGCATATCATGACTCCAGGCTAATGCTGTAAAAGTGGAAAGATCTAAATTAGCGTCGAGCGTGTCTATGATATGGATATCCACTGCAGAGTCATTCCCGGTATTTTGAAATCTGATTCTGTAGGTAAGCAGGCTATCGGTACGAGGACAAATATCTCCGGTTTGGCCTTTTTCTTCGGGTAACATCCAAACGTCATTAGGATCATAACTATTGGTTACTATTTGGGTGTATTGACCATTGTTATTAGGAACCATTAAATCATTTATGGTTGGGGTTGCAGCAAGAGAATATCTAAGTATTGTTCCTGTAGGGATTTGTTGTGGTAAACTTACCGTAACATAAGGTGTAATGCCTGAATATCTAAAAGGAAACGAGGATTGCCAGGATACACTATGGGTATTTACATCATATTGACCTGTTGGAGATGAATTGATATAGGTTTGATTAGAATCCAATCTTAAGGTTAACGATCCACTAACGCCTAAAAGACCAAGATTTCGGAGTTGTGGAAAAATATGAAAAGTCCTACCAGGACGAGCAATGGAATGACTGGTATGCACTGAAAGGTCATATTGGGGATTAGGGGTGGTTTCCAAAAAATCATTTACTAAATGGCTACTACCTCTTTGCGTAACAGGAACAGAATAATACCCTTGAACGGGACTCGATAGGGTATGGGGACCATTCAATTCTACACGGTAAATGCCAGTATCTGGTACTAAAATATTATAACTACCATTAGAATTGGTTACCCCATATATTGTATTTGTTCCCCTAGTGATTTTTATTGATCGGTTAGAACTGCCGTATTCTCCCACATCTTTAACCCCATTACCATTTAAATCTATAATAACTTCACCAGCTATTTGAGGACGTTGAGTAAGAACACAGGCGTTTAAGGTAGGTGCATTTGTATAATCAAACGATATGCTTGTGCATGGAATATAAACATTGCCTCCCCAACAAGCCGAATCTTCAATAATATTAGCATAAGGCTCATAATAAATTGTCCTTCCACCCCCAAAAGAACTCCATAAATCAACTGTTGAAAAATTTTTGGCATAAATTGTTCCTCCACCCCCACCACTAGTAACATTCAATCTCCCTCCTTGTTCTAAGTAAATTGTTCTACCCCCTCCTCCCGGCCAAATCATATTTCCAGAAGCACAAATCCAGAAATTTCCACTTGTAAAATTATTGTATGTATTGCTGATTGGAATTGAATTCGATGGAATACTTACATTCAATGCAGGAATCATTGAAACATTATACTGAATAGAATTTACTGGAATGTAAGTGTTACGGACAGGGTTTTCTCTAATTAAATTTGCAAATGGTTCATAATAAATCGTTTTGCCTCCATATTGAGACACACTAAGATTCAATGTTGCATAATTTTGTACATATATTTCGCCACTTCTGCTAGGATATATATTTGTTAAATTAACATAAGCCCCTTGTTCTAGACACAAGACACGAGTAAAGTAGCCGTTCCAGTCTGCATAAACATTTCGCTTAACCAATGCAGTATCATAAACATTAATTAATCGATAACTATCAAAAATATCAGACCCAATGGGTATGGTAATATTTAGATTTTGAGCAAAAGTTGTGAGGGTAAATAAACTACTCATTAAAACAATTCCTCTGAGGGGTAGGATAAAAAGTGAGGTTAGTTTTGATTTCATAGATTTAAGTATTTGATAAAACAATAAATAGAGTTAGCCACCGCATAAAAATATTTATTAAAATTGAAAAAACAAGAAATAAATTTATTTTTATTTTAAAAGGGGTTTGAACTGTCTAAAACGGAGACTGAGTATGCGTTTGCTCTTGTGCTGAGCGCTTGCCCTGAGTTTGCCGAAGGGAAGTCGAAGCACTCGTGCTGAGCGCAGTCGAAGCATGCCCTGAGCTTGCCCGCCCTGAGCTTGCATGCCCTGAGCTTGTCGAAGGGTCGAAGGGCCGAAGGGTCGAAACTAAGTTTCTATACCGCAGCGGCGCGCCGAACGGGGGTAAATTATCTTTTGTAAGTCCGGTTTCATCGCCGGATTTTTTATTTTATTATACTTGCTTTCCTCTTTCAAACTTTTTTTATTATAAATTCAGTTAAAATAAATCTGTTTACTATATATCTGTAGCGTTCTTCGAATAAAACCAAGGAGATTTAAACCCATTTTACCCAGAAAGGGGAAGAAAAGGTATAGTGCCCTTTAGATGATTTGGATTTGTAACTGAGGGGGTATATTTTTAGGGTAAAGAGAAAGTCGAACGAATTCTAAATATTGGTTATGAATCTGTTAAAGTGGAATACAGGGGGTTCAGCCAAAAGGAAAGTATGCGCAACAGAGGGTGGAAAGTTCGCAAAGCGGGTTGTTATGTGCAAGTTTGAAAAACGACAACGACACAGCGGACAGGCAAGAGAACCGCCAAAATTGCACTTGGACAGTTCTTGACTGTTTGACAAATTCTTAATATTGCAATTCAAAAGTGGAGACCAGCGACCACTTAAAAAACGGGGCGACACCGAAAGGCCATAAGATAGGACACAAAATTAATTTCAATCAAAATGAAAAATTTAGCATTTATTTCAGGAGCATTATTTTCAAGTTTGACACTACTAGGAGTGCTTTTTAAAATTCAACATTGGCCAGGTGCTTCAATTTTACTCGTACTTGGACTTGCCGGTCTGGCAGTAATTTTTATTCCTTCTTTCGCAAAATACAAATACGACAAGGACAAATAAAACTATTGTAAACACTTTCTTATTGACCCTTTCCGAAAGTTTATTTATTACAAATCCTGAATTCAGTAATCCATTTGACAAATAATAATGGAAAGTTGTTTCACACCTGATATCTCCCGATAGCTCCCGTCCCGATAGCTCCCGATAGCTATCGGGACGGGAGCTATCGGGACGGGATAGTGAAAATCGCCACCTTCACCATGCCCGAAACCGTTATGCAGCATTTTAGGACAGTCATCACGAATATAGACAGGTATGACAAAAGACTTAAATAAAAAAGTAATTCTCTATTCAAGTATTGCCTTTGGTATTACTTGGACAATTGCTTTTGGAATTTATTGGCTTTTCAGAAATGAGACTATTGATTATAGTCAGTTAAATTTTTTCCATTCATTCGCAGCAATAGGACCGACAATTGCAGCGTTCGTTACAACTTATTTATTTTATGGAAAACAAGGAATAAGAAAACTATTTGCAAAAATTAAATTCTATATCCCTAACAAACAAACAATTCTCCTGACAATTTCTCCACTATTATTTTTTATAATCGGACTATTTATTTTCAAAACAGTGAAATCGGATTATTATAATTTTGCGACCTTTGCAAAATTAAATTGGAGTTCGATAAATCCCTTCATTATTTGGCTGTTACCGCTATTGACTTATTCAATACTTGAAGAAATTGGATGGAGAGGTTTTTTATTGCCACATTTACAAAGTCAATTTAGTGCATGGAAATCAACAATTATTTTAACCGTAATTTGGGCAATATGGCATCTTCCTTTTTTCTTTTATCGTTTTGACTTTTCAATCGGAATAGGTTTAGGTTTTTTCTTTGGAATTTTTGTTGGCTCAGTTATTTTGACGTACATATACAATTCAAGCAAAGGGTTTCTATTTCCAGCTATGGCTTTCCATTTTTTAAATAATTTCTGTTCGGAATTTGACAAGGAAATCATAGTTGCAGTTTTAAGCACAGGGTTTATTTTTATTGCTATTTATATTTTTAAAAAATTTGGGACAGATAATTTGAGTTTAACCGACAGACAACGAAACTATTTTATAAGTGAAGAATAAATAACTTGTTATTAAAAATGGAACTTTACAAATCAAATTATCATATTATCTCGACAACACTTTTTTTGGTGTTTATTATTGTTGCTCATATTTTCTCTACAGACAATTACGATTGGACGAAAAACACAATTAGCGACCTAGGTTCCCAAGCCTACAACAGAAAACTAATAATGCAAATTGGTTTTTTAGGGTTCGGACTAACCCTAACCTTTGGACTTATCCTTAACGGACTTACTTGGCGGACAAGCCCAATCTTTATTTATGGAATTTGTGTAGCATTGACAGGAATATTCTGTACCAAACCATTCGTTGATATCGACACTTACTCGACAACACAATCAACACTTCATTCGACCTTTGCTCAAATCGCAGGGGTTACATTTAGTATTGGTATTTTCACGCAAATATTTTTCACGGCAGAAAATAACATAAAATATATTCACCTAGCATTTTTTATTCTTGTTATAGGACTTTCTGCAACTTTTGGTCTGCTGAAAAATTACCAAGGCATTGCACAAAGACTTTTATATTTGACAAGTTTTATATGGCTAATAAAATATTACAAACCCTGACACTAATAGAAATACGACCGCATAACAGCACCTACAAGAAATTGGCGGTTCAGTGGTTAAATGATCCCGATATCTCCCGTCCCGATAGCTATCGGGAGTTATCGGGACGGGACGGGTCCGACGTTAACGGCTATTCTATTACTCCAGTGCAAACATTAAACTCCAGTGTAATCATCAGATATAAAAAATATCTTGAGATTAATTAAATATTATCTTTAACAATTAAAATTTAGTTTTATGAAACCAATCTACTTTACCATAGCTCTTCTCATTTGTAGTGTGAAGTTTTCATCAGCACAATTTCACACTCAATATTTTGATGGTGCAGACACATTGGTAACTAACTCCATAAGAATTGACATTGACACGGCAAGTCAAAATGTTTGGCAAATTGGAGCACCCCAAAAAGCAATCTTTGATAGTGCAGCAACTCAACCCTATGCAATTGTAACTGATACCATCAATTTTTATCCGACAAATGACACCTCAAGATTCATTGCAAAAGTATTGTTGAATTTCGGGTCTTGGGGAATATTTGCTTTGCAATGGAAACAAAAACTTGATATGGACACTGCATTTGATGGAGGTATTATTGAGTATTCCATTGACACTGGAAGCACTTGGGTGAATGTTTTCAATAATCCTTATGTCTATAATTTTTACGGCTTTCAAACGGCCAATCAAGACACATTAGCTGGTGGTGAGTTTGCGTTTAGCGGAACTGATTCCACATGGAGAGACATTTGGCTTTGCTTTGATTTATCCTGGCTTCAACTATTTCAACCCAACGATACACTTCTTTTTCGTTTTACACTTTTATCTGATTCTGTAAATAACAATAAAGAAGGGTGGATGATTGATAATATGCTATCGCGTGTTACCATCATTCACACCGCTAAAGATAATGAACAAGAGCAAGAAAATTATCTTAACGTTTATCCTAATCCTGCCAGCAATATAGTTCATATTCAAGCACAGAAAATAATGGACTTTCACATCATAGAAACAATGGAATTAGTTGACCCATTTGGAAGAGTTGTTGACAAATGGACAAACATTCCAACTAAGTTTTGGTTTGACACTAACAATTATAGTGACGGAATGTATTACTTGAAAATCAAAACAAACCTTCACTCTGAAACGCTTCCAATTGTAATCAGCAAACGCTAATATGAAATGCGTAGCGTTAGTTTCATATTTGTATTGCTTTCGCTTTTTGTAGTAAGCTTTAGTAGCAAGCAATCGCTAACTCCTTATAAATTTCCAGAACCAAAGTTTTTTCCTAAGATGCCTGTTGCCGCAAACAATCCTGTAACGGTTGAAGGTGCTAATTTGGGCAAGTATCTTTTTTACGACCCAATTTTAAGTTCAGACAATAAAATGTCATGTGCAAGTTGTCACAATCAAAAAACAGCTTTTAGTGATTCGCCAAACTCATTCAGCAAAGGAAGAAACGGATCATTGATGAAAAGAAACACAATGGCTCTTTTTAACCTTGCATGGTATCCGGCTTTCTTTTGGGATGGCAGAGCATCCAGTATTGAGGAGCAAGTTTTTCATCCAGTAAGGGAATACAACGAAATGAATCTAGACTGGAAAATTGCAACCCAGCGACTTGAACAAAACAAGTTTTACAAAAAGCAGTTCAAAGAAATTTTCGGCAGTTCAAAAATTGACAGTGTGCAAATTAGTTATGCAATTGCACAGTTCTTAAGGACTTTGATTTCATATCAATCAAAATATGACCAAGTAATTGAAGGGAAAACTCTTTTCACAAAAGACGAGTATGAAGGTTTTAACTTAGTAAACGACCAGACAAAAGGCGATTGTATTCATTGCCACATTACTGACGGTGACGCGTTAGGAACGACTTTGGTTTTTAGTAACAATGGCCTTGATGCGATTGCTAATGCAAATGATTACATAGACAAAGGCAGAGGAGCCGTTACAGGCAAAACAGCAGACAACGGAAAGTTTATTGTCCCTTCCCTAAGAAACCTTGCATTTACTGCTCCATATATGCACGATGGACGATTTAAAACTTTAGAAGAAGTGATTAATTTCTATAGTGAAGGACTTCAAAAAAGTGCAAACATTGATTCAAAGATGGAGTTTGTTCACCAAGGCGGTGTAAAATTGACAAGCGAAGACAAGAGAAAAATAATTGCTTTCTTATTGACCCTTTCCGACAGTTTATTTATTACAAATCCTGAATTTAGTAATCCATTTGACAAATAATAATGGAAAGTTGTTTCACACCTGATATCACCCGATATCTCCCGTCCCGATAGCTCCCGTCCCGATAGCTATCGGGAGCTATCGGGACGGGAGCTATCGGGACGGGACTGACCCTAAATGTTAAGCTAAAAAATTGACGATTGATTTGTGCCAAACACTAATTAAAACTCGGAAACGAAGACTATTTTTAATATCTTTGGTTAGTGGCTAAACAGTCAAAATATCATTTAGCAGTAGAGATTGACAAACTGACTAACAGTATATCAAATGTTATTTCTGGCGACAGTTTTCCAACCGATGTTCATCCAGTTTCTCAAGCCGATCTAAGAAACATCACTAAGAAAAATGGCTGGCTTTTTAATTGGGCAAGTGAATTCAAACTTTCTGATAGACAAGTGTTCAAGTTAACAATTCGTAATAATCCAGGAATTATACAAGGACTATTAAGTATTAGCGACTACAATGACCATTATTATTTGCATCTTATCGAAAGCGCTTCATTTAATGTCGGACGTAACAAATTATATGAGGGAGTTCCAGGAAATTTATTTGCCCTCACTTGCAAAGTGTCATGGGACAAGGGTTATCAAGGTTTCGTATCCTTTACCTCGAAGACAAAGTTAATCGACCATTACGAAAAAATGTTGGGTGCTACTCATATAGGTGAGCATAAAATGGTAATATTCCCGAAAGAAGCATTTCAATTAATACAGAAGTATTTTCCAATTTAAATCAAAAAACAATGGGATACATTAAAGAACCCTCAGGAATTGATTTTGTAGTAGATCCTACACCGTTGACAGTAGAGGATAAAAAAAAGATAAGTGAAATTATTGCCTATTACAAAACGACTGGAAAAAAAATGCCTTTTTCCAAAACCACTAAAAAACAAAGATTAACAAATTCAAAGAAGTAAGTAACTTAACATTATACCGACATCCGTTATTATAGAAGAATAGGACAGCTTATAAGAACTATTGGTTGGTTATCTGCTCTTCGACCCTTCGGCAGGCTTGCTCATCACAAGTTTGATATTGTAAACGATTTTACTAAAATGGGTAAAAATTATTTCTCACAAAGGGCGCAAAAGTAAATAGTATTTATTTTTTTTTAATTGGAGTGACACCTAGGGTTTGTATATTGCTTTTTAATGATATAAATTCAACCTAACGGCTTATGAAATAAATACTCTTTTTCAACGATGGGGATGTAGATGAAACACTAAACCCGATAGCTCCCGATAGCTCCCGTCCCGATAGCTATCGGGACGGGACGAGGCTTACGGTAACATCATGCATAAATCAACATTTCTAATGGATTGACAAAAAATAATTATTAAAAAAAGAAAAATGAATTTCAATTTACTCATAGAAAATCTAACCAATCCTGCACTATTATTTTTTGTGCTGGGTGTTATCGCAGTTTATGTAAAAAGCGATTTGGAGATACCCTCTAACTCATCAAAATTTATTTCACTCTATTTATTATTCTCCATTGGATTTAAAGGCGGACAAGAACTATCCCATGAAACATTTACGAGTGAAATTGGCTTCTCGATGTTATTGGGAATCTTTATTTCAGCAATTATACCGACCTATACGTTTTTTATACTTAAAAGGAAACTAAGTGTATTTGATGCAGGAGCTATTGCTGCAGCTTATGGCTCTGTAAGCGCCGTTACATTTGTCACGGCTGTCTCTTATTTAGAAAGTCAACAGATGAGCCTACATGGCCACATGGTCGCAATTATGGCATTAATGGAATCTCCCGCTATAATTATTGGTTTAATACTTATTACTCTATTTAATAAAGAGGATACCACAACGAAAATTAAAATTCCATCAGTAATTAAACATTCTTTGACAAATGGAAGTGTCTTATTAATTCTGGGAAGTTTAGTCATAGGATTTATTGCCAATGCAAAACAAGCAGAAGGAATTAAACCATTTACCAACGACTTATTTAAAGGGTTTCTTGCCATTTTTCTTTTAGATATGGGAGTTACAAGTGGAAGAAAATTAAAATCATTCTTTTCATTTGGAATATTTCCGTTGGCTTTTGCTATCATAATTCCTTTAGTAAATGGATGTTTATTTGCCATATTAAGTGGATTTGTAACAACAGATATAACCAACAGATTTATATTTGCTGTGTTGGCTGCAAGTGCATCTTACATAGCAGTGCCAGCTGCAATGAAGATAGCAGTTCCTAAAGCGGATCCTGGTTTATATCTTCCTATGGCGCTTGCAGTAACTTTTCCTGTGAATATTACAGTGGGTATGCCTTTATATTTTCTGGTAGTGCAATATTTTAATTAAAGCTGAGATTCGCATATACAACCAATTGTTTTTTAATACAGAATAAAAAATTAGGTCGTCATAAAACACAGCTCTATCCCTAACACTGGGTGGTAACCCCGCCAACTCCGCCTTCCTTACCCACGGTTGAAGCCGTAGGCTAAGAATATGAATTATAAAGCCAAACCATAACAACGATTCTGGTACGACACACTTTGGCGTACCTAAGTGTTTATTTTGAACTATAAATTCTTACCCTTAGTACGTGATGATCGAAAACTTAAACCCCGAAACCGAAGGCATTGACCTTATCTCATTATTTTATCAAGCCGTGCGCTGGCAATGGATGGGCTGCTCGGAAGAAGATGCCATCGAATTGGCACAAATCCCTCCAGGATTATTTTATCAATATCGGAATCTATATGACCAACTCCGAAAAGGAATTACCACTCCTTATGCGTAAAAAAATTAGTCGTCGTTTTCATTGTACTCATCAATGAGTACTTCTGAAGAATTTTCTTGAATATTTAACGTAATTACCATTGCTGGTAAAAACAATAAATTAGAAAATAAAGCAATAAATAAGGTAAGGGAAGTTAATACGCCTAAGGCTACCGTACTGCCAAAGCTGGACGCAACGAAAATAATAAATCCACAAAGTAAAATTAAACTGGTGTAAATAATCCCTTGTCCGGTTTCATCTAAAGATAACATTACCGAATCCATTACATTTAATCCCATTTTTCTATCCTGACGATATTTAGCTAAATAATGAATGGTATTATCAATGGCGATTCCAAAGGCAATGCCGAAAATTAATACAGTAGAAGGTTTTAATGGAATTCCGGAAAATCCCATAATCCCACCAATGATAATTAATGGAATTAAATTAGCCAGCATACTTACTACCATTACTTTCCACGACCTAAACAACCAATACATTTGCCCGGCAATTAATAAAAAGGTAGCAATTAAACTCCAGAATAAATTACTCACCAAATAATCATTGGCTTTAATAAATATCTTGGTCGTACCGGTTACTAAGGTTTCGGTTTCTTCAGGTTTATCAAAAATTTCGGCAATATCTTTTTCTACTTTTGTCATTAAAATTTTCATTTCAATAGATCCAATATCTTTAATATTTCCACTAATTCGAGTTTTGCGGAAAGTAGTATCTACAATAGCACTCATAATATTTTTCTTACGAACCCCACCGGTTTGTCGTCGGTAATAGGATAAAATAAAATTCATTTCATCCCGTGACGGTAATGAAAATTCTTCTGGATTATTCCCATAAAACGCCATCCTTGCGGTTTTGAATAAATCTACCACACTGCGGGTTTTAGAAATTTCAGGATAGGTTTCTAATTTTTCTTGTAATTGCTCTATTTTCCTAAGGACTTGTGTTTTCCGTAGTCCCCCATTTTTCTTCGTATCTACTACAATTTCAAAAGGCATTACTCCTTTAAAATGAGATTCCATAAATCGTAAATCTGTATAGATTTGATCATCCTTTGGTAAATCATCTACCATATAGGTAATTGCCTTTAACTGGAATAATCCCCAAATCGAGATACCCGTGGCTAAGCCAGTAAGAATATAAATACTCGTTCTTTTATGCCGTACCGTATCTTTAATTACAGAAATAATTTGACGAATAAATTTACCATCTAAATGTTGCGTGTTTTTTTCACTGGGGGGAGGCAATAAAGAAAATACCCCTGGAATTAATACAATGGATATTACATACGTAATCATCGTAGCCAGACAAGCAATTAATCCAAATTCTTGTAAGGGTACTACTTCTGTAAAATATAAGGTTAAAAATCCTACCGCAGTATTGGCATTAATCATTAAGGTTACAATTCCTATTTTATGAATAACATTTACCAATGCTTTAATTTTATTTTTACATCTACGATATTCTGAATGATACTTAGAAATTAAATAAACAGAGTTTGGAATACTTATTACCACAATTAAAGGAGGAATTAATCCCGTTAATAAGGTCATTTTAAATCCTAATAAAGCAATTAATCCCATGGTCCACACAATTCCAATTCCCAATAAGATTAAAGGAAAAATAACGGCACTAAAGGATCTAAAAAATAAATATAAACTTAAGGTGGTTACTACTACACCGAGTAATAAAAAGATGGTTAATTCTTTCGGTATTTTTTCAGAAGTATAGGCCCGAATATAAGGTAATCCGGAGAAATGAATTTTAACTTTATTTTTAAATCCAAAGCGATTAATTCTTTCGGTAATATTTTTAACAATTCGAATTTTATCTTGAGAATCTAATTTATAGCGATTCAAGGTAACCGCCAATATGGTAGCATTTCCTTCTGCATCGAGAATTAAATGACGATAAAGGGGCTGACTAAATATTTTTTTTCGAATTAAATTTGTTTCTTCTTGCGTTACAGGAAGTACGGGTGCCATAAGGCCAAAGTCAAATCTTTTGAGGGATTCATTTTTTTCGAGTTGATATAAATGCGTAATGCTTAACACCTGATCAACCCCTTCAAATGATTTCAGGTCTTCGGTTAAAACATACAGACTTTTATAAACATCTTTACGAAATAGGTTAGGGGATTCGAGCCCTATGATGAGTACATTTCCATCTTCTCCAAATTCCTGTTTAAAGGAAAGATAGGCTTTATATTCGGGGTCGTCGGCAGGAATTACTTTGGCAAAATCATGACTCAATTCGGTTCGGGTAGCGAACCAGGTCATGATTATAGTAGTAATTCCTACTAGGACGAGTAGGAATATTCGGTTTTTAAGAATGAATCTGGAAATCAGGTGCCACATTTACCACTCAGGCATCTGCCGGTTGGGGGGCTTGGAACTCATTTAATATCGTATACCAAGTTATTAATTTACGAATATTAGAGGCATATACTCTTTCGCGATCATATTCGGGAAGTACAGTCTCCATGAATTCGCGTAAAGCCGCTTCATCGCTTTTGGGAGTAACTTGTAAATCCGTTCCGAATTTCTCTTTCACCAAAACAAATAGGTCGGTTAAGGATACACTATCTTGTTGGGTATAAATAGAGATGTCTTCCAGTTTAGAAACGGGTTTATTCTGGTTTACCACAAATCGTTTGGGGTCATTAGATAGAGGTTCTACCAAAACTCCATTGGTGGTAGGTTTGATAATTTTGAATAATCCGGGCATGCCCGTTATCGTGATTATATCTTTTAAGTCGATCATGAATTTAATTACGCTTCAAAAATAACCATTTTTTAACAGGGCATGGTATTTGATTCCACGGGGCAATCTTACGAAAGAAGTTTTTCTACACTTACCTATCTGACAGGGTAGAATTTTTTCTGACGATTTTAGCAAATTACCGACACAATGACAAAATTTTCCTTAGCTGACAATTTAAACGATGCCGACATCCCCTTGTTTAATGATGGAGATGAGAAAAAATGGGAGTTAGATCAACTTCCTGAAGAAGTTTCTATCCTTCCCTTAAAAAACACAGTATTATTTCCAGGGGTGGTGATTCCCATTACCGTAGGGAGAGATAAATCCATACAATTGATTAAGGATGCGTATCAGCAAGAATCTAAATTGATTGGCGTGGTTTCCCAACAAAACTTCGCAGTAGAAAATCCTACTTCTGCCGATTTATTTAAGTATGGAACCATCGCCGTTATTCTTCGGATGATTCGTATGCCAGATGGAAGTTTAACTGCGGTGATTCAAGGAAGAGGGAGGTTTGAAATCGAGTCTTATACCCAAGAAGAGCCCTATTTCCGGGCAAAGATTAAAAAAGCACCTGAACTTTATCCGGAAGTTTCTGAAGCCAGAGCAATGGCTTTATCCCTTAAAAATGAAGCCCAAAAAGTAATTGAGCTTTCCCCTAATATTCCTTCCGAAGCCAATATTGCGCTACATAATATTAACTCCTTCCGGTTCTTGGTAAATTTTATTGCTTCTAACTTGAATCTAGAGGTAAAAGAAAAACAAGATATTCTGGAAACCCATTCCTTAATGGATCGTGCCAATATTGTCATGGGATATTTAAATAATGAATTAAATGTTTTAGAATTATCTGAAGAAATTCAATCGAAAGTAAAAATTGATCTCGATAAACAACAGAGAGATTATATCCTTCGCCAACAAATTAAAGCGATTCAAGATGAATTAGGGGAAGAGGGATTTGAGCAGGAAATTTCTGAGTTAAAAGAAAGAGGTAGCAAGAAAAAATGGTCTGCTAGAGTTCAGGAAGTATTTGATAAAGAATTAAATCGCATCAATCGTTTACATCCAAATTCCCCTGAATATTCGGTATCCATGAATTATATTGATTGGTTACTAGAATTACCTTGGGGAGAATTTAAAGAAGAATCATTTGACTTAACCGAAGCGAAAAAAGTTTTGGATGAAGATCATTTCGGACTGGAAAAAGTAAAAGAAAGAATCTTAGAATATCTAGCAGTATTAAAATTAAAGCAAGACAAAAAAGCGCCTATTATTTGTTTATACGGACCTCCAGGGGTAGGAAAAACGTCTTTGGGAAAATCCATTGCTAGGTCTTTAAATCGTGAGTTTGTACGGATGTCCTTAGGGGGGGTTAGAGATGAAGCTGAAATTCGGGGACATAGACGAACCTATATTGGGGCAATGCCGGGAAGGATTTTACAAGGGCTTAAAAAAGCTAAGTTTGGCAATCCTGTTTTTATGCTAGATGAAATAGATAAGGTAGGAAATGATTTTCGGGGTGACCCTTCTTCTGCCTTATTGGAAGTATTGGATCCTGCCCAAAACAATGCTTTTAATGATCACTTTTTAGAAGTGGATTATGATCTTTCTCCCATCCTATTTATTGCTACTGCAAATTCTCTGGAGTCTATTCATCCTGCCCTTCGGGATCGAATGGAATTAATAGAAATTAATGGATATACCTTAGAAGAAAAATTACAAATTGCGCGTCAACATTTAGTTCCTGATCAGAAAAAGGAACATGGTTTAAAGGCCAACCAGTTAAAGTTGAGCAATGGTGCGGTACGGAAGATTATTGAAGGACATACCCGTGAATCTGGAGTTCGGAATTTAAATCAAAAGATTGCAAGAGTTTGTAGAGTAACGGCCAAAGAGATTGTGATGGAACAAGCTGATGGCGCCTCGGTTACGGAAGCAAATTTAGACCATTACTTAGGGGTGCCTCGATTTGATCAAGAGGCATATGAAAAGTTAGAAGTGCCCGGCGTGGGAATAGGATTAGCTTGGACATCCGTAGGTGGGGATATTTTGTTTATTGAATCCGTATTGTTGCGGGGTAATGGGAAGTTAACCTTGACGGGTCAACTGGGCGACGTAATGAAAGAGAGTGCGATGGCCGCTTATACTTATTTAAAATCACATGCAGAGCGGTTCAATATTCCCCTGGCTGCCTTTACCTCTTGGGATGTACATTTACATATTCCAGCAGGAGCGATACCCAAAGATGGTCCTTCAGCAGGTATTACTTTGTTAACCACTATGGCGTCTTTATTTACCCAAAGGATGGTGAAAAGTCGTTTGGCAATGACTGGAGAAATTACCCTTCGAGGAAAAGTGTTGCCAGTTGGGGGGATTAAGGAAAAAGTACTGGCAGCAGCCCGCGCCGGAATTCGTCAAATCATTATGTGTAAAGAAAATGAAAAAGATGTGATGGAAATTAAAGACGATACCCTTTCTCAACTTACCTTTGTTTATGTAGAGCGGGCTGAGGAGGTTTTAGATTTTGCATTAGAGCCCAATAAAATCAAGAAACCCATACAATTGGAAGTTGAACCGATTAAAGCTTTAGTAGATCAGAAATAATCATAATAAATAAATTTATAACTTTAGATAGTATGTCAGCCGATCAAAAGCCAGTATGGTTAATCACCGGAGCCTCAAGAGGGTTAGGAAAAGCGATTGCCTTTAAGGCTTTAGCCGCAGGACATCAAGTGGGTGCTGCGGTGCGTAATCTGGACGATGGAAAGGATTTGGTAGATGCCTATCCCGAAACCTGTCGTTTGTTTGTAGCTGAGTTGGCCCAAAACGGTGCTGCGTCTGGGCTTGCCGCCGATGTACTAAAACACTTTGGAACGGTTGACTATTTAATCAATAATGCCGGATATGGAGTTTGGGGTATGGCGGAAGAATTAGAAATGGAGAATTATTACCATCAGATGCAGGTGAATTTTTTCGCATTGGTAGAATTAACCAAATCCTTAATTCCCGTAATGCGTGCCCGAGGTTCCGGAATGATCATCAATGTGTCGTCTTTAGCGGGACTTAGAGGAATGCAAGGTTTATCAGCCTATAATGCTTCTAAGTTTGCGGTAGAGGGATTTACCGAAGCCATTGCTCAGGAATTAACCCCATTTGGCGTAAGAGTAAGTGTAATTGAGCCGGGGCCCTATCGTACCGATTGGGCTGGGAATTCTTTGGTGAAAACTTCAGGGGTTCAGGAACCCAGTGCGGATAGTCCTTATTATGAATTAAATCAAGCGGCAGCGCGAAGGATCTCTCTGTCAGATGGGAAACAACCTGGAGACCCAGACCAAATTGCCAGTGTGCTCCTACATGCCACTACCGCTCCTGAGTTGCCCTTACACATGTTGATGGGGGATGTATGTATTGAAGGGTGGGAGCAACGTAAATCAAGATTTGAAGATCCTACTTTTATATCTAAATTTCCACACGATAAATTTACCTTATGACCTTCTCTAAAGTTGCCGAATCTCTTGTATTGCACTGGACACAAGCATCCGGGCAAGCATTGTCGTTAGATCCTTTGTCCTTGTTTACAGATGAGTCCAAACCTTTTCCTGAAAAATGGCAACATTTTTTAGAGTGGGCTGAATCGTCAGATGCCGCTGGAGAATTATCGGTTTATTTGGCAGACATCCTGGTTTTACAAGCTTTACAAACCGGACAACAAGCCCAGTCGGATGCTTATTTCGATAGCCCCGAATGGGCAGAAATTGAATCTATGACTGCCGATGATGGTTCTGAATGGTTGAATTTATTTATCTACTTAGATGATTGTCGCCAACAAAGCGTTGAACCTTCCTTAGAAGATTTTCTACATGAATTTTTATTGGTGGAAGAAGAAGACTTTCAAGTGGAAGCCCAAATCTATGAGCCATTAATCGAAGCCGAAGAATTAGCCGATGCTCCTTGGAAAGAAAGATTAAACGGGGCAAAGGTGTTAGATTCCGGAGACCTTGAAGATTTATACCTTCCACTCGTTGTGTTTTTAGGAGAAGACAGACCTAACCCAACTGAGGTGAAAGAGCATTTAAATCCTATGGAATTTGCCTTGTATGCTACCACTTATGAGGCCTGGAATACTCAGGAAAATGACGAGGAAGAATAAACAAATCCTCAAAAGTTTATGCTAAGATTTCAGGTTCTATCTTTTTAAGGATGGCAGCCGGAATTAAAGCGATTAACATTCCAATAAACAAATTACCTAAAAAGGCAAAAACAGCTGCCGCCCAAGGTGTCGTGAACATGGCAGTCATAGACATCGCCTGATCTATTTGTTCAGAGGATAATCCTTTTTCTTCCATTTCAATCCGCGAGGCATCCAATTGATTGGCCATTAAATCTGGATTAATCCAACCCATATAAATCAAGGTGAATACTGTGGTTACAACCGAAGACCATAGAATAATCCGAAAGCCTTGTTTCCAAGCATCATTGAAGGTGATAAACCCTCCTTTTTCTTGATCCCTAATCTCCTTAATTCCTAGCCATAATCCTCCGAAAAGAATTAAAAAAGAAATCATACCTAACCCCTTATTATCATCTACGCCAACAACATAGAGTAATAAGGTGAAAACAGCGGACGCTAATCCAATAAGAAGTCCAAATTTTAATCGGTTATCCATAAACAATGATGATTACTGAATAACCGAAAATAGGAGAATTATTTTTTCAAACCTAATTCCACTAATCTTTCATCTAAGAAATCACCAGCGGTAATATCAGAATATCGTTTTGGATTTTCCGCATCAATACAATTCGGCAGACAGGTTAAATCCATTTCTCCTCTGGGATGCATAAAGAATGGGATAGAATATCTACTGGTATGCATCATTTCTCTCGGAGGATTTGCCACCCGGTGGATCGTAGATTTTAATTTATGATTAGACAAACGATCTAACATATCTCCCACATTAACCACTATTTGATTGGGCAAAGCGGTAATAGCAATCCATTTTCCATCTCTTCTTAACACTTCCAATCCATCGGCTGAAGCTCCCATCAACAAGGTGATTAAATTAATATCCCCATGTTCAGCAGCGCGCACAGCATCAGCGGGTACTTCATCCGGATTTTCAATCGGAAAATAATGAATCGGACGAAGGATAGAATTCCCATTGTGTACTTTATCTTCAAAATAATCTTCCGGTAATTCAAGATATAAAGCAATTGCACGTAACATGGTTTTACCTGCATTTTCCAAGGTGCGATACACCAACAAGCTAACCTCTTTAAACTCTGGAATTTCATTTACCCAAACATTTTTGGGATACAAATCATAATCAGGGTCGTTCGAAGCTAACTCCTGACCTACATGGTAGAACTCTTTTAAGTCCCCAGTATTACGGCCCTTTGCATGTTCTTTTCCTTTTCCGGTATATCCTCGTTGACCCGCTAATCCTTCGATTTCATAAGCTTGTTTTTGGGCATCCGTCAAATCAAAAAACTTATGAATAGTGGCATATAGTTTTTCAGTATCTGCATCATTTAAGCCATGATTTTTAATGGCTACAAATCCTATTTCATGATAGGCAGCACCGAGGTTCTGAACGAATTGTTTTTTTAAAGTCTCATCACCAGATACAAAATCAGCTAAATCGAGACTTGGAATTTGATCGTACAACATAAAAAAAGATTGAGGGGTTAAGTAAATTGATAACTAAAATTACAAATTTCCGCGACGGCCTTGTTCTAATTCTATAGATTCGAACAAAGCTTTGAAGTTTCCTTTCCCAAAGGAGGTTGCTCCTTTACGTTGGATAATTTCAAAGAACAGAGTGGGGCGGTCTTCTACCGGCTTTGTAAAGATCTGTAATAAATATCCTTCATCATCCCGATCTACCAACAAGCCAAGGTCTTTTAGGATAGCGACTTCTTCATCAATATTTCCAACTCTATCCAATAAAGTTTCATAATAAGTATCGGGCACTCTTAAGAAATCAATGCCACGACTTCTCAATTCTTGCACCGTATGGATAATATCTCCAGTAGCTACGGCAATATGTTGTACCCCAGGGCCTTTATAAAACTGGATGTATTCTTCGATTTGAGATTTCTTCTTTCCTTCCGCCGGCTCATTAATTGGGAATTTCACATATCCATTTCCATTGCTCATTACCTTACTCATCAAGGCAGAATATTCGGTGGAGATATCCTTATCATCAAAAGAGATAATTTGTTTAAATCCCATTACATTTTTGTAGAATTCGCACCAAATATTCATTTGACCCCAATCTACATTTCCTACGCAATGATCTACATGTAATAATCCGGTTTGGGTGGGATGATATCCAGAATTATAAGATTGAAAACCTGGCATGAAAGGACCACGATAATTTTTTCTTTCTACAAACAAATGGATAGTATCTCCATAAGTATGAATTCCAGAAATTACGATTTCTCCATGCTCATCTGATTTTCGCTGTGGAGATAAATATCCTTTTGCCCCTCTTTTAACCGTTTCTTCATAGGCACGGGTAGCATCCTCCACCCCTAATGCCAATACCTTTACCCCATCTCCATGTTGACGGATATGGTCATTGATTTCATGATCGGGTTGTAAAGGAGTAGTAAGGACTAAGATAATTTTTCCTTGTTTAATCACATAAGAGGATTTTTCTTTAACCCCTGTTTCAGGACCAGCATACGCATAGTCTTGAAATCCAAATGCGGTTTTATAGAAATAGGCAGCTTGTTTAGCATTACCTACATAAAATTCCAAATGGTCGGTTCCATTTAGGGGAAGAAAATCTTCCTGAATCATGGGGGCGGAAGCTGAAGGGTTCAAGGACATAAAATTGATAAATTAGTTTATAATCACAAAGGATATGAATTACCCCAACCAAGATTTATGATAATCGGGTAATTCAATATTTAAAGCAGCACGGGTAATTTTTAAAGGACGGAAAGGATCTACCATCACTGCTAATTCTTCTGTTCGTTGCGCGCCAATTGATTTTTCTACCGTTCCAGGATGAGGGCCATGCGGAATTCCTCCGGGATGTAAAGTAATTTGACCTTTGGTCACACTTTTTCTGCTCATAAAGTCCCCATCTACGTAATATAAAATCTCATCTGAATCTATATTACTATGATGGTAAGGAGCAGGGATTGATTGCGGATGATAATCATATAATCTAGGTACAAAAGAACATACCACAAAGTTATTTCCTTCAAAGGTTTGATGTACCGGAGGGGGCTGATGCACCCTTCCGGTAATGGGTTCAAAGTCATGAATCGAAAATGCCCAAGGATAAAAATTTCCATCCCAGCCAATTACATCAAAAGGATGGGTTTGATAAACATATGGGAAAATATATCCTTGTTTTTTTATCATGATATGGAATTCCCCAGTTTGATCGATAGTTTCCAATGCCTCGGGTTTACGAATATCTCTTTCGCAATAGGGCGAATGTTCTAATAATTGCCCATATTCATTACGATATCTTTTCGGTGTTACAATTGGAGTTGCCGATTCAATGATAAAATGCCGATTTTCGGGCGTATCGAAGGTGAGTTGATAAATAATGCCTCGGGGAATGATTAAATAATCCCCGTATGAAAATTTAATTTTTCCGTAGGCTGTATGTAAAGTTCCAGAACCCACATGAATAAAAATCATTTCATCTGCATCCGCATTTTTAAAGAAATAATTCATCGAAGCGGAAGGCGCGGCTAAAGCTATATGTAAATCCGAATTGGTGAGGACAATCTTACGGCTTTTAATATAATCCGCTTCGGGAGGTGTCATAAATCCCTGGAAGCTATGATGTTTTAGATTGTTCGCTATCGCAATTTCCGGAATAACACTATAGGGTTCACCAACAGAAGTTACCAGAGTCGGAGGGTATAGATGATACAATAAGGAATATACATTCGAAAAACCTTCGGTGCTTACGAGTTCTTCTGCATATAAATTCCCATTGGGCTGGCGAAACACCGTATGCCGTTTATGGGGTACTGTACCGAGAATATGGTATTGTGGCATAATAGTTCAGTTGATAAACCCTCAAATATAATAGGTTGACGACGTTTCAAAACTGATTTTTATCATCTGTGGGGATAGAATTTTTTTTCAAGCAGACTTAATCTAACAAATTCTGAAAATTGGGAGGCCTTTGTTTGGTGAGTTTTAAGTCTTGTAACATACTGCTTTTGGCTTGAATGGTAAGCATAAAATATTTTCGTACGCCAAATGGGATAGAGGTAAACGATGCTTCCCAACAATGTAAATCTCGTAGTACACTGATATTGGTGGGTATTAAATCTTTACTTACAAAATCATATCCACTCGAAATCCTGATTTTCCATTTTTCAGTCAAGTTTAAATCTCCGGATACGGCAACAGATTGATTTATGGTTGCTTTCTCGGTTATTTTGGGTTTTGTGTATAATAAATTATAAGTTAAATTAAACGACCACGGAATATTAAAATCAATATATTGTTCTTTGTGTTTTTGAATTTCAGCATACACCACTGAATCCATAGATTCTTTCCGTACCATAGGTTTATTTTCCTTTTTGCTTCGAAAAGAAGTACTAATAGCTAAATTAGATGCATTAATATATCCTATTTTATTTTTATCGCTCACTTTTCCACTTTCAAAGCGATATTTATTAATTCTTACCCCTGCAGTATCTTGGGTATAGGGATCCATAACAGCAGTTAAATTCACATTTAATAATTCCTTTAATAATACGGTACGCGCACTAAAATTAATAGGAGATAATTTAAGTGAATCTGCAGCAAAATTATAAAAACCATTTATTCCTAAATTATCTAAAATTGTAATCTTTTTTACTATTGGAGATTCTTGAAGGGTATCTTGATTTCTTTTAATCGAATTATATCTCATTTCTAACAAATTAATAATACTAAAATTAATAGATTGTAAAGTGCCTCTGGGCGCTCCTCCAAAAATTTGACCATCCCCCCGACTAAATCTTTTATTTTCCTTAGTTAAGGAATCATACACCGCATAATAATTATTCCATTTTAATTCAGAAAAATCGGGGCGATAATTATATCCTATACTGGGCGTAAGGGTATGTCGTATTATTCTTTGTCTATAACTATGAAATGGAATCATCCCATACACACGGGTGGCAGCCGATATACCAGCAGTAAATTGTCGAATAGCAACCAGGCCGGGAATGGTATCAGGCATTAGTTTAAAATTTCCGAGTGTATCTCGCCTGCTTTGGTTTCTGATTTCTTGATTGTACCATTGTTCAGTATAATTAAAAGAAGGCGAGAAGGTAATATATTTTAATGCTTTAAAATTCATAGAAACTGGAATGGAGTGTTGAATTCCATTTTGAAATAATTTATTACCCGCCGGGGTAAATAATATGGAATCATAAGTATTAATTCTATTTTGAAATTGGAAAGAATATGAATATCCTATTTTTTCATACCAATATTCCTTACTACCAGATAATTTCCTTTTAAACGGAAATGTTCTTCCTCTATTAATTCCTATTGAAGGTAAATCCAAAGTAACAGTCTTTTGGCTGGTATTTTGTTGATACGATATTCTGGAACTTAAATTCCAAGGGGAATTTCCAAAAGTTTTATTATAAGATATATTGGATAACAAGGTGTTATTTACAATATCCTGAATATTATTACTATTTAAACTTAAATAAGTAGAGGAACCTAAATTTACATCCCCATTTATTCTTGCTGATTTTCCCAAGGTTTGATCATGTCTCCATTTAATAAAAAAATCGCGTTGCTCAGTATATTCTGCATTGTTTTTATCTCCATTATTATTATTAGCAAACGATAAATCAATTCCCCCGGTGAATTTATACCTTAATGCATAACGGCTTGCCAGATTAAGTCTATAAGAACCATAAGAATAAATATCTCCTCTTAATGCAGCATCTACATAATCCCCAAACGATTGATAATATCCCCCCTCTCTTAAAAAATATCCTCTTGTGGCATCAACGCCATAAGCGGGCATTAATATTCCTGATTTTTTTCCTTTTTTGTTGGGAAAAAATCCAAAAGGTAATATCAAGGGGGTGGGTACATCTTCAACAATTAAATTAACTCGACCCATTACTACTTTATCGTTGGGAATAACTTTCATTCTATTGGAATAAATATAAAAGTGAGGATGTTCTAAATCGCAAGTGGTGATTTTACCCGATTGTATATAATAACTATTATCGGGATTTCTTTTGATGGTATCACCGATTACAAAATTTTCATCTTGTTGCGTTCGCCCTCCGGTAATTCTTCCTTTTCGAGTATTAAAATTGAATACAATCTTTTCTGTTAAATACTTTTGTCCACCCTCATCGAATTGAGGTTGTCCAATAATCTGACCGCTAGTATCCGGCGTTCCTTCGGCATATAAGGTATTGGTTCCCCAATCAATGGTTACTCGATCAGCGGTTAGTTTAATATCTTCATAATCCAAACTCACCTCACCATATAACTGAAGTAATTTACCATCGAGGTCAAAGATGATAGAATCGCGAGCATGGTAATTCACTCTGCTTTTAAGTTCAGCGCTTCTTTGCATAGAATCGCGAAACGCTTGTTTAAGGGAATCTGCTAAATTTTGTTGGGTACTATCTGGGGCTAAGACAGAAATTCGGAGCAAGGAATCCTGAGGGATCGTATCTTGGATAACCGGAGGCTGTGGAGCTTGAGCCCATAGAAATAGGGGTAGAAGTCCGAACAAAATGACGCACACAAAGTTTGTCAACAATTTTCGACTTGCTACCACGTTCCATTTCTTACGAAATTTGATTTCATCCTTCACCAAAACAGCGCAAATTTCAGAAAAAAGTGAAGAACCTTAAGATTTTCTTATTCGCATTCCTGGGGATAGGAGTAAGTTCCTTTACCCCATTGCCCCGTTCTCCTCGAGTGGGAGAGTTTTTATTGGTCATAGATGCAGGCCATGGAGGGAAAGATCCGGGTTGCCACGGAGTAGTCGCTAAAGAAAAACAAGTGGCACTCTCCATCGCATTAGAGCTTGAAAAGTTAGTGAAAAGCGAAATGCCCGAAGTACAGGTGATCATGACTCGGAAAACAGATGTGTTTGTTGAACTCCATGAACGAGCCAAACATGCGTCCTTAAATAAAGCAGATTTTTTTATTTCCATTCATTGTAATGCTAATCCTAATCCTGCAATTAATGGCACCGAAACCTATGCTATGGGATTAAGTAAAGAAAACGCAAACTTGAATATAATGATTGCAGAGAACTCCGTAATTCAACTAGAAGAAAACTATAATGAGGAATATGAAGGCTTTGATCCCGAATCTCCAGAAGCTTATATCATGTTTTCCTTGATTAAAGATGCATATTTGAAAAAATCTCTGTCTTTGGCAACCCAAATCGAAACGGAATTTAAAACCCAAGGGCGTAAAAGTAGAGGCGCCAAACAAGGTCCTTTCCTGGTTTTATGGAGAGCAGGAACTCCCTCCATATTAGTAGAAACTGGATTTTTGAGCCACAAAGAGGAAGAAAAGTATTTATACGCTGAATCCGGTCAGAAACAAGTGGCATTAGGGATTTTTAATGCTTTTCAAACCTATACCGAAGAGAAAACATCCCCTCATTAATTTCTATTTCCCTTTGGCACCCTCCTTTTATTAATTTTGCTAAAGATGAAAGTAAATAATGAAACCAAGGTTGGTGCGATTGCCCTTATTGCCGTAATTATTTTAATCCTGGGATTTAATTACCTCAAAGGAACTTCCTTATTTGACGGCACTTTTCGCCTATATTCCGAATATGAAAATGTGGATGGACTTACTGTAGGTAGTAAAGTCCTTATCAATGGGATGCAAATTGGTCAGGTGAATGCTTTAACATTTGACCTGGAAACCCATAAAGTTCGAGTGGACCTCAGTTTGTCGGTAAATGATTTAAAAGTACCCGATGATTCCAAAGCCATGGTGTATAGTGTGGATTTGTTGGGAACCAAAGCCATCAATATTGTGATGGGGAAATCAACCAACTACTTAGAAGATGAAGGGCGGATTGGTGATTCTCTTTCTACCTCTTTTGCCAATCAAGTACAAAAAGAATTAATGCCCTTAAAGCTAAAAGTTGAAGGTGCAGTTACCTCAATAGATTCTTTAGTTACGAATTTGAATCTCCTCTTTGACGAAACCAACAAAAATAATTTAAGTGCATCCATCTTAAATCTCAGAAATACCACCGGAAGATTAGATACTGCCATGGATAAAGTAGACCATATGCTGGCTTCTGCTCGATCTATTATTAAGAATTTCGAAAGTAATAATGAAAATATTAAACGAATTATGCAGAATAGTGCCAAGTTTACCGACACCTTAGCTGCACAAAGTGATAAAATAAAAAGTTTAATTACCAATGCCGAAAGTTCCGTTAAAGAATTAAAAGCGGTAATGGAAAAAATTAATCGGGGAGAAGGATCTTTAGGATTATTAATAAATGATAAAAAACTTTATAATAATTTAACCGCTTCAGCAATTAGTCTGGATAGCTTATTTGTGGATTTAAAAAGACATCCTAAACGATATGTTCATTTCTCAGTTTTTGGAAGAAAAGAACCCAAATCTTCTTCCCGATAAATGAATTATATTTTAACGCATATTCATCAATTAATTCCTGTAAACGCTCAGGGGAAATTAAAATTATCTGGAAAGGATATGGCGAGCACCTTGATTTTACAGGATGCTTGGCTATGGGTGAAAGATGGAAAAATAAAAGAATTCGGAATTATGTCGGAATTTCCAGATAATATTTCCGAGGTGCAATTAATTCCAGTACCTGGCAGAATTGTATTTCCAGGTTTTTGTGATAGTCATACCCATTTAGTATTTGCAGCTTCTCGTGAGCAAGAATTTGTTGACAAAATTCAAGGATTAACGTATGAAGAAATTGCACGTAAGGGAGGTGGAATTTTACAATCCGCAGTGCATATCGAAAATTGTTCTGAAGCAGAATTATATGATAGAGCATTAGAAAGAATTCAACGATTAATTCAATTAGGGACTACCGCTTTAGAAATAAAAAGTGGATATGGATTAACCTTAGAAAATGAATTAAAAATGTTGAGGGTAATTGCTCGATTAAAAAATAATTTATTCATTACCCTTAAATCCACATTTTTAGGTGCACATGCAATTCCCTTGCGATGGAAAAATAATCCAGAGGGATATGTGCAAGAGATCATTGAAGAAATGATTCCAGTAGTGGGAGCTGAAAAGTTAGCCGATTATGTAGATGTATTTTGTGATGAGGGTTTTTTTACCCCAGAACAAACTTTAAAAATTCTTTCTGCTGCTGCAAAATGGGGATTAAAACCTAAAATTCATGCGAATGAATTAGCCATATCTGGTGGGGTGCAGGCGGGTATAGAAGCGCATGCCATAAGTGTAGATCATTTGGAACGAATAGGTATAGAGGAGATTATGGCTTTACAAAACTCAACTACGTTACCCGTATTATTACCGGGCACTTCCTTCTTTTTAAGAATTCCCTATGGACCTGCACGGGAGTTAATAGAAGCTGGGCTACCTTTGGTATTGGCATCTGATTATAATCCGGGTTCCTCTCCATCTGGAAATATGCAATTTATATTTTCTTTAGGATGTATTTATTTGCGTTTATTGCCACTGGAGGCTTTGGTAGCCATTACCTTGAATGGTGCCGCAGCCCTCGAGATTTCCGATCAGGAAGGATCTTTGGAGCCGGGTAAAAAAGCAAATTTTAATATCACTCATCCTTTACCCGATATTGCGGCTTTGCCTTATTATTATGGAGAATCGCATATTGCCCATACTGCTGTTCAAGGGGTATTTCAAGGAACAGCTCCTTCGGGGTATAGGTGATAATAAGGTTTATTATAAATATTGTTACTAAGTAAAGATGGATCGTAAAACCTTTTTGTATCGTGCCTCCTGTGCTGCCTGTTTGGCAGGGATGGGAGGAATAGGAACCTGGCTGAGTAGCTGTGGAACGGGCATAAAACCCTTTATGGAGATAGACAAAAAGGTTCGTAATGTTGAAATTCCTTTTTCCGCTTGGGATAATAATCCGGTGGTAGTGATTGCCAGAAAAGGGGCCAATAACATTGCGGTTACCCGGAAAAACAATGTCTATAAGGCAGTTGCGTTGCGTTGCACCCATCAAGGCGCGGGATTAAAAGTAAAAGGGGAGGAGTTTACTTGTCCCTTGCATGGGTCCAAGTTCTCTTGGGAAGGAAAGGTATTGACAGGCCCTGCCAAAGAACCGCTCACCACTTATGATTTCCAAACCGGAGAAGGGAAAATCATTCTTCAAATTCGGGAAATTACCTGAACCAAGTTCGGAAAATTGTAGTTTTACAGATAATTAAATTTTAACCTTTTTTAATCTATGATCGGAAGTCTTCAGACCCAGCGGGCAAATGTTCCCGAACTTCATAAGCAAAGTGTTAAACCTTATCATGCTGCCGACTTTTATGGTATGGATGATTTGTTGACCGAAGAACAAATATTGATTCGTCAATCGGTTCGGGATTGGGTAGATGAAAAAGTAATGCCCATTATTGAAGATTGTGCGCAAAGAAATATTTGTCCTACGCACTTAATTCCAGAAATGGGGCAATTAGGGATTTTTGGTCCTCAACTACCTGTTGAATATGGATGTGGAGGATTAGACCAAATATCCTATGGATTAATTATGCAGGAGGTGGAACGCTGCGATTCTGGATTGCGCTCTATGGCATCTGTGCAAGGATCTTTGGTGATGTACCCGATTTATAAATATGGATCCGAAGCCCAACGAAAAAAATATCTACCCAAATTAGCCACAGGCGAATATATGGGATGTTTCGGATTAACCGAAGCAGACTATGGGTCTAATCCAGGGGGGATGTTGACTAATCTCAAAGATGCAGGCGATCATTATATATTAAACGGAAGTAAAATGTGGATTTCTAATTCACCCTTTGCGGATGTAGCTGTGGTATGGGCGAAGAATGAAGAAGGCCGTATTCTGGGCGTGATTGTAGAACGAGGAATGGAAGGTTTTACCACTCCAGAAATTCATGGGAAGTGGTCGTTGCGCGCCTCTTCAACCGGTGAGTTGGTGTTTGATAATGTTAAGGTTCCTAAGGAAAATGTATTACCCAATATAAGTGGATTAAAAGGACCTTTGGGTTGTTTGGATTCCGCTCGCTTTGGAATTGCCTGGGGAGCGATTGGTTCTGCTATGGCATGTTATGATTCAGCTGTGCAATATTCTAAAGAAAGAATGCAATTTGATAAGCCGATTGGATCCTTTCAATTAATTCAAAAGAAATTAGCCGAAATGCTAACTGAAATTACTAAAGCACAATTATTGACCTGGAGATTAGGGGTATTAAAAAACGAAGATAAAGCCACAACCGCACAAATATCTTTAGCAAAAAGAAATAATGTGGAAATGGCTTTAAATATTGCGAGAGAAGCCCGTCAAATTCATGGAGGTATGGGCATCACCGGAGAATATCCTATGATGCGACATATGGCCAATTTAGAATCTGTTCTTACCTATGAAGGAACCCATGATATTCACCTATTAATTTTAGGCGCTGAAATCACAGGTATTCCTGCATTTAAATAATTTTTGATTTTAGTTTATTTACCTTTTCATTTCATTTCTTTTCCCCCACATTTATCGTATGAAAAAAATTTTATTTTCTTGGGTTATTCTTGCAGGTGTATTCTTCACCTTGTCGGCGCAAACCTTACCCGTACCTCCTCCAAGTCCGTCGGTTACCATTAAACAACAATTTGGTACCTCTTTTATTGAATTAATTTATTCCCGTCCTGGTGTAAAAGGAAGAACCATATTTGGTGATGTGGTATCCTATGGTAAAGTTTGGAGAACAGGTGCCAACTCCGCTACCACTATTGAATTTGGTGATGAAGTAATGATTCAAGGTGCTAAAATCGCAAAAGGTAAATATGGATTAATTACAATTCCGAATGAAAATAATTGGGAAGTTATTATTACCAAAGATTTAACGGTTACCGATGCATCGGATTATAAACCAGAAAATGATGTTGTGAAATTTTCAGTAAGTCCTAAAAAAATAAATGATAGAATTGAAAACTTTGTAATTGAAGTACAAGATATCAAACCCACCGAAGCAACAATTGAAATTAAATGGGATCGTACGGTTGTAGCATTTAAAGTAACTACAGAAATTGATGCTAAGATTATGACTGCCATTGAAAAAGAAATGGGCAGAGATCGCCGGCCTTTTCATACCGCTGCCGTTTATTATTATGAAAATGGAAAAGATTTAAATCAAGCCTTAACTTGGGAAAATAAAGCCTTGGAAAATAATCCTAAAGCGTATTGGGTGATGTTGCAAAAAGCTAAAATTCAAATGAAATTGAAAGCTTATCCCGATGCATTAAAAACGGCACAAGAAGCAAAAGCCACTGCAGAAGCCGAAAAGGATGATAATTATGTAAAAAATTCTGTGAAGTTAATGGAAGAAATTAAATCACAACCAGATTATTCAGATGCACCAGCTCCTGCGGGAAAAGGTAAGAAATAATAGTATTCCTACTATTTAATTTAAATCCGGCTTACTGCCGGATTTTTTTTTGGTAAAATAAATTGAATTGCCAAGCTAATTGCCATGACCAATAAACAACCTACTAAGTTCAACCATAAAAATGCCAATACATCCGAGAGGTAACAAAGTATAACAATAACTTCGGTTATAATCGCCGCGATAAACACTGCCCTTGCTTGAACCAATTTTAAGAAAAAGGCAGTTAAGAAAATACCGAGTATGGTTCCATAAAATAAGGAACCTAATATATTCACCGCTTCTATCATACTTCCCAAAGCATTGGCAAACATCGCCACCCCAATGGCTACGGCTCCCCATAATACGGTTAACCATTTAGAGGTGTTTACATAATGCCCTTCGGTTCCTTGGGTATGTAATAACCTTTTATATAAATCAATCACTGAAGTAGAACTTAAAGCATTTAATTCAGCAGCAGTAGAACTCCAAGAAGCACAAAAAATAACCGATATTAATAAGCCTATTAATCCTTCAGGTAAATAATGAATGACATAATTCAGAAATATGTAATTTGTATCCTGCGTATCGGCTGTAGGGGTGGTTTTTTTAAGCAAATCTTTGGTTTGCTGGTGCACATTTTTTTCAGCTATTTTTAATGCTTTTAATTGAATTTTCGCATTTTGATTTTCTGGATTACTAATTAATATACGCGCTTGTTGTTGTTTAAATTTATCTAAGGTTTCCTGACGATTTTCCAATTGCTGCCATTCATGTGTATATTTTCCCGTATTTTTTGCCTTCTCTAAGGCTGCCTCATTAAAAAACAGGGGCGTGGGATGAAAATGATAAAAGCTCACTAATAATGCACCAATTAATAAGATTAAAAATTGCATAGGGATTTTAACTGCCCCTGTTAATAATAATCCTCTTCTGCTCACAGAAATACTTTTTCCGCTTAAATATCTTCCTACCTGAGATTGATCTGTTCCAAAATAAGATAATGCCAGGAAAAAGCCTCCAATTAATCCGCTCCAAATATTATATTTATCATTAAAATTAAAATCGGTGGTGATGGTATTTAAATTTCCAGTTTGTGCGGATATTTTTAAGGCATCCCAAAATCCAATTTCATCCGGTAATAAATTCACCACCATAAACCCTGCTATTGCCATTCCTAAGGTAATAACAAACATCTGCTGCATTTGGGTGTAGGATACCGCTTTGGTTCCGCCTGCAACGGTATAAATAATTACCAATCCTCCCATTAATAAATTGGTGAGATAAATATTCCATCCTAATAAAGTAGATAAAATTAATGCCGGTGCATAAATCGTTAATCCTGCTGACATTCCTCTTTGTAATAAAAATAAGGAGGCCGTTAATGCGCGTGTTTTAACATCAAAACGTTGTTCTAAATATTGATAGGCAGTAAATATATTTAATCGTTTAAATTTTGGTAAGAAATAAGCCGAGACTACAATTAAAGCTAAGGGCATTCCAAAATAAAATTGCACAAATCGCATTCCATCGGTATACGCTTGTCCAGGGGCGGAAATAAAAGTAATGGCACTGGCTTGTGTAGTAATTACCGAAAACATTACGTGGTACCAGGGCAAGGAACGATCTCCCAAGATATACCCTTCCATATTTCTTTGCCCCCTACTTTTCCAAATGCCATACCCAATAATTAAGGTAAGCGTCAGGATTAATACTAGCCAATCATAGAGTTGCATATATTATAAAAATAAGCGGCTAAATCCGAATAATAATACTATTAGAATTCCTAACCAAATGATTAATCCTATATAATATTTTCTCCATTTACGGGAGATTTCCGGAGTATCTTCTTCTGGGGATAAGGGTTTCATTAGGGACTAATTAAATTAAATAATAAGCGATATGCACCCGGCACGCCTGCTGGAATTTGACGAAACAAAGAAAGGCTGGTATAAATATATTTTCCTTTTCCATAAGGTGCGATAATTATTCCATTATTTAATTGCGTTTCTCCTGGATCTGCCATACTCAACAAGGTTTCATATTCAGGGGATAAATCCGACGGAAAATATAAACCTCGTTCTTGTACCCAATTTTCAAAATCAGCCGTTGTGATTTTATTGGGATGATTTAATAAACGATGCTGAGGCTGAGTTAGGGTAATTACCGCATTTTCATCGGTAACTCGATCTCTGGATAATTTAAATGGATAAGGTCCGAAATTATTAGATAATAAACCACTGCTAGTATTATATTGATTTACCCAAATTCCTCCATTTTTTACATAGGAATTTAAATACGGTATCCAACTTGCCATTCGAGGTTCAGTATTCCAAGTTCTTACACCGGTAATAATGGCATCTAAATGATTTAATTTATTTTCCAGAATCATTTTTTCTGTGATTTCAATTACTTCAATTCCTGCATCTTTTAAGGCTTCCGCCATTTGATCTCCAGCTCCTTCGATATATCCGATTTTACGGGCAGTACAGGTCATTGGACTAATATTAATTTTTACAGAAGCAGGCGAAAAATAAATTAATTCGGGAATATGTTCATATTGAATTCTTTTAATTCCATAATTCCAATTTATACCATTTACCAAAGCTGAAGCTTGTAAAGAATAAGTACCGGGTTTAGGATTACGAGGAGTAAGGGTAATATTGAATACTTGTTTTGCCTCTAATTCTTGGCCAGATAATTCAATTGTAGCGGGCGAAATATTCCAACCTGTAGGAGGGGTTAAGGTAATAACAGCAGGGGTTTTGGGGATATATTTTTCAGTTTTTAAGGTAAGTGTAATGGGCTCTTGTCCGTTGCTAACCAATACTTGAGAAGAGAATTCAAGGGCTAGGGGAGGGGTAATATATAAGGGTTGATATACTTCTCCTTTAGATGGATTTACCCATTTATATTGAACCGGTAAGGATAAAGTAAATATTTCTCCTTCAATAGATATTTTTACCATTACCGCTGGTGAATTATTTAATATGGGTTCTCCTTGGAATTTTTCTGCGGGAACAGAAAACATATTATTTTTTATATTTTCGATTAACCAATATGGCTGAGAAATATCTTCTTTTTGATTTCCGGTTTGGAGAATTAATTTTCGGATAAATAATTTTCCAGAAGGCATTACGGAATCCACAGATATATTTTGATCTTGTGCTGCAATGGAAATTAATTTAAGGTTAGCCTTAGGATTTCTTTGTACCACACTAACCGTTATAGGCAGGGTATCTCCCACAGCTATTAAGGGTTTGGAAGTATAAGCTTCTGCAAATCCTCCCACTGAAGTGAGCAATAAATTTTGAATAATTTTAGTATGATACATTTTCCATACGGTTGGGATTTCTGTATTATTTTTTAATTCAATAAATAAATTTATTAAATGAGGGATTAATTTTTCTGGAGATTGAATGGCAAATAAACGAATAGAATCAGGAGTTAGTTTTTGGGCAAGGGTTTGAAGTGTATTACCCGATGGAAAGCGATTCCAATTAATATTAACCCCTTCCATTAAATCTTGTTTAGGAGGAGTTCCTTTAATAGTTTTAAAATATTCGGTTTGTGCACTTCTATTTTTAGCGGTACCAAAAGCTTGAGAGCTATGTTTACTGCGGCTTTCGGCGGCTATTTCACCATAACTTTTTCCGATTTGGGAATTAAATCCACCCACTTCTACTTTAAATTGATCTGCATTTGTGGTGTTGGTGGTACCAAAGTTATAGGTGTTCCACAATAATCTTTGGGCTTGCCAAATTGTAACTTGAGATAATTGTTCCGGGAATTTTGTAGGATCAGCGGCCGCATCGAAAGCCTCTTCCGCTAACATAGCCGAGGCGGTATGATGTCCATGTCCCCCTTCACCTGTTGTTGGAAAGCGGCAAATCATAACATCCGGCTGAAATTTCCGGATAATAAAAACCATATCTTTTAACACTTCTTGTTTATTCCAAAGGGTTAAAGTTTCCTCAGGTGTTTTGGAATAACCGAAATCATAAGCTCGGGTAAAAAATTGTTGGGCTCCATCTACTTTTCGGGCTTCCAATAATTCATGCGTTCGGATCATCCCTAAATATTGCCCTTGTTCTTCCCCGATTAAATTTTGTCCCCCATCTCCACGTGTTAACGACAGATAAGCAGTTCTGTAGTGTTTTTCATTTACCGCCCAGGAAAGAAAGCGGGTATTTTCATCATCAGGATGGGCAGCGATATATAAGATCGAGCCATTGGTTTGCAAAGCATCCAGACTTTGAATGATTTGCGCTGTTTGGGCAGAAAGTAAGTACCCCCAGAATAACATAACCCCGATAAACCACCGCATAGATTATAATTTAGGTAAATGAACAGGCAAATTACATAAAGTATAGGGTGGATGGCAAAAATATTTGGCACTTCAATTATTGAAAATCATTTTGCCTTTGGTAATTCAAATAAAATATATCAATTGCAAATAAATCTAATGATAATAACTATGTCCTACGTAAACCTAAATGTTCATTGTGTTTGGAGTACTAAAAACCGTGTGCCATTTTTGGATTCAAGAGCGTTACGTTTTAAAGTATGGACTCATATATTAAACAATGCACGTGCGAAAGGAATATTCATTGATACGATCAATGGTTATTCAGATCATTGTCATTGTTTAATTTCTTTAAGGGGATATCAAACTGTTCAAGATATAATGCAATACATAAAAGGCGAATCTTCTTTTTGGATAAATATAGAAGGTTTAACTCCGGAGAAATTTAGCTGGCAGGAAGAATATTATGCTGTTTCTGTTTCTCAAAAATATCTACATAGTGTTAGACAATACATAAGGAATCAGGAAGAGTATCATAGTGATAAATCATTTCAGGAGGAGCTACGTGAATTAAATTTCGATGATTAAATTGAGAACTATTAATAGGATCCATATCCTAGCCTTAAGATTATTCTGGAGGCTATGGATATAATTTTCGGGATAAATGATATGTTTTAATTTATTTATAAAATATAATAATAATATTTATAGTTTAATCTAAACTATTAACAATTCATGAATAAATATATTATTTATTTATAAACCTAGCCAACAATTCAACCTATTTCAATTCATTCGCTCTATTTTTTCTTAAGAGAAATTCTTGTAATACTGGATGTAAAAATAATTCACTCAGTACAGCAATAATTAAAGTTAAGCTGGAGAATAAGCCTACATAGAAGGTTCCATTAAATTCGGAGAAAATCAACAATAAAAATCCACAACACATCGCAGCGGAAGTTAGTACAATACCTTCCCCACATTCAACCAATGTTCGGGTTAATAATTGCCGAATGGTAAGCCGAGCCAAAGCTCCTTTTCCAATTTCTATTTTCATTCTCGCTAAGAAATGTATTGTATCATCAAAAGCAATTCCGAAACAAAGAGAAATCACAATTACTGTGGAGGCTTTTAAGGAGATACCCGCAAATCCCATAATGCCTAATAAAATAATTACCGGTAATAAATTTGGAATTACCGCAGCTAGCAACATCCGAGGATTTCTAAATAAGAGAAGTAAGGTTGCTACTATGATTAAAATCGAAAACCCTAATTCAGTTTTTAATCCGGAGGTAAGAAATGCATTGTTTTTTTCTACCAACAAAGCGGTTCCTGTAAGGCGGTATTCAAACAAGGAAGTATCTCGATTATGTTGAATATAAAATTTTAATCTATTGGCAAATTCATTCATTTTTTCACTACCTAAATCAGGCATACGTGCAGTAATTCGGGTTAATCTATCGTCTGGGGTAACTAAATACGACATGGCACCTTGCGAACCCGCTGCTAGTTTTATTTCTTGTTGTAAAGTAGAATCTTTAGGTAATTCATTATATTCTTTTCTGCCAAAATGATAAATTTGGTTAGCTTTTCGATATACACTCGCCAAGGAAAAAGTAGCTTCACATTCCGGTTCTTTTTCAATCCACCGTTCCATTGCATCAATTTCCTTTAATATATTTGGATCACTAGCATGATGCCCTGATTTAGGGGTAATGGCAACTTCTAAATTTCTTACCCCTACCAATTGTTCTTCAAAAAATTGTACTTGTTTACGAATGGGGTCATCTTCTCCTACTTCATCTAATAATCGAACATTCGTACTAATTAACGTAATGCCCCAAATAGAAGCAATAATAATTACGGTGGTTACGGATAATATTCCCCATCTATTTTTCTGATTAAATTTAGCAATGGATAACATACTGCGTTCCCAATTTACTTTTAATAATTTTTTCTCAACTGATTTTTTTAATTCTTTTTCTGGGAGATAATATAATAATCCCGGTAAAATCATAAATGCAATTAAATAGGTAATCATTACCCCAATGGCAGCAAATAATCCAAATTGTTGAAGGGGTTCAAATTCCGTTAATACCAAAGAAATTAAACTAACTGCACTGGCGAAATTTGCCAAAAACGTGGCAGTGCCCATTTCTTTAAAGGTAATTAATAATGCTTTTCTGCGACCATATCCTTTTCGATAGGCAGATAAAAAATGACTCGTAATATGCACTATATCTGATATCCCTGCGATAAATAATATAGTGGGTAATAATGCAGTAGTAATATCTAAGGGTACATTTAACCAACCCATTAATCCGATTAACCATATTACTGGAAATACAACTCCCGCTAAGGGTACTACCATTCCCCACCAAGTGCGGAAGGATACCCATAAAAAAAATAGAATTAATAAAATGGATAATCCGGTAAATACAACTAATTCAGTTCCTACTTTTCGAATATATTGGGTACGAATTCCTGGAATACCAGAAATTACATAGGTTAATCCGGAGGATTTTAATTTATCTTCAATAGCTGCATATAAACTATCGGGAGCTCCACTTTTTTGCACTTGTGGATCCAACATAACAAATATGCCTATAAATCTTTCATTTTTACTTACGAGGCTTTGTTTTAAGATGGGTTCACCTGCTAATGTTTTTCGCGCATTTAATAATTCTTTGCGCGAATAATTTTTTAGTACAGGAATTTGTCGAATAGATATTCCAGTTCTTTTGGGTAATTGAAGTTGAAGTAGGGAAGAGACAGAATCTACATGGGGGAAGGCTTGTAATTCTTCGGTTAATTCTTGGGCATGCACCAAAAAAGTATCTTGCCAGATGGGTCCTTGTTTAGGGCCTAATGCAATATATAATACCTCATCATTTTGCGGAAAATAGGATTGAAATTTTTTAAAAAAATCTACATCTTCATCTCCTTGCGGAAAGAATCTTTCATAATCATAATCTATTCTGATATTCAATATACCGACGCTTAAAAACATCGTCATAAAAATGAATAGGATGAGGGCGGGAATACGCCTACGAATTAACCAGGATGCCATACAGGTAAGCTAACATAAAATATCAGAAAAAAGTCCTTAATCATTCAAAAAAAGGTAAATACTTTTATGATTAGCAGGAAATGGTAATTCTAGCCTATTGATATCTCAATAGATAATAATCTGAATAATTGAGAAAATACTAATCCACTAGTTTATCCTGACTTCTTTTTTGCATTTGGCTATTTTTAATTCCATAGCCAAAGTACACTGCCATCCCTAATCCCATCCAAACTGCCAAACGAATCCAGGTTTCACCGGGCAAGGACAACATCATAAACATACAAACCACAATACCTAAAATAGGCACCCAAGGAAGCCAAGGAGTTTTAAAAGGTCTCGGTAAATTCGGCTGTGTTTTACGCAACACCAATATTCCAATACACACCAAAACGAAGGCGAATAAGGTACCGATACTTACCATATGTCCTAAATCGCTCACGGGTACAAACCCCGAGAAAAGGCTTACGAATCCAGCAAAGAATAAATTGGTAACCCAAGGGGTTCTGAATTTAGGGTGAATTTTACTAAATACGGATGGCAATAATCCATCTCTCGACATGGAAAAGAATACGCGTGATTGACCCATTAACATGACTAACATCACAGAGGTATATCCTGCAAGAATTGCAATGATGATTGTATCTTGAAGCCATGCATACGGGGTTTTGCCAATTGCTGTCGCTACGGGTTTTGCATCTCCTATAAAGTCTTTATAATTCACTAATCCGGTTAATACGTGAGCGAACAAAATATATAAAACGGTACAAATGGCAAGTGAACCCAGAATGCCGATGGGCATTGATTTTTGGGGTTGTTTTGCTTCTTGTGCAGCGGTAGAAACGGCATCAAATCCGATGAAGGCAAAAAATACAACGGCTGCTCCGCGTAATATTCCGCTCCATCCAAATTCTCCAATGACACCAGTATTTTCAGGGATATAAGGCGTATAATTGGCTGCGTCGGTATATCCAAATCCAACAGCAATAAATACCAGAACTACAGCAACTTTTAGTATCACGAGTAAGCTATTCATGCGGGCAGATTCTTTTGTACCCCGCATTAATACATAAGAAAGAACGAAGATGATTAATATCGCCGGTAGATTAATAATTCCTCCATCCACAATAATGGTATTATTGAGTAAGGATAGTTTTTCCCAAGGGGAACAGAAAAATTCTAAAGGAGGATTAATATTATGTTTTAATAAAAATTCAGCGAGATATCTTGACCAACTTACCGATACGGTTGCTGCGCCTAAGGCATATTCTAGAACTAAGTCCCAACCGATAATCCAGGCGAGGAGTTCGCCCATGGTTGCGTAGGCGTAAGTGTATGCACTTCCGGCGATAGGGATCATGGCCGCAAATTCGGCATAACATAAACCTGCGAAACCACAGCCAACAGCGGCAATTAAAAAGGAGATGGTAACTGCAGGGCCTGCATTTTCAGCGGCTGCAATTCCGGTAAGGGAAAATAATCCTGCCCCAATAATAGCGCCTATTCCCAGCCCAATCAGGCCACGTGAAGTGAGCGTTCTATGAAGTCCTTTTTCGCTATCATCAGCCTCTGATACGAGCTGACTAAAGGTTTTAATTCTGAACATCGGATGTATTTTCATAGGGGGATTCTCAAAGATTCACTAAGTTAATCATTTCATAATACTGTGGTAACGAAAATACTAAGGTTTTGCGAAACCTGTTACCAATTAATGTTTTGATTTTTCAGAAACTGCCGAGCATTTGGATTTCCAAGTTTAGCGGCTTCTCTAAAATGATAAACTGCTTTATCATTATTTTTTACATTTAGATAAGCAATTCCTAAATTATTTTGGGCATCCGAAAATTTAGGATCGGCTGCTAAGGAAAGTTCAAAATATTTAATCGCCAAATCATTATTGCCTTGCATTCCATAAGCATTTCCTAAATTATTATAGGATTCCGGATTTTTCGGATTTATTTCAATTGCTTTTTCCATAATTTTTATGGCATCAGCAAAACGTCCTTGCATGGCATAAGTATATCCTAAATTATTATAGATCGGAATTAAATCAGGTTTAATCGCCTGAGCTTTTAATAATAATTGTTCAGCTTCTTCAAACCGTTTTAATTGTGCGAGGGTGTACCCTAAATTATTTAATACATCCGGTTGGTCGGCTTTTTCTTTCAGCATTTGTTGATATAATTGTAATGCGGGTTCAAATTGTCCTGCATTTCTCCAAGCATTCGCCATATTTAATCGGATAATTTCATCTTCGGGTTTGAGGCGATGCGCGGCTTCATAAGCTTTTGCGGCCTGAGCATAATCTTTTAGATTGTCATAAGCAAAAGCAAGAGAAGCCCAGCCATCATAAGAGTTGGGATTTAATTCAACCCCTCTTCGTCCGGAAAGTACTGCTTTATCGAAATTTTTAATCGCATTATAGGCAATGGTTAAATTAATAAATCCGAGATCATATTGAGGATTCGACTGGGTACATTTTTCATACCAAGAAATTGATTTTTCAGGTTCTTTTTTATTTTGATAATAAGTGCCAATATTATTATAAGCGAAGCTGGCATTGGGATATTGATCAATCACATTTGAAAAAAGCGTTAAGCTATTTTCCCAAACTTTCACACGTTGAAAAGATAAACCTGAATATACGATTACAATTAAAATTCCTGCAATGGAATATAATTGGGTTTTAGAATTAGGGATTCTGGTAAATGCTTCAGCCACGATATAAAATAATCCAACAGAAGCTAAATAATAATACCGGTCAGCATATACAGCAGCACCCACAGGTAAGAATTGCAAAACCATAACGATGGTTACTAAAAAGAATAACCATCCTCCGGTAATCCAAGGATGGGTTTTGCGTAATTTCCAGGCAATACCTGCGGTAAGAGGAAGAGAAAGAATGGAGGCATAATAATACCAAGGCATTAGACCTTGGGTTTTTTGAGGATAAGGATAAAAGCAAGATAATTGAATGGGTACTACTGTTTTCCATAAATATTGTAGATATCCATATCCACCAATAAATATATTGTCAAGGTGAGAAAATATTTTTTCATCCCGTATGGCTTTTTCTTGGGCAATTATAGCAATGATCCCAAACGCAAGTGCCATCAGCCATATTGGGGCTTTTTCAATAATTAAGGTTTTAAGGTTAAGAATGTTTCTACCCTTTAAGAAATCTAAGGTTACTAAGGCAGCGGGTAATACAACTGCCATTCCTTTAGAAAGGCAGGATAATAAAAAACAAAGTAGAATAGCACTATAATAAATGGGTTTACGATTTTCTTGCCAACTCTCATAAAAATACATAGCTCCCAGAAAGAAGAAGGTATAGAGTACATCTTTCCGTTCAGCAGCCCAAGCAACTGATTCTACATGCAGAGGGTGTATGGCGAATAATAATGCAGTAATTCCTCCAATGGTAATATTTTGAGTAAATCGGCGGAAGAAAAAAAATACCAATAAAGTATTTCCTAAATGCAGTAAAAGATTATCTAGATGATATAATAACGGTTCTGCTTGTACGAGTTGATATTCGATGGCATACGTAAGTAATGTTAAGGGATGATAATTCCCGGTATAAAAGGAGGAAAATAAATGAATTATTGCCTCGAGGGAGAAACTTTGAATTAAGGTATTTTGAATGATATAGGAATCATCATCCCAATTCACTAATTCATGGGTAAGGGCTGGAAAGTAAATAAATATAGTAATTACGAGAAGGCCAATAATCCATGTCCAGAATGTTTTAGGATTTTCTTTTTCAGGAATTCTTGTAGCCGGTGGAGGAGTAGGAGTAGGGGCTGGTGTTGGTTTTGTATTTTTTTTCTTCATGGGAGAATATCTTATTATATTGATAATTAAAATTAATTACCAGGAAAACCCATTTTGTTTTAATAATTGTTGTGCACCTTCATGGCCTAATCTAGCTGCCTTTTGATAATGTTCCAGTGCTTTATTTTGATTGTTTTGTTGGCTCCAATATAAACCCAAATTATATTGAGGTTCGCTATAATCAGATCTTAGACTTGCTGATTTTTCAAATGCATTTTTGGCTTTGGGTCCTTTGCCTGAAACTGCATAGGCGGTGCCTAAATTATTCCAGGCTTCGGGTTTATTAGGATTTAAAGCAAGCGATTTTTCGAAATATTGAATAGCATCCGGATATTTACCTTGACGAAAATATTCAGTACCAGCATTTAAATACGCATCCGCATTTTCAGGATTTTGGGAAATCTGCTCTAAATAAGTAGTGAGTGCATCTTTAATTTTTCCGTCCCGTGTATCTTGAGCAGTTTTAATTTTTTGTAAAGCATCTGCATCTCCGGGAATTAATTGTAATATTCTTTGATAATACTGAATAGCAGCAGCATAATCTTTCTGACTAAATTTAACATCCCCTAGATTATGTAGAGGTCTGATATCATTAGGTAAAAGTTTAATTACTTCTAAATACGCTTTTTCTGCTCCTACATAATCTCCCTTCATTTGCATAGCTGCGCCGAAGTTTAAATAACCGGATGGATCTTTCGGGCTTTTTTGAATTACCTGATAAAATTGAGTAGCGGCTTCATCGTATTTTTTTTGGGAGAAATAAATATTTCCCAAATTACTATATGCATTTACATATCCAGAATAAATTTCTAATGCTTTTTCTGCACAAATAATTGCAGAATCAGAATTTCCTAAATCTTTATATAATATCCCCATATTATTCCAGGCTTCAGAATATTTAGGGTTATAATAAATTGCTTTTTGATAATAGCTTAATGCAGTTCTATCTTTTTTCTCAATTCCTAAAATGGTTCCGATATTATTATAAGCAACGGCTGCGGTAGGTTCACAGGCAATTACATTTTCGAATAACTCAATGCTACTTGACCAAGTATCTGCTTGGCGAAAAGTTAGAATTGCCAGTATACTTCCGATAATTCCTAACACATAAGGCTGAATTGATTTTTGTAGATGTGTAAATGCATACCCAAGTCCAATACACCATCCAATTGAGGAAACATAAAAATATCTATCTGCAGTAAGGGCTGAGCCTACCGGTAATATTTGAACTACTATTGAAATACATCCGGCATAAAATAAAAATGCCCAAGTAATCCAGCCGTTTAAATGTTTTCGTAAAAATACTACAGCACTAATGATGACTAGTGTTCCGCCTAATGAGGCCCAAACAAAAACAGGAATTATTTCTCCAGGTTTAAAAGGGTAGGGATAAAATGCACATAAACCCCAAGGTGCGATAAATCGGGTTAAATAAAATTGAAATCCATAAATTACTAAAATAATATTTTCTGGAATAGAATATCCTGATTTTTCAATAATTGTTCCTTGTGCAGCCTGTGCTTTAATCGCAATATATCCGAAGAGAATCGAAATTAAAATAAAAGGTAGAATCGAAATTAAATATTTTCGATTTAAAATAGAATTTACACCTTCTTTAAAATAATCCGTTAATAGAATTACGCCTGTTAAGGTTATTGCCATTCCTTTCGATAAGTTTGACAATATAAATAATGCGAGGGATATAATTAAATCTAAGTAGGAGGCAGATTTACGATAGTCGAGCCATTTAATCCAGGCTGCGAGCCAAAAAGTGGTATAAAGTACATCTTTGCGTTCTGATACCCATGCTACAGATTCAACGTGTAAGGGATGTAAAACAAATAATATAGCAGCAGGCCAAGCGGCTTCAATGGAAAATAATCGGGTCGTTAAATGAAAAATAAAACTAGCACAAAGAGCATGTAGTAATAAATTAGTTAGAATATAACTCCAAGGATTTAATCCTCCGAAAAGGTGATTAATTCCGAGCGATAAAATGGTGAGCGGGTGATAATTTCCTGCAATATTTAGGGTAGAAAATATTTCGGGAATTTTATTCCAGGTAAAACCTGTGACCAAAGGATTTTCATAAACATATCCTTGATCGTCCCAATTGGTAAATTCATTATTTAGGGAAGATGAATATATTAATAAGGTAATGCCTAGTAATATTAAATAGGGGCGATAAGTAAGTAATAATGTGGAACCAGAGGGATTATTTTTCCGGTTAGGTTTCATTTTCAAAATATTAATCAGTTATCTTCTGGAATGGCAATCATTTCCATTTGTAATTCCAGGATATCCATAAAATCCTGACCAGATTCCATCATATCTGGATCATCGGAATAATAACACCATTTAATTAAAACAGGTTTTTGGGAGTCTTGAATTTGTTTAATAATTCTTAATATTTCGAGTAAGAATTTAGACGAGCTAGTATTAAAATAATCCAGCTGAACTTCAAGGTTTGTGGTTGGGGCTGGATTTGGGGCGTAATTGCGTAACCACAATAAAACAGGTCTATATACCTCTTCGGAATTTTCTGGGATAGAAGTTCCTTTAATGATGAGGTTTCCATTTTGTTCTAAAGAAATTTCCGGCGAAATATCGGTGCCAGTAAGGTAAAACTTTTCCATAATATTTAATCTCGATGGGAATTAACTTTAATTCTAAGCGTAAAAAAAGACAAGTTATCGTTGATAGGTTTTAGACTGTAGTTTACTTTTTCACCTGATTTACGGGCGATATCAATTAATCCTAAACCTGCTCCTCCTTTGGCAGAGAGAGATTCATTTTCAAGAACCGATTGATAATATTCGCGTAATTCATCTCGGTTCATCCCGTTAATGCGATCTAATTTATTGCTTAGGTCTTGGGCATCCTGTGTAGGAATAAAATTTCCAGTAGCCACTAGATAATATCCTGGAGAATGGCAAATGGCTAAAATGGCAGCGTTTGAATTTGCATTAAGTTCGTGTTCTTCAACGTGTTTAATTAAATTCTGAATGGATTCCACCATCACGTTAAAGATTTTTTTTCGGATGACTACTTTTTCTCCCATCTGTTCCAACTTTTGTTCGGTTGTTTTCAGCAAGGAGCGAAGGAGTTCATTAGAAACCTGGCCTTTATAGAGGAGGAGGATATTCTCGGTTTCCATACCGAGAAAATATTTATGCAGGTCCATGGATTCCGACAAGAGCTATGAGACGTAAACTTACAAATAATTCATTATTCGGGAATTGAGGCAGAAGCATTCAGTTTTAATTCGGAATAAATGAGTTGATGGATTCTGGTGCGAATTTTATCCTGAATTAACTTCCGATTTTCAGCTGAAGGGTAGGTTCGATTGGATAAAAAAATGAAGAGTAAATCGTTTTCCGGATCAGCCCAAACGCAGGTACCCGTAAAGCCGGTATGTCCAAATGTTGAAGGGCTACAAGCAGTAGCGGCAATACTATTCGGACCTGGTTTATCCCATCCTAATCCACGATAACTACCCGGTTGGGTTCGGGTAAACTCTTGAATAATTGCGGGAGATAAAAAAGTATCCTTCCCAACGATTCCATTTCGCATTAGCATTTGAAACAGTTTTCCTAAATCTGTAACACTGCTAAATAATCCTGCATTTCCAGAAACTCCTCCTAACATGGCTGCCATTGGGTCATGCACATATCCTTGAATTACTTGTTTTCTCCAAGATTGATCCATTTCTGTTGGAGGGCAATTTTGTGCCAACCCTTTTTTCCCTGGACAAAATCCAGTGGTGTGCATTCCTAATGGTTGGTAAAAATTATGCTCACAATATTCAGCCAAGGATTGATGCGTGACTCGTTCGATAATTCTTTGCAGACATATCATATTTAAATCACTATACACATAAGTATTGGGCGTGGAACGAGGGGCCGTTAAAGTGGCGTGGAATACTGAGTCCTCATAGCCATTAACCTGATACATGTTGGGTGCAATTTGTAACGGGAAGGAAGAAGAGGAATCGGATTGATAAATTTCGGGTTTCCAATTTTGAGTAGGGGTAAGGGTTCTCGAGGATAAAGGAAGGGAAGCGGGTAATCCGCTGGTATGAAGTAATAAATTCCTGAGGGTAATTGTTCCATTTTTGGTTTTCCGTAACTCTGGAAGGTAGGCTGTCATTGGGCTATCCAAAGCTAGTTTTCTGTTTTGCACCAAATGCATACAAGCCAAAGTGGTTGCACAAACTTTAGTTAAAGAAGCTAGGTCATATTGGGTAGTCCACGGATTTACGGAAGTACTTGAGGGTTCGTACGTAAATTGCCCATAACCTTTGGCAAATAGAAGATTGTTTTTGTGAGCGACAAGAATTGCACATCCAGGAAAGGTATGCGCGTATAAGGCAGGATATACAATACTATCAAGGGCTTTTTCGAAGGAGGGATTTAGTAACGAAGAATATAATCGTGGTCTAATCGGCTGGGTTAATATACTCGTTTTTGCAGGGAAAATTCCAGCAGAAACAGGCAGTGCGCCCATGGCAGGGATAGCACCCCAAATAACATCCGCCACGGACTGCATTGCCACTGTGTCTTCTTCATAAGCCACTATAACTGCTGCTGCACTTCCCTCAAATTTCAAGGCATAAGGATTTCCAAACCAAATCGTGGTAACAGATGGGTGACTAGCTTCAATAGAGGAGATTAACGCTTGCAGAGGAATAGAAAGGCCATAAGATTTAGAGGCTTTTGAACTCATCCCTTGAACGCTAATAATTACTTGATCAGCGGCTCTTACTTTTTCTTTTAAGGATAAGATTTCTTCAGAGGTAGGCTCAAATGGAAAACAGGCAGAAGTAAGTGTCCCATATCTTGAAACATAAGAGGAGAACTTTCCAGGTGCAGAACATTGCAATTCGATAGTGAGCAATTTGTCGGGCATTTTCGAAAAAGGTAAGGTTTGATTTCGGTTTCTCACCAACGTTATGGCTTGATCAAATAAATTTTGTTTCAGTTGAATAGTATGAGGATTTAATAGAGCATTGGCTTGTATTCTGGGAGAGGACCATCGTTGGGTGTCCAATCCTAAGAAATGTTTCATAGCCAATATCTTCAATACACTGCTATCAATTCTAGAGATGGATAGCTTTCCTTCTCGGATGGCTAAATGTATTTTTTCACGTGCCTTGGCAAGTTGATCAGGAAATAGAAGGATATCATTCCCGGCAATCAGGGCTTGCACTTCCGCATCTCCCTCTTTATAATATTTAGAAACCCCTTTCATGTTTAAGGCATCGGTAAAGATTAACCCTTGAAAATTCAAAGATTGTTTTAGCAAGCCCTGCACGATTAGCGGAGATAGGGTAGAGGCTTGATGTGGGGTAGGATCTAATAAGGGTAAATATAGATGGCCGACCATACAGGAGCCAATTCCAGCTGCGAATAATTTGCGAAAAGGAATGAGTTCTAAGCTATCCAATCTTTTTTGGGAATAGGGGATGAGGGGAAGATCGAGATGAGAATCGGTATCTGTATCCCCATGACCTGGAAAGTGTTTAGCACAGGCTAACACTTTACCTGCTTGTAAACCTCTCATCATTGCAATAGATTGTTTACTCACCTGTTCTTCTATTTCTCCAAAAGAACGATCATTAATTACAGGGTTTTGAGGATTGTTGTTGATATCTGCAACCGGACTGAAATTTACTTGCACGCCAGATGCACGGCAGTGTTTGGCCATTTCCAAGCCTAATAAAAAGATAAGGCTATCGGATTGAATAGCACCTAAAGTGAGTGCATGGGGAAATCGAATTACAGAATCCAGTCTCATTTGTAAGCCCCATTCTGCATCTTGAGCAATTAATAAAGGCAAATCACTTATCCCTTGTAGTTGATTTGCTAATTTCAATTGCGCATGTGGACTTCCTTGCATGCAAATTAAACCCCCTACTTTTTGGAGGAGGAGTTGATTTACAATACGGGTGAGATAAACAGAGTCCCGGTTACTGTAAACCGGAATCATAAACAATTGCCCTATTTTTTCATCTATCGTAAGTGTATCTAAAACTGACCTTGCCCAGTTCAAAGATTTATCCGAGAATTTCCAACTTTCCTGAGGATTAGATTTAGGAGGAATGGAACCTGGCGCCAATATTCCCAATGCCCAAATACAAATCCAAAGCAATAATCTTTTGGAAGGAGGTTTTTGCATAGGGTTAAATTACAGGTTAGTTCAATATCAAAAACTTTCCGTTGAAAACTCAAGAGGTTATCCACGCCTTATTTTTCAAGTAAGGGGGGATTTAGTAAGGAAAAATAAAGAAATCCCATAAAGCAAAACATTATCTTTAAATTTATAAATAAGTATACTATCCTATGTCAGAATTTAAAGATTCATTTTTACCCGGAGAAAAGGTAAGGTTTCTGCATGATACGGGAGAAGGAGTGGTTACCGAGGTGCATGAGGATGGCACTTGCACGGTATTGGTGGATGGATTTATGGAAGAAAGATTTTTGGTTAAGGATTTGGTTGCCTTATCTTTTAGGACAGAAGAATCTGAAAAAGCCAAAAGTTCAACAGGAGTAGAAAATCCAGTTGCCATAAGGGTTTCCGGGTGTTGGTGGGGCGGAACCCCAGCGATAGAGGACGAATCTTCCCAATATATTATCAATCATACCGGAAACCGTTTGTATGTCACTTGTTACCAAGAAGAGACAAAAGGATGGAAGCGAATAGCTGGAGGGATTTGGGAATACAAAAAGGCAATTTATTTAGGGAAGATTAAGATTCCTTATCGAGGGCCAGCCGGTTCTTTTGCTTTACAAGCTATTTGTGATGAACCCGGTGTACATGCCTTATCTCCTCCGCTTCAAATATTCTGGAAGCCTATGCCCAACTGGTGGGAAGGAAAGACAAGAGAAGATGTTATGCCAGGATATTCGATGTTTACTCGAAGTTTAGTTCCCAATGGAAAGGAAACTTCAAAGGAAGGAGCAGGAGAGAAAACTAAAGACCCTTTATATGCGGATAAAAATAAAATAGAGATAGATCTTCACATACAGGAATTAGATGAAAATTTCCCATCGAAAGATCCTTTGGAGATTATGGAATTTCAGCTTCAAGTCTTTAGAAAAAGATTAGAATCAGCAATCCTTGAAGGGGTATCGGATATGATTTTTATTCATGGGGTAGGAAATGGGAAATTGAAAAAGTGCATTCATAAAGAACTAAAAGAACATCCCGTCGTTAGTAAGTATGAAGAAGCGAATCCTCAACAATATGGGTATGGCGCCACTCGAGTGTATTTCTAATACCACAGGCTATCCATAATAGGGAGTAAATTGTCCAAAACTATCCCAACGATATCCCTTAATTTTAATATCAATATTTATAAACGAATATATTATGTGTAAATCAAAATGGAGAGTATGTATTGGATTAATCTTAATTCTGCTGAATATAAACAGTTTACTGGGTCAATGTAGGCCCACTTTTTATACGGGTCTTACCCAATGGGGAGCTTTATATAATGCAGGAGATAGCATTACTCGGGTTCAGTTTAATACCCTTAATAATTATTCAGGAAACACAGGCGCAATTACAGATTCTATCTTTTCGGATTACACTTTTTTAAGTACATCAGTTTGCAGAGGAGCAACCTATCCGCTCACCGTATGGGCGGGAGATACCAGTAATTATCGAAGTGGAACCATCGCGTGGATTGATTTTAATGGAAATGGAAGTTATGAAACTTCGGAGATGGTATTACGAGATTCAGCCAGTGTAACCCATAGATCAATAGCTGCCCAAAGTCAGGTAACCATTCCAGTGAATGCTGTACTGGGTACAGTTACCATGCGGGTATTAAGCACATTTACCTATAATGCATTACAATTTCCAGGGCAGTTGCCACCGAACGATGCCTGTTATGCTTACAACCTCGTATGCGTGGATTCAGCTCCATCCTTTAATGGAGTGCTCTATCCCGATATTGACCCGGGATGTTTTCAATGTATTTCTTGTCAAGCATTGACCGGGGAATTTGAAGAGTATTCCATAGTAATCTTACCTTCTCCTTCAGTAGTAGTAAGTGGAGGGGCGAATTTATGCTCAGGTCAAAGTACACAAGTATCTTTTCAGTTTTCGGGTGCAAGTCCTTGGAATTTTAATTATACTGATGGGGTTCAAAATTATACCCAGACAGGTATTACTTCTACACCGTTTGTAATATCCCTTACCCCAACCGCAAGCCGCACCTGGCAGGTGACAGGCCTTCAGAATCAAGTTTGTAGTGGAATCATTTCAGGTGTTGCACCTGTGAATGTATATGCCCCAACAGGGGTCGTTTTATCGGGAAGTCAGACAATTTGTTCTGGAACCACGCAGACCTTAAGTTTTGCCCTCACTGGGGCAAGTCCATGGACGTTAACTTGGTCAGATGGCACCAACCAAACCACACAATCAGGAATCACCCAATCTCCCTATTTGGTAAATGTTTCCCCAACGGTTAATACTACTTATCTTCCCATATCCCTTTCTGGGAGCTGTGGTTCTGGAGGGATTAATGGAAGTGCGAATGTCCAAATCAGCAATCAGCTCTCTGCGTTAATGACAGGCCCTTCAGAAGTTTGTTCAGGAAATGGGATAATATTAACGTTTACTATTTCAGGAGCCCCGCCATATCAACTCTCTTGGACAAATGGGAGTCAAACTCAAACCCTTACTGGATTAACCCAAAGTCCCTATTATTTTTCAGAAACGCCTTTATCTTCCAGAACCTATTCCTGGATACAAGTTAGTAATGCTTGTGTTCCGGTTGGATTGTTGAATGGGCAAGTGAATTTAACAGTACATGCTCAACCCAGTGTGACTTTTCCAGGCGGTGCACAATATTTTTGTAATCAAACCACGCTAGCAGAATCCTTTGCCTTGACTGGGGTTTCTCCTTGGCAGGTAACCTATACAGATGGAACTCAATCTTTCAACCTTACAGGAGTTACTACTACTCCGTTCACCTATTCCCAATTTATCACCCATTCAGGTCCATCTGATACCTTAACCTATACTCCGGTTCAGGTAAGTGATGCCCATTGCACACAAATCGGTGGATCAGGCTTTATAAGATTTATTCAAGATTTTGGTCCTCAAGCAGCTTTATCTGGAACCCAAACAGTTTGTACAGGTCAATCGGCAAGTCTATCCATCCTTGGAACTTCAGGATATCAACCTTGGGATATAGAATATGATGATGGAACGGTACAAACCACCATTACTGGAATTACTTCCTTGCCTTATGTATTTTCGGTAACCCCCACTGCACAAACTACTTATTCTGTTACCTCTTTAATTCATAGTTGCCCTCAGGCTCAGGTTTCCGGAACCCCAGTGGTTTCTCAGGCAGGCCCTTCAAACGCAACGTTAACAGGCCCTTCCACCATTTGTACCCCTAATGCTGGAAATTTAACCATTCAATTAACCGGAAATTCTCCATGGACGATTAACTATAGTGACGGAACTTCATCGCTTCAAGTTTCTGGAATTACGAGTACTCCTTATTTAATAGGGATTACCCCGCTGAGTAATACCACTTATACCTTACAAAACGTGGCCGGTACGGGTTGTGTGCAAGGATCAGCATCGGGCACGGTTGCGCTTCAAGTGAATCAACCCGTTCAGGGCGCGGTTAGCGGTAGATCTGATATTTGCCCTGGAGATACAGTTCGTTTATATACCATTCTTCAAGGCACTACACCTTGGTCTTTTCAATGGAGTGATGGGGTCAATACTCAATCGGTTACAGGACTTTCCCAAAGCCCTTATATAATTACCCTAACCCCTTCAACCACTCGGACCTATACCTTTACTGGGCTTCAAAATCAATGCGGGCAAGGGATATGGAATGGAATCCAGCCTCGTGTTATTCAGGTAAGAACACCCTTAACTGGTCAACTATCAGGACCATCTTCTTTATGTTATGGCCAAAATGCAATGTTAACTTTAAATATTTCAGGCGGAACACCTCCTTGGTCCTTTAGTTATAGTGATGGTAGTACAGGAATTACGCAATCCAACGTTACAGCATCCCCTTTCACAATACCTATACAACCTTCCACGGCATTAACGTACACCTTGTTAAATCTGCAGGATAATTTATGTTCGGGAAATGCAGGAAGTCCCATTGGAATATGGATAAATTCACTACCCCAAGCACAATGGTCAGGTGGTCAAGCAATATGTGCAGGAGATAGTATCGTCATTTCAGCTCCTTTATCCGGACAAGGTCCTTGGGATTTAACCTGGACAGATGGAACCAATCAATATTCTGTATCTGGGATCAATAATACAGCCTGGCAATGGGTTACTACTCCAACCCATTCAACTACTTATAGTTTAGTATCCATTCAAGATGCTTTGTGTGAAAATCTACTTCCTCAAAATTATGTGGCAACAGTGAACCCAATACCAACGGGTCAATTGTTAACTGCGCCTAATTTACCCCTTTGTGCAGGAAGTTTATTACAACTTTCTGTGATTACAACAGGAACACCACCTTATACAGTAACTTATTCTGACGGTACCTCAACACAAACCTTTACGGGTATAACAGCTTCTCCGGGAATCTTAACCCTTGCCCCTCAGCAATCTACTACCTATTCCTTATTGCAAGTTCAGGATCAATATTGTTCAGTAAATTTAAATGACACCTTATGGGTTCCAGTTGTTGCTTTACCAACTTTGGATTTTAGTTATACACCGGATTTGAATTCTCCCTGGATAATAAATTTTGCTACTATTCCTTCGGGAATATCTCCTATTCTCTGGGATTTTGGAGATGGCACTTCTTCAACTTTGAATTCTGTTCAACATACTTATACTCCTACTGGCGGTGGTCAACCCGTTCCTTTTGTAGTTACCTTAACACTTACGGATTATTGTGGGGTTTTTGTAAAGGATACCACCATCCTCATTACACCAGTAGGTCTTGAATCGGAGGCATTATCACAAAGTCAGGAGTATGTTTATCCGAACCCAATTACAATAGGGAGTATCTTAAATATTAAGTCCAGAATCAATGTTACTCAAATTGAAATAACAGATGTTTTGGGTAGAATTGTTTATCATGAGGATAGGGATAATCCGATTGATCAAGTTAATTTGTCCAGCCTACCCATTGGGTCTTATCAATTGAAAATAAGCGATAAATCAGGAGTAGCCCGAGTTTTTACCTTTGTGATTTATTAAGATTCTATTGATTTAGGGGCGAACAATGTCCACTAAGTAAACAAACAAAAACCGTAAGTTTCGGGAAGTCATGAAGGCTTGGCTGAAACTTTCAAATCGGCAATATCGTCAACTTACCTTATTGCTCGTAACCATAGGGATTTTTCAATTTGCGTTTGAAGATATCGTTCCGGAGTTAAGCGAGGTAACGAGTTCAACATCTACCCTGAATACAACCATACCCTTAGATATTAACCAAGCGGACAGCATCCAATTAGAGAGATTGCCAAGTATTGGTCCGGTGTTAGCCGGAAGGATTGTAAAATTCAGAGCTAGGATAGGATGTTTTAAAAATTACCATGCGTTATTAGGGATTTATGGATGGAAGGAAAATGCGATTCAGGATTTAGTAAAAAAAGGAAGAATTTATATAGGGAATTGCAATCGCAAAATGGGTTATGATTATAAGTCTAAAACATATTTTAAGAATGAAAAGAATTGGGATCATAACAAATGGGAGGTGAACTTAGGTGCACGTATTCGACCCTTGTTGGAATGGGATTCCATTTCATTACGAGACGAGTTAAACTTGCCAGGATGGTTAGCACAGAAGCTAAGTGGGCTAATCAAAGAAGGCAAGGTAAAAGGACCTCTTGACCTACAAAGAATACCAGGTTTGGGAATCGGAAAGGTAGATAGTATAAACCAAGTATTGTTTGCTTCAGTTTTGTTAGATTCTGTGAAAGAGGATATTCCCCATAATTTGGAGGAAGTTGTTATGGTTCAAAAGGTATATGATTTAAATCAAATTCAATATGAAGAATTATGTTCAATACCAGGTATTGGACGGAAGAATGCAATAAAGTTTTTAGATTTTAGAAAAAGGATTCGGTGTTTCTTAAATCCTGAACAATTGAAAGAGCCCTTGGGTCCATTAAATTGGATGGAGTATGCAAAAGCACTTCCTTTTATTAGCAGTACATTTTCATCAGACACGTGTTATCTTTTTATTAATCGAGAAACAGAGGAAGGATTAAGTCAACATCCCTTAATTGGAAAAAAGAATGCCAAACTGATAATGAGATATAGGGAAGAACATGGAAGGTTTGTAAGTCACCAAAGTTTGTTGAAACTTTATGGGATAAAGCCAGAAGTTTGGCATGTGATTTCACCTTATTTAAAATTTGAATGACAATAGAATCAAGATTACGAGAGCGGTTTCGGGTGGTTGAAGATTTTCCTAAAAAGGGAATTAGTTTTAAGGATATAAGTCCTGTGTTTATAGATCCTGAAATGGTAAGGGAAATGATTGAAGCCATGTCAGAACCTTGGAAAGGAAAGGGTATTACTCGAGTATTGGGAATAGAAAGTAGGGGTTTTTTGGTGGGTCCTAGTTTGGCTTTGGCTTTGGATGCAGGTTTTTTAATGGTGAGAAAAAAAGGAAAATTACCGCCAGAAACAATTGAAAAGTCATATAGTTTGGAATATGGAGAAGCCATTATTGAGATGGGAAAAAATGATATAAATGCTTCAGATAGGGTATTAATTCATGATGATTTGTTAGCCACGGGTGGAACTGCCGGAGCAGCGGCACATTTAGTGAAATCTATTGGGGCAACCTTGGTTGGATTTAGTTTTATTTCCAGCCTTAGTTTTTTGCCTGGAAAAGAAGCGTTATCACAATTTGATTGCCCAATTCACTCGATTGTGGAATTTTGAACCTAATTTTGTGTTTTAGCATTTATCAATCATAAATCTCAACTTTTAAACTCCAATACTTGCTTCCATGGAATTTCAATTAACTGAAAACCAGCTCATGATTGCCGATACGGTTCAAAAATTTGCTGAAGAAAAAATACGGCCTGTAATGATGGAATTTGATGAAAGTCAAGAATTTCCACTTGAGATATTCAAAGCTTTGGGATCCTTAGGATTGATGGGCATGTTAGTTCCTGAAGAATTTGGAGGATCAGGTTTAGGTTATTATGAATATGTAACTGCAATTTCCGAGTTGGCGAGGGTGGATGGTTCTATTGGATTATCTATGGCAGCACATAACTCTTTATGTACCGGACATATTTTACAATTTGGAAACGCTGAACAAAAGGCACTTTATCTCCCTAAATTAGCTACAGCGGAATGGATTGGGGCTTGGGGCTTAACAGAACCAAATACAGGTTCGGATGCAGGAAATATGCTGACAACCGCCAAAAAAGACGGGGACGATTGGATCATTAATGGAGCTAAAAATTTTATTACTCATGGGAAAGTAGGGCAAGTGGCGGTAGTGATTGTAAGAACCGGTGAAAAAGGCAATTCACATGGTATGACTACTTTCATCATTGAAAAAGGAACACCTGGATTTACCAATGGTAAAAAGGAAAACAAGTTGGGTTGCAGAGCTTCAGATACTTCTGAACTTATTTTCGATAACGTACGCGTTTCTGACCGTCAAAGAGTTGGAGAGATTGGTGATGGGTTTATTCAGGCGATGAAAGTGTTAGATGGAGGTAGAATATCGATTGCTGCTTTAGCTTTGGGAATCGCCAAAGGAGCTTTAGACGCAAGTATTAAATATGCTCAGGAACGTCAACAATTTGGTAAGCCAATAGGAGAATTTCAGGGTATTGGATTCAAATTGGCAAACATGAAAATGGAATTGGAAGCTGCTGAGTTATTAACTTTCCGTGCTGCTGATTTAAAGAATAGGGGAGAGAAGGTAACCAAAGAATCAGCTATGGCTAAGTTGTATGCTTCTGAAGTTGCGGTAAGAATTGCAAATGAAGCGGTTCAGATTTTTGGAGGATATGGCTTTCTAAAAGATTTTCCAGTTGAAAAGTTTTATAGAGATGTAAAACTTTGTACCATTGGAGAAGGAACTTCCGAAATTCAAAAATTGGTGATTGCGAGAAGTATTTTGAAGTAAAACAACGTATTTCTTTAGTAAAATAAAGGGAATAAATGGATTCCGAAAGTCATTTAAGGCAGGTTAATTGGCTACTCAATCCATTGCTTTAACCATTCAGAGGCAAACTATATAGAATATGGTACTATTCCCTAAATTTGTTATCAGTTAGATGCATAAAATACTTACGGATGAGGATTAACATACTTGGGTTTTTGGGGATATTGTTTTTGACAACTTTGCAGGTATCTGCTCAATTGTCAAATCCAGTCATAGGGGCAGCCCAAACCATATGTTCAGGAGGAAGTGCAGTGTTAACGGGTGCAGTTCCTACGGGATGCGCAGGAACTAATACCTATACCTGGCAAAGTTCAAACAATAATATAACCTGGACGACAGCAGTTTCTACTACCAATCAGAACTACAATCAAGTAGTTTCTGCAAATACTTATTTTCGCCGAATCACAACGAATTCAGGATGTGTTGGTACTCCGGTTACCTCAGTATCTGTAGCGGTAACCATTAATCCGAATCCTGCACCTGCAGCCCCTAGTGGAATTGTAGAGGATACGGTTTGTGCCAATCAGTTAGCTATTCTTCAAGCTATTTTTGGAGCTGGAGGGAATCAAGTGAATTGGTATGATTCTCCTACTCAAGGATTATTATTAGGAAATGGACAATTTTTTACCCCAGCTCCTCCGGTAACTACAACCTATTATGTTGCAACAGTAAATACGGTGACCGGGTGTTTAAGTTCACCCCGATTACCTGTGGTAGCAACTGTTGAAATACTTCCAATTCCCACAGGTGTGACTGTTAGTGCCGCTAGATGCGGTTCTGGTGCAGTTAGTTTAAGTGCTACTCCAGGAGTAGGAGGAGATCAGGTGTTGTGGTATCAACCCACAAATACTCAAATAGGTTCTGGATCTCCCTTTGTTTACAATGCCCTAACTTCTACAACGGTTTACGTTGCTACCTCTAATTCCATCACTCTTTGTTTAAGTACTCAGGTATCAATTCCTATCACCGTTTATAATCCAATTGGAAATAATGTAGTAAATGCCAGTCAGGCTTTATGTATTGGTTCTGTGGGTACCCAATTAACTGGTTTAGTTCCTACCGGAGCGGATGGCAATTTTACCTATGCTTGGGAAACCAGTAGTAATTTAATTGCTTGGAATCAAGTTGCTGCTACTACCGCTTTTTCCCCAGGAGCACCAACAGCAAATACTTATTATCGTAGAATTGTAAATTCAACCGTTTGCCCAGGAAATACTAGTTTGATTTTAGCGATTCAAGTAGATAATCCCATTATTGCCAATACAATTCTTACTGATCAATCCATTTGTACTGGTACTGCCCCTATCACCTTAACAGGTTCACAACCTAGCGGAGGAGACGGAACCTCTTATAGTTACCAATGGCAAAATAGTACGAATGGGGTAACCTTTAATAACATTGGAGGAGGCAATGCCATTAATTATTCTCCCCCAGTATTAGCGGTATCTACCTATTATCGAAGAGTAGTGGGGTCAGGGCAATGCGCTCCTTCTACCTCATCTTCAGTTTTAATTACTGTGTTTCCTGTCGTAACGAATAATACTGTAGGTAGTGCTCAAACCATTTGTACCGGAAGTACTCCAACGGCCTTAACAGGTTCAGTTCCATTAGGGGGAAGCGGTACTTATATTTATCAATGGGAAAGTAGTTCTAATAACTTTTTTTACAATACCATTACAGGAGAGATAAATCAGAATCTTACCCTAGGACCTATTGTTACAACTACTTATTATCGACGAGTAGTGTCCGCCACCTGTTCAAATACTTCCACAATGGTTCAAATTACTGCTAATCCTAATGTTAGCAATAATACCTTAAGCGCAAACCAGACTATCTGTACAGGAGGTGCTGGTGCAACGATTGTGGGTGCTCCCCCAGCAGGCGGAAATGGAATATACACCTATGTATGGGAAAGTAGTAATGATAATGCTACCTGGGTTACACATCCTGGAACTGGCGTTAATCTAAGCCCTACTAGTATAACTCAAAACACCTACTATCGTAGGATTGTGAGTTCACCCCCCTGTTTGGCTAATACCAGTGTTTCCATGAGTATTACGACCAATCCGGTAATCGGAAATAATAGTATTACTGGGGCTCAAACTACTTGTGCAAACACATCTACCGTAACGCTAACAGGAACCTTGCCTACGGGTGGGTCAGGTACTTACACTTATACCTGGGAATCATCCACCAATAATGTTACCTGGGTGAATATTGGTCAAAATACCATTAGCTATTTACCGGGGGTATTAACAACCAGCACATATTGGCGCAGAATTGTGAATGCTCCTCCTTGTGCTGCAAGCACTTCTGCTTCTGTATATGTTTTAGTCTATCCTATATTAAGCAATTTTAACGTTTCTGCTTCCCAAACCATTTGCACAGGAGCTTCCCCATCAAACTTAACAGGTCCTGGACCAGCTGGAGGAACCGGAAGTTATGCTTTTCAATGGGAAAGCAGTGCAAATAATAATACTTGGAACTTCTTGCCTGGTGAAATCCTGAGTTCACTTTCTCCTGGAAGTTTAACAACAGTAACCTATTATCGCAGACAATTATCCTCAGCCCCTTGTATTGCAACCAGTAACACCATACGAATTGACATTGACCTACCTCATGCCAATAATGTAATTGGGAATGACCAAACCATTTGTACCGGAGCAATTCCTGCTACGTTAACAGGATCTTTGCCTACTGGAGGAACAGGCACATTAACCTATCAATGGCAATCGAGTTCGAACAATATCACTTTTGGACCTATTGTTCCAAACGGAACAAATCAAAACTACACTTCAGGTGCATTAACTGCAACACGTTATTTTAGGCGTATTGTAAACACCGGTGCTTGTTCTCCTTTAACTAGTGCGGTAGTCACAGTTCAAGTGGATCAATTATTAGGCAATAATTTAATTGGAAATAATAGCACGATTTGTGCAGGTTCTGCTCCTTTAGTCACCACAGGAGCCTTGCCTACTGGAGGATCCAGTCCCTATAATTATCAATGGGAAAGTAGTACCAACAATGTAGTTTGGAATCCTATAGTTGGGGAAATTCTTCAAGATCTAACCTCTCCTGTTTTAACCAATAACACATATTATAGAAGGATTGTAACTGGTGGAGCTTGTGCTGGTATTACAAGCACTTCTATTTCTATTGCTGTTCAACCTGCGCTGGGGTTAAATACCATTCAACCTTCCCAGATAATTTGTTCTGGAACTTCCCCTCAATTATTAAGTGGAAGCACTCCATCTGGAGGATCAGGGGTGTATACTTATGAATGGCTTAGTTCTACGGATAACAGCACATTCACATTTATTACTGGAGCAAATGCTTCAACTTATTCAACAGGTCCATTAACACAAAACGCCTATTACCGAAGAGTAGTTATTTCTGGGGCTTGTAATCCTTCAACCACAGCTTCACAAATTATTACAGTGCAGGGATTAATCGGGAATAACTTGATTGGTACTAATCAATCCATTTGTGGAGGAACCACATTTGCCACCTTAAGTGGAAGCGTTCCTAGTGGAGGAAGTGGGGCTTATACTTACCAATGGCAAACCAGTGGTGATAATATAACTTGGACTTCTGCAAGTGGCTTAACACAGCAAGGGGTAACTGGGTATGTACTTAATTCAAATACTTATTTCCGAAGGGTGGTAAGTGCACCTCCTTGTACCGCCTCCACTAGTGGTGTGGTTACGATATCCGTACAACCCTCCGTTGGGAATAATACCATTGGGGCTAACCAAACGGTTTGTGCTGGTGGTGTACCGAACCCATTCACAGGGGTAATCCCGACAGGTGGAAATGGGGTATATGCCTATCAATGGGAAAGTAGTATTAATAACTCTACCTGGACTGCCATAACCAACCAAACTAATACTGGATATACTCCTGGGACTTTAGTGGTGATTACTTATTATCGAAGGATGGTAACAACAGGGTTATGTTCACCACATTCCTCAAATTTAATTACCATACAAACTGATAACTTTTTAGGGTCTAATTTGATTGGAACAGCACAAACCATTTGTAATGGACAATTACCTGGCGCTTTAACAGGATCCTTACCTTCTGGGGGTACTGGTGTGTTTACCTATCGTTGGGAAAGTAGTACGGACAATTCTACATGGGGAGCTGCCAGTGGAATCACTACTAATCAATCTTATGCTCCTCCAGTTCTATTTTCATCCTTTTATTATCGAAGGTTAGTTAATTCTGGGATCTGTAATTCTGACACGTCGAGCAGTGTTTTGATTACCGTAGAACCTTTCCTCTCCGGTAACACTATTGGATCTGCCCAAACGATTTGCGCAGGGTCTACTCCCGCAGGTTTCACTGCTACGCTTCCTTCTGGAGGAAGTGGCACTTATGTGTTCCAATGGCAAACCAGCACGGATAATGCAACTTGGACAAACTTAGCGGGTCAAACCAATGCTACTTATTCAAGTGGAAGTTTATCTAGCTTTTTATACTTCAGGAGGCTTGTTACTAGTGGAACTTGTCCGAATTTGCCCAGCAATAGTGTTCTTATTACAGTTCAACAAGGAATCGGGAATAATATCATTGGGGTTGACCAATCTATTTGTCAAGGTTCTGCTCCGAATTTAATTACAGGTTCTACTCCTAATGGTGGCATTGGATTTTATGCTTATGGCTGGGAAGTAAGTAATGACAACCTTACCTGGACAAATGCCACAGGGGTAAGTAATAATATTGATTATTTATCTGGAAATTTAGTGGCTACCACATATTATCGAAGGCTGGCTATTTCAGGAGTGTGCTCCAATTCTATCAGCAATACAGTTAGGGTAACAGTTTATCAAATTCCAAGTGTAAGTGTAGGGAACATCTCCATTTGTATTGGCACGTTTGGAACTTTAAGTGCTACGCCTTCAAGTCCTGGTGGAGGATTTGTATGGAGTACCGGAGTTGTCACTCAAAATATCACCATAGGGCCATTATCCAACACTACCTATTCAGTTATATATACCTTAAATGGGTGTCCAAGTCCATCAGCAGTTGGATTGGTAACCGTAAATCCACTACCTGTACCTGTAATTACTTCCTCTGGATCTACCATTCTTTGCCCTAATGGTTCAGTTGGCTTAACTGCATCTGGCGGAAATCAATATGTTTGGTCAACAGGATTAGTATCTAATTCTATCCTAGTTTCCTCCGCTGGAACTTTCAGAGTTGTGGTTACGGATGCGAATGGATGTGTGGATAGTACCTTTACTTCGGTTACTCAGCCTCCCCCAATTAGCATTACACCGAACATTACCAATCCTAGTTGTTTTGGGTTTATTGATGGGGTGATTAGCCTTACGGTTACAGGAGGTACCTTACCCTATTCATATTCGTGGTCAACCAATCCTATTCAAACTTTGAATAGTGCCTTTAATTTGGGTCAGGGGACATACGGAGTAAATGTTGTTGATTTTAATGGATGTCAAGGCTCTGCTACCTTTGGGTTAACGGAACCCAGACCATTAGCAGTTACCTCATCGAATAACACGATAGCTTGCACTCCATTATTGAATACAGGTCAAGCTTCAACCTTTGTCGTAGGGGGAACTCAACCATATACCTATGCCTGGAGTACCTTGCCTGTACAAACTACCTCTGGGGCTTTTAATTTAACTCCTGGTTCTTATACGGTAAGGGTAACAGATGCAAGAGGTTGTGTGATCGATGATAGTGTTACCTTGGTAACAGATATTTCACCTACGGTAATTGCAAGTGCGGATACCTTCGTGTGTGCAAACTCTGGTGGTATTCAGATTCAGGCTAACGCAACCGGAGGATTCGCACCTTATACCTATGTTTGGTCACAAAGTTCGTTTATTGCCGCTGGCTCTATTAACAATGTTAATTTACAAAACCCAATAGCCAATCCAGATACTTCAGGATGGTATTATGTGCAAGCATTTGGGTCGAATGGATGTCCAAGTTCAATGGATTCCTTGCGAATTACCGTATATCAATTACCTATTGCTGATGCAGGTCCAGATGTAAGTTTCTGTCAAAATGCACCCGGTGCATTTTTAATTGGGAATGTCTTAAATCCTCAAGGAGGTTATACCGTTAATTGGTATCCACCGAATTCAGGATTGTATTGTGATCAATGTTTAACCACCTATGCTCAACCTACGGTTTCTACCATCTATACTTTGGTAATAACCAATATTCAAACTGGATGTAAAAGTGATTCTACCACCCTGAATACACAAAGTTCAGTGTTGGTTACTGTAAAAGATTTACCGATTGTAAATGCAGGAAGAGATACCATCATTTGTTTAGGAGATTCAGCATCTTTGTTAGGAACTGTATTTGGCGCAGGGCCTTTATACACTTGGGAGTGGAGTCCTATTCAGTTTATGGATGATCGTACCCTTCAAAATCCACATGTTGCCTCCACAAGTTCAACCCTTTATTTTGTGGTAGCTACCTCTGAAGGATGCGAAAGTTTAGCAGATTCCATCTATGTGGATGTAATTCCATATCCAATTGTAGCTGCCGGCCAACAGAAAAATATTTGTAGAGGAGATAGTATTCAATTGTCGGGTCAAGTTCAACAAGGAGTTGCCCAGTATTTCAGATGGGTTCCGGGGACTGGTTTAAGTGATTCTACAGCCCTAACTCCGTTGGGAAGTCCAGCATCTACCACAACTTATACCTTGTATGCCTATAATCAAGGTTGTCAAGGACCTCCTTCTTCCACTGTATTGATTGTTAAAGCTGTCCCTCAAGCCAATGCTGGACCCGACACAGTAATATGTGAAACTTCTGATTCTATAAGACTACAAGGATCTTTTACTGGAGGATATCTTCCCTTTGATTATCGTTGGACGCCCAATAATAATTTAAGCAAAGACGATATTTTTAATCCTATGGCTAAACCTCTGGTTTCGCAGTATTACTTCTTCACCGTTAGTAGTGGAACTCTTCCGGATAGATGTACCACTACAGACTCAGTGTTGATAACCGTAATTCCTTCTGTAAAACTGCAGACTTCAGTAGATACCAATACCATTTGCCCGGGTCAGGCGGTTAATTTTCAGGGATCGGCGGGATTTGGAAATCCCACCTTCCAATGGACACCAGTTCTGGGAGTAGCCAATCCATTGCAGCCCAATACCACTGCCTCACCATTGGTTTCTACGGTCTATGTGCTTACCGCTTCTGAAGGAGGATGTAGTGAATCTGATACCTTTAATATTACTGTACATCCGGGTCTTACCGCAGCGTTCGATTTATCCCAATCTTCAGGTTGTTTGCCCTTAGAAATCAAGGCAAACGATAGGTCTTCCGGTGCAATGTCTTACCAATGGATATTAAACGGTACTCAAATATTAAGCAATGAAAAAAATCCAGTCTTCACCTTTAAGGATGCAGGCGATTATCGCTTAACCCTCGTTATTCGCAACCAGGGCGGATGTTCGGACACCATAACTTGGGCTGAAACTATTCAAGCTGGGCAAGAAGTGGTTGCTAGTTTCTTATCTGATCCACCAGCACCTATTGAAATTACTGGCGATCAGCGCCAAATTTACTTCAAGGATAATACCCCTGGAGCTTCTGAATGGTTCTGGGATTTTGGAGATGGTAATACTAGTAACACTATGAATCCTACCCATGTGTACGCTCAACCCGGAACATATCAAGTAACCTTAAAAATAAGGACAAACGGAGGATGCGAAGCCACAACAGCTGGGGGACCTTACACCATTAAAAACGCTGAACTTTTTATCTCAAATGTATTTACCCCTAATGGGGATGGTGTTAACGATGTGTTTTATCCTGATTATACAGGCGATGATCAATTTTATTTTCAAATTTTTGATCGTTGGGGAGTAAAGATATTTGAAACTCGTAGTCGTCAGCAAGGATGGGATGGTAAGGACCTAAATGGACAAGTATCTCCAGAAGGGGTATATTTCTATACTGTTAAAGCTGGAACAAGAGATCTTACCGGTTCTATCTCCTTAGTAAAATAATTAAGTTTCCTTATTGCAATGTTTCTAGTGGAGTGAAATAATCTCCATCTGGACCATGATGTAATTTTGCTAACCCTGCTAAACAAAGATTAATTAACATCTTCGAAACTTTCCATCTGGGAATACCTGTTTTTCTGCTGTGCGAAATTACAGAAACCAATCCCTCCGTTTCTAAGGAACGCAACAACTCCATTTCGGGTGGGGAACAGGTAAATAGTTGTTCTTTCCCTACCCGTTTTTTCTTCATTAAGTCAATTGCTTCGGGAGAAGCCAATTTTACTTCATCTTTTACCCGAATAAAAACTTTCCATTTGCCGGCTTCATCCTTGGCTTTATGCGGTTTTTCTTTGCTTTCCGGAACATAAGCCTCAACTATAGTTTTCCCTTGATAATGATGAAGTTTGGTAAAAAAAACAATTGGCGGTGTACAATGAATCAGAGATGCAGTTTCCAACATAAATATTTCTTCATCCGATCGTATGCCGGTGATGGTTCTATCATCTCTTACCCCAATTAATAATTTGCCTCCCGCACTATTCGCAAAGGCAACCATAGATTTCGCAATCTTGGCAGCTTCACCAATCGTTTTTTTGAAGTCCAATTGCTGACCTTCCCCCGCCTCTAACATGTCCTGCAATTTCGGCATATCCAAATTTACGGGATGGTCGTCAATATATTGTCAGTAGAATTTCATTTCTCTCTTAGGTAATCTTAAGTACACTGCTAAGAAACCCATGTAATCCTGTATTTTTGTAACATGTCGATTATTTTGGCTCCTTCTCTTTTGTCTGCCGATTTTTCAAAACTCGGAGAAGCATTGGTTCAAATTGAATCCAGTAAGGCAGAGTGGATTCATCTGGATGTGATGGATGGTCATTTTGTTCCCAATATTACTTTCGGAATGCCCGTTATTAAATCTTTGAGATCCCATTCAAAAAAAATATTCGACGTGCATTTGATGATTACACAACCTGAAAGGTACATTCTGGATTTTAAAAAAGCGGAAGCAGATCACTTAACGATTCACCAAGAAGCTTGTCCTCATTTGGATCGCACGATTCATGCGATAAAGGAAGCTGGAATGAAAGTAGGTGTTGCCCTTAATCCTGCTACACCAATTCAAACCTTACAACATGTTCTTCCCTATCTAGATATTGTATTGGTGATGGGCGTAAATCCTGGATTTGGCGGCCAATCCTTAATTCCTTATGTCTTTGAAAAAATTCGTGATTTAAGAAAGTGGATTGATACCCAAAACCTATCTACTCATATTGTTATTGATGGTGGGGTGAGCATTGAAACCTTGCCAGATCTAATAAAAGCTGGGGTTCATGGTCTGGTTGCTGGTAATGCGGTCTTTCAAGCTGATAATATTGAACATCAAATCAATCAACTTTGGGATCAAGCTCAATCTGTTTTACAGGCATGAGGCACTATCTTCAGTTTCTGCTAAGTGTTGGGTTCGGATGTGTTTTCCTTTCAAATCTTTACGCGCAAGAATCTGCATTCCTTAGAGTTAAAATTAAGGATCGGCAAAATCATTCGATTGATTCCGTAATCATTCAATTAACTAGGGTATCCAATGAAAAGGATATCTTCCCTAAGTTATTACTTACGGATTCTAGTGGAATTGCTACTACTTTTTTAACCCCGGGCACTTGGCAAATCAATATTAAAAAATCATCCTACTTAGAACAATCTCAACGGTTTGAAATTAGCCCAGCACAAAAACTACTGCTTCCAATCGTACTTGCTGAAAAAGAATATTTATTAGGGACAACGATAATTAGAGACGAGAAAAATACCACCGATTTTGGGAAAGAACCTTTTCTTCAAAACTTCCCGATTCGTCCCAAAGATATTAATCGAATCCCTTCTCCAAAGTCAGATATAGAAAGCCGCTTAGCTACTTTACCAGGGGTGGTAATCAACAATGAATTTTCATCCCAATATAGAGTGAGAGGGGGAAATTTTGATGAGAATTTAATTTATGTAAATGGGGTAGAAATATATCGCCCGCAATTGGTAAGATCTGGGCAAATGGAGGGGCTTGGCTTTACCAATGCCAACCTAGTGAAAGAAGTGAACTTTAGTGCAGGTGGATTTCCGGCAAGATATGGAGATAAACTTTCCTCGGTTCTGGAAGTAACTTATAACACCCCCGAGAAGTTTCAAGGCTCTGCTGAAATAGGGTTACTAACCACTCAATTTAATTTAGAAGGGGTAAGTCGTAATCGAGAAGATAGCACCCAGCCTGGAAGATTTACCTGGTTAGTAGGCGCGCGTAGATTTAATCTATCTAGTTTGTTAAATAAAACCGACAATCGGGGAGATTATCGTCCCTCTTTTTATGATATTCAATCTGTGTTTTCTTACACTCCCAAAATCAAAACTCGGGCATCAAAATTTAGAACTACCCGAAAAGGCGAAACGTATGAAGTGCCCGGCATCATTGACCCTTGGAAATTTACCGCTATCCTTACGGGGGCATATAATCAATTTTTATTTTTTCCCAGTTCCCGCTTTACCACCTTTGGTTCTTTGCAAGCCGTATTGCGATTGTATGTAGCGCAAGATGGGAGAGAGGAGATGAGTTATTTAACCAATACCAATGCATTTATTGCCGAACACCGCCCTTCTTACCGACTTAAATTAAGATATATCGTTTCTACATTTCGATCGATTGAAGCCGAACGGTTTGATGTGGAAGGCGCTTATCGCTTAAGTGATGTAAATACCAATACCGCTTCTGAAGAATATGGTGAATCTGTATTTGATAGATCTATCGGTGGTCAAATCAATCATGGGCGAAATTATTTAACAGCTACTGTTTATGCTGCCGAGCAACAAACGATTTGGTTTTTGGATCGGCATTTTAAACATACGCTTCAAGCAGGGTTTCGATATCAATATCAACACATAGATGATCAATTAGAAGAATATGTAGGATTAGATTCTGCAGGATATTTTAAAATTATTGATCGTATTAAATCTGCCCATTCCGTGAGCAGCCATAGATATCAAGGATATGCCCAAACCCAATGGAAACTATCCCCTCGACATGTATTGGTTACAGGCATCCGAATGAATTATTGGGATTTAAATAATCAATTATTGGCAAGCCCAAGAGTTCAATTTGTATATACTCCCCATCTGAAGGATAGTGTTAGTCCACTTCAATTTAGATTAGCCAGTGGATGGTATCAACAACCTCCTTTTTATCGGGAGATGCGAGATTTTGCAGGGAATTTAAATACACAATTAAAAGCCCAACGATCTATTCATTTCATAGGAGGGGCAGATTATAAATTTACTTCCTGGGGCAGACCATTTAAAATACTAGTGGAAGCATATTATAAAAAGATAGATAATGTAATTCCTTATGAAATTGACAATGTAAGAATTCGGTATTATGCCACCAATCAAGCCAAAGCATATGCGTATGGATTAGATACCAGATTAAATGGGGAGTTTATCAAAGGGGTAGATTCTTGGTTTAGTATGGGTCTATTGAGAACCCGTGAAGACTTAGCCTTTGATAATAGAGGGTATATTCAACGACCTTCCAATCAATGGCTCACGTTAGGAATGTTCTTCCAGGATGAGATGCCCCATAATCCAACTTTCAAAGCACATATCCAGGTTATTTATGGAACTGGATTGCCGTTTGGCCCTCCCAGAGTGGTTGACCAACGGAATGTGTTTAATGCTCCTGCCTATCGAAGATTTGATATCGGATTCAGTAAACTCTTAACCTTACGCTCTAGCCAGGAACGCAGAAAAAAATTATCCGTAGAATCAATTTGGGCCTCTATAGAAGTCTATAATATTTTGGCTACGAATAATGTGGTTTCTTATACTTGGATCAAAGACATTTATAACACCCAATTCGCAGTGCCCAATTACCTTTCAAACCGAATGTTAAATGCCAGAGTATTGGTTCGGTTTTAGGTAGATAATAAACTTGGTTATAAATAGTAACTATTATAGGTATATTTACAGTATTATGCATATTCAAAAGGTTGAATTATTAATATCCCATCCCGATCCGGATCAATTACCAGTGCCGAATCTACCTGAATATGCGTTTGTCGGTCGCTCGAATGTAGGGAAATCTTCCCTCATTAATATGCTGACGAATCGTAAGAATTTGGCACATACTTCTTCCACCCCCGGAAAAACAAGAACTATAAACTTGTTTACAGTTGAAGACCGATGGATATTGGCTGATTTACCGGGATATGGATATGCAAAAGCTTCTCAAACCACACGAGAAAAATTTAGAAATCTTATCACAGGTTATCTATTAAAGCGGAGATTTTTGATGAATACTTTTATTTTGGTTGACATCCGCCTGGAACCTCAAAAAAACGATTTGGAGCAATTGAGCTTTATGGCAGAACATGAATTGCCCTTTAGTATCGCTTTTACCAAAATAGATAAACTATCTAAATCGCAACTCACCCATAATCTTGCCATATACGAAGAAACCCTATCTGAGAAATGGCAAGTATTACCGCCTATGTTTTATACCTCAGCAGAAAAGACACAGGGAAGAGAGGAGGTCTTAGGATATATTGAAGAAATAAATGAAATGTTTCATGCCGAATGGAATCAACGCATGAATCCTTTTCAATCGGCTCAGGAATCACCCCAAGAAGCAGAGTAGGGGATTAAGCTTCAGCGATTAATCTTTGCACAGGACGACCATTTTTCAAATGTTCTTCCACAATTTCAGGAACGTCTTCAACGGCCACCTGCTTATACCAAATATTATCGGGAGTGATCAAGATATTAGGGCCACTTTCGCAAATATCCATACATCCACATTTATTACTTCTGATTTCTGTAAGTAAACCTGCAGTTCGGATTTCAGCCTTTAGCGCATCTAATACGGCTAAACTGTTCCGTCCGGCACAGGACCCACGGGGATGATCCTCGGGACGTTCATTCGTACAAATGAAAATGTATTGTTTGTATTTCGGAGGCATGATAATAAATAGGGATACGGTATATTTGTAAATATACATCTATACAAGGGTAAATTTATCAGGCAAAATCTATGATTCAAAAATATCTTTCTTTAGTAAAGTTTGCACATACCGTTTATGCAATGCCTTTTGCAATTGTAAGTGTATTCTTAGCATATCAATCTCATTATTCCGTAACCGGATTGCTGGTGCTCAAGGTAATTGGGTGTATGGTGTTTGCGCGTAATGCCGCTATGGGATTTAATAGATGGTTAGATCGAGATATTGATAAGATAAATGTTCGAACCCAAAACAGAGAAATTCCTGCAGGAATCATATCTCCTAGGAATGCTCTGCTATTTGTAATCTTAAATAGTATTGGATTTGTTTTGTTAACGGCATGGATTAACCCTTTAGTTTGCTGGCTTTCCCCGGTAGCTTTATTGGTAATTTTAGGGTATTCCTATACCAAACGATTTACCTCCTTATGTCATTTGGTATTAGGGTTGGGCTTATCGCTGGCACCGGTGGGAGCATGGTTAGCCGTAACTGAATCCTTTGCTTGGCCACCGGTATGTTTAGGGTTTTTAGTACTTACCTGGGTAAGTGGATTTGATATTATTTATTCCTTACAAGATGCTACGTTCGACCGGGCTCAAAAATTAAATAGTATTCCAGTATGGTTAGGAATATCTCGATCTATTACGTTTGCTAGAATATTACATCTGTTAAGCGCTATGAGTTTAGGGCTTTTCGGTATATTAACCGATGGAGGACTAGGATACTGGGTAGGGGGAGGAATATTTTTAATGTTATTAGCCTATCAACATACCTTGTTCTCAACCCAAGATTATTCTAAGATTAACATTGCTTTTATGACCACAAATGGCGTTGCCTCTGTAGGTTTTGCGTTAGGATATTTTTTAAATGCGGTATAAGGAATCGGTTAACCATCTCTTATTTCTAGATAATATATCATAAAAAAAGACCCTGATCAGCAGGGTCTTTTTTTTAGTAAATTATTTTATAAATCTGTTTATTATCTTTTCTTCAATCCTAAGTTTCCGATAATAAACAACAACGTCCATAACAATAAGCAAATTAGGGCGATGTAAAAGAGAATAAAAATATCATCGAAAATTACTCCAATCAACATAGCGATTAGGAATATAAAAAGTACAAATAAAAAGATGGTAATGGCAATTCTTAAAAATTGGTTACTGCCTTTTTGTTTGAAAGAAGATTTTAAATTATGTGCAGATTTGAAAAGATTCTTAACTGCGCCAATCCCAATCTTAGTAACATTTTTGGAGGCTTTATTACCCTTGCTTACAGATTTTGTCTGAGGAGCAGTTTGGGTTTTTGTTGCTTTAACAAGATCCGTTTTCTCAGTGTGAGTAGCAATTTGTTCAGGTTGCGCTATGGGTGCTACGGGTGCTTCAAGGGATGTAGGGGAAAGGGTGGTTTTCCCTTTACGCATTCCTTTCATTTCTCTGCTAGGCGCAACACCTGCTAACAGGGGCAAAATCAAACCTACAGATAATAATAATAAAGTAATAATTTTTCTCATGGATATTCTATTTAAAATCTAACCTTCGTTACAAAGAATGCGCTCTTCGCATACGAAATTAAGGGTTTTTTACTTATATTGTATCAATTTTTTTCATAATAAGGAACAATTTTTCAGTTTTAATCCGTGTTAAAGGGTTAATATTACCCAATCGTTTTGCCCAATAAACAAGATTTAGAACCATAACTAAAGTTACTTTTTGTAGTATCCATAATTATTCGGATATTTGCCTTCCGTTTAAAAAAAAAGAATAGAGCCATGTCAAGAGTTTGCCAGATTACCGGAAAAAAAGCAATGACGGGAAATAACGTATCTCACGCAAATAATAAAACCAAACGTAGGTTTAATCCAAACTTGCAAAGCAAAAGGTTTTATATTCCAGAAGAAGATCGTTGGGTAACCCTTAGGGTTTCTACTTCCGCAATTAAAACCATCAGCAAAAAAGGGATCTTTAATGTTTTGAAAGACCTTCAAAAAAATCAAGGAATAACTTTTTGAGTTTAACCTGTGCTTGGCAAATGCCTGGTATTACTTGGGATTTTAAGCTTAAGTATACCTGTTACCAGAGCTCAATCTACCGATAACACTTTTTATGCTTCCCGGAATCAAGTACGTTACTTGCTTCCGGAAAAATCAGCAGCAGTTTTTTTTTCGTATCCTGCTAATGTATCTGAGCGATCTCAGCAAGATTATGAATACCTATGCGGTAATTCCTCCTCGCCCGCAATTTTACTCTTGTTTCAAGAGAAAATAACCTGGCAAGGAAAAACTTTTCAAGAGGTATTATTTGTACCGGGAAATAGTCCATGGAATGTATATTGGACAGGCCCAATCCTTTCTGCTCAAGTTTGGAAAAATAAAACCGGAGTAGATGTTATTCTGGAATTGCAAGAATTTCCGCTGTTATTGGAAGACTTATTTCGAAACCAACAGATCCTTCAATATCTGTTTACCAGCTTGCCTCCCATCCTCACGACCCAACCTGGGGTTGAAAGTTATGAAGCTGCATTAGGTGCCCTTCGCAACCGACTAAATCTTCCTTCTATCTATTCAAAGCCCATGGAACAAGTGTTCCAAATGATTGAACAAACGCCAGTGGAAGAATTTGATAAGGTTGCTAGGTTAGCCAAAACGTATCGGAATTATTATCCTGAACTAAAGTCGGATCCTACATTGACCGCCGCTGAAAACATGTCTTCGGCACTTCAATTTGCAGAGGTAAAACCCCAATGGGTTAATCGCCCTTATGCCATGAGCCCTTTGTTGAAAATTATGGATAAGGTGCGGGAGAAAAAAAGTCCAGAAACCTTAACCCAACTGCAAGCCGCCGGCCAGCAATCTTCAAAGGTGATAACAGAACTTATGTCCGCACTTTCCCCAGGGCAATCTGAATCTAGTTTGAAGGCACTTCTTGCTTTGATGTGCAGCAAACAAACACAACATTATTCTGCTCCAATTCTAATAACTGGGGAGCGTATGTTATATCCTGCGCATGCTGAAGTAAATCCTGCCCCTCTGGTTTCGGGGGATTTGGTGAGAGTCGAAATTGCATGTAAATCGGGATCCATGCTAGGGGATATTACTCGAACCCTCCCGGTTTCAGGACAATATTCTGCTGCTCAGAAGTCTTTATTAACGCTAGTGCTGAAAGCACAAGATGCAGGATTAAAAGCCCTTAAGCCCGGAACCCCGCTTACGGACGTGCATCAGATCATGAAACAAACTTTAGTCAAAGGATTAAAAGAAAATGGAATCATTTCCCAGGATTCTGAAGCTGATAAATATATCATGCACGCTTTACTGTCGTATGGAGGGCAATCTAAATCTGATCCTGGAACCTGGCAATCCGTTCAAGCAGGTACTGTCATTCGACTTCAACCTTCACTCTATATCTTTCCCCAAAGTCCTTGTCCTAAAGAATGGTGGGGGCTCTCAGTTGCTGTTTCTGATTTAGCCATTGTTACTTCTACCGAAGCCAATTATCTGGAAGTTTCTACACCTAAACTACCCTCAGAAATTGAAGCTAAGATGGCACTTTCTTCTCCTTGGGAAGATTGTTTAAAATAAGAATTCCCAATTCTAACCTTAGGTTATCGTAATTTAGAAGTATGATTCGTATAAGTCTAATTCTGGTTAGCATTTTAGTAGGGTTTATTCCTCATAAAGCATGGACACAGTCCTATCCTTGTTCGGGAAGTAGTATTGCAGTATTTGATTTTAATCTTCCCTTAACTACAAACTATACCCTGTTTTCCTTAGATACTGGAATCCCGGATGCATGGACTGGATTATCGCACGGATGGCAACAAATTCAGGATCCTCAAGATACCCTGAATACAATTATGGCGGTTCCTTCTTGGTACACCGATACGATTCCAGCCAACAATTGGCTGATTCTCCCTTCCGTGAATATTCAAAATCAAACTTGTTTTTCCTTTTGGGCAAAATCAGTAGATCCCGATAATATGGAGACGCTGGAAATAGGATACTTCCCCGCTTCCGGTGATACATCTATCTATCAACCCTTAGATACTATTATTGGAGTTGATCCTTATGGCTATCATTATAGTTATGATTTGTCTTTTTTAGATGGACAAGCAGTGCGCATCGTTTTTAAACAAACCTCCCTAAATAAATTTATTTTATATCTCGATGAAGTTCATTTTACGGTAGCTCCTTTAAAAGATGTATCTCTGGATCGTGCTGGATTAAACCGCAAACCTGCTCGAGGAGATTCTACTTTACAAGTTTGGGTGGAAGTAAGAAATAGAGGAATCATCGAACAGGATACCGTTTATCTGGTGTGGCATGAACCGATTACCAATCAATCAGGAGCGCATTTGTTTGATTCTTTAGGATTGAAAATAAATCAATCCAAATGGTTACAAATTCCTGTAGATTGGATTGCTACCGACTTGGGTACTTTTTCTTTTACCGTTTGGAAAGAACCCATCCCTGCTTTAAAAGATGATAGTATTTTCAATGATACCCTTGTGTTTGTAGAACAAATTGATTGGAGTGTTTCAGCAGAGAATTTAACCTCCATTTCCACCCTTAAAATTTATCCTAATCCTGTTCAGGACTATTTAGAAGTAGCTTCTATAGGGGAATGGGAGTTAACCGATATACAAGGATCAGTGTTGGCAAGGGGTTATGCAGATGCTAACTCCCGTCGGATTGATTTTAATCAGTATCCAGTGGGGATATATATATTCTCCCAAGCAGGTCAACATATTCGTATTATTAAGGCTCATCCTTAATGTTTAGGGTTACCGGTATTTTCTGAAGGAAATGAATCCAGAACTATTTGGTACCCCCGGAAATCATCGTCCATTAGCTGAGCGTATGCGTCCTCAAGAGTTAGGGGACATTATTGGTCAGGAACATCTAACCGGACCCAACAGCCCGTTAATAAAGGCTATTCAGGCTCAACGAATTCCTTCTATCCTTTTATGGGGTCCACCGGGTGTGGGGAAAACTACCTTTGCCCAAGTTATTGCGCATACCACCGAGCGGCCCGTAGTGAAACTAAGTGCTATTAGTTCAGGCGTAAAGGAAGTTAGAGAGGTGTTAGAAAAAGCTGCCCTCAGACCTGGTTTAATTTTATTTATTGATGAAATACATCGCTTTAATAAAACCCAACAGGATTCATTATTAACAGCAGTTGAACAAGGATGGGTTACCTTAATTGGGGCTACTACTGAAAATCCATCGTTTGAAATTATTCCTGCTTTACGTTCCAGATGTCAGATTTATGTGTTAAACCCCTTAACGCAAGATCAGCTTTTGGTCTTGTTTCAAAAAGCTATTCAGAGCGATGCGGTGTTACAACAAATCCCCATTGAACTCAAAGAAACCGAGGCTTTGTATAGATTCTCCGGAGGAGATGCTCGAAAAGCCTTGAATTTATTAGAGATGGTGGTCATGCAAGCGGAAGAACGCCCCGTGGTTATTGTAGATTCTATGGTAATGTCGGTAGCGCAACAAACGATTGCGGTGTATGATAAAACAGGAGAGTATCATTATGATATAATATCTGCATTTATTAAAAGCTTACGTGGAAGTGATCCGAATGGGGCTTTATATTGGATGGCAGTAATGATCGAAGGGGGAGAAGATATTAAGTTTATTGCCCGTAGAATGGTGATCTTGGCTTCGGAAGATATTGGCAATGCAAATCCTAATGCTTTGTTATTAGCAACTTCCGGCTATCAAGCCATTGAAAAAATAGGTATGCCGGAAGCCCGAATTATCTTAAGTCAAGTGGCAACCTATTTAGCCACCTCCCCAAAAAGTAATGCATCGTATCAAGCCATTGATGCAGCCTTGTCTTTTGTAAGAACGCATCCCCAAGGTGCGGTGCCCTTGCATCTTCGCAATGCCCCTACCAAACTAATGAAAGAGTTAGGCTATGGAAAAAATTATAAATATTCCCATAGCTTTGAGGGGAAAGAAGGTAACCAAAGTTATCTTCCCGAAGAATATCAAGGCACTATCTTTTATGATCCTAAAGAGGTAGGAAAAGAAAAAGAGATTCGTGCGTTTTTAAAAAACAAATGGGAAGGGTATTATAAGTATGAATAAAAGAAGTAAGGGCTTTTATGGATTGACTTGCCCTACATAATTATGCTAGAAGATACCTATAAACTCAAAGGGTTACGGGAGAAACTCGTAAAAACCCTTCAGCAGAAAGGCATTCGGGATACACAAGTGTTAGAAGCCATTCGTACCGTTCCTCGGCATTTTTTTGTGGATGATTTGTTAGCGGAAGAAAGTTATAAAGATCAGGCTTTACCCATTGGATCAGCTCAAACCATAAGTCAACCGCTTACGGTTGCGCGGCAAACGGAATTGTTACAAGTGAAATCAGGCATGAAAGTGCTTGAAATTGGTACAGGTTCAGGCTATCAATGTGCGATTTTATGTGCTTTAGGCGCCAAGGTATTTACCGTAGAGCGACATATTCCCTTATATCAAAAAGCCCAAGTTACGCTTACCCGATTGGGATATAAACCCCGCATGAAAGGGGGAGATGGGAGCTTAGGGTGGGAAACATGGGCACCCTATGAAAGAATCATCATAACCGCAGGAGGACCGAACATCCCAGAAGCGTATTTACAGCAACTAGCCCCCGGAGGTATTATTGTAATGCCTGTAGGTACTAAGGAAAAACAAATCTTAGAGGTACTTACCCTTACGCTTGAGGGTAAGTGGATTACTGAAAATGCAGGTCCGGTGAAGTTTGTTCCTTTGATTGGAGAACAAGGATGGTAAACTAATTTATTAATGTAAAGATTACCTTGCTTACCCCGCGGTAGGTACTGGATTTGAGATTAGATTTCCTACAATTAAAATTGAATTCCCGCTTACTCTGGTTGAGATTCTCTCAAAAAGAACAAGCGGGAATTTTTAATCATCTGCTAAAGCAAAGCTTATCCTGGCAGAGGGAATGTTAATCCTGTAGGGAATTGAAAATAAGGATTACAAAGATTTCAGCATGGCCATCAGGTTTTCCTGAGGAGAGCAATCAAATTTATCTTTACGAACATTGGTATGTGTCCATACGCCCGGTTTTCCTGCCAATGCATCCTGATTTAATAAAAAAGCATCTGCGCCTTTCCCTTGATTTAATAATGAGCTCAGACCTTCTTTTAAGTTGATAGAATATCTTGTAGAAAGGTCTATCAATAAACTTTTTAATGCAGCAATTTGCTTATCTGTATATTTATGATAATACTTATACCCTTGAAATGCTTTCGGCAATTCCACCACCATATTTGCCGGAACAATTTTATTTACATAGTTGTAAAATTTCCCATCTTTTGAAAGTGTAATCGGTCCGTAATTACAAATTTCTATGCCGATAGATTTTTCATTTAAAACGGTATTATTAGCCGTTTTCAGTCCTAAATGATGTGCCCAGAACTTATCGGGAAAACAAGTACAAATTACCCCATCCCAACTGGCATCTCCATCTGTAGTGGATAACCCTCCCATTACATAGGAGGTGCCTACCTTTAATTTCGCACCACTTTGCAATTTATCGCTATTCCATCCGGCTATGGTATAATCCGGACGATGGCTACCTGCGGTGTGGTGAATGAATATGGTATCTTTTGCAATTACTTCTTCATTAAATTCTCCTTTTGCAAGGGGTACATTTTTTACTGCTAATGCCATAGTAATTCAGGGTTTAAAGGGTGAAAGATGAAATTAAAAATATGAGAAAGGAAGAAAAGTATTGACCCCATGCCTAAGTAGAATACTTACGCTGATGGGTAATTTTTTAGAGGATAATACAGTATAAGTTTGGATCGCCTGTATCGTCAATTGTATAGGACCAAAATCCTTAGCGGTTGGATTCTGATCAAAACCTTTATTCATTCGAAAGTATTGCCAAGCAGTTACTGCTGCCCCTTGACTGCCAACTTTAAGAATGTTCATAGTGTTGATGGTTTATTTGTTTTCTGTAGTTTTAAATCCTGCATATCCAATACTACTAATGCCCATAAGCGTTAATAGGTTTGGATCTATCTCCGGCATAGATAAATGTTGGTAAACATAATACACAAAGTATCCGGATATAATAATGGTAAATAATACAAATTGAAAGCGGGGTACGCTTATTCCATTTTCCTTTTCATCTTTTAAGATGTCTTTTAAGAATCCTTTGGAGGGATAAAAGGTTGCAGGTTTGTGCTCAGAAGTTAAGGGTTTATCCGTAGGCTCGGCAACTTCGGCACCCGCTGTGTCAACTGCTGGATCGCCTGCCGGGGCAGCATTAATTTTTGTTATCTCTTTTTTATTGATCAAAGTGGCGAAAAAGCTCGTACCCCCACTAATCCCCAATAATAACAAGGTGGAAGAAGTCATTGCCGTTAATTCACCGGTAAAAATCCAAACATAACAAAAGCTTACACTTACGATTAAAGTCCACCAAGCTAATTGAGAACGAGATAAGCTAAATGGGATGGTTTGGATGGGGGGTAACTTATCCATTTTCGGAAGGGTTACGCGCAAAAATTCTGTTTTATGGGAATAATATAAAAACAGCCCTAAAGTGATTAGAATCAATCCACAACCTAGAATAATTTGAGCCATACTCGTGGCTTTCACAAATATAGATTTGGGAGAAGTTATTATTTTCCCCTCGATAGTTACCAAAGAAACTTGTGCTGGATTGGATTGGTAAATACTGGTGATGGGTCTTCGGTAAAGCATTTCCCAATACGCCAAAGAATCTCTTTTCATTCTGAAAATTAGGGTGGTAGTGGTGTCTTCTAAAGAATAGGTATAAGAAATGGGAGCAATCGTGGGCAACATTACCCCATCTAAGGATAGTCTTAAACTCTCTAATGGAGTGGTTGTTTTATCTAGATATTTAACCACCATCCGAATATCAGAATTTGACTTTATAGGATGCTTAATATCTGCACAACTACATTTTTGATCTTCAATGGGGTTGCCTGTTTCACAGGATAGGGTAGTAATCTCTTTAATGTAGGGTTTACCAGCGGTTTTTTTTTCTACGCCAGAACTAGAACTCTTACCTGAACCAAAATTCTTCAAACATTCAAACGCCTGTAGGCTATCTGTAGGAGTTTTAGATAAATTCCATTGTTGCATCTTAAGTATGCAGGAATCAAGGCTTGCTCCAGACTGTTCATCAGGTGTAGCAAATACCGATGTTGAGAAAAATACCAATAATCCTAAAACTCCTAATCCTTTGATTAGGATGGTTACATAATTAGAAAAACGCATAACAAAAAAACTAGTGGTGGCGAGCCGAAAAAAAGCAGTAATGTGAGTTACTCCTTTGACTTACAATCGCTAAAATTAAAAATTTACCCTTAATCTACAAATGTAAAATTTTACAAGTTGTGTATCTGCATCTTTGATACTTAAAACCTTGGAGGTTTTTAGTTTGAAAAACTTCGCAACCTCGCAAGGATAAAACCCTGGAGGTTTTAGTTTGAAAAACTTCGCAACCTCGCAAGGATAAAACCCTGGAGGTTTTAGTTTAAAATACTTCCCAACCTCGCAACTATAAAACCTCTAGGGTTAAAAAACACTTCGCACCTCGAAACGATAAAACCCCGGAGGTTTTAGGTATAATTCGTCAGATGTATGGGAGTTAACCTCCGGGGTTTCAGGAAAACCGGTACCTCGAAACGATAAAACCCCGGAGGTTTTAGTTAAAATAACTTCGCACCCTTGGTGTTTCAGGAACACGATTGTGCACTCCAAGGAATGCGAGTGTTCACTCTAGGAAGACGAGTGTAAACTCGCGGTATGCCATTGTAAACTTGCTGCATACTGAGATTTAAACCCATATTACCCTGAAAGGGGAAGAAAAGGTATAGACCCCTTTGGATTGATTTGGATTTGTAACTGCGGGGGTATATTTTTAGCGTAACGTGAAAGTCGAACGAATCCTAAATATTGGTTATTGATCTGTTAAAATGGAATACAGGGGGTTCAGCCAAAAGGAAAGTATGCGCAACAGGGGGTGGGAAGGGAGCTAAGCGGTATGTTATACCTCACACTAAAAGACGACAGTATGTTATTAACTTTTTAAACTAAAAAGTGGGATAGAACAAAAATCATAAACACTAAAACAATGAAAACAATACTCATTTTAATTTCATTGACAATATTATCAATATTGTCAAAAGTAAGCGGACAATCACAAGTCGATTGTAATAAACTGTATTTGGACACTACCACATTTTATATTTCTCCACAACAAGACTCCATTGTATCGGGAAATTTATTTTATGATGACACCACCATTACAGTATATCCAATTCTACATTTGATTCTTTCTGATACTTCCATTATTACTTCACCGAACAATATGGTTCTTTCATTTCTTGACTCTGGTAATGTTCAAGCATTTGAATTTAGAATAAATTTTAAAACAACGACTTTTTCAAACAACACCAATGTTAACGGGCTGTTTCATATCTATGATTCTGATTCTCCAGGCGACTCAATTGTTACTTGCTATTTTCCAATCACAATTATTCTCCAAAATCCGACTGGCATTAGCGAAAGTGGAATAAAAGGGGAAACCTTTAGAATCTATCCAAATCCGACAGACAAAACCGCAACTTTAGAATTTGATAACTCAAAAAATGAAATTTGCACCTTAACACTTTACGATACGAAAGGACGACTTGTGCAGACAATTACCGACATCACAACAGACAAAGTAGAAATAGAAAGAACTAAATTACCGAACGGGCTTTACTTTTTGCAACTGCACACCGAAAGGCAAATAATTGCGCAAGGTAAATTGAGAATAGAATGAGAAGTACTGGGCATAATAAGCCCCCAAACGAAGTCGAAGGGTTGCATGAAATCAGTTCTATGGGCTTGTCGTTTTAGTTTGGTAAGAATTATTGGGTGAATACTATTTATTAAGTCCGGTTTCATTACCGGATTTTTTATTTTAATAGGTTTAGCCCCGATATCTATCGGGACGGGACGGCACTGATGTTAGGGCCAACCCAAATTGACCGTCTAGGAATAAACCATAAATTTGGGAATGCATATTGAAAAGCTAGAGATTGATAAGATTCAAGAACTTTGTAAAGAAAACAGAGTGAAGTCTTTGTTTGCCTTTGGCTCAGTTACCAGAGATGATTTCAATCCTTCTTCAGATATTGATTTAGTTGTTGACTTTGATGAAAGTGATCCATTTAAGTACACTGATCTTTATTTCAATTTGAAGTCAAGGTTGGAAGAAATATTCAAGAGACAAGTTGATTTGCTAGAGGAAAGAGCAATACGAAATAGATTTTTTAGAGAGCAAATAGAAAAGACTAAAGTAAAACTTTATGGATATTAGGATTCAAACATGGCTGTTGGACATCCTTCAATGTGTTGATGAAATTAATCAATTTCTAGGCGAAAATAGAGACTTCATTGCTTATAAAAATGATTTAAAGACTAAGAAAGCAGTGGAAAGGAATTTAGAAATAATCGGAGAAGCTGTTGCTAGAATATTAAAACTAGAACCTAATTTCAAACTTGAAAATGCTAAGAATATCATTGGTACAAGAAATAGGATAATACATAGTTATGACAATATTTCAGACGAAGTAATTTGGACGATTGTTTGTCGCGAACTGCCTGACTTAAAAGTTCAAGTAGAGAAGTTTCTGAATGGGTAATTTAGTACTAGCCATAACCCCCCCCCTACTTCGTATGGGGCAGGCAGTAGTTTCATTGGGGCACAATGAAATCCATAGCCCCCGGTTTAAACTAGGGGCTAGGAACGAATCATAAAAAAACAGCCCGAAAGCTGTTTTTTATTTTTAATATCAAAATGGCAATTCGATTATTCGACTATAAATTTCCGAACAAACTGCTTGCCCTCATACTGTATCTCCAATAAATACACTCCCACACTCAACGAGGTGCCTGCATTCAATGAATGTTGCAATGTCGTAGCTCCGGAAGCAGGAATGGTTTCTGCAAACAGACTCTGCCCGTGAAGGCTATAAATGCTCACTTGAATCGGATGCTGTATCACATGCAATCCTTTGAGGTTTAAGAAAATCTCCTTACCTGATATCACCGGTGAAGGGAATAATTGAATATCTAGCGAATCGGAATTTATCCCATCATTAACATGCGTGTTTGTCACCACCGTTATCGGAAATGAATCTCTGATAGAGGTACAGCCTAAGTTTTGGGCTTCAACATAAAAGGTAGTATTGACCGTCAAATTTGGCGTAGTGTAATTACTACCGGTTCCCAATTGAGTACCTCCTATATAAGCATTCCACCAAACATAGGTTCCAGTAGATCCAGATGCTGTAAGGCTCACAGAATTATTCATCAACACGGTGTTCTGTCCGGAAATAGTTGGCATAGCTGG
>Ga0214923_10000247_pt1 | contig 82480 bp, 98 predicted proteins | sample LL1510_MetaG_FD_177993 | JGI IMG/M metagenome (GOLD analysis project Ga0214923, IMG submission 177993) | Freshwater microbial communities from Lake Lanier, Atlanta, Georgia, United States - LL-1510 | ecosystem: Environmental > Aquatic > Freshwater > Lake | place: USA: Georgia | collected...
AAGAAACAACAACTCAACCAGGAACTACTCAACGACCGGCTCAAGAAACAACAACTCAACCAGGAACTACTCAACGACCGGCTCAAGAAACAACAACTCAACCAGGAACTACTCAACGACCGGCTCAAGAAACAACAACTCAACCAGGAACTACTCAACGACCGGCTCAGGAAACAACAACTCAACCAGGAACTACTCAACGACCGGCTCAGGAAACTGCACCACCCGGAACAACCGCATCCCAACAAGAAACGGATAAATTGCGAAAGCTTGAGGACAAGCGTTTCAACCAACTTCTTGGCCAATGGATGTATGCCGGTATTAAAAATACCCCTTCGTCATCCGATTATAATTATATGTCATGCGATATGATTACCATCTTCCGACATGGATCCGCTTTTTATTATAAAATTCTTGAAAATATGGGGAATAGCACGTATGAAATGCGGGATAGACACATTGACAGCGTTGATAAAAAACACAGTTTGTTCAAGATGGACGGTCAGGTATATTCATATAAATTGAATCAATTAGAAGGCAAAAAATACAAACTTAAAGTGCTCGAGATTGCGAATTTAAACAATTCCTCGGACTTTAGTCTATTTACTGAACAGGTGGTTGACGCAACTATTTTACAAAGCGTGTTTGCCGATCATTACGCAAATTTGAATATTAAACGGATCCAACAACAGTGCGAATAATTAATTAACTGGATGATAAAAATAAAAAAAAAGTATGATGCATTTTTACTTTTTTATTTATTTATAAAATAAAATAGAACACCGACCAGTTTGTGAAAGATTTCACTGGTTGAATCGGTAATATTATTATAATAAAACCACACATCTAAAAACGACAATCCCAAAAGAAAAAACATGGTAAGTAAAACTTGAATATTTAATGACACATAAATAATAGAAAATTTCAATACAAAATCAAAAACACTGTAAAAGAAACCAATATAGTAATGTCCAAAATAGTTTAGTTCCGTTATGGGATGATAAATATGCACGGTGTACTGGTACAAGCGCTGATTACGCAAACAATGCCGGCAAATAAAATAAAATAGAATCGAAAATGAAAAAATAATAGGATAACGATTGAATTCACTAATATTATTTTGATACGAAATGCATTTGATCGTTGTTAAATCCAACAAACATAACCAAAACCGATACAATAACGTTTTAAAATGAAAACGGCTCGAGGGTTTTTTAAATTTGTAAGCTAAATATAAATGGCCTAAACCATAAACTGCCGAATAAAACATGATATCTGCCAACTCAATCATTTATCACACGAACGATAATCAATGAATACTACATACTCTTTGTAATCCAAATTTTATATAAAGATTTTGTAATTAATAATGATAAATAGAATTTGTTTTTATTATGAATGAAAGTGATGATAATTTATCTTTAATTAATCAAAATTTGGATGGTAAAAATACGGGCACGGACGCAATAACTCCCTTACGAAAAACAAATTCCTTATTGGAATATATTTTAAATCATCGACAGGATATTCTAGAAAAAGTAGAAAATGAAAGAAAAACCACAATTGACACCATTCAAACCCCCGCCGTACCGCCGCAATCCGAAATCGATGACCTTAAGAAAAAAATGGAATACATTCAAACAATACGATGGTACACCATATTTGTGATTTATGGATTTTTAGGAGGAATTGTAATAAATGCCGCAAGCGGAGTTCAAATTATTAATTTTGATATGATTTTCAATGTCATTGTAAGTCCAATTATTTATTATCATTCCCCCCGAAACATATTAACTAACATCAGGGTCATCGATTTCTTAAAGTATTACACCCTGTTTTTTATATTGGGGTTGGGATTCCGGTTCTTGGACCGGATTCCTGGATGTAATGAGTTTACATTGGATCCTAATTACATTACCACCCCGTCTCAAATCGGCATATGCATATTTGTTATTCTTTTATTATGCGTAATATCCGGATATTTTATTATTATTAGTTCAGAACCCATTTTGCACTTATTATTTTTTTTATTGGAAGTGATTATGGTTCTGAGCACCAGTTATTTTTATATTTTAAATAAAGGTCGCATCCATATACATCATTACTTTATTGGACTGGTCCTTATGCTCGTGAGCAAAAATTACCATTCAAAAATAGTAATTATAACGCACGCCATATCCTACGCAATTTACATTGAAGGCATCAGCAAATGGGGAATCGATTCAATTTATTGGAAAGAACCCCCCGCCACGGCTTAGCTATAAAGCACATTTTTTTTATCATCGCCACTCATGCGATTAAGAAATTCGTTCGGTTCCAGCAAATCATTGATATTTTCCATACATTTCATCCGGTGTTGGAACAAAAAATTGACAATACCGGCCATGCTAATATTTTTTCCTTTGATCTTTTCATAAAATTTGGTATACGTTTTAGCGATTTGCTCGGGTGTTCCATGTTTGGTATTAATGTCATAAAATAGCTTCTGAATGTCTTGTTCGCGAGGGTAATTCATTTGAAGTATCATGTCAATGCGACCCATGCGCATAAGCGCGGCGTCAAGTTTTTCGGGATGATTCGTTGTAATAAAAATAATAATGCCGTGCTTATACAATACACCGTCCAGGATGTTGATGAGACTGCTGAACGAAATCATTGGATTATCACTGCTAGTTTTTCTTTGTTCAAAAATGCAGTCGATATCTTCAATCAAAAGTAAGCTTTTTTTTGACAAATCCTTAAATGCATTCACGAGCGCATTGTTATCAAACTCTTTTTGCAATGAAAGCATGTTCATGCTGTATCCAATTTTATTACAAATGGCTTTTATAATGCTCGTTTTTCCTGACCCCGGAACACCAGTTAACATGTACGTGCGCTTGTAAGGAATTCCCCACTGTTCGTACTCGCTTTCATTCAAAATAAATTGATTGATGTCAGTAATTAATTTTTCCTTTATTTTTTCATCAATGTAGATAGTGTCAATTGACCTTTTTGGAATGCTGCTATACAAATTCCATTCCCCATATTTGTTGGGTAAATAAATATTCAACTTGGATGAATCTTTTTTCTTTTTTCCGCTGCTGAATTTAACATAAAAATCATAAAATTTTTCAAATGTATCGGCAACAATTGACAATTGTTTAAAATAAGCGATTTCACCTTCACATGGAACCGCGAATGGTTTGTCCGTATGCGTAAAATGAATTTCGAGTTGATTTTCATCAGACGCTTTAAAATAATAGTCGCCATAACCGATTCTTAGCGTTTCTTTTGTATTTAAACCGTTTTCAAATTCTTCATCGACGTTTGAATTATACGACGCGTCAATTGCAATACTAATTTTGTCTTCTGGATTGATGGGGGTTAATTTATCGCGGTGTGCGTATAAAACTTGCATCATATCGTCGATAACCCATTTTTTATGAGAATGAAAGCAATACTTTGCCATTTTTTTTGATGGAAACAGATAATATGTATTGGTTGATTGTCTTTATATGTTGATCCGTTTAATTTTTAATTATTAGAAAACTTCCACTGCAGTAATCGACCTTTGCCTGGTTTCCGGAAATAGTTGACCCCCAACCATAAAATTTTTGACCCGGATTCCAGAGAGTGGTTCCAATAACAGTTTTATCGGAAACTACCAACGTGTGTGTTCCCCAAGGATAACTCTTAATTACCTGCACACTATCATCGTTGTTGTCAGCTATTCGATACCCATCAGGAATTGTTACAAAATAATTTTGACAGCCGGTATATGGCGCATTTTTCTTCCATCCAGCTAAACATTTATAAGCCCGGTCTCTATAAACAACTGTAAAATCATCTTCTGGTTCAACTGGGTCAGCCCCGTTCGTTCCAACCCGCTTGTATGAAACAAGTCCGGGTTGATTCTGACAAACTATTTTATTGTTGGCAGCGCTGGGAACACACGTGTATGCGTTGCGAGAATAATCCAGCCAAATCCATGTACCCCCATCATTAACGCATTTCGAGTAGGCGCAATTTTGGTCGCAAGCCCAACTCCAACCCGCAGTGCAATTTTTATTGCTTTCATTGTAGGTATATCCGGATGGGCATCGGACATTTCTGTAATCGAAATTTACTTTTTTTAGATCGCATTTTCCGGGTTGTGTATCGTTTAAAGCAGAAGATCGATTAAATCCAGAGCACGAATTGTCCATATAGCAAGCCGCTTTGCAATCATCCAGTGTCATATTATCAAATGATCTAAGATCGTATTGGGAATTGGGAACAATACTGCAGGAACGGCGTTCGTATTCCTGACCCGGAATGTTCAGTGATCCAACCGGTTTCTCTTCATATTTAAACGACTTTTTGGTATAGCTGGTGTAGTTTTGATAACTGGATAATGCATCCGCTTCCTTAACTCGATTTTCAGGTGTTATAAAAATACGGTCGTAGGTATTGGGATCTTCAAATCCGGGTATTAATTCTGCAATAAAATGTGTTGCCCCAACATTGGTTTTTTGTTGTGTTTCATCAAAGTTAATAATAAATCCGGCGCATTTATCTTTGAGTTCATCACAAATATTTTTGGATTGTTGCAGTGTCATTAATTTTCCAACAGGACGTCCGTATTCATCAAATGTATAATTATTACCACCAACCGAGAAATTTCCTTGCAATCGTTTCCCTTTTATAATTTTTTGGTAATAAATATTATAATTTGTAAAATCAATACCATACGTTCCGCTGATTGGTTCTAATTCACCGCTACTTCCGAAATTGCAGTAATAAGTATTTTTTCTTGGAATTGAATTTCCCGATTGATTGTTGTCGGATTGATAGCATGTTTCATAATTCATATCTCCACTTTTCCATGTGGATTTCGGTTGCATGCCTCTATCGAGCTGATTCGATCCCACTAATTGTCTATCTTTGTAAAAAGTAGTGAATTTTTCCTTCTTCGAATAATGCGTAATTATAACTAAACTGATTATTAAAATCAGAATTATTATGAAATTTGATAAATTAAACATAGATATCATAATTTATATATAATACAAAAATATTATTTATAAATTTTATAAGTGTAATGGATTAGAAATTATATTTTCAAAAACGCCGCCCCCGGTAAGGTTTGTGCGGGTTTTGTCATACCGCAAATTGAGCGCTATAATTTTCTTTCCAATTTGTAATTTTCTATTGAAACAGGCCCCCAAACCAGGAAACCTTTTTATCACCTCATCCGCCTGATTGCGGTTTTTTATTCATAAGAAAATCAAAATCAACGGCCCCGCCTCATCCACCGGTCAATTTTTTTTTTTGAAATTGAGCGGCATGTTTTTGTATATGGCAAGTTTTAGACCCTTTTTGAGCAAGATTGTTGCACAATTTACCATCGCATTTGGTTGCCTGACATAACATATGTGTGTTGTTGTGTTATATTTATTATTGCGAAAATGTTTTTATGCTTCATCGAAATAAAATTGAAATAATAATTTAAAGATTTGTATACAAAAATGATTAAGATGGAAAAGAAAATTTTTAATGAAAAAGTGGTTCGACCCGAATCCGTGAGTTTTATCATTGGAAAAAATGGGTGTCATATAAAAGAAATTACAGGTCGTGTCCGAAATGGTGCATATATTGAATATAAGCCTGAAAACCATAAGTTTTTAGTGAGTGCTTATTCGGTTGAAAGTGTGAATCAATTAATCAATGAAATTAGTAAACTTGAAGTCGATTTTGACTTAAACCGAAAAAAATACATCGAATACCGATTTAAAAACAGGAGCGTTGACCATAATTTGGTGACGGAGGTTATTCAACAGCTTAAAAATTTCAGCAACAGTAGTTTTGTTGAATACAAGGGCGATAACAAATTTATCTTGAGCAATTATAAGATGGAATTATTGGATCAAATGATAAAAAAAATAGAAACCTTTGATAAATCGATTTCAATTGGGTCAAATTCGTCTAATAAACATCTCAATCACTTAAATTTTAGACGAGATTTTAAAAAAGTTCAAGAAGAAATAGAACGGCTAGAAAAGGAAAATTGCAGAGACTATTTTCGTAATAGTCAGCACGCTAATTCCAATGTGTTCATTATTGTTGACGACACGCAAGATACGCAAATAGAAGAACAGATTGACAATTACATTGACAAAATGGACAGCATTGTTGAAATTGAATTGGATGCCGATGATAATCAATACATTTTGGATTTAGAAAATGATTTTATAAAAAATTTTAATAACCATAGCAACCCCTTTTATCAATTGAGTCGAGACCATCCGCCAAATCGTCGTTTAAGTGATTTATAATATGTATTTAAAAAATTAAACTTTTTTTAAATATATAATGGAAATAATTACTGGATTATGGTTGGGACAATCCAAACAATCCGCCAATCTAGATTGGTGCCGTGAAAAAAATATACAATCTATTTTAAACTGTCAAAAATTATTTGAAACCGAACAGCCAATTGATGTTAATTATGTTTATACTGAAAAGGTGGATGAATTTGCTAAAAAGGCAGTGGATCGTTTGCTGCATTTTCATTACCATGAAAATAAAAATGTTATGATTGTATGTGAAAATGGACGCCGTATTTCGCTACTTATATTGGTTTATTATTTATCGAAAATCTGCGGCATCACCCGAATGCGAGCTTATGAAATTATAAAAACCAAGCTGCCAATGTTTTCAATCGATACGAACATTTTGAGATTTATTAGTAATTAGATGATATCGATAATATCGGTGTGGGAGAGAAGATGCCGGCGGCAGCAATATCGCGAAACGCCTACAGCATTGAGCGCCTTATATTCCACAGTGGCTTCTTTTAAATCGTCAATATCATTTGTAATTAGATTGGATCGAGCACTTGAAGTTCCGGTTGACAGCTCCTCTTGATATTTTTTCCACTTGCTGGCTATCATATTACCGCAAGTCATGCATCGAATAGGAATAATCATCGTATACTTATATTATATTAATACTGTATTTTTTTAAATTTCAATCAAATTTTAGTTAGGAAGATTTTATACATTCTATAAATATTTGAATTAATACATTCATTATTTTGATGTAAGTTTGTTATTTAAAAAATTAGTTATAAAATAGTATATATAACTATATGGACCAGTACATACTTTTGGCAGAACTTGAAAATACCTTTTTTATTTTACATGAACAAAAACACGAATCAAAAAAAGAACATTTGTATAATGTGTTTAGAGCATTTGAACATTTAAAGCTGTTGAATGATAAGGACTCAACGGTTTTAATCTTTAATTTGTTAGATGATAAAGAAATGGATATTATCTCAATTCAATATAAAACGGCTTCATTGATAAGAAGCTATGATAAAAAAAATCTGGAAGACGTTTTTAATTCATTACAAAATATGGATTCGTCAAGACAAATATTTGTTTTAAATTATCATTTTGATAAAGGAATGTATGAAACGGTTGTTCTGAATGGAATGCTGCAAATCAATAAGGAATTTCAGATTCAAAACATCGAATACGTGCAATATGTTGGTGAGGAAAAAGAAGAAGAGCAAACCAATGTCCAGGACGATTTAAGTCAACCGTTGCAATTAAATATTGAGGAACCTACCACGGTCGCAGTAGAAGAACCCACCACGGTCGCAGCAGAAGAACCCCCTGTTGCGCCCACCACTAGTGCAAGATCATACAAATTTGGTTAATTTATTTATTTTTCACTCGTTTTAAATTTTCAGAAGCTTTAACTTGTCTTGAAGTTTCTAAATGTTTAAGTAAATGATCGGCTGTTTCTTTATTTTGGGTAAAATATTGATACACATTTTCCTGCAGAGTTTTTTTGGTATACCCGCACGTCCGATTTTTTACATCAAACTTTAATTTTTCAACTTCATCAATGTTGATATCGTTCACATCATATTTCTTCATAAATCGAATGATTTCTTCATTGTATTCATTCCGTTTTTTTAGCACTTCCCGTTTTTTTTTATCCAGTTCAAGCAAACAATTATCATGAGCAATCCAATTTTTAACATTGGCCTTAAAAATTTCAAAATCTTTTTCATCAATTTCCTCACTGATTTCGTTCTGCTCAAAACGCTGTTCCATTCCATCTATATTGTTGATTAAATCGTCAAAGGCGCCACCGCCACCACTTTTATGCGGTTGGGGCGGCTGCTGCTGCTTAAGCGTGGGCAAACCACCCTTTAAGTATAAGCTGTTGTTTATTTTTTCACTTATGGAACGGCTATCGTTATCATCATATTTCGGCTGCTTAACAACCAAACGGGAAGAAGGTCCTAAAAATTTATCCATTAATTATCCTATGTAGTATCTATATAATATTTTTTTATGTTATTTTAATTTAGATGCCGAAACTCCAAATTAATATAATATTTTAACCTCGGTATTCACCTTTTTTACAAGGAGCAAACTGCTTATTTCGTAAAAAGAAATAGCCATACACGCTAAAGCACAAATGAACCATTTCAACCATAATTAATATAATCATAAGCAGCGTTAATATCTTATTTGACCATTCAATTTCCATAATATATTAAACGAACAGATTTTTTTTGTGTTTTAGATCTCTATTAAAAAAAAGATTCGGACCTGCTAGAATCGAACTAGCGACACTCTGATGACTTTGATACCACACTACAGTCAGATGCTCTACCAACTGAGCTAAGGTCCGTTAATTTACCAAAACATATATCTCCCACACAATATATTAATATATTATTTTTATATTCTTTTTTTAATTTATTCATTTTTTAATTTATTTAAAAATTTTTTTTAAAGTTATTTGTAAAATTTTTTTTAATTTGAAATAGTGAAATTAGAAGATCCTTGAAACAAAACTGCCGAGTGCGGCAATTTAGAACCGCATTCACCATCACATCCAATAAAATTAACCACATAATTTCCGGGTTGGAATGCTTCTTCTTCGGATGGATGCGTGTCCAAACTGAATTTTGCCGAGTACTGACCGGGCGCATAGCCTTCATCCAGCAAGGACGTGCCAAAGGAATCACCGTGCTCAGGCGTAATTTGTACAACCAGCTCTCCGGTTGAAGTCTGATTCAAAATTGTAAATGTTGCATCAATTTCAAATGTGGTACCAGTAGGGCCACTGGAAGGGTGTACCGTAAGACTGTCGATGCGGGCACTTCCACCGTCGTGAACCGGACACAATTTTGCCAACTCGCAAAAATAAATTGGATCCAAATCACCCGAATATTTTTGAACCAGCTTAACAAAAGCCATTTCACCGGCAGCATCGCACACTAATTTGCACACGCCTTGCTCTTTCGGTTGAGTTGGAAAGGCTTTTGAACACAAACCGCTGCACCCACCGATGACACCACCCTGAAGAATAGCATTCAAAAGCTGATTGATTCCGTTTGAAATAAAGGTGTTGCAAGTTCCGCACAATGACGTATTTTCACCAAAAACCACTGGGTGCACGCCATGTGATACCATAACATTGTTGGCTCCAGATACCGCCCACAATCCAAACACTAAAAACAACAAAGCCGAAAGTTTCATTTCCGTACAATATAACTATTATAAAACCATTTGTCTTTATATATTTTATCGAAAACTGCATAAGTATTCATAGTTAATACCGGAGGAGGAACTGATTTTGGGGCGCGATTGTAGGGGAATGTATCGACCATCCATTTGATAATATCGCGTATAAATTGGATAATACTCACGATACGACATATCGATTTGCTCATCCGTTTTTTCAGCACAACAACAACAGTTTCCCATAGGCGCTTGTAAGATGAACTTATTTGATGTATACTATACATACACAATTTATATATATGTATAAAATACTGTAGAATTTACTTAGGAAAACTACCATCTCTTGGTGAATGTGACGTTGACGTTGGCACCGCTCTGCTGGCTCCAGCCACCTCCAATGCTGAGCGAGGAGTTCTTGGGAGCGGGGGCCTTAACGGAAGTTTCAAAAGTTGGGATTGCATTCAGGTGGTTGTTGTGAGAGAGTCCTTGTTCTTTGGAAAAGAACGGACGAGACGAAGGCATAATGCGAGACATCAAATTGTTTTTATATAATAATTTAACAAAATATTTTTAAATATAAATCTCCCACCAAACATAAGATGCAAAATAAAAAACAATTCCAACCCTCGAAAATAAAGGTTAATATTTATCTAGATTTTCCAATTCAAAGTTATTATGAAATGATTTTAAATCCTGCAGAAGTGATTGGTAATCTTTTCAAATACATTCAAAATATTTTCCCTAAAACAAAATACGTATATAATACGGACAACCCTATTTTTATTGATATGGATACCGAAAATATAATAGATACTTCCAAATCATTTCATGAACATAAACTAAATCAAGAAAGCTGTTCAATAAAAATTAAATTAAAAATTACACCGCTGTTGTAAATGAAGGATAATCTTTGTATAACATATACCCACTGCAAAAACAAAATGGCTGGAACCCGCATGCCGATTACAACGATGAATAAACTATTCGAGAAATCAATTCATGAAGAAGATCTAAGTCAAATAAATGACGTATTATATCGTTTATGCTCATCAGGTGAAATTTATTCATTTGGTATATACAAAAACCGTGATGACCAAGATAAATTGCAAGAAATTACAATAATTTTACGTAGAAGCCCACAAGGTTATATCATTGTATGCGTATATACCCGACAAAAAAACAGATTTGTGAAAACAAATTGTAAAGAATTGGGTGTTAAAGTGGTACTTGAAGATTTAGCACGTAAAGAATATGACATTTTAATGGAAGACCCCCATCCGAAAGATAGTATTGCGAATATCAATGACATACGAACACATTCAATTTTAGAAGGCGAAGATGTTGAATATCTTTTTTATACCCAAGATATTATAACCCGTTATCTGGCTGCAAAAGAGTCTGACAGCAGACCCGCATCAAACGGCGGTAAGAAATCAAAAAAACGTTCACGTAGAGCGCGTTCAAAACAATCAAGACGGTTTAGAAGATTTATTTAAAAAAGAATTGATTGTTGTTTTTTTTAATTGAAACAACAGCACAAAATGAGACCGCTCAAAGAAGTTCTTCCCACTAATTTAATTCCGGGAAAGCAATATTTAATTGAATACGTGGGACCCACTCCCGTATCTAATTCAAAATTTAAAGCGACTTTCATTGAAAATAAATTACCCGATTTTAAATATCAATGCATACTTTCAAAATTTAAAAATATTATTTACCAACAAAAATTAAATGACAACATGCAATTCAATCTACAGAACGTATATTATAAATATTACGAAGCCGATGCTCGAATTCGCTTTTACACCGATAAAGTTTTACAAAACATTACAGGAGATCCCGATTTTCAAACGAATTGTTTCGATAATTGAATAAAATCACTCAACATTTTTATTTTATGTTCATAAACCGGTATCATTACGTGCTCACGCGTGTACTGATAAAGTATGGTTTGACGTTTTTTGTATTTCAGTATTTTGTATTTGTACCGAATGTTATTATTTTGCCATATTTTTTTAAACTTATTCGATAAAGTTGGATGCTCTTTTAAAGAAAGCAGTGCTGCAAATAAACATAGTAATTCATCGTCCGAACCGCTGGGAAAAATATGATAAAATGCCGATGTTAAATGTTCACACATTCTATACTCATTTTTTTTGACACACGGGTGTAGCACCGACATTTTTTCAAATGCGCTGTCTGATACAAGGAATCGTTTTCCATTCCAGGTCTTTGTTATAAAAAAACATATACGCATGCCATTAAATATATTTTTTATATGTATGGTCTCTGGTGAAAGACTAATTTCAATAACGTAGTTGAATTTTGAAATGGTGTACGTTTTCAAGCGTACGCTTTCTTGAAGCAATTGCATATATTATTTCAATTGAAATATTTTCTTATTTATCAAAACACTTTAACAAATAAGAAATTAAATGCTAATAAAATTACCTTCTGCGTTGTTGCCTGGAGCGGCGTTGTTGCCTGGAACGGCGTTGTTGCCTGGAACGGCGTTGACGTTGCTGTCTGGAACGACGGCGTCCGCCTACCACAGCATTATCTCTATGACGATTCACGTAGGTAGCAGCAAAGTCATACGCAAAACGATCATAATAATCGGCGGGAAGTACACTCGAAGAAACATTTACTACAGAAGGAACATTATCATCTGCAGCATATTCTTGCTCAAAATTATTTAAATATGCTTGAGCTCTGTTATAGTCATTCAAATTGAATTCATCCAGTTGTATCGCCATTTGTTGTATTATATTATTATTAAAGAAATATTTATTATACATAAAAAAAATAAATGAAAATTATTTCTTCGTGTAATTTCATTTGTTATCTATCCATCATAAATTGAATGTCCAATAAGGATCAAATGTTCCGGAACACCTTCTGTTCGGAACAAATTTGCACCTTTTTGAATACTCTCAATCAACTCCATGGGAGTGCATTCATTGCAATTAAACAAACGCGAAGTTTGTCTGAAACTGATATTATCTGCGTAAATTGCAACACAATTATATATAAAATGAAATGTAAGATCGGATTCCAATTCGAGTCGTTCACACGTTGATTTAAACTCGTCCTCACTAACGCTTTCTTCAAATTCATCTAAAAAATCAATTTCAAACTCGTTTTCGTAATTTAGAATTTCATCATCATTTTCATTCATTCCCGAGACATAAGTTATCAAAACAGACGTATCCATTCGTATTTCCAACAAATGCAATATCAGTTTGATATTCTCATACGTCAAAGGAAGGCTAACACTCACGCCAATTTCTGCTGTTGTAATTTGACCCATTTACTCGTGTTCATAAATAGTGTAAAAACAAATCAGAATTTCAATTTTTTTACCATCGGTTCCCCTACTTTAAAAAATTGAGGTGTAATTTAAATATATCTAAACAACATGGAATTAGGAGAAGCCGGCTATCTTAACCTACTTAAATTATGCCTTGAAACAGGCGATAAAAGAACAACTCGTAATGGTGCAACCCGTAGCTTATTTGGCGCTCACCTATCCTTTGATCTCAAAACGGGTTTTCCTTTAATAACAACCAAGAAGATGTTCACCAAAGGAATTATCGCAGAACTTATCTGGTTTCTTAATGGGCGCACAGATAACATGGTTCTAAAACAGCAAGGAGTCCATATTTGGGATGGAAATTCCACTCGCGAATATCTAGATAGAAGAGGTCTCGTGAATTATACTGAAGATGAATGCGGTCCTATCTATGGCTTCCAATGGCGTAGATTTAATTGCACCTACCCAGGCCGAAACGTGCCTATTAGTCAGATACCTATGCATAAACCGGAACAGGATCAGTTTGCTAAAATCATTAGTCTTATACAAAATGACCCAATGTCTCGCAGAATGGTTATGTCTGGTTGGAACCCTTGTCAAATCGACGAAATGTGTTTAGAACCTTGTCATGTGCTCTATCAATTCTATGTTCGAATTGTTGATGGACGAAAGTTTCTGAGTTGCCACCTCTACCAGCGTAGTGCGGACTTATTCTTAGGTGTCCCCTTTAATATTGCCAGCTGTGCCCTGCTTACACATATTATTGCAAATATAACTGAATGTCAGGTTGATAAGCTTATGATTAGTTTTGGTGATGTTCACGTTTACGAAAGCCATGTAGAAGTAGTAAAAACTCAGATTACCCGTACACCCTATACATTTCCCCAGTTAGAAATCGGACACGACGGGCCGAAAATCGAATTGGAAAATCTGGAAAAATTAGAGCCTGAAATTTTTAAAATTGTGAATTACACGTGTCATCCAGCCCTTAAAGCACTAATGGTCGTTTAATTCACACTTTTTTTGGATGTCTATGCGGTAATTTATGTTTTATATCCATATATATTTTTTATCTGAAACAAACATATATGGATAAATCTCAAATTGTTCGAAATTTAACAACCACTATATTAAACGATCAAAATGAAGGCCTTTTTAAATTGAATATGTTATTTTTTTATGATTTAGAAGATCGCATTTTAAGAAATGACCAATTGAACGTTTTTTTAAAAGCATTTATAATGAGTCATGGACCTTTTGTTGTATATCAATTATTTTTAAATGCAAATAACAGCGAGGAAGATATGGTTTTTTTCCAAGATTTTAACAGCAAATTGAGCGCGTTCGTTAAATGCGACATTAACACCGCTGATTTAGAAAATGAAATATTTCCATTTCATTCGATTTTTTATCGTTTTTTTATAAAAGGTGGTTCCGCTTTAAAAGTATTCGTTGATAATTTGGAATCATTGGGCATTATTGGCGAGTGGGGAACCATCGTTCCGTTCGTTGCGAACGCGCCAACCGATATTGATTCCAATATTGTTGTCAATCCAATGTTTTCAGAAGCGGGAGCTCTAATTCGAACGTTAAAGAATGTAATTGAAATCGAATGTGTGAAATCAATGAGTAAATATTCAAGTGTGTATTGGCATTACAATTGGCGTTTAATAAAAGAACTTCAAGCAAATGAGGCATTCTTGGAACAATGCAAAGGACTATTTAAAGCGGCTGATGTAGAAAATATTTTCATTTCTGAACCAGTCAATGCGGAAATATATATTCCTCTGCCGGCAAACGGATTTTCCATTAAACCCGAAAATTCATGTGTTCGACTGAGTGTGTTGAATCCCCCCGCCGCTTCCATTTCCGTTATTCGAGTATTGATGTGTGTTGATATTTATGATATACCACCCATCGTGGAAATCGTCGAAGAAGATGGCGCCGCAACTTTTGGTAATCGCGTTTCAAATCTGCTTTTGAATGCGGAGGCCGAATTAATTGATATCACGGTATATGAATTGGATAATCCGAAATATGCCGACATGTGGGAATGGGCAAAAAGTGCGATGCCGTTTGACAATCGGCACACACTGTTTCAAGGCATTCATCAAATGATAGTTGACATCATTCAAATGAATAATATGGCTGTAGCAAGCAGAAATCCCTCCCTGGTAGCAAAGTTGGAAAAACGCCAGCAACGACTCGATTATCTCTATTTTTTATACTGCAATTACTTAATGATCCAAAATATATTAGAAAATAAAAACAGCATTAGGGAGCATCATATAAAAAAATATTGCCACAAATTAGTGGAAGACGAGTTTTTAAGGTTAGGTCTTACCGCATCACAACTGAATGACATCTTACCCTACATCATTGGAAAAAAAGGTGTTCCCTTTGAAACCGTAATTATCGAATTCATTCAACACCACATTTTGCAGGACCAATCCATCCATTTTGAAATAAAAAAACAATCGGACATGATTGTTAGTTCCGAACTTGGACGGGCGGATGCCATCATTTATTTCCCAAAACCAGCTATTCAAATGATAATCCATTATCTTAATATTAGTGTACCAACGTTATCCGAAATAAACAAGGCGTTGCTGTTGGTTGATTTGGTTGAAATACTGAAGGAGAGTCGCGGAGATGGAAATACGCTTTTTGTGTTAATTTCCGCAATATTAGACGCATGCGGTGTTCCACCCCTTCAATTTAGTGCAAAAGTGCGAGCAACATATAAAACCTCGATCAAAAACATTAAACAAAATAATAAACACCTTTTTACAACGCGCGAATATTACCAAACCATAAATATGAATCCAATACCGATTGTCAATTATACGAGAATTTTTTTGAGAGAAAATATTGGACAATTGTGTATGGACATCATAAACGGTATTACCCTATTTGTAGATATTATTATTTTAAATAAATTTACACCTTTTAAAATTTTATGCGTTCCAAAATTAAAAGTGAATTTGGTTGCATTACTCGAACATTTATTCGTGCTCATTAATAATTATTTGAACCGATTGGATGTTCCATTCATAATCACATATGAAATTCAGCCCGAACTTGTAATTGACATATTTTTTCACGTACCTTTCAATAAAACAATTAAAGGTATTAATTTAAAAGGATTTGCCGATTTGAAATTTGGTAGGTTCATTTTGAAATATCAAAACTTACCCCCAAATAGTTATTTGATCCGCCAACATCGAAACAATTCGCTTTATCAAGTGTTATAATCGTTCTGCGCTTTATGATTTTATTTTTTTTTAATTATTTCAAAAATAAAATCATGTTTCAAAAATGGCAAAAAATGTATTAATTACAACGGCCGATCCTTTTTGATTTGCCCTTTTTCAAAATAAATTACTCGATCCATTATTTTTAAAACTTCGTGATCATGCGTTATGATTAGTAGCGTTTTATTTTGAATTCGGTTTAATAGCATTAACAGATACTGAAAAGACTGTTGGTCCAATCCAACGGTGGGTTCATCCATAATAAAAATTTGACGAAAGGGTTGAATAATATTTCTTAAAATATAGAGCATTTGCCGTTGCCCACCGCTTAAATATTTTCCATTATGTCCAACCCTTCGCTTTAAATCATTCCCAAAAAAACTTCGAATGTTGTATAATTCAATGATTGCCTCCTTTTGAGCAGGGGTTATAATAGAACCGTAGAATAAATTGCTTTCAATCGATCGGTTGAACAAACTGACATGCTGCGGTATATACGCAATGATGGAACGATACTGAATTAAATTTAAATGATCAATATTATTATTTCCCAAATAGATATTCCCCTTACACGGTTTGGCGTATTTAGTTAACAGTTTAATGAACGTGCTTTTACCCGAACCAATGTGTCCCATAATAGCACAGCGTTGTCCAAATGGGAATTGAATGGTTATATTCTTTAAAATATCTTGAAAACATAAATTATTGCACTTTATATCGTAATTCTGAATTTGTTGTAGGTTTTTTGGCAGCGTTGTTGTTGTGTTTTGATTGGCGTCGTCAGCTTTAAAAATGTCAGCAATTGCATTAAATGAATTGACTTGTTCCTGCATGGGGTTTGAAATACTGATTAATTGATACATTTCAAAAATAATACTAATTATAAGAATTATTAAATTTTGCTTTTGATTTGTTGAAATATTTGAAAATTTATAAATAATAACATAAATTATGCTCAATAAAAGAACAATCGTCAATAATATAAACAAAATTTTTATATTTGTGAATTTCCGAGCAAATGCGCTCGATAAAAATTGGGTCGTTTGATTGTTTCTCTCTAATATTTCTGATTCGCGATCAATGGTTCCATTGCTATAAATGGATAATATGTTTTGGATAAAATCACTAAAAGAATTCAATATTTTGTTTTTATTTTTTTCATTCTCCTGACCTTCCTTTTGCACATAGGTAATCAGTATTTTGCTTAAATAGTAAATAGCAACCAATGAAACCAGCATTAAAACGCCTAATTTTGTATTGACATAAAATGCATACATAATAATACATGCTGGCAGGAGGAGAATGGACAGCTTTCGCCATTTTTGAATTAAAATTAAATCCATTAGGGATGAATTCATTTTTTCAAAATAAGTGGTTATTAATTCGGTTTCCATGTTAGACATATTGTTTTCATATTTATGATAAACAGACCTGGCCATCTGCTGAATCAATGAATTGGTCAAACTGTCTGTAAAACGGGTCGTTTTATAATCCAGAAATGCCTGCGAACAAAAAGAAATGGCAAAAACCATACCCAAATGTATGATTAAACTGCTAACTACCGAAAAATTTCTCACATTTTGAACAATTGAAATGATAAAGGTTTGAACCACAAATTTATCGATAATTACGTAAACCAATGCCGATATAAGCAAAATAATTGATAACACTTTATTTTGTGAAACCGCGTGTCGAAATATAGATAGAATAGTTAATTTTTCTTTCATATATATAATTCTTTTTATTTTTTATAAACCCAAATAGCTGTTCTTGATGCAAAAAATAAAACATATTAAAAACTATTTGTAATGTTATATCATCTATTAAAATTAATTATGGCGTCAACCACCGTATTGAAAGGAGTTAATGTTCCCAAAACAAAATCTTTTACAGCGGCAAAATTGGAACCATCCGATATAAACAGTCCAATTGAATGCCTGGAACGCGCTGCCAGTATTCATAAGCAGGTACGTTGTGAGATGTATCCACTGCTTCGTCCTGGAGTGAAATTGCTGGATCTTGCTAATTTTGTGGAAAAACGCACGGTTGAATTATCAAATGAAAAAATATCGCTGAATAGGGGCGTGGGATTCCCGGTAGGATTATCCATCAATAATTGCGCTGCTCACTATCATCCCTATGAAAATGACACGACTGTATTGAAGCAAGATGATATAATAAAGGTGGATTTTGGTGTAGAAGTCGGGGGTTGGATTATTGATTCAGCATTTACTGTTTTTTTTAATGATCGGCATGAAAAGCTAGCCAATGCAGTCAAAGAGGCGACCGATCTGGGAATCAAAAATGCGGCAATTGATGCTGATATAGATGAGTGGTCGCGATCCATTCAGGAAGTTATGGAAGGTTATGGCGTTCATCCCATTCGTAATTTGGGGGGTCATAACATTTTGAACGGACTCATTCACGGTGAATATTTCTTGCCATCATATCCAGGGCAACCCCTCATTCATAAACGCTTTAAAGAAGGGGTTTATGCAATAGAAACATTTGGATCAACTGGAACTGATATGGCCTTGGCGTCCGGGGAGGCAGCCATTTATCGCGTAAATCCTTACAAAAATCCCTTATTAAAATTGGAAAGCAGTCGGAAATTCCTGGGAAAAATTCATCAGTCATTTAAAACGCTTCCCTTTTCAACTCGGTTTATCGATTTTCAACCCAATCCAAAAACCCAATTGAATATTTTGTCAAGCAATAAAAACATTATTGATTATCCGCCATTGTGCGTGATCGATGGTAATACCGCTCAATATGAACATACCATTTTTATAGGTGATACTGGTAATAAAATCATTTTCTCAAGGAGCGATGATTATTGATTTACACAAAATGAAAGAATTAACAAAATGCGAGAGACGTATCACAACATGTGTTTGAACAACCATCTAGATTATTATAACAACACAGCTTATCCCAAGTCCAATCAAAATAACAGGCAACTTCAGGTGTACAAGCTATGTGTGTATTACCACAATACATCTCAGGATAGTTGGTTGTAAATAATGGAGAATTCTTAAATACGCGCAAAAAAATATTTATATATATATATAAATAACAAATGTCCGATTCTGACAAAAACAAAAATTTATTAATTAATTTTATAAAAGTAAATGGAACTATTGTTCAAACTGCTGATCAAGTATATACATTGTCTACAAATAAGATTAAATGCTTCTTAGATTATACCGATTTTAATACGAATAATCCGGATGCAGGTATTAATGTCAATAAAGTATCACTAAATAAATGGTTAAAAAAATATAATTTATCTAGAAATCCTCCTGCTGATTCTAAAATACTCCCATATATTCCGAGTACAATAGTTTCATATCAAAGTGGTAAAGAACGTCTTAACTATATTTGCCAAATCACAAATATTATAAAAACAAGCGGAGATGACTTAATCTTTACATTTGAAACTTCAAATGTGAAATTTAATAAAACGAATAATCCGGCTATAACGAAAATAGACACTGTTTTTCGCCAGGGCAAGTTTAAGAATATAAGAATCGATTTTGATCCTCTTTATGACCCAGAATATCAATATAATGCTGATTTCTCTTTTTTTCTTCAAGGAGACCTTGAAATTACTAAGAAGGATTCAAAGTATACCGGTAGTTTTAGTTTAGAAAATCGGTTTATAGGATATCGTAATTGGAACCCATTTGATAGTGATAGAAATCAAATATTAGAGGTTTTTTTCAATGATTTAATATTTTTCATAAGTATGTTTAAAAAAGTTCTTGTAAATAACAAATTACAATCATCGTTTAAACCCACAACTACTATCGAATATGCGGAATCAACTAATATAGTCCAGATAAAGGATGTGTATGTTAGCAGAGACAAAGATAATCAACATAGAGTATATTTTGATTTAGATAATAAAATTGTTAATTTTTTTAATGATAAGACGCATTATAAATCAGTAAGTAAAATATTAAATAAAGCAAATAAAGGTATCATTAATGATGTAAGAATGGATATTGATGCTACTATCATTCATAATAAACAGCACCCGTATAGTCTAACCAGTCATCTAGTATAAAATTTATAAAATCTTCGGGAAGCCGGTAATCTTTGTACTCCATATATAAACCTAAATGAGTCATTTCATTATAATGGAGCGGTGCGTTTTTCATGATATTTAAGAATTCATCCACTGTGTGAATTTGATTATTATTACAACCAACTCCGCTGTAGTGTATATAAGGCATTTAGTTAATATATATTTTATAATAATATTGTCTTAAATAATTAATTTTCCATAATTCCTAAAGTCCAATCATAGTCGATGTTGTTAATCTTTTCTTTTGCAATAAGAAGCAGTTCCTTGGCACCAATGACATTTCCATTTTCCATCCTGGAAATGGCTTGGTCTATCAGATAGGATGATCTATCAATTGCATTCTGAATAGCTTCTTGTTTCGCTTTTTCCAAGGGTCGCCCGACTCTTAACGCACGACGCCGGGAAACTCTACGGATTCTGCGTTGTTGAATAAAATAAATAATATTCTATTTTAAATAAAATCATAAAGTCTAATCTGATCATTTTTTGGATAGCATCGTAGATTGAAAATAAATATTGCAAAATTATATAATGATTTCAAAAAAAAAGAGCTTCCGTCGAAACGCGGGGGTGATAAGAAATGCATAGAAACACCATGCTATGTAGAAATACCGTCAAAAACCGCAAATTTACCAAATGTTACGAGAAAGTTATATGAAACGTATGGGTCCAAGACAATTCATGAACCAGGCGGTGTAATAACATATGCACCATACACCATTTGTAAACAACAATCAAAACGTCTTGGTTCTTCCTCCACGTATTGGCTTTCGTTCGAAAATAATTGTAAAGATCAAAATTTCCAAAAGAAAGGCAAAAAAGAGTTTATGACTAATTTAAAAAAACTACCATTGATGCCGGCGCCTACCAGTGCCAAAGTCGTGCTCTATAATCGTCCTAATATCCAAAGACGTTCTGACGTCCCGGAAAATCCTCCTCCGCAAGCCGATTTTTATTTAGACATAATGACATCAAGTGATGCAGATTTGGGTAATGAATTTAAAGATTTAAAAAAACAAATAGAATTAGATCCCAAAGGAAGACGACGGTATTGGGAACATAAAAATAATTTTAAGGACATGATGCCTGATCCCATCTTCCCAATCGGTTCACCCTTTTCACCACAGTTTTTCGAACCGAATTGACCATCGCCCAGGAGCGAGAATAGGGTAAGGAAGGTTCAGGAACAAGATCATGTATTCGAGACCACTTTTCTCATGCCGTCTATCGAGTATGTGGCCAGCAGTGATAAACGACGTTTGGATGCAATTAGGATTCGAATCATAGTTTTTTAGAAAAAATTGAAATTATTAATTTATATTAAAAAAATCAGATACAAAAATGAGTTCGCCCATAACAAAAGCCGATGTGGTTGCTAGAGTTAACCAATTGCACAAAAAACATTACTATTCCCATGGCTATATGATTCATACCGTTCCGGATGAAAAGTCTGAGCACTATTTTAATAAAGATAATTTAAAGTGGTATAAAACATTCAATAAGAATGCATCCAAAAAAGAACAGATTCTTTCATTGGATGCAAAAATATCATTGAAAGGTTATACTTTCAAACTACGATTCGATCGTCCACTTGTCAAAGACGAACGGTATGAATTCGAATCGTATTTTGGGTTTGGAGGACATTGTGCTGGCTATAATCCGAACCGCACCGTTATTTGTTTCGCAGAAAAAAAAGATGAAGCAATAAATATGGAAGAATTGCTATTAGTAAACGGAACTGCGTCGGACACAGTTGATGTTGACTACGTAAATTATGTCATTTTGGTTCTTATTTTAGGCGGTTATGTTAAATTTTGGGATGCTATTTATGAATTTGAAAAATGGTGCTTGGATGCAGGCATTTTAAACACTTGCAACCGCGATGTGAAAAAGGTGATAACGCACATCCTTGATAACATGGAATGTGATTATGTCTAGATAGTTAGTTCCAAAATTATCATTTGTTTATTTAATAATAAAATAATAAAAAAATTGATTTGGTTATTTTTTTTTATAATTGATAGGTACAAGACAACGCAACGAAATGACTCACCGACAATGGTCTGTAGCGGATTTTGAAAGAGATAGACCGCATTTATGTGAATTTTTGAAAAGAGGACCTATACGTTCCATTGAACAAGGTCATCGTCGAATTTTGATTCGTGCCCCGGTCAAGTCAGGTAAACGACAAATGGTGGAGTACCTTGCCATGCGAGACAACACGGTTCACCCTACACGCAAACACATATTTCTAACCCAATGGCATCGAAAAGCAGATGAGAATCAACGCGCGGAACTGAAATGCTACGGAATTGACGTTTTTTCAGGTATCAATAACAAGAAGAAAGAGGATTATAACGCAAAAATACATCAAACGTTGATGAGTGATTCACGCATTACCTTGATCATTCACATCGACGAATGCGACCACGGCTCCGGAATTCGCCAAGCTTTGGCACAAATTTGGACCACTTGGCGTGAAGATGCGCGCATCATTTTCATACTCTACAGCGCTACACCGGAAGAGGTCATCTACTCAGGCGAAATCGTAGATGATAATGAAGCCGCCGATGAAGAAATGATGGATGAATTTGGACAGGGTGTTCGTTTTGACTACGTTCCACAACCCACATTTTGCGGACCAGCTCGATTTTTGGACGAAGGGCTCGTGTTTGAGTCGCGTCCATTTTTCGAGAAAGTGCCAGGAGCTCCGGCCTTTCGGCTGAGCGAACAGGCGAAAGACATCATTGCTGATTTGCAGAATGAAATCCAGCGCAATCGAAGACGCAATGTTTTGCTTCTACGTCTTTCGTATGGAGACAACGATACCGACAAACCTCATGCAAAGGAAAACAAGGCAATTTACCAGTTTCTGAAAAATATTGATATGTTTCCTGAGTTGAGCGGCTTTGCAATTTATGTCGACAAAGATGAGGCGCCGAGCGGAAATGATAGATGTACCGCACTAAAAATCGCATGGAGTCGTGAAAACGATTTTAAGAGAACTATTACCACCGAAGATCCAGTTATCATTGTTTACGACCAGACATTTTCGCGCTCGACCGAGCTGGCTTGCCACGACCGCATTTTCGCAACCCACGATTATCGCAATCAGATCACCTTCAGCATCAGTTCCCAAGCAGTTGAACGCATGAATCACTATTCAACAAAGTATTCATCCGGGTTTCAACCCGTTCGCATCTATTGCCATCGCAAGACGTTGCTTCTGTCTGCGGGTAGAATTTCATATGAAGAATTCCTGTCTAATGAATGGGAAATGAAAAAGGTTTTGGAGAGGAGACAGCGCCGTCTGGAAAACAACCCCATTCCCATGTTTTTGATCCGGAAAGATGATCACACGCGAGAAATTCATCCCAATTACCCAGATCCAATGACCGAAGCAGAAGCCCGTGCCGTGCTAATAGAGCTTGGTTGCGAAAAAAGACCATCAAAGTTGTCAGCACGGGTCGCCGGAGACATTGACGATCAAATTCAAATCGAGACACGGGAAGTCCCCTGTTCCAGCGCAGCAGAATTTGAACAACTGGCACATGATGGTCGGCTAAATGGCAATGATGGGAACAGGCCACGCGGGAATCCTTTTGAATCCTATGCTCCTGAGTTGGAAGACCTCGATCGTCGGTTTAAGAGCAACATCCGTGGTGTTCGTAAACCACGCACTGTTGCTGAAGTCATGCATGAAAAATGGGGTATTAATGAACGGCATCGCGCCCGTCGCCACATTTGCTACAATGAAAACGGGGAATGTGTCATATTGATTCAATCATTTAACGGATATCGTGAGGTCGATAGACTCACTGCAGTTAGATCCATGTATCGCCCACGCGTAGTGGAATCGTCATCAAGTGGCGAAAATGGAGATTCAGAATAATTATAGTTCCAATTCGCGGAGAGGTTTGCTAAAAAAAATTGCGGAACTACAAACCAAAAACCGACTTCTTTGTGCTGTAAAAAAACATGTTAATAAACAACTTAAATAAAAATATTATACTATAATTACAATCAATTTTAATTGATACAAAAAAAATTGATTGTTGTTTTTTTTATAAAGTTAAGTAAGCAATGGCATATCGGGGAGCCAAATAAGAATATAATAATAAAACCAAAAAAAAATAAAAAGAAATCATTTTGGTCGTTTTTAGAACTGACTCGTCGTCAAAGCTTAGCGACGTTAAACAAGCGAGAAACCCCTATAGCTCAGAGGAAGAGCGCTCGGAACCCTCTACCGTTTATCAAATATTTGACATTGTTGTCTGAACGATAAATGGTTAACTTTAACTGAGAGGCACAGGATCGAAACCTGTTTGGGGTAAAACTTTTTTTTATTGCGGTAAATCGTAAATCACCAACCAACATACATGTCTTCTAAAATATTCATAACATAATCTGGATGGCTAATGTATTCATTCAAACATGTGAGTGAGCGTGTTAAATATAATATTTGTATCATATTTTAAATCTGTAAACAATTCAAAAACATCAAATTGTTTTTTACCATAAATCAAAATTATGTGTTCTTATAGATATATGCCATTAATTATAAGAAACCATCGTGGTCAATATTCCAGCGGGGTTTCCATACCAAATGAAATTGTTCTATTATTATTTCAAAGTTCCGATGTGCGTATTTCGCCACAGAATTTTAAAAACGTTCGCGAAAGCTTGTACAGGCTGTCTGATGATTGTTTACAATACAGTGGTTCTCGCAGCCACAGCATTTTTATGGGTGGCGACCATTCCACCAGTTTTGGAACGGTGCTCAGCAGCTTGCGCAAGTATGGTAATAATTTTAAGTTGATTTGGGTCGATGCGCACACCGATATTCACAGTTTTGAAAGCAGTCCCAGCTTGAATCTGCATGGCATGGTTGTGAGAATGCTGATGGAACACCAGTACCCCGGCATTCCCCAACTGAAGCCCGAACAACTGTTATTTATTGGCACCCGCAGTTCGGAACCAGCTGAAATGGAATTCATTAATCGGAATCGCATTCAAGTAATATCAATGTTTCAAATCATTCACGATCCACAAGAATGTTTTAAACGTTTAGCCGATTTTGTTGCCAATCAACATGTCCACATTTCGCTTGATGTTGATGTATTGGATCCGTCCATTATGAGCAGCACCGGAACGCGCGAGCCCAACGGATTACTTACCGCCGAGCTGCTTGCATTTATCGATTGCGTGCGAGACAACTGTCGTTCCCATTTTGCAACCGACATAATGGAATTCAATCCACAATTGGGTAATCGCATCATTTCAGTTAATACGTTAAAAAAGATAATAAGATTTTTAGGAAAAAATTAGTGATTTATTTTTACACTTTTTGCTTTTGACGTCTATTTGAAAAATTGTATATTAAATATAACTATTGAATAATGAATATAACTATTGAATAATGAAAATATAAATATTGAATAATGAATAATATGAAGGTTAGATATTTTTCAGATTTGCATTTAGAATTTATTAAGCCACATAAAATAGAAAAATTCATAAAAAAAATCCCATCTGGTACCGACGACGAAATATGTATATTAGCAGGAGACATTGGCAATCCATATCAAAAAAATTATGATATTTTTATGAATTTTATAAGTAAAAATTTCAAAAAAACATTTTATATAACAGGAAATCATGAATATTATAATAAAACAAAAACGATACAAGAAACAAATGAATTTTTGGAAAATTATTTTCAACAATTTGATAATATTCGTTTTTTGAACAACAATTATGAAATTTATAATACATATTGTTTTATTGGGACTACATTATGGAGTAAAATTACGAATCCAGCTTACGAAATAAATGATATATATAGCATACCAAATTTTGATTACATTCAATATAATAGATTAAATATGTTAAGTGTTGATTTTTTACAAGACGCATTACAAAAAAACGAAAATTGTATTGTTATAACTCATCATGTGCCATCAGCTTCATTGATTGATATAAAATATAAAACTCAAAAAATGCAACCTTATAATCAATGGTTTTATTGCAATATGGATGATTTAATTGAAATAAATGTAAATAAAATAAAAGGTTGGATATACGGACATACTCATACACCATCTAATGTTATTATGAATAAAATTCCATTTTTATGTAATCCAATCGGTTATCCAAATGAAAATATCATTTCAGATTTTCAAAAAATCTTTACATTTTGCATTTGAAATGCGTTCTTAATTATGATCAGGCTCGAATGGGATATTGAGCCTAAATTACGTTGATAAATATGTATATGATTTTAAAAAACCGGTGTTTTTTAAAATGATGGGATCAATGATGATGTCTGCGGCGTTTTTCGCACTGTTTCTTGTATTCTTCGTAGCTGAGAACGCCATCATCGTTTTTGTCCAGTTTTTTGAATTTCTTTTCGCACTTCTTGTCATGGTTGTGGCATTTTTTAGGAGATTGCTTCGGAGAGCATTTTTTAGGAGAATGGGGTGGAGATTGGGGGGGAGTGTGTGGTTCTTGTTGGCAGTCAGGGCAGGTTGGAGCCAGGAATGGTTGAGGAAATGCGCCGCATACATCTACAAGGGGTGCTATTTTAAACAAGGTGAAATCGGCGTTTGTTGTGGGTAATGTTTGATCTCCAGAAGCTGGAAAACTCATAGTGATAGATGAATTGGATTTCCAATTGCGTAAATCAACTTTATCTCCGGCATTAAGACGTAATAGTTGTTGTCCAACGGTTGTCGTAGCACCGGAATTATTACCAGATATAGCGGTATTATTCACTGCATTATTAATGAAAACAGCAAGTTGACACGGTTGATCAAATTGAATGTTATATGAGAAAAAATAAAGACCATCGCGCTGAACGGTAAGTGAATTATCGAGTGGATTAAATACAATATTAACCGAATATTGAACGTTGTCCATTGGCACAGTATCACCTACAGCAACAATGTGAACTGAGGTGGAATACATGGCCGCATGCGCATCAGACCCATTTACAAGTAAACAAGGTTCACGGCGCAAGCGCCACAAGAATTTGCAGTACAAGCGTTCCATTTTCTTTGTTAATTTGTTTTCCACTTCCCCCAACTCGCTTTCAGACACGTAGGAATTCTCACTTTCAGAATGAGAATATTCGCTTTCGCTTTCGGTGCAAGAAGATTCCGAAGAAGAACTTTCATATTTTTTATGATGACGACGACCCATTTGTTTTTTTTATATAATTAGTTGAGAAATTTATTTTTTTCGACTAATTAAATTTATTTCACCCCAATTTTTATTTTCCATAGTATTTTTAATTTTTAATTTGCTGAAGTTCGAAAAAATTATGATTAAATGAACAAAAAATAATTTTTTAGACTAATCTCTTTGCAGAAATGAATGCATTATTACTTGCATCGGCATTCAAATAAGAAACGCTTTCGGTTTGGGATAAATTGACCAGCTGAATATTGGAATAGGGTTCATTGATTTCGGCAATAACGCTGCCATTCAGAATGAAGCTGTTGGCGGAAACAAGGCTGTTTACCGATCCAGCCACCAGATTCCCATTATTCCAAAGACCAAACGCAACCGGAATTTCAACATTACTGGAAATACCGCGCACGGCGTAGTTTATTTCATACACGCCATTTTCATCGAGGGAAAGCACATTGCCCTGAATGTTGGTTTCCAGAAACGGAAAATAAATGTTATTGAATTCCACTGCGGTATTGGCGGCAACGTTGAATTGCTGAACGTCATTTGTCCCGTATCCAAAGGCTAAAACTGCATCGCGACCGGGCTTGCCCCTGTGCCCAGTGTGTCCGCGGCTTCCACGGTGTCCACGTTCCCCCTTCAAAATACCCCAATTCACTTGCTTAACTATATGTCGGTCAGAATGGTGTCGGCTCATTTGTTTGTTATATAAATAGTGGAGAAAAATATATTTTTCGGAAAAATAAAAATAATTAATAATTATATTTTTTTCCCATCCTTACAATTTATAATTTGTTTTTTTTGATCCAATACTTTTCCGGTAAACAGTCCGTTAAAAACAATGCCTTTTTGAAGCAAATGACCCTCGGAATTGTATTGTATCAACCGATGAATTTCGTGTTCCTTATGAATTCGAAATGCGCATTTAGAGCTTCGGTAAAATCGAAGCGGGGTTTCAAATGCGAGACCCGTTAATTTTTTAAAAATAATTGGGTTGGTATCATATGAATTAATGCCCGTAGTAAATTCATTTAATTTTTTATCAGTTATTTGAACTACACAATCAACTTTTGAAGTGATAATAATATCATCATTCATTTCATTTATTGCATTTGGAGCAATCAAACAAATAATTACAATATTTATGTTATCATCCGGGGTATGCCCAGGAAGATATCCAAGTTGATGCTTTTCAAATAACCAATTCATTCTTATATATATAATTGTTTATTTTTCTTTATATTTTTATTTCATTAATATATTTATTTCGCCATACTATTTTTATCTAAATTTGTATGAACGGGAATTACCTTCGCCTTGATCACCTTTTTCCCCCTTTTCACCTTGATCACCTTTTTCACCTTGATCCCCCTTTTCACCTTGATCCCCCTTTTCACCTTGATCACCTTTTTCACCTTTTTCACCTTGATCCCCTTTTTCACCTTGATCACCCTTTTCACCTTTCAATTCTTGTTTTAATTCAGCAATTTTTTCTTCAACTAATTTTTGAATCAATTGAACCAAATCAACATCTGAAATTTCTTGTTGCTTATCGGTCTCTTCACTTGCTCGCGCACGAACATTATATTTTTTTGCCATGTTTTTTATATCTGAGACAAATATTTTATTTAAAAAACGTAAAATAAAAATATATAAGTATAAAAATAAAAATAATATATACTTATATAGAAAATGAATACTGGGCTTGATAAACAGCTCGGAATAATTAATGAGTCTGAGCTTAATAAACCGCTCGAAATAAGCATGCATGTGAATTCGGAGGTTGATAAACACCTTGGAATAAAAATTAAATCCCACCATATAAATAGCGAACTTTATTTGGAGGGTGTTCGGAAAAGATTGCTTGCTTTTGATGAGCAATACTCTTATGTATATAAAACATACAATAATACACCCCATCTGGAATCAAAACTTCAAGAACTTATCTCGAACAATGATTTTACACCATCCGACAACATTTTAGAAATAAAGCGGCAAGTTGATAGCATTTTTAGCAAGTACTTGCCGTCAATCAACGATGGCGTTAGTGAAAATACCGATGGTTTGGATTTGGAACTCATGGATAAAATCACGCCGCTTGTTCCGGAGGGCAAAGAAATATTGTTGAAAAATATTGTGAAGGAATTGAACGGATCCGCGAAGGGCTTATCCGATTTTGTCATCATTTTTACCAAATATAGGCAAGCCATTATAAATCACAATGGCATAGAATATTTTCAAAGAAAGGGATGTCATTTTCTTAGAAAAATCTAATTTTTGTTGCACCATGAAAATAAACTGCATTTGCATTTCATATTTTTAAGCGGCAATACCGCCAAAGAAACTAATTTAAAACTGCTATCCAGCAGTCCTACAGCAAGTGCTTCTTCATCACCATCCAGGCATAAAATTAATATACATTTTATTATGAAAAATAAGAAAAACATAACTGCTTCACCTGAAATAGTCAATTCTGTATCATGTGGCGTATCGTTAAATAGTGATATAATGTTATGAATCAGGGTAAGGAAATGATTGGCATCATTCATGTCCACACGTCCGTCGGCCAAAATATCCTGAAAACTTGTGATTAGAATGTTTAACAAATTGGACCGAGAACTGTCTTTGGAAATATAGGTGCGCAATTTATTCATCTCCGATTGCGTAATTTTGGTTTGAATTTCTTCAAATACTTTGCTAATTTCTTGGATTGCCATATTGGGTTGATCCAATAAATTATTTAATTTCGCACGTAATCCTGGGATTTGAATTATCAAATTAAAAGTAATGTCCTTAACGGCATTGAACAACGGATCCGCAACAGGAGGGACAGTCGTCTTAACAACTACATCGACGACGGAAGGTACAACCATCAAATTCGCGGGGGCCATTGCAGGATCATTACTTACCGTGTTGCCAAATAAATTTGGGGGTTGAATTTCCAACATAATTTCACTGGGTATTATGATCGGTTGTGGTTCATGCTGAGATACAATTTCTGCCATTATATAATTATAGATATATATTTTATTTTGGTGAAAAATACTTATGACATATTTCCATTGTAGCAAATGCGGTTGCATGCAGCGGAATGGCTCGCATCAGCGCAAAATGAAACCCTTTATACACGTTCCCATTTTTTAACAAGTGTTTTAAAGATGTCGAGAACGATTCTTTATCGTTGGCTTGAATATGCGTTTTAATACGGTCTTGCGGGTAAATCAGGGTCCATGCCGCCGTCCCCGAAACCGTTCCATACAAAAAACCCTTCCAGGGAGTGAATTCATTATCCCGGGTTTTTAACCATTCGTACACACTAAAATACACCGCAAATCCGGGAATTTCGCGCGTCCAGGTGGCCGATAACCCGTTCATCAACCCGTTCAATCTAATTTTTTGTCCGGTTTGAATCAATATCTTAACCCGCTCAAACGGGGTGACAACAACACTGGCAGCTAGACCGGCTGCCGCTCCGCTTAGGGCTGGCGATTCCGTTTCCTGAATAGTGTTATGATAAACGCCAAATACTACTGCCTTTTCCAATCCAACCCCGATCAAAGGCGGTAAGATTCCACGGTACAAAGCACGCACATTTTTTGATATGGGATGGTTTTCTTGTATCGCCGTTTTTAACGTGTCGAACGGATGACTGGCGATGATGCCGGTCATTCCCGATATATAACCAAACACAAAATTTTCCATTCAATCTAATTCATTCTTGCTTCAAGTTTTTATATTTTTATCGTGTTTTGAAGAAACTGGAACGGAACCAAAAATAAATAAATTAGCATATATAATATATAAGTTATGAGTGAATGTTGGGCAGATAGACCGTTAACCAACTTAGAACCAAGTTGTTTAGCACCATGTTTTATGACAACACTAATAAATAATATAAAAAAACAAGCTAACGGTAATATTTATTCAATTATTTCATTAAAAGAAATATTTGATAGGCACAATGGTGGTAATAAACGTAAACTTAGAAAAATATCAAAAAAACGCTTGAGTAGAAATAGACGCTTGAGCCGCCGTTCGAGTCGACTTAAAGGTGGAGAAATATATAATAAATTGTTTGATAATATGGATAGCATTTATCAAAAATGCGATGATGGTTTTAAAACATTTTACAATTATTATAACGAATATTTGGAACCAAGTATTGCCGTTGATAGCGATCAATTAATGGAATTAGAAACAAAATTTAAAAATCCGTTGTCATCCGTAATTTTTGAAAGCAGAACCACTAAACCAACCTATGTTTCAAAAGCAGATTTATACACGAATGAACACAATAAAACATTATTTAATAAAAACCAGGATGTTGTTCCCAAAGGAAAAGCACCCATACATTCATACGTGATACAACCACCCGATTTGGATAATAAAATTGCACTTTTTGATGCGCAAAAACCAGTTAACGCATTTGTGCGAAAAGAAATTGTAGATGCTGTCGCGCTATGTCAACCCTACATGGAAAACGATGATGCCAATTTATCGGTTGATATTATACACCAATTCCCAATATATTTTAATATATCAATGCTGTCCGCATCGCACATGGTAACGATAATTAAAATAGGTACGAAGTATTATTCGTTTGGATTTGCCTTTTCTGACACAACCAAAACATTTAATCGATTTGCCGATATGACGCATATATGGGATAGAGACGGCTGCGTATTCTCGCCGGACAGTCTATTTAAATTAAAGCAACAAGAAACAATGCGTTTGGTCGATTTCGGAATTTTACGTCAGGAACATATAGATAATTTAAATAAGTATTTTACTGGTATTACGGGCATTTATGCTGATTATACTGAAACCGTTAATTTAAATGCTGATAATACATTAAATGAAAATATGAACATGGGTGGTAAAATTGTATTAAAAAATTTACAATTTATGACTCCAAAATCGAAGTATTTTTCGTTTGGTCCAAAACAATTCTCTTCAGAAGAGATCAATAATTGCGCAACATTTACCGCCAGTATATTTCCAGGAAGGTTGACGTGCGCGTGTCCACTTCGCAAACGTTTCAGTTTAGTAATTGATAATCATCCCGAAAATTGTTCTGCAACGGCACATGATGCAACAAATAAAAGATGTCAGAAATTATATCATCTACTTAATACTCGTTCAAAAACAATCACTACAAAAAAATTAAAACAATTAATGAATTATAACTGAACCCATTTTTTTTTGAAATAATTTTCTTCACAAAAAAATGCCGTTTGCACATATCACAAAAAGTGTATTGTTTTTGGTTCGTTGACACGAACGACACTTTCTTCTTTCCGTTTTTTATTTTCAATTAACGAGAATATTCCACCAACCGGTTCATGTTTTTCTACGTAAGCTTTTAAAATATCGATTAATTCCTCATTCGAATTGGACATTTTTATTTGATGCATAAGGGACGCTCGATTTAGAAGGAATGCGTCTGGCTCCGTTTTTTCAACGACATTACTGAATGCGTTAATCACGATACGATCTTTGTGTTGATAATTTTTTATAAATTCTTTTTTAAATTCCGGTGTAATGGAAAGGAATAATTGATTCCGCGCAATACGTTCTATAAAATTATTTTTATAATTCGAATAAGTTGTCGATTTCTTTTCAAGATCAAGTGTTGCAATAATTTCACTCATTTCCGCATTCGAAAGCCGTGCAATGTTTAAATCACTTGATATGCGATTGAATACAACGGATGTTGGCATTTTTTCCGGTGCATTTTCATCAATTCGATAATAAGTATGAAATATTGCCAGGCCGCGTTCAACATTGGTGGTCATTTTGATCATAACTTATATTTTTTATAACTTCTTAATATTTAATCCGCGTGTGTATCTTGCGTTATGATTATAGAAACTTATATTTGATCGCTATGTCTCAATTCATCATTCAAATCTATAGAAAAATCAATGTTAATACATCGACTTGTATTTCCAATCACATGTGGACCATCGCGCATTTTATCTACTACATAAAAACCGGTATTCACTAATAATTTCTTAATATTTGACACGTGATAATTGCCAAAATATCCAAAGGATAAATAGGAACGTCGGCCGCCATCAGGTTGTTTTAACATTCGGGTGATCATATACAAATCTAAAAAAAATGAATTTCTATATTTATTTAGCACTTCAAACAAATTATTAAGATGAATTAAATTTTCTATATTGTGTTTTGATTTTGTTAAATCGTACATTTCGACTATTAGTTGTAACATAACTGTGAATGATGGTATTTTAATTGTCGATATTGTATATGTAATATAATCGTTTTGGTCTACCGTTATGTTAAATAGATTTTCCCAATACGATGTTTGTTTGAATGGTTCAAATGTTTGTTTTGCAATTTGTTTATAGATGATACTATTATTGATATTCATCATTGAAAATATGTTTTTAGTTAGTTTATTTATATCCAATCTACCATTATCGACTGCGTTTTGTAAAAATTGTATAAAATTTTCGATTGTATTGAAAACGGTTAGCCGAATATATTTCGATAATTTTGAAATATAGTAGCTTTTCATAAATAGATCATTATCCACTGTAAATTTAATAATTACATTTAAAAGTTGAATTATATATGCGATTTGTGGTTCTATGTATGCGATATTCATATATTTTTTTGAAATTTTTATCTCGCTTTTTTTAAGAATCTTTTTTGTTTTTGGATCTGGAAAATTTGGATGATAATCTTTTTGTGCTTTAATATCCATATACCTACTATCGGCCGCATGCCACCGAATATATTTAGTGGGACATTTATCAAAGCTTGTATTGCGAAGTGTTTTATGATAACACGAAACAAAATCACCTGACGTAAATTTTTCCATAAATCCGTCTTTGAATCCAGTATAGAACCCAAGAAATGTTGTTTCCGTATAAAAATCAATAGGATATTTTGATGCTAATGTATCAATCAGTTTTAGAAATGGGGTATCGGTTATTGTATAACAACACGCACCTTTAGTGCAATTACCACACGCGTTTGCTTTACTAAAATGTTCATCCCCGAAAAGCATTATGGACGGGAAAAAATGTAAGTTTGCCGCCGCAACTTGTTTGGATGGTTTTAGATAATAAATAGAGATAGGTCCAGATATTCGATCGATAATTGTATCTGCAATACGAATACCTTTTTCTGGTTTTGTTCTATGTGGTTCCGCTTTTTCTTCTATATATTTCAATTTACGAATCGATTTCTTCCTACATTTATTCGTAATATCATTCCAACCACAACTTTCCCGTTCAATACATTCTTTTTGGAGAGTGAAATTAGGACATTTGACTTCTTTTGCGTTTGCGTATGCGTTTGGTTTTGGGTTCGGGTTTTTCAATTTACGAATCGATTTCTTCCTACATTTATTCGTAATATCATTCCAACCACAACTTTCCCGTTCAATACATTTTTCTTTTGTTATAAGTTTGGGACAATTAAACATATATTACATACATATAAAAATATATATGAGAAGGTCAAGAACCCTAAACCAATAACAATCATTTTACCAATGAATTCACAATTGATTTTTTTCATCCACGGCCGCCGGTTTATTTTCAATGAGCACAAAGTCTTCCAAATCAACTTTCAACGTATTCAATTTTACAAATTGGTTGTAGATTTTATGGTACTCGAGTGTCATTATTACAAGCCGGCGAAGCAGTTCATTTTTTTCAGAATTGGCTGCGTTATTTTCATTCTTCAATTCAGCGTATTGTTTTTCCATTTGAGCCAAACGGCATTCCGTTTCATCAATGACCTGGCTTTGTTCCAATATTTGATCCTGACAATCGGTATACAGTTGCTGAATGGCTTTACAGCAAAATCGATCGTTTGCTGTTCCGACAGAATGATTCAAATTGCACAACGCGTTTGCAGCATCTAACTCTTCAACAAATTCACGACATTGTTCCAAATAAATGCTTTGAGTGTATCGATTGCGAGAGTGTCTTAATTGCTGTAAATGGTTCAATTTCGATTGTAAAACATTCATTTTATATATATTTTATTATATATTTTATATTTTTATAGCTAGATAAGCAATAATATTTTAGTTAATACTATTAATATTGAATAAAAAAATCAATATAACATATATTTATAAAAATGCCATTCTTTATAATTACTGCTGGCGCAACTGGTTCCGGTAAAACTGGTTTGATAAATAAAACAATGGAATATCTCAATATTTCAGACCAACCCTTTACAAAAATATTGGTTGATGATTTGGTAGAAAATGATATCAATTATAAAATGAAAATAAAAATGATCATTGATAAAGTTGCAAGAGATTGTCTTGCGAATCTTGATTGTGAAAAAAATGCATATAATAATCCATCTCAGCAATTATTTAACGACTTCTCTGTTGCATATTTTACCACAAGAAAGGCTAACGGGTGTATGAACAATAGTGAAAATCTTTCATGTGATGAACTTAATGATGCAAATATTAAAGATGCGACCAAACAAAATAAAAATATTGTTTTTGAATTTACAGGTGGATATATTCCAGAATGGTTATTAAATCCGAAATGGATACCGGAACAATATACAATTGTAATTACATATTCATTAGTATCATTAGTGAATCTCGTAAATAGAAATAAATCAAGAGCATATGCCGCATTACACGCATTTGACAGAGACTTTAGCCTCCCTGCTCCAAGGCTTCCCAACGTTTCATATGATTCATTTAAAAAAACGGTTGCATCTATATATGATGTATTATGCACAATTTATGAGTTATGTATTTTAAAATATGACCGTGCAAAATGTGGTGAAAGACAAATAAATCAACTACTTTTATTTGATAATAATGGAAAATCATTAGTCAATATTTTTGATAGTAATAAGCATAAACTACAAAAATCCGAATTTATTAATTTAATATCCGATTCATTTGGACTTGTGGCCAAAAAACAAAGCAGATATAGAAAGAAATCGAAATACGGATATCGAAGGAAATCTAGAAATCTTAAAAGAAGTAAACGATAGATAGATTTGCAATAGTTGTGATAAAAAAAAATGTACATAAAAAAAAGGACTTACCCGCCTTTTTTTACTTACCTTGTCTGTCAGGGGTTGTTCGTGTTCATTCATTGTCGTGCTGCTGTGTGTTCATTTTCCAAACTCGGGCCCGGTTCATGCGGATGTCATCGTGATGCACCCAGTAGTCGCTGCGTCTTTCCTTGTGTTTTGACGCAGCTGCCGGCTCAATGGGAATCGCGTCGTCGTCTTCGTTCGCGCGCTTCTGAGCTCGTGTTTTTGCTTTGTGCACTTCCTCATGTGCCGCTTTCTCAGTTGTTTGCTCGATGTGTGTGAGTGCGATGGGTGTGAGCGGCAAAAATTGCACGACGTGCTTTCTCAGTTGCCTCGGTTGTTTTTGGGTTTTTTGTCTGGATTGTACTGCGGCCTCAAATGTGTCATTGTTGTCGTTGCATTCCTCCTCCTGTTCATGTTTGGTGTTCTTGCCCAAAAATTGGTGGCTGAATTGCTGCCAGCCAATCTGATTCTGTCTAGTCGTCGCCATCGTGTTCTTTGCTTGTGTTGCTGCTTTCTGTAAAAAAAAACAATACAATCAAATTTTTTTGAGCAATTGAGGATTCTAATTTGATCAAAATATTTTAAAAAAAATGTTGAATAACTTTCGAATAAATTCATTTAAAAATAAAAAAAAAGGTAAACGTATAGATGACGAATCGATTAAAACGTGTGGGCGTATTTTGTTCAGGAAAAACAGACATTAAACAAGAATATATCGAGCGTATTTCTGAAATTTTAAAACAAATTGACCCAACTAAAACGGAGCTTGTTTATGGCGGGGGAAACGTGGGTTTAATGGGCGTCATTCGTCAAGCCTTTGCCGGAAAGGTTATTTCAAGCAACATGGAATGCTTTGTTGACAGGGATCCCAACGCACCCAAAGACGACTATGTTTTTGACAACATTAATGATCGCCAGTCCAAACTGATTGAATTATCGGATATGTTTTTGGTACTGCCGGGTGGATTTGGAACGTTGTACGAATGTTTGGAAGTCATCACTAAAAATCAAATTGGTGAAATATCGAAAAAAGTTGTTATTTTTAATTATAACGGCGTGTACAATTCATTATTTGATCTATTTACAAAATTGCGAAATGAAGGATTTGTAAAAAAACCGTTGCATCAATACAATATAATGTTTTTAACGGAAAACGATATTGATATTTTAATCCAATTGCTGAATGAATAAATGTGTTGATATTTTATATAATGGATTCTGTTTTTAAAGAATATGCGTATCCTATTAATAATTACAACTATAATTACAAATCGTACGTCGATAATAACTTCTCGTTGGGTAGAATGGGAATTAGCGACGCACCAACGTTGGATCAATTTAAAAGAAATATACACGGTTTAAATAATTTTACAAAGCCGTTAGTGATTGATCCAATTCCAACGGCAGATTCGGTTGCCGGTATAAGTGATGTGGATTACGGCAGTCGCGAGGCCATTCTCAGCGCGCAGAAAGGATTTCAACAGACGCCACCCTACAGCCGTTTTCGGTTTGAATACCCGGAACGAGATTATCCCACTACCGGTATTTACAGCAGCAGTTATTTTGTTCAGAGCGGGTTTTGTCCGGTTGAAAGCGCTGCCACTAAAACCGATTGTTTAAGAAAAGATCCTAAATACATATGGTCTAGTTTGCCCATCCAAATACCGTCATCGTCTGAAAGCATTCTAAAATCAGCTGAAAAAAAACAAACGGGGACTTGTTTTAAACCACGGTACAGTTATATAAATAATGCGAATGATAATGGACTTATTGATGGGTTGATTCCAGGAATAGTAAATGATATTATCGACACAAACCCCGGTAATTTTTTACGCACATTGGGAGGAGACGCCATACCCGGGTCTACTGACACCAGTCCTCCCCGATTCCAACTGCTACCCTGTGTAGCCGAACATTTTTCATCTGGCGTGGGATGCCACAGCTGTTCAGCATCCCCGTTGTGGATCGTTTTGTTGCTTTTAATTATAACCGCTTTGTATTTTGTTTTAAAACGATACAAATAAAGATATCGCATCCTATTGTAAATAAATATTACAGATCTTACTTACTTCATCTGAAATGTTTATTTTTTTCGGTTTATTCGTCGTTTGCTTTTGTTTACATAACGGCGTCCCCCTTTCTTGCTTGTAGCTGGATTTATTACTGCACCCGTCAGGGGATCATATTTACATTGGGGATTTGTTTTTCTTAAAAACGTTTTATTGCATTGTTTGATAAGAAGTTCCAATTGGGGATCATGCTGTTGATGATAACTTTCTTTAATGTCCGCATATTGATAATTGCCCGTTTTAAAAATATCAATTAATTTAATTTCTGCAAGAAACAGATCTCTCGCGGGATATTTCGCTTCACTCAGTTCTGCAACAGTATATCCCGCATTTATAATTTTATCTAATGATATACCTATTTCTTTTAATTGGTGAACTTTGACGCCCAATTCTTTTAAATCACTGAGCGGTATGTTTGAAATATTAATTAATTCATGCAACGTATATAATTCATAAAATTGTTTTAAATCAAAACCAGCCGCTTTTAACTCATCGGCTTTTACCCCAGCGCTTTTTAGCTCCGAACATGGGTACACTCCTTTGAAATCAGATAGAGGAAACTTCGATCTCAATAATTCGTTTAAAGTAAAAATTCCTTTTAAATCAGTGAGCGGTATGACGTCCACCGATTGAAATTGTTCAAGAGTTATTCCAGCAGATTTTAATTGCATGGGTGTAAATTTATATTCGTTTATGAGCTCCAGTAATGAAATGTTTTCTTTTATTAAATCACTCAACAAAAACACATTCTTTAACTTATCATGTTCAATTCCTGCCAATCGCAAACTTGTAGCGGAAATATTATCTCGTTTTAGATCGATAAGCGGGTACAAATCGGTTAACGTTGAAAGGGGATACGCATCAAGGAGCTGTTTTGGTTTAAAAAAATCTTTTAATTCGCTTGCTTCGTATCCGGCCGCTAATAATTTACTCAGTTGAACCTTTAAACGGACAAAATCATTTAAAGAGTAATCTTTTTTTAATTCCTCTATTTTTGTGTCAATTGTTAAAAACTCTTGGAGAGAAAAAAACTCCTTCAGATCAGCTATTGGGTAATTTTTGATTAATTGATTCAACGGTTTTTCCGCTTGAACCAATTCCTTTAAAGTGTATGCGTCTTTCAATTTCGAAATTGGAAAATCATAAAACTCCCTTGCTTTTATTCCTCCTTCATTTTTTAGCAAATTTATTGAAAAATATTTGGATAATTTTTCAGGTAAAAAATGAACTTTAATTTGTTTTATATCAAATCCGGCCTCGTATAGCTGGGTTGGATTAAAATATTTATATAAATCAGATAACGGGAAAAATTTTTTTAGATGGGTTAACTCGAAATCAGAACTTTTTACTAATTCTTGCAGCGGATATTCATCTTTGATTGACCGTAAATCATATCCCGAAATTATTAATTTTTTTACCGAAAATATTTTAGCAAGTTTATCCACTTTATAAAATTGTTTTAAATCTTCGATCTTAAATGGCTTTTCGGGGTCAATGTCTTCTAAACTTGTATCAATTAAATAAGTAAAATTATTTGTATTAAAGCCAGCATCAATTAAATCCTTTAACGAAGCTCCCATTTTGACCAATTGATCCGGCATTAATTTAGCTCGATCGAAGTCTTGTTTTTTATATTTTCTAAAAAACTCAAAACTGGTAATATTTGTAAATAAATTTGTAGGAATATCCCATAAAAATATGCCATTTGCAAGTAAATCTTGAACCGTAAAGCCCTTATCAAGCAATTCTGTAATTGGATATCCTAATTCGATTAATTTAGTTAATTCCGCTTTTGATTTTAATTCATCAAACGGAAAGCGAAAATCCGCATTTAAACATAATTTTGCGTATTCCCCGTATTTTTTAAAATCGATTTTTAACAAGTTATCAATCATGAAATCGTTCATTCTTTTATAAATAAATTTGTCCATTTGAAGAACTGCAAATTTACTTGTATCGATTTGAAATTTATGCAATGTTTTTATAGCGCAAAAAACGATGATATCATTGATTTTATTAACACTGCTTAAAACACTGGTCTGAATAAACCAAAAAATTACATAGTTTAAAAAAATATTAAAAAATGTCTCTTTCATTTTTTTGGCTTCGTCTTTTGATGCGTTGGTTAATAAATGCACAAATATAAAATTCATTTGAACTGAAATGGGATAAAAATTTATGTCAAATTTTAATATTTCAATTAAATTTATGTTAAAATATGGATCAAAACATGTAAGAATTCGTTTTAATCTTTCATAGGTATGGCTATAGTTTGAAGTTATTAATTGATATAGCACTACATTAAAATAAATAAATGACTTATAACACTGTTTGTATCCCATATACGTGTCAAAATGTTGATTTGTTAGTATGATCCCATTCAACAAAGAATCAATACCATCAAAATATAAAGAGGTATCCTTGGAAAACATATTCAATAGGTTATTTACATTTTCGTAATATTTATCATCATCATTTTCAATACTTTTCAAAGTAAATGGATCATTTTTATAATTTTCATATATTTTTTCAAAATAACAATATTCTATATTTTTATCTTCAATGTTTTTGGTATCGCCCCACATAACTCTGTTAAAAATACCCCCCGATTGCGTGGGTAAATCTTTAAAATATTTATCATCAAGTGCCGTATTTGCACAATAACGCTGATACACATCATTATTTAACATGTTAGCGAGAAGTTCACCTCCGTTTGGACCAAAAAAATGGTCGATTTCATATTTTGTAATTTTTTTCCTTTGGGTCGAATTATAAACACTCTCTTTATCGTAATAATTAATCGTATTGTATTTTTGTATAAAAAAATGAAACATTGTCCTTCCGACACTGAACACATCAGTGGAATAACTTATTCTTTTTTCGTCTGGAGCCATTATTACGGGGGTGGTATTATAGGAACGAACAACTTGATTTGCAAGAGGCGCAATTCCTATAAATTTTGAAAGACCAAAGTCTATTAATTTTATATCATTCCCTTTTAACATTATATTTGCCAATTTTGTATCATTATGAAGAATGCCTAATGAATGCATCGAATCGATCGCACGTAATAAACCTTGAAATATATGTTTGGTTTGCAGTGGATCATATTCTTGTTTATCTTTCATTCGTACATCCTCTAAAGTTTTATCTAATTTTTCAAGAATTAAATAAAAATCATTTTCATGCAATAGTACGCCAAATAATTTTACAACCCCATTGACATTAAATTGATTAAAAAGTCGTAAAAAAATAATTTCCTTTATTATGTCTTCATCCATTGGTTCCGTTTTTCTATATGTTTTATATTTTTTAGCTACGCATGGTACAGTGTTTCCAAATTTATCTTTCATCGTTCCAACAAAGGTTTCACCAAAACTTCCTTCCGAAAGTTTGTTTTCTTTTTTTATTTCTATAGCTATATCATTGATTGAAAAAATTTTAAAATCGATATCTAAATTTCTATACATCTATATTAATTGATGTATAAAAAAATATATTTTTTTAACCATTAAATTTATGAATACTGATTATTAAATTTATTTATGAATACTGATTGGCGTTCAATAAATACCAGCATCCAATAAACAATTGAAATATTCCTGCAGCGTAAAATTTATGATTGGTTTTGATTAGCTTTGAAAAATAAACGGAAAGACCCGAAAATACAGCAAAAAACAGCGTAAAAACTATATTTATTTTAAAATTCATTATGGAATAATTATTCCATGTGTAAACCATCGCATTGACCAAATCCGGCAGAACAACTCCAAAAAAATGAACACCCAACGCCAGTTGAAATGTTGGAAATAACCCGGACATCATTAAAAACGGAACAATTAAAGCAAAACCGGGCGATCCCAATGAACCGGACATTGTCCCGCAAAACATGGCTATTGCCGAAACTATTGCTAAACTGGCATCCATATATTTATTCGAATGATTTATTTTGTCGATGCCGGTATATTTTAATTTATTGTGTGGGAGGAGGGGCATATTTTTTAAGGGAATATTTTCGACACAAGACTAACTCATTTACAAATGACCAATTATGTTTTTTTTTAATACACGTTTTATAAAATTCATTCAAAATTTTTTTTAAATCGTCATCGGTTGTTTCGTATCCCAGATCCTTTATCATTTCCAAAAAATCTTTTTTAAAATTGTGATTAATTATTTTTGTTTTCTTTTTAATGTCCATGTATTTTCTATAAATATCAGAATTTCCCATATTATGATACAGGTATTGCTTTTCCAGTGCGTACTTGGATTGAAGCTCAAACAATTTGTCTTGCACCTCGTTTTTAAAATGCGTTTCCACATCTTTGAAATCTTGATTTAACTGTGGTAAATTGCCGTACTTATCTCTCATTAATTCTTGACCCATTTTTTTTATGAGTTGATACATGTAATAAATATCCGATTCTGGATTATTTTTGCCACAGGACACGCATCCATTAATATGCGTCTTGTCATTAGTATGACTTTCAATCGGCGGTAAAAAAAATAAGTCATACTCATTGTTGCCCGAGCCCGCCGATTCGTGCGTTCCCATGTCTCGGCAAACCGGACACGCTGGATTACGTCGCAAGCTGTCAACAATGCACTCGGTATGGAACCGGTGATTACAACTGAGCATATATTCCTGCGCGTTCCCATTCATGAGATTTCTACAAATACTGCATTTTTCATCGGTCATTTTTCAATAATATATTTCCCTTTTTTGCAGCATTTTTTATATGTTTATTTTTGCTAATTCCGAAAAGTTATTTTGAAATTCCGAAAAAATCCAGGGCTTTATTTTGGAAATATGAATTTGAAGTAGAAGTAGAAGCTATTTCAATAAAATCAAGAAATTGGTTCAAAAACGGGTTCAATCTGGCTCTTTTCTTAGTTCGAAGTTTCATTTTCATAAAAAGTTCGCTCGCGATTGAATAATATTTGGATGTCATGATCCATCGAAAAATATCATAATTTGTTTTAAAACTGCTATTTGCCCAATCAGCATAATCCAATTCCAGAAAATCGCATATTTTTTTGGGGTCGCACGAAAGTATTAAATTTCCCTCTTGATGCTCGGGTCCAAGATAAACTTCAGACTTATTCGTTGAAAGTAAATTGATAGACAAACCCGTTTGCGTTAATCGCAGACCAATCGATCTACAAATTTTGGACAATAGGATTCCAAGCCCGCCGTAGCTGTGGTAAAAAAGTGTCATCTGGCGATTCCGGGTATCAATGATCGAAACACTTATTTTTTTATATCCATTTGTAAAGATGAATAAGATAGCGTCTTTACAAAAGTATGTTTCAATCGGTTGAAATTTGGATATTATTTCAATTGGATTATTTGTTTTTAATTCCAATGCAATTTTAATGGTTTGATTTGGAACACCAAACTCTTCTCTGATCACATCCGCGTCATATCCCGATGAATGAATCGTTTGAATAATAAATGCTTTGATTAATTCACAGCTCATGCTTTTTTATATGTTATTCTCTAATACATTTTGATAAATTCAAATTTTTTTTATTTATGAAGTCATGTAATCTAAGAAACCATATACGCTGTCATTTGAAAAATTATTTGCATTCAATTCAGTTCCAAAAAAACCATTAAAAGATGGGTTTTCCCTTTCAAAGGTTCTAAGAAGCTCAATAAAACAATCATAATCGGTTTGAAGGGTTTCAAACAACATCATATTTTTAATATTTTCAGGAGTAATATATCTATTATATATTTGCGCTTTTATTTCTGGACTAAGATATTCAATTTCGCTTTCGCTTTCATCAAAATCTCCAAATCCGCAATTTACACCAAATTGTCGATGACATATATAGTCATTTTCAAGATTTAATGCCAATGTAAGAAGCGCGAACCTTCTTCTAGAATGATTGGTATTGCCCAATGCGGCATACACCCGGTTGAGTGCGGTGCACATGTTGTGGGCGAAAATACCCATCATTGCAAACAGCAATGGTCGCAAAAGTGAATCGTCAACTTTATTTGTGGGATGCTTTCTCCATAAATACCGTATATCGTTGTAAATATCAAACATCAGTCCAATTTTTATGTTTCTATTGATTAAATTGTATTCGGTTAGTTCATTAATCCGTTTATAAGGATCGTACTTGCTGCCGGTAGGGTTGTTGGTGGCCTGCTGCGCGGCCGCGCGCATACTTCGAGTAATAACCATTTGGTATTTATTATTTACTTTTGATATATTTTTATATAAAAAAAAATGTGGTATACACTTATATAAAACCCACTTTGAATGTCAGTCCCCCCCAGTTTTTTTCATCATCAAAATGCCACGCTTTTTCCTAAAATTTTTGCAAGCAGCAGCAACACTGAAACCACTGCTATTGTGCGTCCAACTCAACCCACCTTTTCAAATCCAAGACCCACAAACCAAACATCCTTCCAAATTCGTCCAATGTAAAACTATTTTATTTTGGTTTTAATGAAAATAAAATTAGTTTTTAAAAACCTCCTCGCAAGCGGAGCACCAGGTGAAGTGTGCTTTCTTTTTGAATGTTATAATCGGCTAAAGTGCGACCGTCTTCCAACTGCTTTCCAGCAAAAATAAGGCGTTGCTGATCGGGAGGAATACCCTCTTTATCTTGAATTTTAGATTTAATCGTGTCAATGGTATCATTATTTTCTACTTCCAAGGTAATTGTTTTACCCGTAAGTGTTTTTACAAAAATCTGCATCGTACTATTTATATTATTATATACTATTATTTTTAAATAAAAACCATAAATAAATAAAAATAAGATAACAACGTGGCTTTTTAAGCACCCAATAAATATAAAAATAAATATTAACACTAATATGTATATGTATGACATCTAATAATATAGAATATATAATTTATACAAATGATATTCAATTACCAACCTATGAAAGTAATGAAGAAAAAATGGATTGTTGTGATATTATTGAAGATTTACAAAAAAAAAGTGATACTTTTTTGAAACAATATGGTATATTGGCTCATTTTAACGAATATGACAAGTTGTGTGTAATTGATAATGTATTAGCTGTTCAAAAATTAAGTCCATGGCGTTATTTTGTTAGAAAGTATAAAAATCAAAATAGAAAAACATTATCAATTTATCTTGATACTCAGATTAATTTATATAGTAATTTCCTTGATGATCTAATCGATTTATTTAGTAAAAATAATACTGAAAAAAATTTATACAATCTAGCAGTTAATCATTTTGATTTCATTCAATTGGCGCTACCAAAATTCATCAGTTTACGAAATAAATATAATCTAAAAGATGATGCCCTCGATTTACGCAAGTCATTGGAAATGTGGACATTGAAACTAACAAAATTTAAACGAATTTACATTGAACTTATATCAAATAAAAGAATATAGTTTAATAATTAATAAATGAATGATGAAAAAAAACAAGGTTTTATTTTTTTCATTTATTTTATTTTTGAAATGACTACAAATACATGGATACGTGTGGCTTATACGCGCTGCTTTCATCCACAAGCAATTTGCTAACAATCTTGTGGTTAATTTTCAAAGGGAATGTGAGATCGGGAATGTCATACGGCAATTCCAAGCTTTCGTTTTCAGACTTGGAAAATTGCAAAATGTTCAACTTTGTCAGCAATCCCTCCAAAATACGCCTCAATTTGCGTACACCCTGCTCGTCTCGGCAATGATTGTTGATAATGTCGGTAATGACTTCATCCTCGAAAATGATGTCGTCCGGATTCAATCCAATTTCTTGCATCAGCTCGGGAATCAAAAATTCCTTGGCAATCGCGGTCTTGTCTGGCGTATTGAATCCTTTCGTGTGAATTACATGCAGACGGTCAAGCAAAATTGGATTGATTTTCGTGATGTCGTTGAAGCTAAAAATGAAGATCGCCTTGGAAAGGTCAAGGTCAATTCCATCGTAATACTTGTCATGGTAAACATGATTTTGGCTGAAATCGGTAAGATGGCACAGAAAATTGTAAATGTCCTCACCCTTGTGTGTTGAACTCACCTTGTCCAATTCATCAAAGTAGAAGATTGGATTCATGACACCTGTCTGACGCAGAATGCTGCAAATGCGCCCACACTGACTTCCCTCGTAGGTAAAATCATGTCCCGTCAACACGCTCACATCATTCGCACCACCGAGACTGATTTGAGCGAATGGACGCCCGATTGCTTTTGCAATTCCATTTCGGACAAGGGTTGTCTTGCCATTTCCTGGAGGGCCTTGCAGAGCCAGACATTTGCCATTTGATCTCGGATTGGTGATGTACTGTGCAATGTATTCCAAAATTTGTGCTTTGGCGTCGTGATGGCCGTAAATGCATTTATTCATGCACGCATTGGCCTGCTTGAGAAACTGAAAAACGGCTTGTTTCCCATCTTGAATTGAAACGGTCGATTTGATCACCTTGTTGAAGGGAATAGTTGCCAATCCGTCCACCCATTGATGGATTTTGTGGTCATTGTGGCAACCAATTTGGTCCAACTTTTTCAAAATGAGGTATTTCACACCATCGTCAATATCCGACTTCAAAATTTTGAAACGCACTGGCATTTCGGGCTTTTTGCTGCTGCGAATGACTTGTTCGAGCATAATAAGCTCGGTTCTCTCGACTTCACCAAGACCTTCAAGAAACTCGACTTCTTCAAAGTCATATTCTTCTTCCCAAGATGCCATGCTGCTGCCATCATCACTTTCATCAGTCTCATCGATGACAATGTTGGTTTCATCTGCGACCTTGGTGCTGCTGCTGCTCGATTCGGACAAAATGGATTGCATAACGCGTTCTAACGCGTGTTGGATGGGATTGCCTTTTGACGACGACTTACCTTTTTTGGTCTTGGAGTTGGCGCTGGCATCTTCTTTCGGGTTCGGATCGACAACCACCGGGGTCTGACCAATTTTATCGATCTCGGTAAAATCTACCACGATTTTTGGATTCTTCGAACGAGTGTTGGAACTGGGTCCGTTGCCGTTGTTGCTATTTGAATTCTTTGACATGTCGCTTCTCGATTGATTAATGCATTTAAGAATAATATATGAAATCAAATTTTTTTCAATCTTCATTTTTTTCTAATTTATCCAATATTTTAAAAAATATTTTTATTATAATGAAATCAAAACGTTATAAAAAGCCGAAAGAATGTTGCTCAAAATGTTTTCTAAGTTCATTTTTTAATTCAACCTCAATATTGATATAAAAAAACCAACATAGAATATAGCATCCGATTTAGATGTTCGATATACGCTATTTATTTCAATTAAAAAAAGATTTTGATATAAATTTATTACGAACAATGTCCAAAAAAAATGTATTGGACGACTTTAAAAAGATTTGGTTGCGCTTCAATCAAATCATTGAATTTTGGAACAGGCACGCCGATTTCTTGCCGTGTCAGTTGGAATATTTGCAGGAATGCAAAAAGTACATCATCACTTTTGGATTTGATTTTTTCAATAATTTAAATACAGCTGACGTAGAATCAGGGCATGACTGCAGTTGGATTGTTGCCGTGTTTGATTATGTGTATCATAACTTATCGGACCGTTTGAAAAATAAATTAATAAGCATCACCGAGTATAGTCTATTAAAAAATAATTATTTTAATTTCAATTTAATATTTGCATTTATTTCGCATCCCGTATTTTTTAATCGATATTTTTCGAAACCCACCGGAACAACTTCGACGCATTATGAAGTGTCAACACTTATTAGCCGCATGATATGTCCAAAGGACGGATTTATAGAAGGTTCACATCCAAATATGCTTGAAATTCAAAGAACCTGCCTGAATGATTCAACTGCATTGTTTCTTTATTTGTATAAACAAGAACCGGAAAAAATAATAGATTTTTTTACTATTTTCGTTCGTGCCAATCAGAATAAAACGCAAGTTCAACAACAAACTTATTATAACGACAATATAAACACCTATAATTTTTTAATGAATATGCTGGTCATTATAAACCGAATGATTGGAAGTTTGTACGATTTAGATGGCAATTATGAACCCATCCATATAATTGGAAAAACAAAAACAACAAGGGACATTCCAAATAAAATAAAATTGTTTTGGTTGGTTTTTGAATTTTATAGAATCACGTTTTACAGCTTGTTGTTGCAGAACAATAATGCCGCAGTTCAATCCGCATTAAATCCCGATTTAGCATTTTCCTACAAAATTTATATAGACGCAAATAACAAATATTTACGAAACAAAATTTATTTTGAAACAATTATGGATTACATGTACGATTTAATTGCCTCCGATACGTTTGAATTATTGGATGAAGAATCGCTCATGGAAATGTTATACTTCTGGGAAAATATAATTGAAACAAATCAACCAATGTCCATGGTTTGTAAAAAAATAGTGTTTCGTTCCGTGTGTAATTTATTTATGAATAAAACCATTTCCAATCCGCACCTGTCAATTAAGTTAATCAAGATTTTATATTTGTTGGAAAAATTTTATCACATAAATCCACGCGATTTATTATTTAATAAATTCGAACAATTTAATGAGGATTTGTGTAATTTTTATGTTCAAATTGATAAATTAGCTGGACTGGACGAATTTAGCGAAAAATTTTATTACAAAACGAATATTCTTGAACTTATTTCCAAAAATGAATTGCCCGTTCAAAATAAGCATTTTGTTATAACTATTTTCAATGATGTAAAAAATACGCTGGAATATTTGATTGTATTTTCAAATGGTCATGACAAATTATTACCAAATCCCTATAATTTTTTTAAAAAATCACTTGATAATTTTTTGAGTCGTATTAATTTACGAATAAATTTTGTAAATGCATTAATAGTTGAGCAAAATGGTGCGTTCAATGATACCGACATGAAATATCAATTGATAAAGTATTGCTACGGCATTTTAAAAAATTGCTATGATGAAAGAAGCCAACAAATTAAGAGGAAGCGGGCCGATCGAAATCAAACGGAAATTTGGAACATGTTTCTGGAACAAATAATAATCCCATTTTCCAAGAGTTTAAATGAATTATTTCAGTTGGATCAAATGGTCGAAATGATACATCGATTTTATGGGGATTTATTGATTTATCTGAAACAAATGGATGGCGATTTGTTCACGGAATTTAACGTGATTTTTGATATAAAACTGCAAAGCTTAAACCGCGTAGAATATCCCAATGACTTACCCGAAGAGTTTTTGGACCCGCTGCTGTTTACACCCATAAAAAACCCGGTTATATTGCCCGGCAGCCGCATGATATTGGATGCGGCCGTCATTGAAGCGCATTTGTTGGAAAATGAAACCGACCCGTTTAATCGACAACTGCTGACACGCGATCAGCTAGATGAATTCAATAAACTGGAAGAAAATCATAAATTATGCTTAGACTTTATCCAAAAACGAGATGACTGGATAAAAACTAATCGCTGTCAGAAATGTAATTTGTTGATGTAATGGACTTTTCCTTTTCATCTTTTGTTTTTTTCTTTTTTGGAACGCCGCTCTTGGACTGGAACGATTTTGCCAAATGAATGTCTTCCGCGGTATAATCGCGCAATGATATTTTTTCCGAAATTCGGGTCATTAGTTCACTTCGGGTGCCCGACACGTTGAGATCATGCGTTTTTGCAATTGCCTTTAAATCGACCAGGCTGAATTTGTTCAATTCTTTTTTGTATTTCATAAGACTGGTATCCCGATATTTGCTGTTTATTTTATCCATTATCGGAGTGTCCAGTACTTGTGGAATCAAGTCCAGCAGATCGCTCAACCTTACATTGGGTTGTTCTAACACGATTTCTTGCGCATATTTTCTTAAATCATCTTCAATAACTTGTTTAAATAACAGCAGCGTTTCGTCTGCAATTTTATTGGGTGAGCCTACGTTCATTTTATTATAACCCGCCATATTTTTTTATATAGTTGCGCTTAAAAAAGGTTTTCAAACGCGTCTTGGATGCAGCTGTGGTGTCCAATGTTAAACCATTACGCCCTTCCATCTTTTGAAAAAAAATGGTTTTGTCATGGGGAACTATTTCGTTTCGAATGTAATCACGTCCGGCGGTTTGAACCGCGTACACGATATGAACATCATTTCCATTAATGCTTTTTATTTGTGCATTTTCAAAAAATTGTGTGTTTCTTATAACACCATACAGTTCGTTCAATTCAATCGATTCGGCAACTTGATAACTGGATCGAATCTTTTCGGCGGTATTTTTAGGAAGATAATTTAAAATGTCCATGAAATGCGAGTGGAGTCTGTATTGTATATACATACTTTTTTATTTTAATATAATGGTTGTTATGTACCGACAACTCATCATTGTATTTAATATCCAAATTGCATTTATTTCAGGAAGCGATATGTTTTCTGAAATAACCGGAATAAACATATTCGATTTTTAATTTATGTTAGATGATAAAGTAAAAATATTTTATCAATTTATTGACGAAAATATATATTTTATTATTATTTTAAAGACAATATAATAATTAAAATATATAACGACACTTATGCTACGACGATATAAAATAGAAATAGACGATAATATTCTGATAAACAACCTGGACGTGTTCAAGGCGCAACTGAATGCTCAATCGCAGTATTGCGATGACGTTCAAGAAGAAATTCGCAAATGCAATGAACAGCTGCGACTTCGTGAAAAAAAATATGAAAAATTAAAAGCAACCCATAAAATTACATTGGATAAGTGCACCCGTCTCGAATATGAGAATGCGGGACTGCGTTCTCAAATTGAGCTTTTAAGAATGTTGATGATGAACACCGGCGGCAGCGGAAATCATCATCACTTAATCAATACCCCTATTGTAAACAACATTCAAGCGGCACTACCCACACCCCAATTAATTGCGGCTCCTCCGCCCGTCAAAGAAGTTTCGCAGAACAAATTGCCCATGGACAACGTACTAAATGAATTAAAAAATAAAATTAAAAAGATGGATTCATAGGTTGGGCTGTGCCCTTGCCTCGGCCACTCCCGCCTCCAACTTTTGTAATAATTCATCGAAAAATATCATTTTTAAATCAAGCTGAGATAAATAGGAAGAGCATTTCAAAGCCGATTTTTGAAACAACATAAACGCCTCTTCCTCACCACATTGGTTTATAAAATTGGGAGAATTTGCTTTGGCGTCTTGGTTTACATCCAAAAAATCATCGTACAATTGAAAAGTCAATCCGAACCATTTACTGGCCTTTTCCATAATCGCAATTTTATTTTGGTCATCTTCAAAAACAATATAGCTTAACAAAAAACTAAGATTAAATAGGGTGGTTGTTTTTTTAAATATGAGGTTCTTTTGGCTCTGTTTAGTAAACATGTGATTTTTTAAAAACCCCAAATCAATAAATTGTCCCAGGGGCAACCCTTCTCGCCCAATATTTTGATACACGATTCGATTGGCTTCAAATATTTTCTTCATTTTGTTGGGAAGATTTCCAATGCTTGAATAAATTTTATTCAGCGCATTCATAACCAGTTTTAAAGCTATTTGTACAGCAACATCTTGTCCGTATTTGGCATGCACCGTTAAGATTCCCCTTCGATATTCATCATTGTCCATGCAGGGCAAATCATCAATAATTAAGCTTGCGTTGTGAATCATTTCGATGGCAATCGCTATTTCCAAAATCTCATTGCCGTGCCGGTTGAAATGTTGCCCGATTGCTAAGCAAATCATGGGACGCAAGCGCTTTCCACCCTGAAATATGTGTTTTAATAATTCGACCTCCGTTTCATCGGATGAATGTGTTGAAATATATTCATCTAATTTAATATTTATTAATTGTTTGAATGTGTCCATATACAATTTCTTAGGATTAAAACAATTAAAATCTAACGAATTTCGTTCATTATTTTAAGGTATTCTTCCATCATTTTATTTTTGATCGATTCTAAATTGTTCTTGTGAAAGGGGTTGATTACAAAAGTATTAAGCGACAATATTATATTCAGAATTATATTTTCATTATTTTCATATATTGATTTATCGATTTTCAATATTTCATTAATGGTCTCTATTATCAAAGTTAGGCTGGATAAAATGCTGAGATTTTCTCCAAAAATGCAGGATGTCGATGGTTTTTTATTTCGGTACCGGACATTATTTAGATATGGTAAATCATAAATGTTTCTTAACGATAAATAAATTAAACTGAATATATCTGCAAATACAAATTTATTTGGAAAATTAATAATTTCACAATAAAATTGATAAACAAATGGGTCCGGCTCATCGATAATGGAAACCATTGATAAATGAAATGGATGTTTTTCAAATGAGTTAAAATAATTATTTAATCGTTGTTTAATTATTTCGTTCATTTATAATAAATCAATAGAATAAGTTTCATTATTATAAACGCTTTTTTTCCTTATAAATATAATATATGCATGCATGACATCAGTTATATCTAATTTAACAAAACAAGTTCTTGATCGAGCAATCGTTGAAATAAAAAAAGAGGATAACATCCAAAAAATAAAAGTGGAAATAATAAACCCATTAATTGAATATTCACTGGTAAGAATTTATCCGTACATTATTATAACGGCTGCACTATTTATCCTCACTTTTTTAATAGCATTGATTATTTTAATTGTATTATTACGAAAATAATTATTCTAAATTATAATTTTCTTTTCCTTATTTATTGTATATATGAATAGGACCATTGAATTGTTGTGTATTCTTTTATTGATCATTATTTATGGCGCAATATTTAGAAAAACAAATGAGGGGTTTGAATGTATGGGCAATAAGGTAGCTGACATTTATGATTGGCGCAAATACATAGGAGTATGGGCACCGCAACAAAATCCAAATGATTATGTTTTGCGAGATGACAGCATTTATACTGCACAAGGAACACCGCTCCCTATTGACGGAAAACCCATGCTTCTTGCGAATCCGGAAGGCCCTTCCGTCAATGGAAAAACTGCGCCGCCCGCATTGAGCGTTTTTTCTTTTAATAAGTCAAGTCCGTTATGCTGTTATGGCCCAAATGGCGGTTATTCCACAAGTCAGGGCTGTGTTTGTATTACGCCAGAGCAGCAGCAGTGGTTTGCCAGTGTTGGAAATAATCGCGCAGGTGGATATGTTGGAATCGACTAATTCATTCTTTTTTATACGATTTTAATAAAAATGATAGAATTAAATTAAGTGTAGAAATAATAAAATTGGTAATTATTTTTTTTAAAAAATCTAAAACAAAAAAAATCTTATTATTACATATATAAAATGAGTAGTTTTACTGAGACTAAAATTAAAGGTGATGTTGTTCGAATTGCAGGCCAATATGGAACATTTATTACCGGCGACCTTTTTATAAATAATCAGCAAGTTTCTCCGGGTAGTATGGACTTAGCGGATGGTTCCGTCACAACATCTAAATTAGCAAACTTTGCCGTCACTGGTATTAAATTAGCACCCAATTCCGTCGATCCCACCAAAATATGGGATAATGCCATCACTACATCCAAAATATTGAATAGTGCTGTCAATTCTGATAAATTAGCAAATAATTCAGTCATGACATCCAAAATATTGGATACTAACGTCACTTTAGATAAAATAGAGACAATTGGGTCTGCTCACATTATCGTTGGTAATACGAATGGTTATCCAAAATCTGTCAATATGAGTGGAGATGCAACGATCGCCGCTAATGGCTATGTTACCGTTTCCGCTTCCTTAGCAAATAATTCAGTAGGTACTGCTCAATTAATAAATAATGCTGTCATTACCGGTAAATTAGCAACAGCGCTACAACCTAGCCATGTTGTTAAATACGCGGGAAGAATAATTAACACCACCGCTGGCAATGGTAGTGCCCTACCACACAGTTTTACTATTAACGGTGTTCTGGGGACTGATTTTGTATTTACTCAAATGTACTATGCAGGTACAGCTACGACGAAGATATTGGCCGCTATGACCGGCACTGATAGCCTCATAATAACATTTGATGGGACCGAGGCTGTTGGTGATACATTTTACTATCAAGTATTACGGGCTGTCTAAAGCGCAACGAACGGTTCAATTAGATATATCCGGGACCGACATAAAGGACATTCCTGGCTTTTAATTTGTGGAACACACTCTCTACAAATTAAATGTCCGCAAGCGATTACCCAGCAATTGGCATCATAACACACGCAGCATTCGGGCTTATCACCCACGAATATTTTTCCAGGTCTGCGCGCAAAGTATCGATCCAATTGAAGAAACATTTGAACGGGAGCTACAATGGTAGCAATTGCAATTCCAATCACGATGCAACACTTGCAATAATTGGGCAGACTAACAAGTAAAAACGCAATAAAGCCAAATGCAACAAATTCATACAATAAATTACCTTCAAAACAATCGATGGTAAAATACGTCCACATGCTGCGTGCGCTCAACCAACCCAAAGCACCTAATATCACCTGAATGATATAGAACGAGTGAATTATGTTGTAATTGTCCGAAAAAATATTCCCGCCCCAGTCGATTTCATTGTAGCCTTGGGTGCATACCATAAAGAACATCCGCATTAAAATCATGAGCATTATAAATAACAGCCAAAGCGCCATTTCTTTTGTTGTTGTTCTGCATATTTCGTTTGGATGATTGCTTCCACTTTCAATATTTGTCAATAAATGCATATATTGAATTGTCAATCCAATCATCAAAAATGTCAATAATCGAACTGCATTCAATATTAGGTTCATTTTTTTTAATTTTGTGGTTTGAAATAAACACAAAATTAATCAAATTTATGCGCAAGTAGAATTATAATTTGTAAAATAACAATTAGTTAAAATTGCTTGTGAAAATACCGGAATTGGCCACCGGTTGGCTAACCACATTTTCCATGAACAATGGCGTATAATCTAACTTATTTTCGTAGGATCCGTAGTTATAATACTGGGATGAAGGCAACGGTGCTCCAGCTAAGGCACTGTTGGGAATCATCGGAGATGTTCCGTTAAACATCGCAAATTGGGCCGCGCTCATATCGGAACTGTTGACTGGTCCTCTGCTGTAGAGTGTATTTATCCAGTCAGAACCGCTGCCACCATTTAGTTTGCGCCTGGTAGAGCGGCGCCGTTTATTTCTACGGCCCCCCGCCATAGCATTCGGCAACGGATCCGTGGACAATAAGGATCGATTAAACTGCTGGCTGTATGGTGGATTATATTGAGATTGACTGGGCAGCGCACCGCTGGTAATCTGCATTTCGTTGTTGATCCAGTTGGTTCCTCTTGGAAAGGGAACTTCTTGTCCAGACCAGAGCTTTTCGGCTTGTTGCACCATGTTAGGTGGAACGGTGTTTTCAAATGGCGTGCGGGTTCCGCCTTGCTGATATGGACGGGAAATGCCGCTGTTGTCCACGGGTTGCCGGCCGTAGCCAAACACCTCTTCTGCTAAAGCGGGCGTATCCAAATTATTTCCGGGATAGCCACTTCCACGCTGGCGACGACGAAGGCGGCAAGATGTACGGCCAAAATATTCGGGAGGAAGCACGGTTGCTATGCCGTTGCCCCTTTGTTTTCGGCGACGTCCACCCGCTAAAGCTGCTGGTGCCGCCGCTTGCTGCAGTTCATTCTCAAATTGGGAATAAATGTACATCAATACACCAAGTGGAACCAACGTATAGGGGGACACGCTTAATGCGGTAAGACCCGCTAATTTTAACCCATTGCCAACAATGTTATCGTCAATGATGGGAATGTCTATGTTCAGAAAACCCTTTCCGCCGCTTTGAACCGCTTTGGCATTTGCCTTCATATCACTAACAACTTGCATAAAGGTTTGTCTACCCATAATAAGCGCGATGGGTACGAGCGTGGCGGGCGTTAAAAGGGTAAGACCTAAATATTTTAGATACAGGTCCAACACCCGATTATCGGCAATGCGCTGTACAAACGCATTAACATCTTCCATACTTCCTCCGGAAATCATATAGTTGCTGCCATAATTTTTAACAATTTCTTGAACCGAAAAATTGGTTTTATCAACTGGGGCAAACGGAACATCGCATGTTCTTTTAAATAAATTCATCACATTATCGGATGCCAGAGACCCACCCGTTTGCTTTGAAACAGCTGTCTTAAAATCATTGATCATTTTTATTTTATATTATATATTTACATTATTTTCTGCTTTCAACTAAAAGATAAATAATAAATAAAATATAATAACAATATATGGATTAAATTAATGGATTTTAATTTCTTTATTCAAAATCTTGATAGCAAAACAATAACCCTTTATTTTTTGGGATTTTGTTTCTTATTTATTTGTTTCAATAATTTTTTAGTTTTATCAACGCACAGTTTTTTCGCCCTGGTTATAACAATATTTATTTTATACATTTTTTATCGAAATAATTACTATAATTTATCAAACAATCTCGATCAAATTAAAAAAAACAATAAATTATTAAATTTAGATAGTTTTCCAAATATACTAAAAGATGTTAATTTTATTGACATTTTCGAGAAATTAAAAACATATGGTAAATTTAATAAATACGATTTTCTGGAAAGTATAAGTGCTTGCGAACAAGTATTAATTAATTATAAAAAATTATTAGAGCCATGTGATGATTATAAACAAATAATTGATTTGGCCGAAGAAAATAGAGATTACGCATTAAATCATTTGCAGGTCATAACCAATTCAATACAACCAACTACGGTTATACTCAAGGGTAATAAATATATAACGGATATTGATAATTTTCATTCACTTATCACGGATTTATCGGAATTACTCAATAATTATATTTTTGATATGTATCGACTTGCGAAAACGTACTATGATACAAACGACATAAACGTTTACAGTTATCCCATAACATATGATAATGAGGATCCCGCACCGCTTGATGAAACTAAAATGGTTCATAATTTTGACATTTATTATGGTACCGCACGTCCTTAACTTTGGATTGGTAAAAAAATAAGTATTTTAAATTTTTTTGAAAAATAATAAAATTTCAAAAAAATAAAATAATATTATGATGAATAATTAACAAATCCCCATGCAATAATACTAATGCGACCATCTTTGCCCTGTTGAGCAGGCGGCAATTGGGGAACGCCATGACGCCAATTCGTATTAATATCACCGCTAAAGCAGTATGTGGTCCCGTTAACGAGTGGAATGCTTATAACGCGACGATGTCCGGACGGCTCCAACGCATCTTCGAAAGCGATATCGCGGGTAGCACCGAAACTTACGCCCACGGTAAAATTTTGAATTTTTGCCTTTTCGGGATCAACCGCGGAAGCGTCGTGATGAAATGGTTTCCATTCAACATCATTGCGGTACCAATTGAATCGCGTGGCTTTTATGTCCATTTTGAAATATTCGCGAATTTTTTGTATGACTGCCATAAATGTAGGAACCCGTTCCTTATAATTTTGATGATCATCGGCAATCAAATGGTTATCGCCGTGCCACATTTTCCATAGACGGTCTTCTTTAATGCCACACTCCTTCATTTCTTTCATTAATTGATCATAAATATGGTTGTCCGTGCTGTCGCAAAAAAGTCCGGGAACAATAATAACATCTCGACTTGAAATGGGCTGGCTAAAACTGCCAAATGGTTTGGCGGGTTCAACTAGCAACCGCATATCTGGGGGTGAGTGGCTGGGATCAAATGTCTCGGTGTTAACTTTTTTTAGTTTCGGTCTTTGTTGTTTTTGGGGGGGATGATGCGATGTTTTTTTTTCGGCTGGACTAGATTGTGTTGCAGCAATAAAATGTTCAAGTGGATCATTGTTTCTTTTTGTTTCTTCCGTTGACAGGGGCAAATCTTCATGACGAAATTTGCAATTACTGCCATAACGACACGTTCCACGTGAAAAATCTCGACAAATAGGTTTAGATGACATCTCTATAATTAAAATAAATACTCATATTTTTAAATAGAACACTTTGAAAAAAAAATTGAAGTACACTTGGTTGATTAATTTGAATAAAACACGCAAACCGCCATCCATGACAGATACGAATATATTAAAACAACTCAAATTAAACGAATTCAGAGATGAACACGAAAAGCGAAAATGTTTAAACCAAATAATTGAAATCGCGAAAGAAGAATGTCTTTCATTATGTCGCGCTGGGATGTGTGATTTTATATGCGATTTGGTACGTTCTGAAAAATCAGTCGATTGTATGACAAGTTTATGCGTGTTGATCGGATATTTGGGGTTGAAAGATAAATATCGTCCAGTCCTTTTTGCGAACGATGTAGCGAACATTATAATACATTCTTTGGATTCAGTTGAACATATTAAGGATAAGCTTGACATCATTAATGCAATCCGATCTTTATGTCAAACCAAAAATGATGCGGGTGAATTCATTAAAGCCGGGCTTATTCCCCATTTATGCGGCATATTAAAATGTGTCGAAACAAATAAAGATAAGCAATTTGTTTCCAACTGCATTTTCTGGGTTTCCTATTTAGCAAGTGATAAAACAACCGCATTACAACACGGATGTATTGAATTGATGTATAAAGCTGCCGAAAGTATTTCCAATAAACCGATTCAATCCAATATCTTTTGCGATATTAACTATTATGACATAAACCCTACGAAATATCCTATTTATGAATTATGGAAGACTAATTTTCAGCGGTATTGCGATGAAACGGTGCATTAATACTACTACAAAACAGTGATAATTTTTCACATTTTTATTGAGGTTTTTTAGGATGACAAACGCAAATATTTCACATTTTTTTTAAGTATTTTGATGTTTAATTATAAATATATGTTTTATGGAACCTAATTTTAACCATAATTTGCATGAAATACATCAGCAGCAAGAATGGGATAAAACTGAGAAATTAACCAAATTAAGTAAAGATGTCATCGAACTAAATGAAATCTTCAGTATGGTGAATGACATGGTTGTTGATCAACAGGAATCAATTGGAAGGTTGCAAGAAGCAATAGTTGATGCAACCGAACAGCATAAACAAGCCCAAGTCGAATTGCAGCAGGCAACCGATCTTCAAAAAAAAGTCGATAAAAAGAAGACACTATTAACTGGAGCGGGAATCATCGCAACCAGCGTTGCCCTATCTACCGTGGTTGGGATTGGAATCAGCATTCCTCTAACGTTGGGAGGATTTTGCTGCTATAAAATAGCCAATTATCAACGATAACAAAATCATTTTGTAAAAAATAGCATCCTTGAAAAATATATAAACAAAAAACATTATATTATATTTATTGTTTTGTGAATGGCCTGTTTCAATTGTGGAATTGACGAGCCCCGGGATGAAGAGTTTGAAACGGTTTGTTCAGACTGTTGTGTTGTTATGTGTGATACATGCAAAAATGATGATGATATTTTATGCGGTTGTTATGGAAGGTGTGATTCATGCAATCGTAAAGTGAATCGCGGTTCTGATGGACGAAAATGCAGGGATTGTCAGGAATGGCTGTGTTATAAATGTAAAATGGAATCAGAATGTAGTAGTTGTGGCATAGGAGTGGATAGTAGTGAGATCGATGATGATGAAGACAATGAAGAAGACACCGATGATTATACAGACGATTTTGTAATAAATTATTTAAAATCGGATGAATGGGGTAAATATACGGATTATATACAAGAATTATACGAGAATAAAAAAGAAATTATACAAGAAATGAAAGATAAAATGCAAAAATTACATGAAGAAAATAAAAAAATAAAAGAGCAAATTAGCGAATTAGAAGAAAAAATGATTATAAACAATTATTTATCCGAATACATATTTAATAGTAATATCTTAATAGAAGGCAATGATGATGAAATATTTCAAAACATGATAAAATATCGTAAAAAGTATTTAAATATCGATACCATTGAAACTCAACCAAATTAAGGGTAGGGGGGTAAATTTATCGATATAGCTAAAAGTTGAAAAGCAACTAAACCAATTAAAAAGTATCCGTTATTTGAAATTGAATTGGAATCACATTAGAGCCAAAATGAACCAGCTGATGTGAATCCGTTAATCTAGCAAAATCAAACCTTCTCATTTTTGTAGACCGGATTGCGGGGTAGATTTGTCCAACAACAAATTCATTTGATTGAATGGTTTTTCCATTTATAATACAATTACCTTTTTTGCTTTTGATTTCGATAATTACTTGTTGCCCGCCATCAACATATCCAGAGCAAGTTCCCCGAATTTCTTGTTCATTATTTATTCTTTTTTGAGCTCTTGTCTGCACCATTTGATGATTTTTATAGCAAATGTAAAAAAATGTTTAATCAATTTTTATTTTTTTATAATTTTAAATGACGCTATAAAGTTTGCCTGCCTTTGTTTTTAGCATTTTGATTTTATACAAATAAAATTAAATTTTTATAAAATAGTATGCAAAGTAAATTAAACCCCTCCCGTAGCCGTACCATGCGGGAAACTGGGATCATGCCTGGTTCGGCTGAACAAATCGTCAAACTTTCCGGTTCGGTACAAGTTATTGTTTATGATGTCCGGAGTAAATGTGGCAAACAAGTCAAATCGTTTTATTCCTTTGGGAAGAATCCATTTATTGTAGGTGGTGGCCCACGGCTGCCGTCCTTCTCGATTATCGATATCAGTCTGAAGGTCTTTTTCGATTGGCGTCATTTCCAATTCCGTTTTGTCCGAATTGCTCAATCCCGACTGAAGGTTGTTAAGATTGTCTTTGGATATAACCTTATTTTTTTGAGCGCCATATAGTTTTGGAATAAGGCGGCTGTTGCCGTCGCGGGTGCTGTAAGGACGTACCAACTTTAGCTGGTACCTTTCTCCGGGCAGCATCCAGAATTCCCATACGATTTTGTCTTGCGTTTCATTGGTGCGGTTGTTGATAAAACCTTCGACAGTCCACAATGATTTTTCCGAATCCTTTTGAATCTTTACATACTCGAATCCAATCGGTAGAACCGGTTGTCCCGTTTTTAACAATAAATTTTTATAGAGCAGATCGCTCAACCGATTTCTTACATCGATCGGTATATTATTGCGATTGAATTCAATAATTTGTATTGGTTCGGTTAATTCGGGCTCAATCGCCAATGTTTTGGCAAACGACAGCTGTTTATTTTGAGAACAATTTTGAGATAAATGTTCCTTGCGTTTTAAGGTTAGGCTAATGGCAAAAACTAAAACGACTGAAACCGCTATAACTATATAAATCCACAACATATATACTATTTTAAAGAAAAGATATTTAATATAAGTAATTATATGAGTTGGTGGAACAGTCAACCCGTGGTTCCAAACCGGGACACGCCTTTGTGGGGGACAATTGCTGCGAACATTCCGCGATTTGAACCCCATCCACAGTATGAAATTTACCGATTAAATATTGAATATTCGCATGCAGTGCTTGAATTTATAAACCGCAATTATTTGTACGGGTATGTGTTATTTCCAGATTATTTCCAGCGAAAAATCAATTTCCCAGGATCGCTCGCGTTAGTTTTGATGGATGGTAATAAACTGATTGGATTCATTTATAGCAGTCCTATAACGATTCATAACAAAGAATGCGCGTATGTTGATCTTATGACGGTTCATAAATCGTATCGGAATCAGGGACTTGCCAAAGTTTTAATATCGGCAATCACCAATTTTTCCAACCTGAAACATTACATTCATAAAAAGGATAAAAATCAATTACCCTTTCCTTATTTTTATAAAACACAGCACTTTTCGGGACACATACCCTCACTGGTTAACAAATACACGCATTCGCCGCAATGGGGTGGTGTAAATGAAACCAACAGCGATAATATAGCAGAAGCGATGGTGTTATACACGAAATGGCTAAACAAGCAACCCGAATTTAAACCCGTTGTTTCATCGGATACATTTAAAAGCAGTTCTTCTGTCAAAACATTTTTTAATAAAGATGCGGGCATCATGTTTAGTTTTTCAATTTTTGAATTTCAAGTAGGATTCTTAAAAAAATCAAAAATTGCTGAAATATTTTTTATTAATAAAACGGCATTTCATTTGGAGTTGTATGTATCCATGATGCATTGCTTGCATGCGTTGAATGTGGAATACGCCGTTATTCAAAAAACCGTATTTTTTTCAAAAATAATTGAAACGGATAAATATATTGAAGGTATGGATTTGTATTTGCACAGTTATAATTTAAATGTTCCCCCATGTCAAAATATTCAATTACCGGTTTTATAATTTTGTCTTACAATATAAATATAATGGAAGAACAGCCTCAGCAGCATATAAAAAAGAATGATTTGCCCGATATCAAGCAAGTATTTATTAATTTAAAGATAATAAGCAACATACGAGAGTACGACAAATTAATTACCATTTCCGATGAAAAACATATTGAAATTGATAATCCGGGATATTGGCAATTCATGCGGCGTTGGTGGAACGGGCGAAGTCGTCAAAACACCATTTCGTTTTTAAAAGATATTATTTATGCGGACGCTTTTAAAATAATTGATATGACATTGGAAAATGAAATGCGGGAAAAGTCGGTTGAAAATTTTTTCCATGAATCCAATCACACCATATTGCAAAAGTTTTTGCATGAATTGAAAAATTCGATGAAAGGCCTTCAAAATTTAAAAATTACGTATAATTATGACGTTAGTTTTAAAAGCCAATTGGATGTCATCATTGAAGAAATCGAATTCCGTAATGAAAAAATAAAGGAAACGCTCAAAATTTCGTTGTTTCAACCAACCCCACTTCGAAACGGTAAAATTAGAAGCGATTTTCAATGAATAATAGTTCCCTCAATCTTTTCAAGTTTTTCTTCAATGAGTTTAAAATGTTCGCGGTTTGCCAACAAATTTCGATACTCCTCCTCGGTTAACACAACAACCGGTTCGCTGTGCAGTTCTGCCAGCTCCTGCTCCGTTATTTTTTTTGGAATGCCGCCGGTGAGCCATCTGGCGCCGTAATAAACACCACCCGCCGTTTTATACACCATCCAAACACCCATTGAAATGGACATGCTCACAAACACACTCGTAAAATAATCTATAATTAAAAAAAACATTTTTCTTTTTCCTCCTATATAAATAAACCATATTAATTTTTTTACAATTTAACTAAAAATAATAAATTAGATTATTTTTATCTAAATTCCACCCCACGGGAGGCTCGAACTCCCGGCCTCAAGATTAGAAGTCTTGCGCTCTATCCAACTGAGCTAGTAGGGCTCATATAGTATTATCACTTTATCTTTATATTACTTTTTTTTGGCCACCTTTCATTCTTCTAGTTTTTTCAATCTTTCAAAATGCCGGCGTTATTTTTTTTTTCGAACGATAAAAATAAAATAGCGCCGGGTATTCAAGCTGGCGGTGGAATAGTTGAGAATATGGATGCATTAACCGATTTAGGCCAACAAGTAGAAGGCAAATTAATTGAAACATCTGCATTAATTAATAAATTAGAAGCAGAAATAAATAAAAAGGAGGAGGAGCCGTGTTTTCCGAAATGTTCCATTCATGATAATAAATGGACCGGTTATAGAAACTGCCAAAAAACAGAAGAAATGAAAAAAGAATCATCTGCTCGGGAAAATTATGAACGTCAAACTGGAAAGAAATTGCTTCTGGGTCGTGATGATTATAGTGCGATTATTGATCCAAAATATATCTGTTAAAAATTATTGTTTATAAGCCACAAATGACTTATAAACATTATAATTTACTTAGCAATTACTTATAATAACCCCCAAAACCAACATTCGTAGTTGCTTCGGAAGGTGGCATTTTTTTTAATTATTTAGATAATTTATTAAAGTTATTATATAAGAAAGAGGAGGATTTAGTGGGTCGGATGTGGATATATTGTAATCAATTAAATTAGTTGTTGAATTAGTTAAAAGAGTTGGTAAACCACCGATAATGTCATAAATAACATTATTAAATTGGTCAATTGAATTGTATGAAACAAAAAAAACTATTGCATTTCCTAACTGAGGAATTATCGAAATGTTTGTAATCGTTGGGTAAATAAACTGAGGATTAGGATCCTGAACATATTGATTATAAGAATAAGAATATATCGGTTGTAAAGCGGGATTTGAAAGGGGTGTATTGTATAAAAATGAAATTTGTAGTTGGTTATTCTGTATTAATATTGTAGGTTGCCCTGTAGGCGAAACTGAAGCAGGCGGGCCGGTTGATTGTGTTGTTGGGCCATTTGGGCCTGGAACTGTCCCAACATATTGATATACAGCGAGGGACGGGGACGTGGTGGAATCAATGTCAAACCGCACATTATGAAATTTTCCAGTGGGTAAATTAGTTAATTGGCTATTGGCGGTATCGATCGATTTCGTTGAAATACAAAACACGACCTCGTTTTTTTTTATTCAGGTAAGCGTTTGTTATTACAAACACATATTTATCATTACCAAGTTCCATAACAGTCGTGGGTGTAAAAGAAATATTTTTATTGTCAGTGAAATGGATATTTACCCAATCGATTGCTTTTTGGTTTAATACATTTCGATATTCGTTAACGGTTTTATCATTGACCCATACTTGATAAACTAAAAAATCACTTATATTATAAAATTTAATTTTATATTTAGTATCATCCGATTTACTAATTTTTACATGACCGCGCACAAAATGATCATATTCTCGTTTTGTCATTATAATAGTAAAACAATATATTTTTTTATTCCGTCTTCAAATTAAATCGCTAAATATAAAGATAAATACAGAATAAACAGTAGATAATGTTGGCCTATAAAAAAATAGAATCTTCAAATAATACTTCGGTTATACTCAATGATGTCCCCTCGGGTAGTTTATGCAATTGTTGTCGTGAAGAAATCGATTCACTTGACAACTGCAATCTGAGTTGCGGGCACGTGTACCATTATGACTGCATTTATTATGCATTTTGTGCGAATAAAAAGCGCGGATCCGTTGTGCTCGAATGTCCGTATTGCCGCAAGAAAGTGAATCCGCTTCCAGAAAAGGATGGATTTCTTTTCGATAATTATATTCACGGTGGAAATTATAAAAAAGTAAAGGTGGATAAGAGTAAGTTTTCAACGACGCATTTGGGAAAAGGCTTTTGCGCGTTTAAAAAGGGGAATGGGCTTTATTGTAATTCCGATCACGCAATGTATGGACTTGATTTTAGTTATTGTTATTCGCACAGAAATGTCGCGCATTTGGGAGAAAATTACTGCAAATATAAAGCCTCAGATAAGGGCAACTATTGCAATTTATTTTTGCTTGGAAACAGCAACCCGACGTTTTGTAAAAATCATTTAAATTCGATTGAATGCGTGGAAATTTTAAAATCCGGTAAAAAGAAGGGAACGGCATGCGGAATTATAAATTGTAAGCGCCATGTCAAAAAGAATGACGATGTGGATAAAAAGGATGCGGTGAATTCAATAAAAATTGTTGAATTGAATGAGGAACCATTATTAGTTCAAAATCCAATCACGGTTTATAAATCCGTGAATCAACCGTCGTTGCCGCCAAACCAATTAATTTTGAACGCATCTCAGGTAGCTCATATTCAAAAATTATTAAATATTGTAAAAAATCAAGTCGATAAAAAAGAGCAAATTATTATTGAGGTTCTTTTAGACAATTACTTTTCATGATAAATAAATTTTTTCTTTATAATTTATATAATTCAATATGGTATCAAGAAAAAATAGAGTTCAACGCCGTTCAAGACGCCAACAACGAGGTGGCAACGTGGGATACCCGCTTCAGTGGTTCAATCCTTCCGCTACCGTTCCGGGTTATTATGCACCCGGCAGCGAAATGTTAACCAAGCAATACAGTTCCGCATATGGTCCCATTAATGCGGTTAGCATGGGTACCGTTAACGCGTGCGGAACCGAAATGGGTCCCAATCTGGCACCATTCAACCCCTATCAAAACGTTTCGGGCATTATGACCGGTGGTTCTTTGTACAAACAAATTGTCAACCCATTAAATGGACAACGGGTCAATATTCGTTCTAAAAAGGGTCAACAAATATTACGTCAATATTTGAAACGCGTTTAAAAGCCAATACGCATCTTATAAAATATGTGAACTGGTAATTGTTCATATATTTTATTTTTTCTATAGAGCTTTTTCTATGGTGTTGTATTTTTCTGTTTTTGTTGTAAAATAGCATTTTTTTCAATGGTATAACCGCGCAGTTCTTCGATTTTTTTTACATTTTCGGATTTATCGGGAACAATATCCAGACTGCGATAATCCTTTTTCCCGTTGAATTTTTCTTCCACCTTTAAAAGTGATGCAACAATATCAAACTTATTTTCTTTAAACAGTTGTTTTAATTCTTTATCAGCTAATTGGTCGGCAGGAACCTGTTTTCTCAAAATCATAAAGTCTTCCACAATATTCATTTTATATAAACTATTTACGATTTTTTTCTTTATTGTTTAATAATGTTCAATTATTTTATCCTTTTAAATTATATGAATGAACAGTTTCAATCAAACAAATCCGATTGAAAATTATAATCAATTATTGGAAAATATAGATCAAACCAAAATTAAATTAAAAAAAATTAAAAAGAAATTAGCAAAATTAATTGTGTTAATACAAAAGTATCCACAATTCAATATCATGTTCATAAATATCATGGGCTATTATAAAAAATATTTAGGTTTACTCATAACAATAAATAATAATCTAAAAAAAAGTTTTGAATTTATTCCATTTTCAAATAAATTTTATGATATGTATCTTTCAATTTACCAAAATATCTTAATACACGTAATTGAGTTCGAAGCCATATATAAAACAAAAAATGAAGTTAAAATACAGGCTTACATTGATTCCATTTCAATCGAAGATTTTCCATATTTATTTTATTTTGCCGGCAGCAGCGGTGATTTTCAAGACAAAATGGCGGACTTTTTAAACTTATTTTCAAATAAGGTTCGAACATTTGATTCGGAGGAGTTTAAGAAAGAACTTATGGAATATTTTGAAAATCTACAAAATGTCATTATTGAACAAATAAACAGTTTAGGAAAACAAGTTAATACTACTCCTGCTAACGTATCACTCCCCCCGAAAAAACCGTTGCCACCAACACCGCCGGTCAAAAAGGGTGGTGCCAGCAATGATGCCAACAAATTTAAAAAAATTTTTCATCCAGAAAAAAATGCATGGGTCAATGTAAATTCATTACAAGGTATGGATGTTCTGTTAAAATACGCGTCGTCGTCGTCGTCGTCGTAATTAATCTTCGCACATTTGCGCAAAAATATAAAATGACGCGCCATTTATTTTTACTTTAATCCAGGAAGGACGGCAGTTTTCATCTGGCGGAGGGGTATCAATATTTTCAATATTGAAATCATACGTTTTTTCATTAGCCGTTGACTTAAAATTAATTTTATTGGCAGAAACAACGGGAAGATCCATTACTTGAAGACCGTATATTTTAACGGGCCCATTGATCGTGCCATTTGGTATATTCAACACCCCATTAGGCATGTTGATTTTATTTGTATAAATCGCTCCGTCCACAACCAAATTAGATGTAATACTTCCATTAATAAGTAATGAATTTGTAGAAATAGTATTGCAAATTATATTTTGAAAAATTTCTACGTTGCTTTTTACATAATTCCGACAAGTTATATCACCTTCGATGTATAAATTACCGGTTATAAATGTGCTCGGCGAATGCATGATAATGTTGAGACTGTCTAAAATTATGTTCGCATACGATTCCAGTAGATAATCGGCAGTTGATAAAAGTCGACTCATTTATATATAATATATTTCTGATATTTTAAAATAAATAAACAGAAACATTTTATATGACTAGGTAAAAATTATTTATGGTTTAACAATTATAAATTTAGCAGCTTGATTTAATTTCTGATAATAAAATTTTAAGTCTATTGTGATTTGCGAGTCAGTGTTATGAAACAGAATGTGTTCCGGAGCATTGGTGTTTATTTGGTAGGATTGTCCCGAAATGGTTATTATGGAATGCGTATTCGATATAATTGAAATATTATATATTCCCGGTTCGGCATCCAATTTACAGCTCAAAAAAACGTGTCTGTTTAAGGTTATATTATTTGAAAATATATATGACATTAAATCAATGTCTTTATTAAATTCGATAAAAATGGGAATGGATTTTTCAAGAACGGGTAAATTATCTACAAAAATATTGCTCGATTTATTAATCAGCGGTATGACGTTTTGACCAGTGTAAATGTATATTGCATTCGAATGATTAAACATTGATGCCGATGACGTTTTTATGGGATCGGCATAAGCTGATGCCGCCTCGTTAATTACAACCTCTTTTGTCGCTGGCAATGATGCAAGAGGGGCTCCTGCAATATTTTTTAAAGAATCGGCAATATTAAGTGTATCGCTGGTATTAAAAAACGTTGCTGTTCCATTAATGCACAAACCGTCATAATCAATCAGAGTATTGATACCACCCATGGTGTAGTATTTAATTTTTTGAACCACTTTATTTTGGATAGCTGATACTGCTTTACTTTCCTTAACATACTTATAAAAAGAAAATAGTCCAAATGCTAGACGATACGTATTAACCAATGGTATTGATATTAACAGGTAATCCGCTTGCGCCTGCGTTATTTGAGAAGCAACCAGTGCATTGGAATTTATATCGTATTCATGCACAACCCCCTCCTTGAAATAAAATACCTCACCCGCAAATGTTTTAATGTATCCATCTAATGGAACGCTTTCCTCGAAAGATACATTATACGAAATGACACAATTGATTTTTAATCGCGTGAATATGTTATTTGCTAAAATTAATGTTGAATATTTTTCATTAATCTCCCCGGTTTGATTTGATAGTTTGGATTGGTACGACATGTAATAAATGTATTTATTGCCATCCAAACTGTATCCATTTGAATAGTTGTCCAGTAGAGTGCATATTAATGTAGCGGTTTCATTATTGGGCGGAGCTGGGGTTGTGATACCAATTGCTACATTATAGCCGTTGTATGTTAACACCCCATTTGAAAATTCAAAATATAAGCTGTTGGGTACATAACTGAAGTATTTGTCAATTAACGCGACACCATCCATGGGAAACGTTGAAATCATAAGATTATCAAGATATCCCGTAAACAGGTTCGAATTATTACCGTACCCAATAAGCAAGGGATTTGTGGTCGCAGTGGCAACCCCCGATTGATTGGAGCTTACATCCAATTTATTATTCAAATAAATGCTTATATTATTCACTTTTTTAATGATCGACACAAAAACCGGCGTTCTTTCAGGAATTATCGTATTTGTTTTAATACTATACATGGTGTTATTGACTGAAAATAAAAAAGAAACGGTTTTGTTGGGCAAAATTTGAACGGTATATTCCCCAAAATTATTGCCAGTTCCCTTGGTTAAAATCGTTATTGGTTTTGTATAGTTTGTGTAAATGACATAAACCCAAAAATATATGTAGACGTCAGTTATTAATGATAACTTATTCCCCGTAAAGGAAAGATCGGTGGTTGTTCCTGACGCATAACGTTTGATATTTAACACATTTTGGGAAGTTAAACTGTCCGGAATGGAATTGGTATTTTGGGATACGAATTGCCTATTTAATAGAATAGCGGTTTCTGTATTAATCACTTCTTTTTCAATTTTATTGTAAACCACACTACTGCTGTCATGGCCGGATAAACTTATTGTTGCAGGAACGGGATTCGGAGGAACCGGAGCGGGCTGAAATCCAAATGGCTGTATTTGTTGATTCATATTTCCAGCATATCCCCCTGCTTTATAACCTACAATACTATTCATATATATTAATTAAATCATCTTTTTTTATTATAAAATATAAATCCTTTAAAATGATATATGGATAATTATAAATCTATTTTTTACCTAACTGTTTATTACATTATTTTTATAATGGTTATGATGTTCATTCTGGTAGTGATAAATAAACAATATATTATCGAAAATTGGCCCACCTATCGGTGCAATCCCATGGTTATTCCGTTTGCCGATTTATTTGGTTATGATAGCACCGAGAACATGATTAGCTGCATGAATTCCAGCTTTACCGGCTACTTTGATATTTTAATTCGACCCTTTAAATACATGCTTAGTACCATAACAAAAATTATGGGAAATACCACAAGCCAGTTAAACGGGATTCGGTATATTATTAAACCTATAAGGGATTTTTTTGCAACCGCAAGTTCAATGGTTTTCAAAAAAGTGGAAGCGGTTATGGGAACCGTTATATACAGCTTCCTAAAAATTAATGATTTATTAAAGCGCGTATTCGCCAATTTCCGATTGGCAGTATATTCTCTGGAAGCAAGCCAAATGTCGGTTCGTTCCGTATGGGACGGTCCTATTGGGCAAACCACGCGATTTTGGGCACCCGGTGTTGATTTTTTTACGGATTTTTTTTGTTTCAGTCCGGATACCTTAATTGACGGCGTTGCCATTAGGGATATTGGATTAAGCGATACCATTTACGGTAAAATGGTGGCGTTCAGTCCATCGGTAATGTACGAATTTAACGGCGTATTGGTATCGGGCAATCATTTGGTATTGGACAAAAACAAATGGGTGCGTGTTAGAGACGTTGGAAAACCCGTTCCTGCAACGCACAATACCATATATTCATTGTACACACATAATCACCGAATTTGGATTAATAACACGCTATTTTGTGATTACGAGGAAACAAATAAAATGTTTCAAGTACAAAAACACATGATTTTAAAAGCGCTTAAAAGTCCAAGCCAGAACGTTCAAACGGATCAGCCCAATTTAATTGCGGGATGGGTAAAAATTCGTATGGCGGACGGTAATTTTAAGCCCCTATGCCAATTGGAATTGGGCGACCGACTCTACAACGACGATGTGGTGTTGGGAAAGATTTATCAGAAAAAAACATTGCGCTTATGCAATGACGGCATCGGATTAAATAATATTGTGTACAACCTGCCGGATGCGAGCTGGTATTTATTAAGTGATACGAATTGCCCTGAACGTACGGTCGATGACATTTTTTTTAATATTGTGTCAAAGAATGGTTATTTTTACACAAATACCCGTATTGTTCGAGATTATTTAGAACTCCACAGTGTTGATATCTTTGATGCGATAGGCGATTTAACGATTTCTCATTTGCAAGATGAATCATGCGCAACAAACAAAACATATTAAGAAATTTAATTTTCTTGCCATTTGATATAATTAATGTCCATAAACTGTTCATCTAAAAAAACGATGGAGGATTGTGATCCTACTAATTGTATTTGGGGAAAAACAAACCGATGCAGCAAAAAAAGAATCGGAAAAGAGGTGGCGGCGCCTGCTGCAGCTGTCGTGTCATTAAAAAAAACACAAAAGAATAATTGCGCTTCGTTTAAAACAAGGGAAAATTGCGATCCGATTGAATGCTTTTGGGGTTCGACCAATAAATGCAGCAAGAAACGTTCCAAAAAAGAGCCTGCTGCAGCTGTCGTGTCATTAAAAAAAACACAAAAGAATAATTGCGCTTCGTTTAAAACAAGGGAAAATTGCGATCCGATTGAATGCTTTTGGGGTTCGACCAATAAATGCAGCAAGAAACGTTCCAAAAAAGAAAAAGTACCCGCCGCCGCCGTTGTTGTGAACCCGGGATGTGTTTCTCAAATGAACGTCAAAAAATACAGAGACCGTCCCAGTCCGCCTTATTCTGCAGCAGACTGTTGCGGTATGATTTTGAAAGGTAATGATAACCGAGACTACATTTCTGTTAAAAATGTCAATGGTATTTGCACCTGGAAATTACATGCTACTGCTGCGGCGCCCAAAGTTTCGAAGAAGGCATCGCCACCTAAAAAAACGGTTTCACCACCCAGAGTCTCGCCCAAGAAGACATCGCCACCTAAAAAACCGGTTTCACCACCCAAGAAGGCTAAAGAACACACCGTTAACGATGTTTATTTGGAATCGCACCAAGATGGCAGCAATAAATTTTACCATATGAAAATAATACAAACATCCGACGGCTATGTTCTGGACCAAATGTGGGGAGTTATTGGCAATCCTGGAAGACGAAATCCCGGTTGGCCTCGTCCCGCAGATACGTTTCAAAATCTTTCGGATGCAGAAATACTATTTCAAAAGACATTGGCCGAAAAACTGAAAAAAGGATATAAACCGGTTAACACCCAATTAAGTATGCCCGTCCCAAAAATATCTCAACCTCAACCTCAACAACAGCAACAAGTGCAAGATCAAGAAAACATAACAATTTTACCCAATCTTTACGGCATTGATAAAGGAGGAAAGGTGAAAATATGGTCTGCTAAAATACAATTCTTTCCGGAAGAAAACAGGGCCGTTCAAATTGTTGAGTTTGGTCAGCTGAACGGAAAAAAACAAATTGCCACAAGAGATTACGTTTCTGGAAAAGGTGGAAAATCCGCCTTAGAACAATGCACTCAGGAAACCAATCGTAAATGGCTGGATAAAAAAGAAAAAGAAAATTATAAGACGCAAGTTCCGGACGATACCGCCGCCGCAGCAGAATCCACGGAATCGGTTGGTTCAGCGGATGGAACCACATTGCCATTGCCCATTTTACCCATGTTGGCCAAAAAATTCGAGCCAGAACGGTTAAATATAACCTTTCCTTGCTACGTTCAACCCAAATTGGATGGTTTGCGATGCATCATGTATTTACATGACGGAAAGATCGTGGCGCAATCCCGTACAGGAAATTCATTTGTAAGCATGTTTGAAATCAAAAATGCGCTGGTTCCATTCTTTCAAAAGTATCCTAGCGTGGTTTTAGACGGAGAGCTGTATACCAAGGATATTCCGTTTGAAGTCTTGGCTGGCATAATCAAAAAACAAAAAATAACGAAGGAAGATAACGCTATTTTGGATTTAATTACATATAATGTGTATGATATTGTGGATTTGAAAGCTCCCTTCAGTGAGAGAATCGAATTTTTACGAGACAATTTCGAAGCGGATCAATACCCGCGCGTGAAATTTGTTGCCACGTATTTCATTCAGAGTGTTGCCGAATTCAGAGCCATGTTCAGCGATTTTGTTCAGAGCGGATACGAGGGGATCATGTTGCGTAATGGCAAAGGCCTTTACCGAACGAACTACCGCAGTGGCGATTTGCTGAAATATAAAGAATTTGACGAAGATGAATATCGTATAACCGGGTTTACCGAAGGGGAGGGACGCGACAAAGGCGCCGTTGTTTGGGTATGCAGTACGCCAGATAACAAAAAATTCACGGCTCGACCTCAAGGAAGCATCGAAAATCGCCGCACCCAATTTAAAAATGGTGCATCCTACATCGGCAAAATGGTGACGGTCATTCATTTTGGATTGACGCAAGAAGGAATCCCCCGCTTTCCGGTTGCAAAAGATATTCGGGAAGGCTATTAAGAAAATATTTCTTAAATTAATGATATAGACATGGATACATCCAAACCGGTCATTAATGAAGAAAAAAAATTGTTGCCGAGTGATGCTTTAAAGTTTAGCTTTACAATAACATACATTTTATTGATTACCACGGGCACGATAACCATAATCGAAGCGCTTCGCAATAAAGATCCGCTCGTCCGCCATGTTCTAAATTTAGAAACCGCGGTTTCAATCATTGCGGGGTATTTTTATTCTAATTTTGTATCCAAAGTTAGCAGCAAAGAATACGAAATTAATTGGAAAGATATTATGACGACACGATACACCGATTGGTTTATAACCACGCCTATCATGTTATTGGCCCTCATTTTGGCACTAACTCAAAAATTGGGAACAAAACCCGATTTTTCAGTTTACGTAGCTGTTTTTGTTTTAAATTTTTTAATGTTAATGCTTGGATACATGGGGGAAACCGGCCGCATTTCCCGAAATCTTGGTTTGTACGGGGGTTTCCTCCCGTTTTTGGTCATGTATGGAATAATATTCTTTCAATTCGTTTATGGCAAAGGCAGCGTATTTAATTATGTACTGTTTGGTTTAAATTTTGTAATATGGTCGATGTATGGTGTTATTTATAATATGGAAGATAAAAAGAAAAACATCATTTATAACGGGTTAGATTTGACGGCGAAATGTTTTATTGGGGTAGGACTCTGGGTTTATTTTACGGGGATCTTTAATTAACTTGCTACACTTTTATTTATTTTGATACATGCAGTAATAAAATAAATAAATAACTATATAATTATGTCGACGACTGAACCAAAATGCATTTATTGGATCCGACATGCGGAATCCTGTGCCAATTTGTTAGAAAATAAGATAGTTGATACGTATACTAACTCCGAATGGAAGTCCCGGCATTTTGACCATTTTCAAAAACAAGCATCAACCCCTCAAAATTTTGATGCTGATTCCGCAACCAATCAATTGACGATAAAAGATACGCCGGATATGGAAGACCCCGCCATCAGGTCGATTGTTGAGAAAAATATTGGTAAAATAAATGCAAATACCGCGTGCAATAAAAAAATATTCGTTGGCGGGCCAGAATCCAGATGGTTGTTTCATCCGCCATTGTCAGCGGTGGGCATTATGCAAGCCCAAAAACTACACGCATCTCCTGCGTTTGAAGCGGTGGTGAATCAATGCAATGTATTTATTACGTCCGCAACCGTCCGAACAATAATGACCGCAATTTATTCACTACTGCATTATTCAAAACCCATTACGTTATATGTGGTTCCATGCATAAATGAAAAATTAAATGAAGCAAGTTGCATTGGTTTAGATTATGTAAATATTGGTATTCCAACTGATAAAATCGATGAAATTGTTGAATTCGTCATCCAATATGTTGATAACACATCGCGCAACCATGTAATTGGAAATATTACAATTGACACCAATTTTTATAAAAACAATCAATTCCATCCAAACACCACCACATTAAATCCGGATGACTTACTGAAAACAAGCATGCAAACTTTTAAAAATAAAATACTGCCACAATTGTCAATTGAAACCGAAATTCCCATTCCCGAAATGACGATGCTGGCTTACACTCATGGTTATGTCATAAACGATTTACTTAAATATTATAAATCGGATTATGCCACAAAAAACCCGTATGCACCCAATGTATCAATGTTTAAGGAAATGGACAATCAAATGGACGTGGTTATAGTAGATCGTGAAGCCGCAAATGGGGGTGTATTTATTCGTAAAAATTCGCCCACATTTATAGATGCCGATATTGTGGACAGCAATCCATGCAATTTACGTGGATTCCGTGGCAATATTAATAAAATTTTACATTCGAGTATTTCATTTCGAGGTGGAAATTTACGTAAAAAAAGTCAGAAACGTCGGAACAGCAAGAAAAATAAAAAAGTAATGACCCGACCTAAACCTAAAATGTCAAGAAACTTAATAAAAAAATATAAAAGTAAACAAATCAAAAAATATTTTACTAATCTAATCTAATGAGTCGGTAGCCATGCTAAACTAGCGGAATACACCACGTAAATTAGTATGAGAAGCAACATATCGTACAAAACGGCTTTAAAACCCGCCTTGTGAAACCATTGGCTAAAAAAACTGCTGGAAATAGGTTGCTTGACAAAATATGCCCAAAAACTGCCGCTTATTACCAACGTCGTCAAAAGAATTATTCCTATATTTTCTAAATGTGTCGATGTCGCACCAATCAATTTATCCGCGATGTACAAGCTCAAAAAAAGATAAATTGCAACAAGAACCCAGTCAAATGGAATGTAAAATTTCCAATTTTTATAATAGTATTGATTAACTAATTCGGGTTGCTGGCTAATTAGCGCGGGTAAATTCAACCCATAAATACCCACCAATGTAATAACAATGAAACTAATGGAATAAGCTACTAATTTATTACAATAAATCATTATAATAATCTTGGATAAAATATTTAAATAAACAAAAAATCTGTATGACCGATCTATTTAAATCTGTTATACAAGTATATTTATGATTCCCATAAACAAAGCAATCATTGTAAATAATTTCGAATGGATTCGCAACAATCAAGTTGCAATGGACATTCTGAAAATAGAGGGACTTCAGCAGGATTTTATTGCAATTGACGAAAAAATAAAAACGCTTATTCCTGATACGGAACTGAACTTTGAAGGCAATCTCGTTGAATTAGAAAAATATGACGGTGGAACATATTCTAAACTGTACTCCTATTTTAAGCGTCTTAATCAAATTCAAAAAAACCAAAATACATACATGCCAAACTTGGCAGGTATTTACTTAGTAATGAAAATTATATCTTAAAAGAAAAATAATGAAAATTATATCTTAAAAATTATCCAAACATTGATCGCATCTCACTGTATGTCATGTTTCTACCAGTGGCATTTTTAAATTCGTCATTGCCGTCATTAATTATTTGCATAAGGGTGTTCTCATTTACATTATCGGTTTCAAATAATTCATGCACCTTTTTTTCGCCATCTATTTCTAATTTTTTGCAAATGTTGTTGGTTGTTTCCATATAACCATTTGTAAACATTTATTTCTTAAATAAATCCGGGACACACGAATTGGAATGTTAAATAACTTTTTTAACCTCTTCATAAAAATTTTTTGTTAGTATTTGATGAATAAATAAAATGATAACTATTAAAAAAAGGGTAATAATCGAACCAAAATGAATGGGTTCTTTAAATACAAAATAATTTAAAATTACAGTCGATAATGCAGTTCCTACTAACAAAATACATGATAAGATGATAACATTCTGAGATTTCCCTAAAAACACAATTGTAGGAAAAGATATAAAATTGGAAAGAACTGAAATAATACATGAAATAATGAAAATTTTCCAAAATGAGTCTGTTTTGAAAATACGATTGGTGAAATTAGAACATGTAGCTAATATTTGTCCTAATAATAGTAAACTGAAAATAACAATAAACATTATTGTATATTTAATAATAATAATTTATTATTTTTCAAGGAGTTATTTGATTCCACAAAAAAAAGGTATTAAAAGAAAAATATCTTTATATTATAAGTAAAAAAAGATAAGTTAGTTTTATGCATATTTATTGTTATAGTTTTAATCAAAATGGCAATTACATCGATCAAAATATTATAAGTCATATATACGAAAAAATTTCGGATATTAACCCGCGACCAGAGGTGCTCGTGCTGGGATTTCAAGAGACCCGTTTTGGATTCGAATATTATTGGGCGGGTTTGCCACTGCAAAAAGAATATCAGCTTATTCATAAAATTAGAATGAACGGCATTGGTAATGTGGGCATTCGAGGACTGGGTCTGTACGTTTTAAAATTAAAAAAAAGTGAGCTCGCTATGGATTTTGTAGAAGAGAATTGGGTGCGATACAATTACCAATATTTCGGTAAAGGTGCAATTAGCATTTTGCTTCGAGTTGGCTCAAAACGGTTCCTGTTTATAAACACGCACATGCCTTATTCTGAAAGCTGGGAAGGGGGTGGCATCAAAGAGCGCGTGGACAGTCTCAATGTTATGTTTGAATACATTATTTCAAAAACGGTGTTTGATTATATTTTTATTATGGGTGATTTTAATTTTCGAATTCATTTAAAAACCAGGAACAAATACGCCGATGATTTAAAAATGGTTGACGATCCAGAAACGTTTGAGCTGTATTTCCGTAATAAATGTTGGAAAATACTGCACATGAGTGATGAACTCTATTTGTTGAATCGCTTTTATAGCAATTTTTTAACAAACTTAAATCAAAATGAAAAACACGGGGCAGAATACGGGTATGTTTTAGAAATCCCGCTCATCCCTTTTTACGGGCACATGCTTGATAAATTTAATTTTCCACCCACGTACAAGCTTATTACCCCGCGCCAAGAAATTCTAGAGTCCTCTGACGAACATTTGCATCTCGAAAAATTCTACGACCGATGGAAAACGGATCGTATTCCCAGCTGGTGCGATCGCATATTAACCGTCAATCATACCTGCGTATCCCGCATCATTTACGATTGCTGCGACAGCCCGTTGGTTATGAACAGCGACCACTTACCCGTGTTCAGCATGTTTGAGGTGAGGGGTGGGGGGGACTGAAAAAAATACACTTAAAATAAAATACATTTATTAATATTTTAAGGTTATCTATGCAGTTATTGACCATTTATCTTTTCAGTTAATTTCAATAACACGCCAAAATACTGCCACATACACTCCCGCGTTTGTGGAGACATACTCGACCAATATTTTTTCAAATTCATGACGGTTGATAATCCATCACTGTCCCCCGCATTCAATAACTTGGTATAATCCATTTCTAGAAAAAAATTATCATCGCGACTCAAAATTTGGTCTTTATAGGGCAACACAAAATTGCTAAAAATTTCAAATAGTTTTTTTGGATTTAATATGCGCATTGTTTCAATGGTGTTCTTGGCCATTTTAATATCAATATCATCCGGATACATATCATTTAATTCTTTTCCCAGACTGCTCAATTGATTCACGAATAATGATAACGGCGAAGACGACATGCTATATCCTATATTCACGATCTTATTTTTAAATTATTTCAAAAATAAATTGCGGGTTGCAAATAAAAATTGATTAAAATTAAATAGAGGAATAAATATAGAAAACAAATGGCATCCCAAATAAAAACGTCTCCTCAACCTATTTCGTTAAACGAAGACACCGAGATCATTCAACCCCCAGCAGCTGAAAATTCTACTCCTAAAATTAAAAAAAATCCTCGATTAAAAAAAGAGGCTGGTATTAAAAATACAAAACCGATTGAATTATACCCGTATCAAACAAAGCATAAAAAAACGTTGGAAGATATACTGGATAAAAGTCCGTTTGCATTTGATTTTTCAATGCTCGGAACTGGAAAAACGTATACCACCAGTTCATTTATGACGGATGACGCCACTCCATTTAAACATTTAATTAGCATAACACCCGTTTCAGTAAAATCAAAATGGAAAACCATGGAAAGGGACCACGGTGTTCCAATTTATAAATCAGTCAGCTATTGCGAATTGCGCAGTGTAAAATTCAAACAACCCAAACACGGGCTTTTGGTTCGGCGGGATTTTATGGAACCGGTTAAGCATGCGGATGGAACCGATGGTGAACGCGAAAGCGTCGAATACAGGTGCTCTCAGGAGTACCTGGATTTGGTTAACGAGGGAATACTTTTGGTGATTGATGAAATACAAAACATAAAAAATATAAACAATCAATTGGAAGCATGTAAGGAATTGATGCGACCCATTATTGAAGGTTTTTTTAAGCAGCGCTATTTGACACCCATTGACGAGCAAATATCAAAAGTCGAAAAACAAATTGCTGATTTTAAAGATAAAACGTGTAATAGTTGTGTAAATAAAAAGGAACAGCTGACGAAATTAAATGAACAACGCTCTGCCCTGATGTCAAATACGGGCAAATCGCGCATCTTACTTTTAAGTGGAAGTCCGATCGATAAGAAACAGCAGGTCATTCATTTATATCGAGCGCTGCAGATTATGGAAAGCGACCGGCTCAGCGCATTTAATCCTCAAACATGGAACATTATTTGGAAGGGAATGGCTGAAATTCAGCAATATTTTATCGATAATTGGGGAGGTGATGCCGTGTATGAAGTGTGTTTCAGTTTTCCCTACGGTGAACCGCGAGACAATGAACTAGAAGAATACGGTTATCGACTGTTTCAAAGAGTAATGAAAAAAAATATAAGCAGTTCCATGATGCCCCCTAAGCAAAAATCGCATTTGTATAAAAGAAACGCATTTTACAGTTTGGCAATAGAACACGATGTGGAACTATTGCAAAAGGGTGTCATTCAATTGGGCACATCAACCCATTTTAATCAAGATTTAAATACGGTTAATTTTGGAAACGATGGAATGGAGAGCCTTCAAGGCATTATTCGTGCACTCACAATGATTGAAACCGCGAAAATAAGCTTATTTGTTCGCGTAGCTCAAAGCGCACTGGACGAAAACCCGAACCAAAAGGTGGTTATTTGTGTAAATTACACCGAAACCATTAATGATCTTATGGAATTGTTGGACGAATATAACCCGTTGCGAATGGACGGCGGACTGAGTGCGAAGCAGCGCGGAAAAGTGATAGACGCTTTTCAGCTACCTACTACCGATAATCGATTGCTGATTGGTAATTTGAGTGTGTGCAGCACGGGCATTGATTTGGATGATCAAGACGGCAATTTTCCGCGGCTTTGCTTGGTCAGTCCAAACTACAGCACAATCACTTTATACCAACTCAGTCATCGATTTCAGCGAGCAAATACCAAATCGGACGCGGCCATTCACTTTGTATTTTGTAAAGAAGCGGCGGAACTATCCATTCTGAATGCACTGGCAAAAAAAAGCAACATTATGAAGGAAGTGACGGATCAGCAGGTTGAATACGGCGTTGTTTTCCCAGGAGATTATGAAATTTGGCAAGAACCTGACCCTGAAAATGAAGATTTAACTGAGGAGCAACTTGCTGAAATAAAGTTGGCGGTCGAAATGAATTGAATTTAAACGAAGGAACTGTTTTGATGTTTTTTTTCAACATAAAAACAAGCGTTTATTATACATTAAAATGAACTGTGCATTATACATTGGATGTGGAACCGATTTTGATCCCGTATCGATTTTAATCAATGTTCGTAAATTTATTTTTATTGATTCTAAACCGCTAACGTCGGACGGCAGTGATGCGTACCGTTCCATGTTTCCAAGCGAAAAGCGGGAATTATACTGTAAGAATTATATGCGAAATTTTATGTTTGCTGCGCTAGAGGCCGGTTTTCAAAAAATCAGTATAGATGGTGTTTACCCGCATGTTTATAAGAATCATAATACTCATCAAGAAATTTATCACTATTTTAATTTATGTTTTCCAATACATTCCATTAAAATGAATCACGCTGGAAACCGGGATGAAATGAAACGACTCATTCTGCTTTTGAATGAGGTTTCCCATTTGGTTGTGCGCGGTTATTCACCGGATTGCAGCGTTTTAAAATACTTTGGTAAACCGGTCGTGTTTATTGGGTTCGACGATACAATTTACAGCGAAAATTTGGATGAGGGACTGCCCTCGGAACAAAACAAGATAACGGTGCTTCTTCAGCAAAATGCATTTCGAAATAGAGTATCAAGTTATATTTTCATTAACAAAACGGGTCAAACGGAAGTGTGTTCAACATATGAAGATTTCATTGATAAAACAAAAGCAAAAGTGTAAACCGTATAGAATAAATTTATTTTATAACGATTAATTATATATAAAAATGAGCAAATCTTTTGATCAAATCGTTCAGGGCAGTATTGATATTAAAAAACAGAGTAAACAAAATAAATATAAAATTACAGTTTGCACAAATGACCCGTTTTTAAGATATCAGTGTGGTCTGATAAAACCGTAAATTCAAGTCGATCTGTTTATCAACAAAGTGCATGGACTGGGACCGTATTCCGAACGTCCCAAGGAACAGGGGTGATCTTGGCCTGAGGGATGAGATTCGTGAACGCAGTCAGCATCGTCGTCGTCGTCATCGTCATAATCATCGTCATCATCATAATCAGCATGATTAGAAGCATCAGCATCATCGCACACTCAAACAAATGGCCCCGTACTGTGGAGTATTACACGCGTGCGCTGGACATTAGAAGTTGGGGCCGCGAATAAGGGGACCCCTAGGATCTGGGGTGACATCCGCAGTTACAACCGTCTGGACAATCAATCACATCAATATCAAACCGCATACCCAAAAATGTTCCTTGTGGGATAACAGTTAGAAGTTTCAAATTACCTGTTGGATTAGGTAGTAAATTGATTTCTTTGGTTGATACCGTAAATACAACCTTTTCGTGTTTTACTTTTGCATTTTTAATCACAAAAACATATCGATTAAGAAAATCCAATTCCATAACACATGTGGGTTGA
>Ga0214923_10000248_pt1 | contig 82471 bp, 113 predicted proteins | sample LL1510_MetaG_FD_177993 | JGI IMG/M metagenome (GOLD analysis project Ga0214923, IMG submission 177993) | Freshwater microbial communities from Lake Lanier, Atlanta, Georgia, United States - LL-1510 | ecosystem: Environmental > Aquatic > Freshwater > Lake | place: USA: Georgia | collected...
TACACTGCACCCGGTGGAGGATTTGGCGCAGACGCGCTTGATAATCTTTTTACCGCATCAGATGGAATCAGTTTTATTGCAGCCTCAGGCGGAGGTGGAGGTGGAGGAACATATGTTGTTGATTCCCTAAATGGCAATTATAGAATTTTACCGGGTGTGGGAAAACAGGCATACGGCGGAGGTTCCGCAATAGCAACAGCAGGATATTCAGGCGGAGGAGGTGGTGCTGGATCTGCTGGAAATCCAAGTCAGTCCGGCAGTTCCGGAGCAGGTGGAGCAGGCGTTACAGGATATTTTCCGGGATTTCTTCCTTCCTCTTTATATTTTTCTGCGGGCGGCGGAGGAGGATACGCGAATGCACTCGGAGCAGGATCGGCTTATTTCGGAGGAGGAAAGGGTGGACCTTATGCAGACTATATAGATTATTCTAATTTATATTTCTGGAAGTATGAATCTACCGTTACTACATCTCCCCTTCAAACATCAGGATCACTTACTTTAATCTTTACAGGTTCTGCATCTGAATGGATGCAAGGAGAGTTTTTCAACATACCCTCTCTTGTGAGTGTAGCACTGGCAAGCATCACATATGCCACAACATCAACTCAAAAGTGGCAACTAATAAATGTTAATTCTTCAAGTTATACATTCTATAGTGGAATATTAGGTGGTCGGAATTTTAATTCAAGTGGTTCATTGCTTGCTCAAAACTCAGCTTCCACGACTCCAATTTCAGGAAAGGGGCAAAATGCTCAGTATAATCCTGTTGCGGGAGGATATGGAGCCGGAGGGGGAGGCGCTGGAAGACCAACTGAATCCACACAAACATCATATCCCGGAAAAGGCGCACCCGGAATAGTTATAGTAAAATGGTCAGCATCATAAGGAGAATATAATGTCATATAGGTACAGAGTGATATCTGATAATCCTTTAGGTTACTGGGATTTATCTAATATAAACAGCAGTAGTAATTATGATATTACTACTGCTAGTAATCATGCTTTTGTTTCTAGTAATGTTATTTTTTCTACCCCACCACTTATATTAAATTCTGGGTCGGTGGCAAGAATAACCTCACCAACAGCAAGTATTAGAATAAACAATACATATGATGCATTTAATGCTAATTCAGTAAACTCAACATATTCATTAGAATTTTGGTTTCATTTTAATGGATTATTTAATGGAAATGGCTACGAATTAAACAACACAGCATCTGGATATTTCAATAATAATCAATTAGATATTTTAAAAGCAATAAATACCAGCACTGGCTCAACAATATCAAAAATATACTATGACTACAATTCAAATACTTTAAGATATGGATATCCCGGAACGGGAAATTCAGAAGCCTATTATTATTTAAAAAATCTTGATACACCATTGCACATTGTTGCAACATACAATGGTGGAGCAATAAGCTTAAAAGTTAATAATGATCAGGGTTATAGTGCTATTTTATACAATAATGCTTTAATTAATTCAGCTTCAAGATTAAATATGGTTCAATATGTAATTGATGGTTCATCAATTAATACAAATTATTCAGGTAGTACAAGCTTTTTGATATCTAATTTAGCAATATATAATTATGAATTAAGTTCTAATACAATAAAAAATCATCTCGTCTGGGCCGGATATCAAAATGATCCAGAATATTTTTCAAATAATAATCAAAATGTAGATTATTTTAATTTAATATATGATTCAAATAATTTTTTGTATTATAGAAAATATGATAAGTTTGATTTAAAAAATTACAAAGAAGAATATAAAACTGCAATAGATGAAAATGGTATAGGAATAAAATATCTAAGTCCATTACAATTTATTTCTAATTCCGGTGGAACATTAACAGTAAATTCTTCAAGTGGAATGAATTGGTCTTCATCTGCAGACTATTTATATTTTCCAGATTTTGGTCAATATGTTCAAAATTCATTCTCTATTTTTGTTCAAACATCATCTAGTGTTACAGCGAGCAATCAATATTTATTTTCAATTAATTCTGTAGATGGATCAAATATTTTATTTTTGCAAAAAAATCCATTACCGGCATCAGGATATTATTTATATTATTATAATTCTTCAAATGCACAATATACTTTATTTGCATCTATAGTTAATCCAACATCGGTTTTGGCGGGCAAAGAAAATGTAGGAATATCATATGATGGATACAACATCTATCTTTATGCATCAACATCCTCTGTTGTTAAATCAGTAAATCCTTTTAATATTAATTCAAATAGTACATTGATTCTTGGAAAAAGTAATTCAGCATCAAATATGCCAAACAATACAACTTTTTATTCAAATTTAAGTATTTTTGATTACGAAGCAAAAAATTATGCTACTGCGTCTTCTGCTTTTAATTCAAATAAAATGTTATTTGGACCACTCACAAGTAGTCTTACATTAAATCAATATGCTTATGTCATTTATGAATATCCAGTGGCTACGATTAATAAAAAAATTGGCGGGTCGTACATAAATTGGACATCACCAGACAACATTACTGCCAAAATATCTTATGATGATGGAGATTCTTGGATCAACGCATCTTGGAATTCATATTTAAAAAATCATGACAACACAGTATTTCAAGAAAATGTATTAGTTAAATTTGAATTTAATCAAAAATATAATGATTTTTATCCTTTAAGATTAAATAATTTTGAATTTGGAATTTATGATAATGATTCATTTGTTTCAGATTTTAAAAATTATCAATTATTTTTTAATTCTGCATCATCTTATAGCACTCAATCCTATAGAAATGTAAATAATAAAATTGTATTTAGACCAGAAAATTTTGGAGTTACTTTTAAAACAAATTCATCAGAAATAGTTCCGGGATATGCAACGGCATATTCTGCATCAACAGATGCCTACGGTTTAGATTTTTGGCTAAGAATTGATGATTTACAAACAAATAGAAGTAGTTCTCCAGTTTATTTATTAAATACATCAAGTTATTCCTTATACTACACCGCCTCAAATCCGGTATTACAATGGGCAAGTGCAGGACCAATATTTATTTATATTAATGGTGCATCTGTGTCAAGAGGATCATATAGTTTATTGCAAAATGAATATTATCATGTTGCAATTTCATCAATATCTCCCGTTTCTGGAAACATAAATATAAATGGAGGAGTAGCGAATAGTGGTTCATATAATGCTAATGCTACATATGGATATTTATCACTATGGAACACTCAACCAACGCCAACAGACATTCAAAATAGATATACTTTATTTACATCTAATTTTATTCAAACTGCTTCAACTCAAGATAATACTTTGTTTTTACGCAATTCTAGTTACTATGATAGCGCTTCTGCATATAAAATTGGTTAGTGTATGTCAATATTTTTCAGTTTAGAACAATAAAATGGTAAAATTTATTTATGTCTAAAATGAAAATTACACCATTAGAAGAAGTAAATTACGGACTTTACATTTGGCATACTTCAGACGGTAAAGTTGTAAAAGATGAAGATGGCAACTATCTTTGTATTCCCGCCACAAAAGGCAGTGTTTCTAAAATTAAAAGACTAAAAGAAGTAGCAACACATTACGGATTGGGTGACGGAGTAGCTGTATGGTTTTCGGGCCATAGACAAATAACCGATGAAGAATATGAAGATCAAAAACAAAGACTTGAATGGGGTTTAATTCCCGATGAATATGATCTTCCAGCATTAAAGGAAGATTTAGAACAAAAAAGGAAGATGAAGATTGTCTAATTTAACAATAGCTGACGACTCAGATGATTTTGATGTAATTAAAATTAAGTCAAATACAGATATTTATGGATATCAGTCAGAAACTACCTTTGAAGATCCATTTTCCAAAAGCTGGGATGATCTGCAAAAGCTAGATGGACTAAGTGCCAATTTTAAAAGAAGAGTTTCTAGGATGCAAAAATCATTTACTGGCGTAGATGATGCAAAATCTAAGAAGCTTGACCCTCTTGATTTAACAGGATATTCTCTTTTCCAGATTGTTCAGCCACCATACAACATGCTTTATCTTGCCCAACTTTTTGATCTTTCACCATTCCACCACGCAGCAGTCAATGCAAAGGTTGCAAATGTCATTGGGCTTGGATATAGGTTTGAAGAAACACAAAAAGTTCTTGATAAAGTTGAAGATGTAATGGGTGAAGATGAAAAACTTGACAAATTAAGAAGAAAAATTTCTCGCGGTAAAAGAGATTTACAAGACTATCTAGAGTCTATGAATTCAGACGACACCTTCTTGGAGACTATGAAGAAGATTTATACAGACCTTGAAACCACAGGAAATGCCTACATGGAAATTGGTAGAACCTCATCTGGAAGAATTGGATATATTGGACATATTCCAACTATTACAATGCGTATTCGCCGTCACAGAGATGGCTTTGTTCAGGTTGTATATAACCGCTACACATTCTTTAGAAATTATGGGGATACAACAACAGAAGATCAAATTGGTACAGATCCTCGTCCAAATGAAGTGATTCACTTTAAAAAGTATGCGCCTACTAATACATACTATGGAATTCCAGATGTTCTTTCAGCAAAGAATGCTGTTGCAGGTGACGAATTTGCATCCCGTTTCAACTTGGATTACTTTGAGAATAAAGCAGTTCCAAGATACATTATCACAGTAAAGGGTGCAAGATTGTCTGCAGATTCTGAGCGCAAACTTCTTGAATTCTTCCAGACAGGATTAAGAGGAAGAAATCACCGCTCACTTTACATCCCGCTTCCATCCGATGGAGAAAATTCTCGCGTAGAATTTAAGATGGAGCCCGTAGAGGCTGGAGTTCAAGATTCTTCATTCAAGAATTACTCAGTAGAAAACCGTGACCGTATTTTTATTTCCCACCGTGTACCAATCTCTAAGGTCGGAATTCCACAAGGAGTTTCTTTGGCGGGAGCAAAAGATGCGGACAAAACATTCAAAGAGCAAGTATGTAAGCCAAATCAACAGTACTTGGAAGAAAGAATTAATAAGTTTATTAAAGAGATTACTGATGCATTTACACTTAAGTTTAATGAACTTACGCTTACAGATGAAGAAACACAGAGTAGAATTGATGAAGTTTACTTAAGAAATAAGGTTTTTGTTCCTAACGATGTTAGATCACGCAAGGGTCTTGCGCCAAGACCTGAAGGTGATGAGCCAATTGAATTAAAGCCACAACAGGCAGCAGAGGCAAGAACACAAATGACAGGAAATAGAACTAGAGATCAAAAAAGAACTACAAATGCCCCAGATAAGCAGGGTGATGCAAGAAATGCAAAGGGAGAAGGCAGAAAAGTATAACACTAATTTTGCCTTAATCAAGAAAGTTGATATTATTTATTTAATATGAGTATTCAAAAAGCAAATTGGCAGAATAGTAGTGACAAAATTAATTTTGCTCTACCATTTGCTAAGGTAAACAAGGAAAAAAGAACAGTGTCTGGATTTGCTACATTAGACAATGTAGACAGACAGGGCGATTTAGTTTTGGCTGACGCTTCTCAAGTTGCTTTTGACAAATTTCGCGGCAATTTAAGAGAAATGCATCAGCCTATTGCAGTAGGCAAGGTTGTTTCCTTTAATACAGAAGATTTTTATGATCCCAATACAAAAAAGAATCACAAAGGTATTTTTGTTGAAGCCTATATCTCAAAAGGCGCACAAGATACTTGGGAAAAAGTTCTTGACGGAACATTAACAGGATTTTCAATTGGTGGCAATATCGTTAAAGCATCTATGGAGCCCGGCGAAGAAGATGTCACAGAAAAAAGAAGAGTTATTAAAGAATATGAATTAATGGAACTTTCACTTGTAGACAATCCAGCAAACCCACTGGCAAACATATTCTCCATTCAAAAGAATGGGGATTCCTTTATGTTCAAAGGTATGGCTACAGAAGTAGAAATTGAAAACATTTTTTGGTGCAATACAGATCAAATTGCATCTTCTTATGCAGGAGAAGCAAAAGATTGTCTAGTTTGCGACACATCAATGTCAAACATCGGATGGGTTGAAAAGAATGATATTGAAAAATCTGAAATTATCCAAAAAGCAGTAGTTTCTTATATGACAAAAGATGATGCTCCAACATCAGAACATGGTCCAAATAATATTGCTGGAGAATCAGAATCTCGTTCTATCAGCACAGATGATACAATTAACATGTATCCAGATCAAAATCCTATTGGTGTTACAAAAAATGGAATCAAAGTTGGATCATTTGTAAAGTGGAATTCAAGCGGTGGAACCGCTTACGGAAAAGTTTTAAAGATTGTTTCAAAGGGCTCAATCAAAGTTCCAAATAGCTCATTTACAATCAAGGCTGAAGAAGGAAACCCAGCCGTACTAATTAAGGTTTACAAGAAAACAGATAAAGGATTTGTGCCGACAGAAACTACTGTCGGACACAAAGCAGATACACTCAAAGTTGCAAAAATGCGTGTGTCTACAATCAATAAAACATTTTTAAGTGAAGGAGGGACAGAAATGGCTATTGACCCAGAAGATACAGTAGAATCTACAACAATTGATGAATTTGAAGAAATTGTTGAAGAAGTAGTAGAAGCTACTGAAGTTGCTACAGCAATTGAAGAAATTGCTACAGAAGATGTTGATTTTACAAAAATGGCATCCGATCTAAAGACCTACTTTGGTAGTGCTTTAAAAAAGAGCGCAGAAGCTCTTAAAGAAGCAAATGACAATATTGAGGGGAAGATTGAGAAATCGTATAAAGATCTGCAAGGTAATCTTGAAAATTTATCTAACGATTACTCTTCCCTCCTACAAAAAAGTGCTTCTCTTGAAGCAGAATTAACAGATTTGAAAAAGTCTTTTGATAATGTTGCTGAAAGACTCGCAAAATACGAGAATGATACAGCAATCAGAAAGTCTGGAGAAGTTGAACAGGCTCAAGAGACAAAGATTCAAAAAAGTATATGGCAAGGACACTTCCTCGGTGTTTCAGACCTATAAAAATCCAAAAAAGAAAGAAGGTGAAATAAAAATATGAGTAACGAACTACTACAAAAGGTTATTGACACAACAAACCTTGGACAGAACGCAGGTGCTACAAATGTTCCTTCAGGAGATACCGCAACATATAGCGGTGTTGGTCTACTTTACCCAGATCAGGCTAATAGATTCCTTGACTACATGTGGGATGCAACAATTCTTGCCAAAACAGCTCGTACAATCCGTATGCGCTCAAACACAACAGAAATTGACCGTACATATGTAAATCAGAGAATTATGACAGTTGCTACAGAAGATCAGCCAGCAAACTACACAACTGGTTTTACAAATTCAGATGCTAAATTTGCTAAGGTTTCTCTTACAACTCGCAAGCTTCGCCTCGACTGGGAGCTTTCCGCTGAATCACTTGAGGACAACATTGAAGGTCCAGATCTAGAGGATCACATTGCTCGCCTCATGGCAACACAAGCCGGTAACGATGTTGAGGATGTTCTCATTAACGGAGATGGTACATCTTCAGGTCTAATGGGTGCATTCAAAGGTTTCCGCCAGCTTGCTATTGATAACGCACATGTTCTTGACGCAGGTGGCTATGGTCTTGACAAGGCTGTATTCAATGCAGCTATCAAGCAGCTACCCCGTAAGTACAAGCAACGCCGTAACCAGTTAAGATTCTTCACAGGTTCCAACTTGGTTCAGGATTACCTATACAACCTAACAGCCATGTCACAGACAGGCTTTACACCATTTGACATTGCTTCTAGCATTGTTCGTGGTGATGTTGCAGCCAACGATGGAGGTCCCGGAACGGTTACACCATTCGCATTCGGAATTCCAGTTGTCAATGTTCCTCTAATTGATGAAAACTCAAGACTAATTCGTGGACTAAGCAACACCGTATCTAACCTAGGCTCTGCCTCAGTTAACAACGGTTTGCCATCAGGTGATGTTCACTTGACATTCCCACAGAACTTCATCATTGGTATTAAGCGCGATGTTGTTGTATACCGTTTGTTCCAACCAAAAAAGGACACAATTGAGTATACACTTTTCATCCGTGTTGGATGTCAGCTTGAAAACTATGACGCACATGTTATCGTAAGAAACATTGCAGTAGGTGGTACAGTCGGAGCATTCGCAACACCATCAACAGGTGGTATCGGAAACTTCGGTGCTTCAGCAGGACCAAGTGTTACATTCTTTGGAACAGCATCATACTCTGGTGCAACAGCTTCTATTGGTGGAACACCAACAGCCTCAGCAATCAATATTGCTGCTACAACATACTAATATTTTTAGTATTGGGTCAAGGGGAGCAGAAATGCTCCCCTTACTCATTTTCTGATATAATCTTATACAAAGAAAGGATTAAAAATGTCTTTTAATGATATGACTCTTATTGATCTCAAAAGGATTGCCGATGATTTCGGAGTAGAATCACCCACAAAAATTACAAAACAAAAACTAATTGATTTATTATTTGAAGAAGGCGTTACATATGATGTTTATGCACATTTTGATAAATTAAGCAAAGATGCAAGTGAAAAACAGGAGGAAGAGATGCAGTTTGTACCAGCACCACAAATAATTAATAGTTTTATGCAGAACACAATTTTAGTTAAAATGGATAGAGCAAATCTTAGCTATCAAGTTGGAAGATATATTTTTACTCAAGATCATCCATTTGTTGCTATGACTCAAGAAGATGCAAATGTTTTATTTAGCACAGAACAGGGGTTTAGGGTAGCAAATCCAATTGAAGCCCAACAATTTTATTCATAATGGAGGCAGTTTAGTTGCAAGAAATTCATAAAGGTACTAGTCAAAATGTAGAGCTATACATTTATGACAAAAATGGAAGCCTTACAAATGCTGATTCTACTGTTTTAGTTGATATATATGACATGAACAGCGGAAGCACACTTTTAACTTCCGGTTCTGCAATTAATGATTCAAGGTTGGGGCTATACACATTTAATATATCCCCAACCTATACATCTGCAGCAGATACTGTTTTAAGATTAAATTGGAGATATAGTGTATCTTCAGCATCATATTCTCAATACAGTTATTATTCAGTAGTAACCCCATATGCCAATTTAAGCGAAATTATAGATTTTAATAATTATGGGGCAAGGCCACAAGATCCAAATTATAAAACACCAGAGCAAATTACATATGCTGAACAAATAGCTAGAATGCAAATTAATAATTACACAGGCATTAATTTTGGTAAAAGATATGGTTCTCAAGAGGTTTTTGCAATAGGATCAGATGCTGTTGAGTTAACAGAAAGAATGATAACGCTAGATAAAGTATATGGCAATGGTGTTTTAATTATTGATAACACAGTTTCTCCACAATATAATATTGCTAATTGGGATGTAGAATTAACTCCAACAGGAAAAGCTGTAAGAATTGTAAACAATGGCTGGGATGTAAGATATGATAATCAGGTTGACCCTACAATTCTTTATTATGGTCAATTTAGAAAAAATGAAAGATATTCATTTACTGGATATATCGGCTATGAATATGTACCTCAAGATATTAAACTTTGCACAATGCTTCTTGCAAATGATTTGCTTTCCAATGACGCGGCATGGAGAGTGAAATATTTGAAATCAATTAAATTAAGTGAAACTCAATTTACTCTGGCATCCGGGGCATTTAATGGAACAGGAAATGTTATTGTTGACTCTATTCTGGATTCATATAGAAATGTCGGCATTGTGGTGATTTAATATGTTTAAATCATATGCAGCATCACACATGAATATGAAAGCAGATATTTATATACAAAAACCAGAACAAAGTGCAACTGGAGTAATTACAAGAAAATGGTTATATGAAAAAACTGTTGATTGCAGAGCAGAAGCAGTTGATCAATTTAGATTTTTTAAAAAAATTGATAGAACAGTAGATGGATTTTTTGACGAAACATATGTAAGACTTAAAACTATAGAACCTATTTCTAGAAGATGGAGAATTTCAACAATTCGTGGAAATAATGGAAAAGATGTTTTTCAAGAATTAGATAAAATTTCTCAAGATAATACAATTTTTGAAGTAAGAGAAAGTCATGCCGTAACTGATCCGTTTGGCAATATATCTTATTATGAAACCTTGTTAAGAAGAGCGGTGGTACAAGAAAATGATATCTATTCGGGTTGATGAAACAGCAATTAAAAACATGGAGCTTCAGGTAAAAAGAAAAATTGCCGGAATAGAAGAAATTGTTTTACCCAGATCTTTAACAGAAATATCAAAAGCAATTTTTACTATTACCGGAAAACAATTTATTAGAAATATTAATAGAGATGCCAAAGCAAATAAAAATCTTTCTCATATGTATGAATGGAAAAATTCAGGAATTAATACAAAAAGATTATTTTTGCTTAATAGAAATTCAGTTCAAAATGGTAATTTAATAATATCTACAAAATTTTTAAAATCTAAAGATTTTGTTCCAATCAAAAAACAACTCTCTAAACCCGGAGCTACAGGAAAGTCAGTTACTGCTAAAAATATTTTTAAAGATAAAGCAAAAATTATGGAAGCGGGAACTCCTGTAACAATTAATCCTAAAAAATATTTAGTTTTTCCCGGCAAAAGTGGAAGACTTGTGTTTATCAAAAAGCCAAATTCTGTTATTGTAAGAAATCCCGGTGGAAAAGGAACAACTAATGCTTATAAAAAATATCTCAATGCTTGGTATAAAAAAAATGGTGCTGTTGTAATAGAAAAATCAATGTTATTTAAAAAAATTGAAAAAAGAGTAGGCGTTGAACTTAATAAAAATAGTGGTGGGCCAGTGGAAGCAAGAAAGGCCATTGCAGAAATATCTCAAAAATATTCTGAAGGATTAACAACATTATGACAGAAAATAAATATGACAAATTAGCATCTAGAGATATTAGATATTTTTTGTGGGAAGCATTCAAAACCAGTGGTCTTTTTAATGAAAACGACTACATAGCAGATGGATTTGATGTACCTTTAGTTCCAATTATTCCATCTCAACAAATTCCAGAATTTAATAATTTGTTACCCGGAAAACCATATATTTATTATGACTTTGAAGTTTTACCATCAGAAGAAAATTGGTGGGTAACAGAAGAAATGATGACTCTTTATGTTGTTTCTTCAAATTATGATTTTATAAATAAAGTAAATAATTTTATTTTAGATATATTTAGAAGATATGATGAATCTGCCTTGTGGATAAATTATTCTTTTACAGAACAAAATGGATTTAAATTTCATTTCATCAGAATTGAATCAATTAGTTCACCATTTCCATTTGAAAGCGAAGGTGGACTCCTTGGATCAGAAATTAAAATTAATTATTCGTATAGTAGAGTAACAAACTACTTTGGAATGTTTTAGTTTTGCTAAATAGTATGTTATTATTTATTTTGAGGAAGTGATTTTGCCAATTCTAAAAAGGAAGGTGGTGAATAAAAAATATGGCTAATGTTAGAAATGTTATCGTTGGTGCCGCACAGGTTTTTGTTAGTAGAGGTTCAAATGAATTAAGACCAGCAACTTACTACAAGGCACAGTATTACGGTACAGCCCCAGCAGTAAACTGGTCAGACTCTCAATCAGCAAGAGGCTGGCTTATGGGTACAACAGGTGCTTCTCAGTGGAGAGATGTCGGTTATACAAACAATGGACTTGAAGTTTCATATGAGCCCGGTTATGGCGATGTAATGGTTGATCAACTACTTGATGCCGCTAGACTATTCAAGCAATCAATTAGAATTACTTTAAGAACAGAGCTTGCAGAAGGAACACTAGAAAATATGGCTCTTGCTTTTGGTCAGCCAGATCCATCACTAGAGTTCTCAGCTTCAACAGGAAGCATCACAGCAGCCTCTGTTCTTCAGACACTTACAGGTGCAACTACTTCAGCTACAAGCGGATACGCACAGCTTGGACTTGCAGCCGGATCTCTTGGAGATCAGCCAGTAGAGCGTTCAATTATTGCTGTTGGTCAGGCTCCAGAACAATTTGGTTCAAACTTAAGAACTGGTGCGTCAACATTTACACAAACATCTACACAATCAGCAACAGGCTCTGCAGCATTTTCTTTGCTTTCGGCAGCTGCTCTTGCCAATGTTGGATCTGCTTCATCAGGTTCAACTGTCTATGGAAACAATGAGGCAGGAACATATGGCTCAATGCGTGAGCGTGTTTACATTGCTCGTAGAGTTGTACAGATGGATGCATCTACACACTCTCTAAAGCGTGATACAGGTGTTACATTCCCCGTTACATTCCGTTGTCTACCAGACGACAATGATGTATATGACGCTGCAGAATACGGTGTTGTTATTGATCGTATCTACTCAGTATTCTAATTTTAAATAATTAGCATAAGAACCCCCAGCAATGGGGGTTTTTATGTTTTTATTACAAACTTTGATATAATTTAATGAAACCACTATAGGAGGAAAAATGGCAAATACAGTTTATGATGTTTTAGAAATCAAGCTGTCAAATGGTGAAGAAATTATAATTAAACCTTTATCCATTAAAAATTTAAGAAAATTTATGGAAATTATAAAAAAACTAGATTCTGATAAAATTAAAACAGAAGAAGATGCTATGGAAGTTTTTATTGAAGCTGGAATGCTTTGTTTGAGTCAATTTAAACCAGAGCTTGCTGAAGATAGAGATAAGTTTGAGGAAGTCATTGAGATTCCAACCTTAATGAAAATCCTTGAAATTGCTGGAGGAATGAAAACTACTGACCCAAATCTCCTAGCGGCGGGTCTAGATGGGATGATCTAGATTTAGTCGCTTTAGAATCCGAAATTTTCCTATTAGGACACTGGAAAAATTATGAAGATTTAGAAACTAATTTGTCTGTAGAAGAATTGATTGTTACGCTAAATGCAATCAATGAAAAAGAAAAAAGACAGCAACATTTTGCAGCAGCATTAAAAGGAATAAATCTAGAGGATAATGCTGAAAAGGATGAAGATGATATTACATCACTCAAGGGCTGGCAAGCAGATAAAGAAGGGTTCGGAATTGGAATGGGTCTAGGACACATTGTTGATGGAGGCTAACACTTATTAGATGAGTACAATTATTGACTTTAAGCTCATAGCTAATGCTAACTTTGCACCAGTTTATAGCGAATTGGCAAAGATTAGAGCATCTATGGCTTCTTTGTCACAAAGTACAGTTACAAGTGGCATTACAAAAGGCATGACTGCAGGATTAAAAGCCGCAGAAGAACAAATGCTCAGAAACATTTCCGGTGTTAAAGGTTTTCAAACAGAAACCGTCAAGCTTTCATCTGCTACAGATAGACTTACCAAAAGCTTGGTACAAAGTAAATTTACGCTTGGTCAATATATGTCCATGTGGGGCAAGCAAAAATCAATAATTCCAGAATTAAATGCAATTGCTGAAGCACAATCAAGAGTTGCACAATCAATGGTTGTTCCATCTGCAACAAGGCAGGGAATGGCACATGTTATTACTGCTATGAATGGAATGAAGAATGCAACACTTCAAACAAAAATTTATCAACAAGCATTGAATACTGCTCTCAGAGATGGTGCAACTTCTTTAATTAATTTTGGTAAAAATACTCAATGGGCTGGTCGTCAGCTGACTGCTGGTTTTACTATGCCATTAACAATTGCTGCCGGACTTATTTCAAAAATGTTTTATGATGTTGATAAGAATCTTACCAGATTATCTAGAGTTTATGGTGCAGGATTAGCAAAACCAACAGAAGAAACAATAAGAAACATTAAAAAACAAATTATGGATGTTTCAAAAGAATTATCTAAAACGCTGGGAATTTCAGCAAAAGAAGTAACAGATACAGCAGCAGAATTAGCAGCAGCAGGTCTTTCAGGAAAAACTCTTGTTGAAGCAACACGACAAGCATCAAGAATTGTGGTCCTCGGAGAAACAGATAAACAAGAAGCAGTCAAGGCAACTATTGCTTTACAAACCGCATACAGATTAAATACTGAAGAATTAACTGAATCTGTAAACTTTTTCAATGCTGCTCAAGCAGCAACATCAACAAACATGCAAGATCTAATTGAAGCCGTTCCAAGAGTTGGTCCAGTTGTTAAAGGTCTGGGTGGAACATATAAAGATATGGTTGCATTGCTGACAGCAATGAAAGAAGGTGGTGTTCCCGCAGGCGAAGCTGCAAACGCAATTAAAAACTCTCTTGCTAGAATTATTAATCCCACTGAAGCCGCTCAGAAAAGACTAAAATCTTTCGGCATAGATATTAAAGAAATTGTTGCAAAAAATGCCGGGAATTTAACAGGAACAATAGTTTCTCTTCAAAGTCAACTAGATAATTTATCATCAACACAAAGACAACAAGCAATTGCTGAATTGTTTGGAAAGTTCCAGTTTGCTCGTATGGTTGCTCTTATGGATAATTTTGGAAAAGTTGGAACACAATCTGCCAAAGTAATTCAAATGATGGGTCTTTCTGCAAGAGATCTTGCCAAAATTGCTGATGAACAGACAAAGAAAATTCAACAATCAGCATCAGGTAAATTTAAGATTGCTATTGAATCTATTAAAACAGAATTAATTCCAATCGGCGAACAATTTCTTAAAGTCTTTACATTTATTATTGACAAAGTAGATTCAGTTATTAAATTTTTTAATAAACTTGGACCAATGAAAAATATTATTTTGTCAATATTGGGTGGCGCAGCCATCGTTGGTCCAATTACAATGGTCATCGGTTTGTTTGCTAACTTGGCAGGACAAATTTTAAAATCAGTAAATAACATTAGAATGTTTAAACAAGGATTTATGAGCGCGATTGGGCAAGGACCAATTGCTGGTATTATGGCAGGACTTAAAGGATTAAATAACTATTTTATTCAAATTGATAAAGCCCAATTAGCATCAAAGGCTTTATCAGGCGAAGTTCATGGATTAGTTGTGAGAGAAGAACAAGCTATTGCTTCTTTGACTAAAGCAATAGCAATGTATAGAACTGAAGTAGAAAGATTAATTGCAACACAATCAGGAGTTAGAGTTGCAGGCAATGTTCCATTTTTCCCAACATCTGCACCAACAACATCCGGTCAAATTATTGGCGCAACAGGAAGATATTCATCTCCATTAGTAACACCAATTTCTTCAGCTATGAGATCAAGACAAGGTTTTGAATCTGAAGGAAGATTTGTTGAAATGATGCATTATAGTCCATATATGGATACAGCAAGAGGTACAGATGTTTTAGGTCAAGGCGGAAATTGGCAAGAAAGAAACGCCTTGGGCTCAGCAGCAATTTTTCCTGCAATTATGGCAAGACAAGGATCAGACATACAAGCATTAAATCAAATATATGGTTCAAAACAAACTCCAACATTATCTCCAAGAATGATGACACCACAAAATCTTCAAGCAGTTATGGCAGCTATGAATATTCCATTAAATGCCGCTAATATAACAGCAGCACAAAAAGCATTTTCTCTTGAAACAATTGCTTCTCATGAAACAGGAAGAATGGGAAGCCTTCTTGCAATGCAAGCTTTATCAACCAGTCAAAGAGCAGAATTAAAAACAATTGCTGGAACTCATGGAGCAGATAGCGCACAAGTAACAGCATATCTTAAATCCGCACTTGGACCAGAATATCAAAGAATTATGCAATCTGTTGGAGCCAATGTTTTATCACTTTATGAAAAAGCAGAAAAAGAAGTTCTTTCTCATTCTAAATTTGCCACCGCTCCAATTGCAGAACAGGTTAGAGGAATTTCTACAAGATTTGGTGAATTATTAAGAAGTCAATATAAAATAATTTTTGAAACTCTTGACAATGATATTCTTAATTCAATTATGGTTTCAATTAAAGTTCCACTTGAAGAGGCAAAAACAACAATTCTTGAAGCAGCAAGAAAAAATGCTCTTGCTAGAATTCCCAATCTTGTTTCATCTGCACAAGAATCAGCAAATGTAATTATTGCTGCATTTGAACAATTAGTTGCAAGAATAAGAGCAGCATCAATTGAAATAGCAGCAACAACGGCAAGAGGCGCTATTGGAATGCCAATGCCAACCCGCCTAGGAAGAATGGCAAATGCCGGAACAATTTCTCGTGGTCCGTTCATGCTCAATACTGGAGGAAAAATTACAGGTCCGGGAGGACCAAAAGACGATGTTATTCCGGCAATGCTTTCAGATGGCGAATATGTAATTAAAGCATCATCAGTAGCAAAATATGGAACAGGATTCATGGATGCCATTAATGCTGGAAAATATGCTACCGGAGGCCTTGTAAAAGGCTATGAAGATGGATCTTTAATATCAAAAACAATTAATAATATTAAGTTTAATTCTTCACAATTAGAGGCCGGAATGCTAGACTCTATGGGTCTAAAATGGCTTGAAAAAATGATAGCTGAAGGAGCTTTCAATTCAGGTTTTGAAAGAAGTCATAAAGTTGGACAAGGAATATTAAGTGGAATAAGCGGAGCTGGAAAATGGGCATCAGGGTGGCATTACATTTCTCCATCAACACACAACCAACTACTTGGTCAATTATATCGTGTATATAAAAATAAAAAATTTCAAGGTGCATTTACAGGATACAACAATGTAATAAGAATGATGAAGACAAATGGAGACATTGTTTCATATCAAGATGCCAAAGAATTATTAAAATTTTTAAATAGTGGAAGATTAGACGGAATTGTTGAAAGAAGCAAAGATATTAAAGGACAATGGCATAGTTTTAGCACTAGAGGAGGTACCACATCCGGAAGAATTTCTGAATCAAAAGCGTGGTTGAGTTCATTAATTGAAGGTGGGGAAGCAAAATTTAATGCAAAAATGTCACTTTTGACAGGAATTTCTACAATGAGCAGATCTAGAAATCTTGCATCTACTCAATCAGGATTTTCAAGATTTATGTCAATTTTTGAAAATACTCCTAAAAAATTTGTTGGATTTAGAGGAATTCGTGCAGTTGCAGCAAATGGCGGATTAGTAAGAGGATTTAATGCCGGTGGAATGGAAGGTTCATTTATTCCCTATCCAGAAATTGATGGTGTAAAAGTAACTCCATTTATTGAAGCTAATTTGAAAAAAGCTTTACAAAGTCCAATGTATAAAGAAAGAATGAGCAAGATTCTACAAACTCCCGGAGAATTTGCAAAATGGGTAGCCAGACTTGAAGAAGCATTTTTAACATATAGACCAAAACAATGGGCTAGACAAGCAGAATTTTTTGATCCATATAGAATGACAACCCCTCAAGAACAAGCAAGACTTGATCAATCTTTAATGTTAAATGCAAAAAGAAGTCTTGAGCATGAGCAAACAAGAAAAAGAATAGAAGCACAAATAGCAGAAGGAGTAAGACCTAGATACTACACAGATATTCTTGGAAATGATACTCCTTATAGAAAATGGCTTGCAGAATTTGGATCAGAAGAAGAAGTTGCCAGATATTGGAAAAATATGGGAGGTAGAAGATTAAGATTTATAATTCCTCCATTAGCATCCGGTGGAAAAATTTATGGAGCCGGTGGTCCCACAGACGATAAAATTCCAGCTCTTCTTTCAAATGGAGAATATGTAGTTAAAGCAGACTCTGTTGCTAAATATGGAACAGGTTTTATGGATGCTCTCAATGCTGGTAAATTTGCAAATGGAGGAATTGCTAGATTTGCAAAAGGTACCCCCGAACAAAGAATGAATACATATTTAGGCGGAAAAGATCCAATTCTTGCAGAAAAAATTATTGGATTTAGATCAAGTGTTCAAGACACATTGGGAAATTTTGCCACAAGTTTGAAAGCTGGACTATTAAATGGATTAAATCCAATTAAAGAATCATTAGCTACAACCTCAACACAATTTAAAAAAATGGCTATTTCTGCACAAAACAATTTTAATCAGCTTTCCATTTTTAATAGACCTACACAAGTTCCAATTGGAACTGGATCAGGAAGTAATACTTTTACAAAAGATCAATATAAGTCTGTTTATCAAAATTATAAATCACAATATATGAGGCAAGGCTTAACATCCGAAGAAGCTTCTGCACAGGCTCATCAGTCAGCTCAACAACATATTAGAGGAATAACTGGATCACAACCTTCATCTTACTCTACTTCTGGAGTTGGTGCAAGCGAAAAAGAATATAGATTACAAACAAGAAATATGAATAGGGGCAGAATTTCAAAATTCTTTAAACCAAATTTGTCTCCCGAAGAAATGCAAAGCAGATCTATGAGGGGGATGGGGCTTGGAATGGGAATTTCAATGGGCTCTATGATGGCTGCAGGAGCAATTCATGGACAGGGAGCAGGTTCTGAAGCTGCAAGATCGGGATTAATGTCAGCGGGAATGGTGGGAGGAATTCTTCCAATGCTAGCTCCGGGAATGGGTATACCGGGAATTGGAGCTGTCCTTGCAGGGGTAGCAGCATTATCCGTAGGATTTACTTTTCTTTCTAAACATCTTAAAGATGTAAAAGAAAGAGCATTAGATGCCGATGCCGCGTTTAAAGAATCTTTTACAATTCCAAAAGATGAAGCCGCTGCCCTAGGAATTAAATTAAAAGATTTAAGTAAAGTTATAAGTTATGCAGGAAAAGATACAGATAAAGCAAAAACATCAATTGACATATATGCACAATCTATTTTGCAACAAGCAGAATCCAGCGACAGCATGAAAAGATTTCTTAAAACAATTAAAAATGCAGGAGATGACCCAGAAAAATTAAATAAAATATTAAATGATAGATATCAAACAGAAATCATGCTTGGTCAAACAATGCAAGATGCAACTACTCATGTTTTAGCATTTGCTCAAGTTACAGGAACTGCTTTTAATGCTTCTAGCCTTAATAAAATGAGTCCAGTGCAAATATTACTCAAAGCAAATAAAGAAAATCTTGGATCATTTGTAGCATCATCATTACAAAATCCAAATTCATCAACAGATCAATTGCAAACATTATTTAAAGCCGGAGGAGTTACACAAAGACGAGATTTTGTTCCACAATTGATAAAATCTTTAAAAGATGTGGTTGCTCCAGAAACATATACTAGGCTTATGACAAATGAAGGTTCCATATCTGGCAAAAATGTATATAGACTTGGTTCTGGTATTGAACAGATGCAGGCTGGTTTCTTAAATGAAAGTCAATTTGTAAAATTTATGCAAAGTGATAAATATGCTACAGATGCAATGAAAATTTTTGCTCAAAGACAAACTGATATTACAAATATTAATTCTGACATACAAAAACAAATTAATAAACTTTCTGGTGTTACAAATTTAGAAGATCAAAAATCAGCAAAAGAAAAACTTATTAAAACACATGAAAATGAAATAAAAGTAAATAATAAAAAAATCTCTCAAGAACAAAAAATGATGGAAGCAAGAAATAAAGAATATGAAGCTCTTAACAAATCAATTGAACAACAACAAGAAATAAATCAATTAAATGCTGATGTGTCAAAAGCAAAAGCCGGTGGAAATTTAATTGATATTGCAATGGCTGAACAAGCAAGAATTTCCGGACTTTCAAAAATAGACAGAGAAAGAGCAAAAGATGCAGCAGATGCCAAAAATCAAGCTGTTATTGAAAAATTAACAAATAAAAATGAAACTCTTACAACATCTATTGATAATTTAAATACACAAATTCAAGCAATAGATGAAAAAATTGCAAAAGGTGTCGGAACAGGTAATAAAAAAGTTGAAGAAGCAATTATAAATCTTCAAAATATTCAACAGGCTGCTTCTATAGACGCATTTACACCGGAGGCCTTCCGAAATTGGCAAAAACAAAATCCATTACAAAAGCTGGGAGAATTTCCTTCAATAGATGCTTATCTTAGAAGTTTAGGAATTTCAACTAGCGGAGTTAATACAAAAGCAATTTCAGCAGTAATTGGTGGTCGAACTGCTCCAACAGCAACAGCTTTGTCGGGAACAGCAGAAAGCAAAAAAATACAATATTACATGTATATTGATGAATCTTATCAACAACAATATGTTGCTCAAAAGGGTGGCGTATGGTATCCTGCACAATATTCAACAGCCAATAATCGCTTATATATTGCTCAAGGAGCCAAACCTTTATCAAATACAATAATTTCTAAAATAAAAAATACTTTAACCCCTTGGCAAAATAAAGCAGACGGAGGATACATTTCCGGTCCCGGAGGTCCAACATCAGATTCAATTCCTGTCAGATTATCCAATGGAGAATATGTAGTAAAAGCAGATTCTGTTAACAAATATGGAACGGAATTTCTTGATTCAGTTAATGCAGGTAAATATGCAGAAGGCGGTATTGTAAAAGAAGACACTTCTCCATTAGATAAAATATTAAAAAATCCACCTTCTAAATTCAGCGGCAGAAATTATCCAAGACCTGCTAATCCTATGACTAATGATTCTAGTTATTTAAATAAAGCATATCAAATTTATAAAAAAATTCCATATTCAGAATCTAAAATGGGGCTAAGCACAGGACTCGGTTGTTCTCCCTTCACATCGTTTCTTTATTCACTTTTTGGTTATGATATTTCTGGAAATGCAAATCAACAAGCAAGATTAAAAAATGGCAGCCTTGATATTTTAAATGCTAAAAATTTAAAATCTGGAGATTTAATTTTAATAGCTTTTCCCGCTTTTAAAAAAGTTGATGAAAAAGAAATAAATGAAAGTATCAATGATTATTTAAAAATGATGAACAAAATAAATCGTAGCAATAAATCTGAGGTTTCAAAAAAACACTGGACAGAATATTATTCAAGAAGAATTGAAAACTTGAAATCAAGATTAAAAAAGGGTTACGAAGTTGACCCATATGAATTGCCTATGGGAGTGAATCTAGATTCATTAAAAAATATAAAAGATGAGTTTGATTCAAATTCGTTTTTTCATGCAAAAACTTGGAAGCCATATATAATGTCAGATCCATACAGTAAAAGAAAAGATAAATCTGGTAATTATATTTCTACATGGTTAGATCCAAATGCCAAGAAAGAAAAGGGCTGGAAAAGATTTAAAGATAAATCTAGAAGATTTAAAGATTATGAATTTCATCATTCAGCAATAATTTCTAAAGTTTTTAATTCATCCATGAACAGACATTCCTTAGCTTCTCTAATTGAAGCAGGCACCGATGGTCATATGGAAGATGTAGGCGCTTGGATTGGAGAGCAACAATGGAATAACTCTCCATTAGTTTTTGATGATGGAACTATTGCAAATTTCTTAGCAGTAAAAAGATTCTTTGGCACATCATATCCTAGAAAAAAAATAGATCCAAATAATTATCCGAAAGGAACTGTGAAATTTGCCGATGGTGGACATATAACAGGACCCGGAAGCACAACATCAGATTCAATTCCAGCCATGCTTTCAAATGGTGAGTATGTAGTTCGTGCATCATCTGTAGCTAAATATGGTGCAGATTTTATGAATTCTATTAATGAAGGAAAATATGGATTTGCAATGGGTGGGCTAGTGCCATCTAAGTTTTATGTTCCATCCATGAATACATCTGTTGCAAAATTTGCTGAAGGCGGCTTAGTTGATGGTGGTTCATATAATATTAATATAACTGTAAATGCATCTACAATGTCTTCTGCAGATGAAATAGCATCTGCAATTAAAAAAGAATTTGGTAAAATAGAAATTAAGAAACAAATGATGTCTACATCTAGAACGGTGACTGTATAATGGCATGGCCTATTGGTTCAGGAATTAGTATTGGAGTATTTCCAAGTAATAGTATTTCTAATCCCCCCGCTGCTTCAGCGGCGGGATGGTATGATTTGACAGATCACAATAGACAATCAATAAACATTAGTTTTGAGCCAATTCAAAGAGAAAAAAGAATGGCAAATGGTTATATGAGAAAATATGTCATTGCACAAAAAAGAAATGTTTCTGTAAATTGGGACATGGTTCCATCGGTAGCATCTGTTCAAACACAAATAATTACAGGTTCATCAGGATTGGGAAATGTTATTTCTAATCTTACAGTAGATGGAAGAGCGGGCGGGGCTTGGCTAAAAGAATTCTATGAAAATAATGTATTCATTCCCATCTGGATTAAAATAACACATTCAACAGCATCTTCTACTGGTAACTATACAAATGGTTTTATTCCCACCGCTTCTGTCTATACAAGTTTAATGAATAGTGCATCTTACTTTTCCTATCCGACAGTTTCAAGCAATATTGGAAAACCTTTACTTCCTAAACAACCAGAAATATTCTTTGGATATATGACAGATTTTTCATATAATGTTCAAAAGCGTTTTAAATATACCGATTATGTTGATATGGGAATAAGGATAACTGAAATATGATAGGTACATCAACAGATAAGAATTTTTTTTACAATCAAAATGCAATTGAAATAAAATCAAATGTATGGATGGAGTGGAACTATAACACCATTATTCAACCATTTGTTGTTGCATCAACATATAATAAACCAGAATATATTGGGCCAGATAGTGGATGGTCAGCCACTAACTCATCAATATCCAATGGAGTATCTTCTAAAATTTCAAGAAATCAAGCAAGGGCAATACCAACATCAGACTATAATTGGAATGCAAGGTCAAATGGATCGAACACAGTAACTAATTTTCAAATTAATGGAAATTATTCAGATATAGCTTCTTATACTCATTCATTTTCAACTATAAAGCCAGCCGGATATTATAAAATAGTTTTTTACGCCAAAGGCAAATTGCCAATTGTAAGTGGAAACTTAGGAAATGTAACAACTACAACCGCTACATACGCCGGTTCAGCAGGTACAAGTTCTGCTGTGTATGCCGTTCAAGCAGTAGGAAGATATGGACAACTTGCAAATATTTTAAATGCTAATCAATATGAATTAAAAAATATAAATGCTATTTCAGCTACAAATCCAGTACAAGTAACTTGGACCGGAGTTGAAGGAGCAATAGGATACAATATATATAGAAAAGCAGTCAATACTTCTAAAAAATATGATACATTCGCCTATCTTGGAACAGTTCAAAATTCAACTACTACTTATTCCGATAAAGCAACTACCATTGATCCTTTTGCCAATGTTAATGTAATTGAACAAAATATTATTAATTTTACTCCACGCATTTCTTTAAAAGAAGAATTGGATAATTTAATTCCATTTAGATATGATACATATTCATCTGATATAAATAATGGCGGACTGATTGAAGGAGAAAAAACAATTAGATTAGATGGAATAGACTGGCAAAAAATAGAAATATACATTTACTCTCAGCAAGATTTCAAAAAAATTAATTTTGATTTTATGATAAACTCTTTCTTCTTAGAACCAACAGTTCAAGTAAGTCCAATGTGGATATATGAAATTTCTGAATCAGATTATTATAATAGAAAATATTTTCCATTAGAATCAATATTTTCGGGTAAAAGGCCCGGAGAAGCACTTTTAAACCCATTCATAAACAATTTTGACAATAGTGATAATTTTAATTATTACAGAGATGTTTCTAGTGTAGATACTGCTTATAGTAGAAGAAAATTATCATATTCTTTTATGAATGTTTCTAATATTTATGAACAGGCAACAGATCAAAGCGGAATGTTTCAAATTATTCCTGATAGAGAAAGCAAGTATAAATATTATATTTCTGATATTTCCGGCGACGACAAAGGAATTTCTGCTTATTACGATCAATACCTATCAGTAAATAAAATATACATTAAGACAAATAATGTATTTTCTCAATATTCAACTGCATTAAATACATCTTCTTTTACAATTTATTTTAATAAATCAGATGGAACAGCATCTTCATATTTATACACAAACGCTTTAAATTTTGATTCAAATGGCATATCAGTATTTTATTATAAAGACAACACTTGGTACAACACATCTGGAAGCGCATTTAGTGCATGCATTCAATATGCAGCATCTGTAAATTCTACAGCCAACGGCGGCTGGCTACCCCCAACAATAGGAAATAATGGGCAAATAGATTCTGCACAAATTCTTACTCAAATGACTGGCCTAGCATTTAAATATGATACTAAATCATTAATGGGCGAAACCGAAGATAATAGATTACACCTAGTAGAAATATCACCAAGACTTGAAATAGACATTACAGATTATGTTGAATCATATAATATTTCAAAAGAAATGTCGAATGAAGATTCAGGAAATGATTTCCCATTAGGATTTATCACATCAAATTCTGGTGAAATTGTTATAAATAATTTTCCAGTGTACTATAACAATAAACCATTTTCTATTTTTGAAAATAGAAATTCACAAACATTTTTATATGATCTATTGACTCAAAATGTAAAATTTACGGGATATTTTAGATCAACAGTTGATAGAGCAGATTTTACAAAAATTATTCCATCTTTTGTTATGTATGCAGAAAATTGGTCAGCGGAAGACATTAATAATCTTACTGTTACTATTTTTGATGCCATGAAACCATATTTACAATCTAATGAATCTGCTCAATATGTGGCTTCATCCGAAAGTCTTGATACCGTTATTAATCATCTTTTTGCAATTTCTGGATTTAGTGATTATAGTAGAGCTGAATTAAATAAAGTATGTAAAAATAAAACACAATCAGGGTACTTCTGGACAGAAGAATCAAAAACAGTTGCTCAATGTTTACAGGAATTATTTATATCAAATCAAATAGGATGCTATTTAGATGAAACAGGATTTATGAGATTTATTGATATAGATTCAATTATTGATAAAAAAATAAATGATAGTTTAACAACAAATTTTGATATTTCAGATATAAAATCTTCAAACTTTCCTTACTTGCCAAACCTTATAGATAATTCATATCAAGAAACATTAGGTACAACAATTGGAAAAATTATTATAAATTATAGACTTCCAAATTCTTTTACAAGTCCCGCTGTTTTGCCAAATCAAAGTTCTTTTTCAGAACAATTAAAAAACATCTCTGGTGTGTTTTCTGAAGAATCTAATTTAGCATTAGGTCATACTCTTTTAAGCGCAAGTTTTTCAAGTTCAGATCTTGATCTTCAAATTAATAATACATATCTTGAAAAACCAAGAAATAATCCGGGAACGCAAACGGGAGACTTCTTTGTTGGTTGTGAAGCAGTAAAATTAGATGGGCATAAATATTCATTTGTAGTATCAGGAAGTCCCGGATATAATTTCCAAAAAATAATTAGATATGATTCTGATATCAATAATGCAGTACAAGAAGTTGTGGGTCAATTTGGCAAGTTGGGTTCTAATGTAAAATATTCTCCAACTGGTTATTTCCCATCAGTAATTCGTGGATGCTATGGAACTGCAGTATTGGATCATCCAATAATTAAAGATAATAATGCATCTACATATTTTACAAAATATCCTAATGCAACTTTTAAAAAGGGTGCTTGTGAAATAACCCTATCCGATGGTACAAGTTTTATTGTTCCAAATTTGAGTGCAAAATTAACTAATTCCGGCAACACGGGAATTCATAATCATTTTTCTTTTACATTTCAAGCGTTGGATACAAATTCTAAATCTGGCGCGGTAGGAATTGCATATTATTATGATCCAGACAATTCAAATAGTGATTATTTATTATTTTTAATTGAAAAAAATATTGGTTCTGACAATAAAGAACAAAGTTCAAAATTTTATATTAAAACAAAAATTAATGGAAAGGTTAAACTTATTTCATTAAACAATTCATTGCCATTTATTTCATTGCAAAAAAAATTATTTGATAAAAATGAACATAGATTTTCAATATGGCTAAATGACAATGAAATAATAATTAGAACAGATGATAGTAGTAGTGTAATAAAAGTAAAAGTTGATAAAAGCTTATATTCAGTATATAATGGATCTTACAAGCCAGCATTTTTCTTTTCTACGCAAAACGCTTACGGCACAAGCTTAGATAAAAAATCACAATCTATAAGATTTAAAGAATTTTATGCAGCAGACTGGCCCAAGATTTTAAAACCTAAAGAATCTGGAATTTTTGATTTAAAAAATAATCCAAAATATCATATTCAAACTGAAACATTTTTATCAAATATTATGAAAGGTGTTAATAATGAGCCAGCCTATTATTTGTGGCAAGATTATCCTAAATTGATCGGCATGAAAGCATACAAAAATGAAAAATTTCAATCTGCACCAGCCCTGAATGAAATAATTCAATCAGATTTTAATGGATATTCGATGGGCTGGACAAAATCATCTTTAACTCAAGATCCTGTTTTAAGTGTAGGAAGTAAAGCTTTGGCAACATCTATAATTGAATCTTATCCCTTTATGTTTAGTCAAATGCTTGTTAATAATACAAGCCCACTAAATAGATTTAGAACGGTTATTTTTTTAAAAGCTAATGGAGATAGTGTTCCGGGAGAAGAAGGAAACTCAATTTCAGTAAGTCCATATCAAATAAGAAGCCAAAGATTATTTTTTACATCTGATAAAAAGTATGAAAGAGTTATTGATTTCAACCATATTAATAATAGTATTGTTATGAATACTAGATGGATTCAAAGTGAAAAAGATGCAAAACAATTAACCAAAAAGATTTCTGCAATTCTTCCACAATTTAATTCTACCTTACAGCTCGAAATATTTGGTAATCCATTATTACAAGTTGGAGATGTCGTTGGACTATGGTATTCATTAAAAAATTTAGGATTTGATGCTAATGGCAATTCAGCAGATTCTTTAAAATATTTAGTTGTTGGAGTAAGACAATTTTGGGATGGGGGGCTGAATACACAATTATCATTGAAACCCATAAAATGATATAATGTGAATAATCATGTCAACATATAATATACCAAATCCAGATAAATATATTAATCCTAATACGGTCAATTTTACTAAATTTATTAAAATTTTTGCAGATGACCCTAGGAATAATCCCGCATTTTTATCTGCTAATCCCAATGTTGTTGTTATTGATGTACCATATGATCCTGATAATGAAAACAATGTATTCTATGATGATTATGATATAGATTTTGATAATACAAACTCAGATAATTCAAATAGTACAACCATTGAATCTCCTAAAAATTTATCAATTGGTAATTTTGAAACAAAAATTTCTAATGATGGTAATGTTTACTATACCGCAACTCTAACATTTGATGATATAGATTATGCTGTGGATTATGAATATGTTTTGGAGATTTCACAATGATAAATGGATATTATGTATTAAAATCAGGTGAAGATTTTGTTGCAAGTTCTAAAAATGTCATTACAACAAATGGTTATTTAATGATGAATAAATATCTTGCCAATTCTACACAAGATTGGTCGGCGGGAATAGCAATTGGAGTATTAAATAGAAATTCTGCCTCAGCATCAGATACAGCACTAGAATATGAAATAGCAAGATATCCAGTAACATTAAAATCATATAGAACAATAAGTGGTTCAAATCAAATTTTACTTAAAGCAACAGTAGATCCAACATTATCAGCATCAATTACTGAAATAGGAGTTTTTCCATCAATCGTGATTGGAAAAGATCAGTATATAGTTAGTGATTTTTCTGAAAGTTCTAATTCAATTAATACATGGACAGCATCAGGCTCTACAAGTTCATTGCAATTTGCCCCATATTCAAGATATGGCGCAAGCAACACATTCTTTTTTGCTTCTAATAGTTTTCTTGTTAATAACAATATTTCTTTTGATATGTCTCAATATGTTTATACAGATTATGCAGATCTTCTTATCTATACCCCTGCAAGTTCATCGGGAACATTTCAAATTTCCTTCGGAGATGTAAATGGAAATATTTGGAGAAGTGGGTCAGGAACAGCTAGCATTTCCGGTGCAGGATATTATTCAGTAAAAATGCCATTAAGTGGTTCATATAACTCTTCTTTTAATTATTCTATTAATTCAGTATCAATTAGTTTTTTGACAACATCAACTGCTAGTTTACATTTTGATGCGCTTAAATTTATATCCGGAGATGTAAAACCAGAAACTTTAAAATTAACAAGTAGAAGCATTTTTAGTACACCAATTGCTAAAATTGCTAATCAACCAATGCAATTAGAATATTATATGCAGGTGACTTAATGGCACAATTACAATTGACCGGATTAAAACCAAATGTTACTTATAATGTATCCGTCAGAGCAATAGGAGAAGATGGAGAATCTGAATTATCTGAAGTTTTAACATTTACAACACCTTCTTCAATTATTGATACTATAAATAAAAATACTACAATTAAATTAGAAGGTGGATCTATATATGCGGGAGCAAAAACAGGTCCCGGAGTATTATTTAATCAAAATGGTCTTATAGGTCTTTTCTCTCCAACTGCTTGTTCATTTTATCTTAGTTCACAAACAGGTGATGCATATTTTGCCGGAAGTATAACGGCAGCAGCAGGAACAATAGGTGGATTTAGAATTGGACCTACAAGTCTATCTGCCACAAACATTGTTTTATCTTCAACTGGTGGATTTGCCTTAGGCTCAGCTTCACAATTTTCTGTCAGCTTAAACGGAAATATGGTTGCACAAAATGCCTCAATAACAGGATATATTAATGCCACAAGTGGTTCATTTAGCGGGGCGGTATCAGGAGCATCAGTAATTGGTGGCTTTATTTCAGGAGCATCCATATCTGGAGGACAATTAAATATAAACGGAAATGCTTCCATTTCTGGCTATATTAATGCTACATCAGGATCATTCACAGGTGGAATATATGGAGCATCCATTTCCGGTGGTCAATTAAATATTAATGGAAATGCCTCAATAACAGGATACATTAATGCCACAAGTGGTTCATTTAGTGCTGGAATATATGCATCTGTAGGAACAATTGGTGGATTTAACATTTCATCTTCATCTTTATCGGCGGGAACAGGAACAAATACAGTAGGTCTACTTCCCGGTTCTTATCCATTTTTTGCAGGAAATGCTACACCAGCATTAGCTACATTTAGAGTAAATAATTTAGGTGCAGCATCAGCATTAAGTTTATATGCATCCAGCGGTTTTATTGCAGGAGATTTTCAAATAACTGGAAGAGTTTATGGTGGTGCAATAAGGGGCGCGGGAACTCCGGGAGTAGAAATATCCTCATCTGGAATATATGGATATTATGGAAATCTAACTAGATTTTATTTGCCAACAGACCCACTGGAAACCCCAGTTATGGCATCATTTACTTTGCTTGAAAGTAGGTATACCGGAAGCGGTGCAAATGCTGTAATTATTGCAGGAGACATTATAAATAATAATGTAACTATAAAGGGAGATAAAACTGCTGGAAGTCCAGCAATGATATATAATACTAAATCCGGAGTGCAGACAACCTTTACCGCTGGAGAAGGATTTTATTTAGACGATACAGGAAAATTTAAATTTGGTGACGCAAACAATTACATCTCTGGTTCATCCGGCAACTTATTTGTAACAGGAACAATTGTTGCAAAATCTGGTTCATTTAATGGAGCAATATATGCACAATCAGGCTCATTTACAGGAAATATTAATTCAACTGCATCAATATATGGTGCAGCATTATATGGTGGTATTTTTCAAACTTTAAATACATCCGGCAGTTATATTAAAATTGACGGTACTAATAATGCTATTTCATTTTTTAATGGAAATACCACATTTGGACATATAACTCCATATGTTTCCGGAAGCGGAATTTCATTAACCTATGGGGGTTCTCCCGATCCGGGTGACACTGTATTCCCTGCAATAAGACTTGGAAAAGTTTATTCAGCCATGTATGGACAAAATGCGGGAAACAAAATAGCAGTTGGAGCCGGAGTCACAATTGATGCGGGATCAAATGATATTAATATTAATAATGTATCCGGTTCCGATGGTAAAATTTATATTGGATCAGGAACCTCATCTGGACAACATTTATATTTTAGCGGAGGAATTTTTTATACAAATCAAGTTTCTCCTTATAAAAATCTTATGCAATTACAAAATAATGGAACAAATATTGTTGTGTTTACTTCAGTTAACGATGCCACATTATCAACAACCGGGAAAATGTATGCCGCAACCGGAACAAATCTATGGATAGATACCAGTGACAATAATGGATCAGTAAGGCTGGGACATGGATCAGCATCAACTAATAATAATTCCATCTTGTCTCCCGCAATTTTTTGGAGTATAGGTAGTGGAGGTGCAAATACAGTAAGCGTAGCAACTTCAGCATCTGATTATATAATGTATAGAAATGTTTCACGACAGGCATATAAAACTGAAATATCTCCAATTTCTCTATATTCTAATTTATCGAATAGCATTAGTAAAGAAAAAATTATTGCCCCCCTTATAGATTCAAATAAAGTTCTTGATATTACTCCTGTATTTTTTAAATCTATTTTGCCAATTGATGAAAATAAAAAATTCTTAGGATTTATTGCTGAAGATATATATGATAAATTCCCAGAACTTTCGATTCTTGATGAAAATGGAATTCCAGATTATTATAATATTAATGGTATAGTGGCAGCAATGCTTGCTGTTCTTCAAGGTCAAAAAGTAAAAATTGATGAATTAGAAACAAGAATTGCAGCATTAGAAAATAAATAGTATAATAATAATCTAACTAAAGAAAGGTTAAAAAATGACAGAAACATCATTTACCCCCCCGGCTCAGCAGCAGCCAAATATGCTTGAACTTATGATTCAGGAGCTTCAAAACCGTATTGGTCAAATAACAAGTCAGTACGAAACACAGCTTGCTGCACTTAAGGCGCAGGCAATGCAGGAAATTCAGCAGCGCGATTCACAAATTCAGGAACTTCGTATTGCTGTAATTAATGCTAGAAAGACTGACAGTGACAAGAAGGAAGAGAACTGAGATAGCACCTTTTGTTCCCAGTGGTCTTATAGCTAAGACAGAAAAGGGTTACTTTTATGTTAAGGGAAACAAAAGGTATAAAATTGTTTCCTCAAGAGCAGTAAATTCGTGGGAACTAAAAGTTGTCAACACTTCAGAGTCATGCATGAAAAATATACAAATATCTGGAATATTAGGCTTTAGAGATGGAACATTGATTAGAGATGTTTCAAATCAAAGACTTTATTTGATTTCTGATAATAAAAAAAGAAATATATCTGATCCCGACTTTTTTAAAATATTTAATTATAAAAAAGATGATATTATTCTTGTAAGTTCAAAAGAAGCGGGATGCCATAAAGAAGGAGAACCAATAAATGTCTACTAATGTGACAATTACTTATAATGATATTTCAACTATGAAATCAGATATATCAGTTTTACAAGGCAAGTTAGATAGGGCTGCCGCTATTTTCCAAAAGAGGACAGGATCAAGCTCAACAAAAACACTAAATGATTTAAATTTCATTCTTTTCCAAACAGATCTTGTGATGAAAAAGGGTGCCACATCTGTAGACATTGTAATTCCTAACGCCGCATTTGCAAATAATTTAAACAACTCTAAATTTATTGCTATTTGTTCAACAAGGCAAGAACAAGGAGATACGGGAATTTATTCTTCATATCTATATCAATCCATTAATGACGGTAAAATTTTTTCTACAAGTGGTTCAAAAATTGGAAAAGTTTTAAGAAGTGTAAAAGCAGATGACAAATATTCATTAACCGTTGATATTCTTTTTATATCTCTAAACCCATAAGGAAAATAATGACAAATGATATTAAATGGATGATGGTGTCCGATGTTCACTTTCCGCGCCATGACCCCAGAAAAGTAGAACTATTTTTAAAGGTAATGAAAGCATGGAAGCCTGATGCTGTTGATTTGCTAGGTGATATTGATGATGCAGATTCAACAAGTAGATGGGCTTCTGAGTATCCCGCCGAATTTTCTGTTCCAGTAGGTGATGGCGGAGTTGAGGGAACTAAACAATTTCTAAAAGAAATTAATAAAATTGTTCCCAAAGCAGACAAGCATTTTCATGATGGAAATCATGGATGGACACGACATGGAGATTATTTAGCAAAGAAGGCCCCGGCATTTCTTGATGTTATTACTCCAGAAACACTATATGATTATAAAAATGCTGGCTTTGAATGGCATTATTATGATCAAGCACCAGTACATCGTTTTGGAGATATGTATGCACATCATGGAGAATCTATCTCTAAACATGCAGGAGAATCTGTAAGAAATGATGTAAACAACTGGGGTGTATCGTTAGTAAGAGGACATTCTCATAGAATGGGTTCTTATTTTCAAACATACAACATCACTGGGCAGGAATTGCGTGGATTTGAAATTGGTCATCTTTGTGATGAAACTAAAATGGACTACACAATTCAAAAAAATTGGCAGCCGGGATTTGCAATAGCAAATGTTGTTAATGGATATCCACATATCCAACTAATTCAAATTCACGATTATACTTGTGTCGTGGATGGAAAAGTATTTAAAGCATAAGGAGAAAATATGTCTTTAACAAGCACACAAACACAATCGTTGACCTTTCTGGTACTAGGTATTTTTGTATCTATTACAACATCTTTTGTTAAAAATATAGATTGGTCAAGAAAAACAAAACACTCTATTTCTATAATTCTTAGTTCACTAGGAGCCATTGTAAGCTCTTACTTTCAAAAAAATGGTATTACAGACCTAGAAGATATTGCTAAGCACTTTACATATTTATATGCTGTGTCACAAATATTCTATGCTTATGGTATAAAAAATACGCAATTTAATTCATGGTTGACAAAATTTAATTTATTTGCGACAAGAAGTGTGTAATTTTAAATGACCTGCAAAAAATGTAGTGGCAGGATATTTGTAGATAGAATGTTTGAGCAAAATTTAAGAATAGAGTTATTTTGCATAATGTGTGGCAAAAGATGGTTTATAAAAAAGGATAGTTCAGGATTTGCACAATGGTTAGCAAAAAAAGAAAAAGCCCTGAAGAAAGATTTGTGTATTTCTACCTGAATGGTAATTTGCATAAAACTTTAAAAAGGAAAAGATCTGAAGACTTATTAATAGCTTGGGATTATCCAAATGAAAAGCGTGTTGCCTATGTGTTATCACATGTTCAAAAAAGCAGACAACGCGCTTATTCTGTACCCCAAGTTGCAAAATTTATGAGCAGAGACCCTGAAACAATAAAAAGACATATGAATAATGGAGAAATTAAAAAGCCACAATATTCTTATTCTCTTGAGAATCGCACTAGACCAATAAAATATTTTTTTAGTGAGGATGAAGTAAGAGAAATTCATGAATTTTTTAAAACTATTCATCGGGGAAGACCAAGAATAGATGGAGAAGTAACAACATCAAAAATTCCTAGTAGTGCAGAACTAGAAGCTATGATGAGAAATGAAAAAATTCTATATGTAAAAAATGATAGCGGTGACTTTGTTCCCGTGTGGAAACAGCCAGAATGGTAGGATTTATGCCAAAAGAAAACCCAAATAAAGATTTATTATTTGATTTATCACTACAAATGTTGCAAGATATTTATGATATTGCTAAAATGAAACAGGACACAGAAACTATGACTTCTGTATCTGATAGAATTTGTTTGTTATATGAAAAGCAAGTTGATATTGAAATGGATAAAAAAAGTCCGTTAGGCTTTAAATTGAAAGAAGATGATGATGAGTGAATTAAAAACTAAAGAAGTTAAGCCAACAATTGTCAAAGTTGATTTGCAATATGTCCGCAATCTTGGCAATTTTGAAAGCATTCGCGTCGCTATTGGTATTGAAGACAATGTGCGAGCAGATGAAACTGTAAATCAAGCTACTGAAAGAATTTATAAGTTTGTTGAAGATAAACTTATTGAAAAAATGGGCGAGATTGAAAAGGAACTCAAAGGGTGACTTGCGATCATTTATGGAAAGTGCTAGAATGGCATGTGAATAAGGAAACTTTTGAATTTCAACCAAGTTATATTTGTAAAAAGTGTGATGCTATTAGAGAGAAGTGATTATGACAAAGGATGATGCAAGCAAGGCTTACCAGTTGGTAAGCCTTTATCTATCTTTATATAAAGAAAAATATAATAAATCCATTGTTATAAATAAGCATAAAGAAAAATGGGGAATGGCAGAAGTTGTAGATAGTGTTGGATTTGATAGAGCCAAAGAACTTTTGATATACTATTTTAATACCAGCCGGTCTTCTCATCCTTTACAATGGTTTTTGTATAATTTTGAAAGACTGGATGCCGTATTAACTGCTAAATCAGAAGACAATGCTCGCAGAAAAATGTTACTAGAACAAACTAAGAGAATGGTATTAGAGAATGAACAATGAAGCAGCACTGATTTCTTCAGTATGTAAAAATAAAGATATTTCTGTTGTTATGGCAGAAGATGTTGATTCTATTTTTACTTCCCATAAAGATATTTGGGATGGATTAAAATCTTATTATTACAAATTCAGATCCGTTCCAGATGTATCTATTCTTTTAGAAAAGTTCCCTGACTTTGAGCCGGTAGAAACTAAAGGCGAAACAGGCTACTACTTGGACCAAGTAAGAAATGAATATCTTACTGCAAAGATTAGAAATGTACTTTTAAGTGCAGGAACTAGCCTCAAGGGTCATTCTGCCGCTAAGGTTATTTCAGATATGCAAAAGGAATTGAATACTCTTAGTCGTATGACTAACAATGTTCGTGACCTTGACCTTACAGATTACGAATTGGCAGAAAAGCATTTTGAGGCTGTTCGTGAGCGTTCAGATATGATGGGCGGAAGTCCCGGAATCATGACAGGACTTAAAGCAATTGATTATGCATACCCAACAGGTATGGCTCCCGGTCATTTAATTGTTATGATTGGCTGGCCCGGAAGAGGAAAGACTTGGCTAAGTTCCTATCTAGCATGCAAGGCTTGGGAACAGGGTTTTAAGCCTATGATTATTTCTCTTGAAATGACTCCTGAGAATATGCGTGACCGTATTTATACCATGATGGGAAGCGGTCTATTTAGGGCATCAGATTTCTCTAAGGGCGCTGTAAATATTGATACATTCGGTTCATGGGCTAAGGAAAAATTTAAGGATAAGAATAGCTTTATTCTTATTTCTAACGAGGGTACAAGCGATGTAACTCCACAGACAGTGCAGGCAAAGATTGATCAATATAAACCAGATTTAGTTATTCTTGATTATCACCAATTGTTTAATGATACTAAGAAATCAAACTCTGAGGTTGAGCGTAACCGCAATATTTCGCGGGAATTCAAACTGCTTGCAGTAAGAAACAACATTCCTGTAATTGATATTACTGCTGCAACTGCTGATGATATTTCAGATCATGATGATCCACCCATGTTATCCCAAGTGGCATGGTCAAAAGCTATTGAATATGATGCAGACATGGCTATGGCTGTACATCGTAACCCAGATTCAAATATTATTGAGGTGGTGAGCAGAAAGAATCGTCATGGATCTGAATTCGCTTTTTATCTTGATTGGGATATCAATCGCGGTATCATTAATGAAATTTATGATAACTCTTAGTTCCGAAAAAGTTCGTAGTCTTGGTATAATTTTAACTAAGATGAGAAAGAATATACATAATTTCACAATATCGGGAACCATCAAAGATGATTCACAAATTATTAAAGCAAGAGAGCATTATGAAAGATTACTTGTTCAACAAATGCGTGATGGTGGTTATGTTCCAATTCTTGACATGTCGCCGCAATTTAATATAAAATATATAGAACGAACAAGTGGTTTTTATTTTATACTTACTATGTTTGGAGTATTTGTTGGAAAGAAAAAGTCTCAACAAATAGAAGGTTTTTCAGGACAAGAGTTTGTACCTAGATAGGAAATAATGAATAAGAAATATACTAAATCGGACATTCGATCAATTTTGCATGCCTTAAAAATAGAAATTTTATCAGAAACATCTAAAGATTTTTTATGCCTGTGTCCATTTCACAATAATCGCAATACTCCTTCATTTGAAGTGAATTATTACAATGGGTTGTTTCTATGCTTTAATCCCGTTTGTGGAGAAAGAGGAACACTTAATGATTTAATTGCTAGGCTAACAGGCAAAAATGAATTTGAGGCGCTTAGATTTATTTATCAAACCATAGGTAATAAATCTCAAGATATTGATTTAGAATTACAGGATATTTTAAATGAAAAACAAGATTTTGTTAAATTTCCCGCTGATAAAATTGTAGAATTATATGAAAATCTACGAATAAACAGCAAGGCAATTGAATATTTGAAATCAAGAGGGATTAACAATAATTCAATTCTTTCCTTTACTATTGGATATTCTGAGGCGCAGAACATGATTACAGTTCCATTAACATCCCCAGATGGTACATGGGTGGGAATCATTGGAAGGTCTATTGACAGCAAAGAATTTAAGAATAGTCGCAACCTTCCTAGAAATAAAACATTGTTTAATTTAAGTAATGCCAAAAAATATGGAGGAAGGATTATAGTTTGTGAGTCGTCATTTGATGCTATTAGGATTCATCAGTCTGGGTTTCCAAATGTTGTTGCTACTCTTGGGGGTAATATATCTAATGAAAACATTCAAAATTTAAATAAATATGCATCGTCAATTATTATTATGACAGATTCAGATGCAGCAGGAAGAAAGCTAGGCGAAGATATTGCTAAAAAACTTCCTAACAAAGAAATATTGTGGGCATCATATGAATATGGTATGATTTATCCTCATGAAGCAAAAGATGCTGGTGATATGACAGATGAAGAAATTCGTCAATGCATAATTAATGCGGTTCACCACTACGAATATGCAATGGTATAATAGTATAAGAAGGGCATCCTATAGCCCACTACACTAAGGAGATATAATATGGGTATCGTAAAGGGTTTATCCCAAATGAATAAGGCACTGGACAAGCCTACAGTCTCATCAGCAGACGGTCCAAAAGGGCGTTGGCTAAAGCTTAATGATGGTCAGAGCGTCAAGATTCGTTTCCTTCAGGAATTAGATCCCGATTCACAAAATTACAATCCAAAACTAGGTGTTGGATTTATTGCTATTGAACATACAAACCCCAAAGATTACCGCCGAAAGGCGCTTTGCAGCATTGATGATCAAGGTCGTTGCTATGGCTGCGAAATGCATCGTCGTGACATGAAGGCGGGATGGAAGGGTCGTTCCAGACTGTACATTAATATTCTAGTTGATGATGGTACTGAAGAACCCTATGTCGCTATTTTTTCTCAAGGTGCAGGTCCTAAATCTGCTACACCTGAAGTAATTCAATACGCAGGAGAAACAGGAAGCATTACAAATGTTGTATGGAGGCTAAAGCGCACAGGCGAGAAAACAGATACTAATTACAGTATTATTCCTTTACCAGCTTCCAACACAGAGCCAATTGATCCAAATCTAGAGCTATTTGATTTGGAAAAAATGGCAGTTCGTGATGTTCCATATGCTGATCAAGAGTCATTTTACAATGGTACAAATGATGAACAGGAATCAACTTCTTCTGCCGTTGAGTGGTAATAGTTGACATAAATAGTGGTGTGGTGGTAGTATGAGTACTACCACCCACTACTGTTTTAGCAAAAATATACAAATTGTTTTCATTTTATGATATAATATAATTATGACAAAAAAATGTTTATTTGAAAAATGCGAAAATGCATTATATGCAAAAGGATTATGTTCTGCACATTATTCTCAAAAAAGAAGAAATACAGAATTAAGACCAATTGTTATTAAAACAAATCAATCTATTTATCCCTGCACTTTTGAGGGGTGTGTAAATACAATACAGGCAAAAGGACTTTGCGGAGCGCATTGGAGACAAGCCCACCTTGGTAAAAAATTAACAAAATTAAAAAATCAAGAAAGCATTATGGAAAGAATTATGAGTAATGTTTTAGTTTATAATGATACCCCCGATGGATGCTGGATATGGACTGGAAGACTTGGTGGAAAAAGGGGATACCCTCAAATTTCATTGGGTGGTAGACAAACAATGGTTCATAGAATAGTTTTTGAAGAAATAGTTTCTGAATTAGAACCGGGGCAAACAATAGATCATTTATGTAGAAATAGATTATGCGTAAATCCTGAACATTTAGAGGCAATTACACTAAGAGAAAATGTTAAAAGAATGCATGCCTACAAATCTTTAGAAAAAGAAAACAAAAAACTTATTGATTTTATTGAATCAATAGGATATGATTATCAAACTCTACAAAAGAAAGGATAGGTGGTTTTATGCAGACTTTTATCGTTAGTGCTGATTTTAATGAAACAGCATCATCATTAGATAATCGTCGCCTTTAGCTTAACAAACAATTGCTTGAGGGTCGTCAGATTCTTAAAATTCTAGCTACAGGTCAACAATCTGGCGGTTGGGTAAATCACCCTGCTACTCGTATGTGGCATGGTTATGAGCGCATGTTCTATAACTATCTTACTGCCATTAAAGATGAATGTGTTTATCGTGGCATCTCCGTTGATGCCAATTGGCAGGCTATTGAAGAATTAATGCATATAGGCTCGTATAACTTTGGTCCAAACCTAATTGAGCCTTGGTGGTACGCAGATCAAGAAATGCTATTGCGTATTATTCAAACACATCGGGCTAATCTATACAAGAAAGACCCTGAATATTATTATGAATATGCTATTAATGCTAAGATGTATGATCAAATGCGTGACAAATTAGTATGTTGTCCAAAATGTAATTATTGTTGGGCTAGTCATATTGCAAAACAACGACAGGAGAAATCAGATGATGAATTTAGAATTAGACCACTTCCTTAAAGAAGTTCCCACCGGATGGCATGATTTAGTTAAAGATACACATAAAAAAATTATTGCTATTGATCCAGAGTATAGAATTAGACAAATTAAAGAAAAGTTTGGTAATCTAAGATATTATTATGAACCTTCACGCTTACATATGACTGTAGATATTGATAAAATTATTAGAACTGCAGAGATTGTTTCTTCAGTAATTTGTCAAGACTGCGGAATAGTGGGAGCAAGTCTTGTATTTAAAAATGGCTGGTATGCTACGCTATGCGACACACACTTTGAAGAATGGAGTAAGTAATGAAGAAGTTTATTGCAAGTATTTTTATTGTTGGCGGAATTGCATTAACTTCCCCGGCATTTGCAGATGAAACCCCATCTCCAACCGCCTGCGCGATTGATAGCGATGGGCATTCAACCTGCGATGATATTGTTGTAGATGTTACTAATGTACCAGTTGACGAAACATTAATTCCTATTGATGCACCATTATGCACAGAAGACATGTCAGCATGTCAGCGCGGAGAAGTTATGTATGATAAAAATATTTCTCAAACTGTCATTCATTCTGAAGATACTCATCAGCATGAAACTTGGTGGGACATCTTTACAGACCCACGACACATTGCAGCAGAACTAGGCTGGACTATTATTCAGGATGTCTTGATTCTTGGATTGCTTTATGGATTTGTATTTAAAAAGTGCATTCTTCCAAAGCTAACCAAGCGTATTCACGAAGATATTGATAAGGAGCATGGAATTGAACATGAGTGAAGGTATTCTTGAGAATACAGATATTGTTCTTGTTTGTCATAGTCCAGAAAAATGCATTGGTGAATATTGTACAATGCACAATAGAAGCAATCATTCCATGCGTTCATTTCCACAACATTGGCGTGGAGATAGAGGAATCATGGAAAGAACTTGTCCTCATGGAGTAGGGCATCCAGATCCTGATGATCCCAAAACAACAAATTGGGCGGAGTGTGTTCATGGTTGCGATGGTTGTTGTAAAGGCGCATATGACAATATTGAAATTGTGAAGAAGTCCTTCATTGATGAGGACTGGAAACTTGGGAAATGGGATAGAGTTCCTTCAATAGTTTGGGACTACATGGAAAGATTGAATGGTAAGAAAGAAAAATAAAATGAAGCGAAAACATTCTTATAAACAACTTTATCGCATGGTCTATGGCGGTGAGCATGAAGGCGATAAAGGATTGTTACGCGAATACAACTTTATGCTAGAAGTGTTGAGTGGTTGGCGCTCTCATGCTGATTTTCTTGCAGAGTTGATGAAACAAGACCGCGCCGCTATTCAGCGTATTCGTGACTTGCACAAGCCAGTCCACAAAGGCGGCTGGATGGAAGCTGAAGGAGGGGATTTCTATTGTTTCTCATGCGTAGATGTGTTGTACCCCTGTTCGACCCGCAAAGCATTGAACAGTGAGCAGGGGTGAAAATTTATGCTCATAAATGTACAGGCTCACCATCAGAAATTGGTCTTGCGTTACAATGGTGGAAAGAGGAAGACGAAAAAAATATTTCATTGCGGCTAGGAATTAGCTCTATTGTATTTCGTGTAGGTATTTATTTAGGAGATAGTAAAAAATGACAGACTTAGTACATTTGCATGTCCATTCACATTATAGTCTCATGGATGGACTATGTTCACCCCACGAGTTAATGCAGGCTGCAAAAAATCTAGGTCATACTGCTCTTGCCATTACAGATCATGGAACATTGTCAAGTCACCGCGATATGCAAAAGGCAGGGCGGGAATTAGGGGTGAAACCAATCCTTGGCTTGGAAGCATATATCTCAGAAACAGATAGATTCGACAAGCGTGATATTAAGAATCGTGACGATAATACTCAGGTATACAATCACATCATTCTGCTTGCTAAGAATCAGACAGGTCTTAGAAACTTGCAAACAATGTCTGAGATTGCTTGGACTGAAGGTTTCTATCGAAAGCCTAGAATTGATATGGAATTGCTTACCGAATATGGTGAGGGTATTATTGTATTGTCCGGCTGCTTAAATGGTCTTATTTCAAAAGCTATTGAGCGTGGAGACATGGCAAAGGCTGAGAGCATTGCCAAGTGGTTCAAAGATAGATTTGGTGATGATTTTTACATTGAGGTACAACCACACAATCCCATTGAAATTAATAAGCCTTTGCTAGATATCGCGGATAAATTAAATATCAAGCCTGTAACCACTTCTGACTGCCATTTTGCCACCTCTAGCCAGAGGGCGCTGGAAGAAGTGTTGCTTATTCTATCTACCAAGCCCAATATCAATCGTGAATTCAATTATGAAAATACCAAAAAGATGAGTATGTTTGAGCGGTTGAATTCTATCTATCCAGATAGACCAATCAGTTTTCAGGATATTGATGTGTATCTGCAGAATCGTTCAGAAGCTCAGGAATGGTATAATAATTCAGGAATTAGTAGAACGGACATTTACGACAATACTCTTGAGATTGCTGACAAAATTGAAGAATATGAGTATTATGAAAACCTTTCACTCCTTCCAGTTCCTAAGAAAAGTGCAATTATCCAGCTTGAAGAGATGTGCAATGCAAAGCTTTCTGAAATGGGATTGTCTAGTAAAATCTACAACACAAGATTGATGGAAGAACTAGAAGTTATCCGTAATAAAGATTTTGCATCATACTTCCTAATTGTTGCCGACATGGTTAATTGGGCAAAAGAAAATGACATTTTGGTGGGACCGGGAAGAGGTTCGGCTGCTGGTTCACTAGTCTGCTATTTGTTAGGAATTACTAATGTTGATCCGATTGAATACGATTTGCTGTTCTTCCGATTTATTAATCCAGATCGGAATGATTTTCCAGATATTGACACAGACTTTATGGACCGTAGGCGTAGTGAAGTAAAAGAATATCTACGCAAAAAATTTAAAAATGTAGCATCTATTTCTACATTCCAATACTTTAAAGATAAAGGGGTGATTAGAGATGTTGCTAGAGTTTTTTCAGTCCCACTGGCAGAAGTTGACAAATCACTTAAAAACATTGAGACTTTTGAGGATTTTGAAAATAGCCCCAATACGCTGGAATTCAGGCAAAAGTATCCCGAAGTACTTGAGTTTGCCTCTCAGTTACGCGGAAGAATTCGTGGTGTTGGCATGCATGCTGCTGGTGTGGTTGTGTCTAAAGAGCCTATTAGTAATATCGCGCCAATTGAAACTAGAAATGATACAAATGATAGCGTTTCTGGTCGCGTTCCTGTTGTTGCTTACGATATGGATAATTGTGCAGAATTAGGTCTTATTAAACTCGACGCCTTGGGTTTAAAAACATTATCAGTTATTTATGATGCTTTAAAATCAATTGAAAAAAGAAGTGGAAAATCAATTGATTTAAATAAAATTAAATTTAACGATAAGGTAATTTTTGAAGATTTAAGTCAAGGATTTACCAAGGGTGTATTTCAAGCTGAAGCAACTCCATATACTAATTTGTTAATTAAAATGGGTGTGGATAACTTTGAAGATTTAGTTGCATCTAATGCTCTTGTTCGTCCCGGTGCCATGAATACTGTTGGTAAATCATATGTTGATAGAAAGCATGGCAAGGAAGATATTACCTTTGTGCATGAAATTATGAAGCCGTTTACATCTAGAACTTATGGTGTCATCATTTATCAAGAGCAAGTTATGCAGGCATGCGTACACTTGGGCGGTATGTCATGGTCTGAGGCCGACAAGGTTCGTAAAATTATTGGTAAGAAAAAAGATGCAAAAGAATTTGATGTATTTAGAGATAAGTTCATTGAAGGCGCTTCCCAACATATTACAAAAAAACAAGCAGAAACACTTTGGCATGATTTTGAAGCGCATGCTGGATATTCTTTTAATCGTAGTCATGCTGTTGCTTATTCCATGTTGTCATATTATTGTGCTTGGATTAAACATTATTATCCAATTGATTTTGTATTTGCATTGCTTAAGAATGAAAATGATAAAGATACAAGAACAGAATATTTATTGGAAGCCAAGCGTTTAGGAATTAAAGTACTTTTGCCACATGTTAATGAATCCGATTTGGATTTTACTGTTAAAGGTGATTCAATTAGATTTGGTTTAAATAATATTAAATATATTTCAGATAATATTGCAAGCAAATTAATATCTCAAGGTCCATATAAAAATTATTCACATTTAATTGAAGTATCAAAAACAAAAGGAAGTGGTATTAATTCTAGAGCAATTCAAGCTTTAAATGCAATCGGTGCTGCTGCTTTTGATGACAATCCTAGAACGGGTAATGAATCTGAAAATTTGTATGAATATCTTAATGTTCCTAAATTTGATACTCGCGGCATCACTCCATATTTAAGAGCACAAATAAATCCCATTAGTGACTTCTTGGAAACAGGATGTTTTATTATTATGGCTATGGTTAAATCAATTAAAAAAGGAAAAGGCTGGTCAAGAGTAGAACTTGTGGATGACACGGGAACGATTGGTATTTTTCATGATGAAAACACTAAAATAGAATCAAACAATATGTATATGTTTCTGGTGGGAGACAATAGAATTCATCATTATGTTACAATTAATGATGTTATTGATAAAAAAGATGATGTTTTTATTAACTGGATTTATGGCATGGGAGATAAAGATAAGCCATATAATGAAAAGTTTGTATTAGACTTTACCAATTATAAAACAAAGCAGGGAAAAATGATGGCACATGTCATATTGTCTAATGCAGACAAAGAACTTGAAAGAGTCATTGTATTTCCTAAAACATACACTTTGGCACTAGGCAAAATGAAGCCGGGAACTTGGTGTAAACCCACAATAAGCAAATTAGATGATGGTACAGTATTTATTAAGGAGGTATAATGTCATCACAAGATCAAGGAATTGATTTAACAATTGAGCAGATTCTTGCTGCAATTCTTAGTACAACAGGAAGAATTGTTGTAACAAAGGAAACATTTTTAAAAGACTACACTAATGCAAATATTAGATTTGAAGAATTAGATGGTGATTCCGTTGCCATTGAACTAACAAAATTGGAGGTAGCAGATGATTCTGGAACGACTAGCGAAGTTGATGCATGATACTGCTAAAGAAAAAGGTTTTTGGGATGGCGAATATAATTATGATAAAATCGGAAATAAGCTTGCACTTGTACATTCAGAGGTTACAGAAGTATTAGAAGCAATCAGAAAAGATAAAGGACAAATAGCAATCGTAGAAGAAATGTCTGATGTAATCATAAGAATATTAGATATTTATCAGGCAATGTATGAACATGGAGATATTACAATTTCTATTGAAAAAGTATTAAAAGAAAAAATGGAAACTAACAGAAAAAGAGAAAAACTTCACGGAAATAAATTTTAAGGATAATTATGATTGCAGAAGAAATTTTAGCAAAGCTGGACCCGAAAACTAGACAAAGAGTTCAGCTTGCAACACAAGTAGAAATAGAAAAACAAAAAACTCCAAGTATTGGTCTTAACATTGCACTCAAGGGCGGTTTAGGCTTTGGTCGTCAGATTCTTATCTGGGGTAATAAATCAGCAGGTAAATCATCATTTTGCCTACAAATGATTGCTGAAGCTCAAAAAAATGGTAAGACTTGTGCATGGATTGATGCAGAAGCATCATATTCTGCAGAATGGGCAGAAAAACTTGGAGTAGATTCTTCTACACTTATTTATTCATCTGCTAAAACAATTAATGATATGGTTGATGTTGCAGTTCAGTTAATGGAAGCAGAAGTTGATGTCATTGTTGTTGATTCTATTTCAGCATTGCTTCCTGCCATTTACTTTGAGAAAGATGGCGAGGAATTAAAGAATCTACAAGACACCAAACAAATTGGTGCAGAGGCAAAGGATATGACACATGCAGTCAAAATGCTCAACTATGCAAACAAAAAAACATTACTTGTTCTCATCTCACAACAACGAAATCAATTTGGCAGCATGCATGCTTCCCACATCCCCACTGGAGGAATGGCGGTCAAATTCTTTTCATCCACTGTCATTAAACTCTGGTCGTCTGAGGCTGAGGCTAATGCTATTAAAAATGGCGTTCAAGTGGGTGACAAGATTATCGAACAAAAGGTTGGCAGACCTGTCAATTGGATTATTGATTACAACAAACTTGGACCCCCAAATCTCTCTGGGCAATATGATTTCTATTACCAAGGCTCCCAGATTGGTGTTGACCAAACAGGAGAAGTCCTAGATGTTGCAGAAATGATGGGTATAATACAAAGAGGTGGCTCTTGGTATACAATAGAAGAAGAGCGTTTTCAGGGTAGAGTGAAAGCTATTGAATATCTTAGAGAAAATCCTAAAATTGTAAATATTTTAAAGGAGAAAATTTATGGGAAAATATAGTAATTTTATTAATCCCAAAATTTCTAATAATAATAAATTTGAATTAATTGTAGGAAATTATGGATGTCAAACCTGTCCAAAAGAAACAGAAGAAGCGTGGTTTGATGAAAAACATAATTTAATTTTTTGGATATGTTCAGAGGGGCATAGATCGGAGATAAGAGTAGGTGTCTGAAAGAGGTGAAGCTAAAAGAGATGGGGCCAAACTACAAAAAAATAGTGGGCGTGGTAAGTACCAAAAGGGTGATGCCCAATGGAATAATTTCGTGGTTGATTACAAAGAATATGAAAAATCAATTTCAATCACCCCCGACATTTGGAGCAAAATTTGTACGGATACTTTTAAAGTTGATAGGAATAAATTTCCGGCGCTTAAGCTAATATTAGGAAGTAAAAGTAAAACAAGATTAGCTGTTATTGAATGGTCATTATTTGAAGAATTAGTAGAATGTTGGGAGAAAAATAATGAATAGTTTTGACGAGTGGTATCAATATGGAATTGATAAAGGATGGATTACTCCCGGCTTTTGTTATACCCATGATGGTGATCCTTACATGAATGATGAAGAGGCAAAAGAATGGGAAGATGGCGGAGATCCATGTGTTCCCGTAGTTAAGGTTTTAGCAGTATGAATGAAACACCATTAGAAGTTGTAAGTAAAATAACTGAATTCAATGATATGTCTGAATTTATGCAAGACAAAGATTTAGACAAAGCATTGGAATTTGTGATAAAATTAATACTAAAGCCTGATGTTCCTGCTGCAAAAGCCCCAGAACTTATTGTTCAATTACAGGCTTTAAGTGCTAAATTTGCAATGCTTGCAAGACACTATACAACTCTTGAAAAAGGTGGGGATGCGGCAAAGAAAAAGAATATCTATTACACGGCAAATGATGCCGTAGATAAGCTAGTAGATGCTCTCAAATATTCAGCAAAGTTTGGTGTTTAATGGGAAGAAAAATTGTAGGCAATCTTAAATTTAAGAAAGCAGACGCAGAAGGATTTAATGCAAATGAATTTGCATCTTTACTTGAAAAAGTATATGAAGGTGATGGAAATCAAAATGGATTTAAACAAAAAACAACATTTAGCCCTAGCACTATTGGTTATGGACATGGCAGCTGCGGAAGATATTGGTTTATCGCCTTTGAAGGAGCGGAATTTGAAGAGAAATTTGATGCAATGGCTAGAGCCAACATGGATAATGGCAAGGCTGCACATGATAGAATTCAATCTAAAATGCAACTTACAGGAAAAGTTAAATTCCTTGAAAAAGAAGTAAAAAGTGAAGATCCTCCAATTCGTGGATTCATTGACCTTGGTTTAGACTGGAATGGCGAAGAAGTTATTGGAGAAATTAAAACTACAAAAGAAGAAGTTTATGCACATAAACAATCAAGCATGAAACCATCTCCAAACCATTTATTACAAATTCTTACTTATATGAAATTGCGTGGAGCAAAACAAGGATTTATGTTTTATGAAAATAAAAACGATCAAAGTTTTCTTATTATTCCAGTAAATATGACTGAATCAAATGAATCATTAATTAATTATGTATTTGATTGGATGAGAGAAGTAAGAAAGAATTGGGAAAATAAAACATTGCCAACAAGACCATTTACAAAATCTGGCTCACCATGCACATATTGTCCAGTAAAGAAGGTATGTTGGAAAGAACTCGGCGAAGGAGAAGTTGATATAGAGGTTTTAAAGGTTCCAAAATGATTTGTGCCTATGAAGAATGTAAAAAAGAGTTTGAGCCTAAAACTCATAATCAAAAATATTGTTGCGATGAATGTTGCAGAACTGCCACAAATTTAAAAATTAAAGAAAAATATTATAATAATAAAGACAGATTAAAGGGTAAAATTAGATATTGCAAAACTAAATCTTGTGGTACAAAACTTAGCAGATACAATGAATCTGATGTTTGCACAGTTTGTGAAGCTAAAAAAATAGCAAAAGAAAGACAACAGTTGCTGGATGTGTTAAAAAATGTCGTTGGCTAAATTAAAAAAAAAATATTCTGGCAGAGTAATTGGAGTTGATGCAAGTACAAATAGCTTTGCTTTTTGCGTTATAGATCAAGACAAAATAATTAAATATGGAGAAATATTTTTTGAAGGCTCTGATATTTATGAAAGAATATTGGATGCAAAAAATAAAATGGGGGCGCTCAAAAAAGAAAAATTCTTTGATGATATTGATTTTATGGCAATAGAAGCAGCAGTATCAGTAAAGAGTGTGCATACAGGAATTAAAATGGCTTATGTATTCGGAGCAATTATGGGCGAAATCCTATCAAAAAATATTAAGGTTGTAGAAATACACCCGCTAACTTGGCAGTCTTTTATTGGAAACAATAATTTTACCAAAGAGCAAAAGCAGGAAGTCAAAAAACAATTTCCGGGCAAAAGTGAAAATTGGTACAAAGCAAAAATAAGAGAAATACGAAAGGGAAAAACTAATGAGTTCGCAAGAAGTAAAGGTGTACGCACTAGCTCTGATAATGTTTCTGATGCTCTGGGCATTGGATGGTATTTTTCACACTCGTTAATGGAGAACAAATGAAAGTTTACGAATCTAAATCTTGGCTATATCAAAGATATATAGTAGAAAGAAAAAATATTATTGAAATAGCAAAAGAAGCTGGTTGCAGCCATATGACAATTCAGCGATATTTAGAAAAGTTTGGAATGATTAAAAAAAGATGACAAAATATTATTCAATAAATGATGCAGTAAAAAGTTTTAATGATTCAGATATTCCTATTTTTATTCCTGTATTTGAACAGGTTTCTTATGCTAAGCATATGGTAGATCAACTTACTAGTTTAGGAATTTCAAATTTTATTTTATGCGATAACAATTCCACCTATGGTCCCATGATTGATTATTTGCATAAAATTTCTCAAGAACATAAAGTTCTATATTTAAATTTTAATTTTGGACCAAGAATATATTCCGAAATAGCTGAAGTATATAATCAAATGCCAGATTGGTTTATTGTCACAGATCCAGATTTAATATTTAATAAAAATCTTCCGGCTAATTTTATTGATAATATGGTTGAAGCCGCTTCATATTATCAACTTCCCAAAATTGGCTTTGCTGTAGAAATTTTTGATGCAGAAGCATCAAGTAAATTTTTCAATAAAGATTTAGTGCATAGATGGGAATCAAGATACTGGGAGACCCCAATGGGAACAATGCAAGATGGCAGTCTAATTTATTCTGCAGCAATTGATACAACATTTGCTTTGCATAATACTTCAATGATTAGTGCAGATATTCCCAAAGTGCATGGAACTCCTATGTTAAGGGCTGGAAGAATTGCAGGAAATTATACTTGTGAGCATATGGGATGGTGGAAAGATCAACCATTAGAGTCAGAAGAGCTTGAATATTATAAAAAAGTGCAAACTTGGGGAAGCACAGAAAATGAAAAGAAAAGAATGGGTTATGCATAGACCAAAATTTTCTATTATTGCTGTAGATTATGAATTTCATGTTCCCCGCGATGGAATGCGCCGGGGTTTAGAGTCATTAGCCAATCAAACATTTAAAGATTTTGAGTTAATTATTTGTCACGATGGTCCAAAGTCAATTCCTTATGAAGAAGAAGTAGATTTTAAATCATTGGGCTTGAACCCAATTATTATTAATACTGATGAATGGAAAGGCGATTGGGGCCACTGGTCAAGAGATAAAGCTATGCGTATGGCAAATGGTCAATATTTTTTTCAATTTAATATTGATAATTTACTTTATGATAATTGTCTTGAAGAATTATCTAATCATATAGATAAGACATCGGCAATTGTAACTGTTTTTCATATCAAGCATTTTAAAGTTCCTTGGTTCCCTTGGGCAACAGAAAGATTTACAGGAACTCCACCAATTGCAAGACACATTGATGCAATGCAGCTTGTAGCGCATAGACGGGTCTGGGAAGAAATGGGATATTGGTACGATAAATCTTTTTGTGGAGATGGCTTTATATATGAAGAAATATGTAAAAAATACCCTTGGACAGAGTTACCAATAATTCTAGGAGAAAATTATTAATATGATATTATTAGGTGTTGATCGGAGATAAAATGAAAAGAGTATTGCTGACAGGTGCCAGTGGATTTGTGGGAAGCCATGTATTGCGTCACCTTATTGTAAACACAGATTGGTTTATTGTTTGTCCCACCACATTTACTCATAAGGGATTACAAGATAGAATTCGTGTAGCCCTTGATGATATTCCAAATGCTTACAAGCGTGTCAAAGTAATTCGTTGCGATTTCACATCACCAATTTCACCTATTACTGCACATGAGTTTGGCAAAATTGATTATGTAATTAATGTTGCAAGTGAGTCACATGTTGATCGAAGCATTGAATATCCAGCTTCTTTTATTATTAATAATGTTTCTCTTATTTGTCATTTATTGGATTGGGCTAAAATTGCTCAACCAGAAAAGTTTTTGCAGGTATCAACTGATGAAGTTTATGGTCCTGCCCCAGCTGGGTATGCACATCAAGAATGGGTAGATCAGCATTTCCCAAGCAATCCATATTCTGCTAGTAAAGCAGCACAAGAAGATATTTGTTTTTCCTATTGGCGTACATATGGAATTCCTATGGCTATTACTAATACTATGAATATTATTGGTGAGACACAAGATCCAGAAAAATTTATGCCAATGGTTATTAAGCGTGTTTTGAATGGTGAAAAGATGAGCATTCACTCATCCCCCACAGGACAGATTGGAAGCCGTTTTTATTTACATGCCCGTAACCAAGCAGACGGATTATTGCATGTTTTAAATCAACCATTTAGACCTTATGGTGAGGTTGATACTCCAGAGCGTTTTCATATTGTCGGAGAGCGTGAAGTTGATAATCTTGAAATGGCACAATTAATTGCTTCAGCAGTTGGTAAGCCATTGAATTATGAACTTGTTGATTTTCATTCTTCTCGTCCCGGTCATGATTTGCGTTACGCTCTTGATGGAAAAAAGATGGCTGATTCTGGCTGGAGTCTTCCAATACCTTTAGAAGAATCTATTAATAGAACAGTTAAGTGGACACTTGACCATCAAGAGTGGCTAAACATCTAAGGAGAAAAATGCAGCTTTATAAAATTCAGACACAAATTTGTTTTGATGATATCTTACTTGTTCCACAAGCATCAGAAGTGATATCTAGAAAAGATATCCATCTCGGCACACAAATTGGTTATGGCAAATATGAAATTGATTTACCTTTTCCAATAATTGCCTCGCCAATGGATACTGTTTGTGAAGCAGAGATGGCAATAGAAATTGGTAAATTCGGCGGACTTGGAATTATTCATAGATATATGGATATTGAAAAACAAAAATCAGAAGTGTATAAAGTTGCCAGTCAAGGTTTACTTGTCGGAGCAGCGGTATCCATAAAGGACGCAGAAGGAAAACAAGAAAACATAGAGAAACTAATTAATTCAGGAGCATCTATGATTCTTCTTGATGTTGCAAATGGTCATAGTGTGTATGCCATAGATGCTGTAAGAAAAATAAAACAAAAATTCAAGGTACATGTCATGGCTGGGAATGTTTCAACATGGGATGGATTTTTGGGTTTATCTATGGCAGGCGCAGACTCTATCCGTGTTGGAATCGGTGGTGGTTCATGTTGTACTACAAGAATAGTAACTGGTCATGGAATGCCAACACTTTCATCTATTTTAGATGTAAGGGAAATGCTTGAGCGTATGGATTTGCCAACATCAATTATTGCTGATGGTGGAATTAGAAACACTGGCGACATGATAAAATCTTTTGCAGCAGGATCAGATGCAGTAATGCTAGGCTCAATGCTTGCAGGTCATGAAGAATCTCCGGGACAAAAGGAATATACTGAAAGTGGAACATTCAAAGTATTTCGTGGTATGGCTAGTGAAGATGCTCAAATTGATTGGCGTGGAGAAGTTTCTGTTGCAGAGGGAATTTCAACAAAAATTAATTATAAGGGTAGCGTTATTGATACATTTAAAGAAATCAAGGGCGGTCTATCCAGTGGTTGTTCCTATTCTGGCGTAACTAGTCTTCACGATTTGATGTATAATTCACAATATATTTTAATTTCACAAAATACAATAAAGGAGAGTTTGCCTCATGGGAAAAATGCCTAATATAAATATTGAAAGTCATATGATGAATATTAATAGAAATATGCCAGTTGCTCCATCAGGAGAAGCTATTTTTGAAAGATGTATGCGTCTAGCTGATAATCTTATTGCTAAGAATGTTTCGTATGGAGATTCAGCATTAAATCCCCGACCCATTTTTTCTAAGGGCGGGCAAAATGAAAGTCTTGCATCACGCATTGATGATAAACTAAATCGTATTGCAAATAATCAATCATATCCCGGAGATAATGACCTTGACGATTTACTAGGATATCTGGTATTATATAGTATATATAGAGAACGAGAAGATGAAAATGGATACACAGAGCTTGGCAAGGAGAGAAGAGCATGCCCACCTACACATTTAATTGTATAAACTGTGATATAACTTTTGAAAAAGTTGTAAAGATGGACGATAGAGACAGCCAAGTTTGTGAAAAATGCGGTGAAATTCTTACAAGGTCTATTGATCGCCCCGGACTCGTATGGGCTCCTACGGCTGGAGGATATAGGTGATTTTATGTCTAAAAAAAAGGCAAAAAAGACAGAACTTAAGCCTTACTGGAACAATCCAAATATTTCCGTTTTTTATGAATTAGAATTTGGCAAAGAAATCATTGTTCCGGGAACAAATATAAAAATAAAAAATGCTCGTGGTTCATTTAAATTTATTAAAATGGTTCATAATTCTAATAAAGATGTTACTTGGATTGATTGTGTGGATAATTCAACTGGTGAATTTAAATCTTTTTATATTGATAGATTAAAAAGTATTATAAAAAATAAAAGAAGTAGGGATAAAGTTGTCGGAACTTGAAATTATTGATAATTTTGAAAGAATGAATAAGGTTGTTTCTGAAATGTTAAAAGGAAACAATCCATCAATTATTGCAAAAAATCTTGATATGCCACGCGCACAAGTTTTAACATTAATTGATGAATGGAAAAATATTGTACATTCTGACAATAGAATTCAAGATAGAGCAAGGGAAGCGTTAAGCGCAGCAGATCAACATTATGCCATGATTATTAATGAAGCGTGGGATACAGTAGAAGAAGCAGGAGCCAATTCACAATTAAACATTAAAGCACAAGCACTTAAACTTATTGCTGATGTAGAAGGCAAAAGAATTGATATGCTTCAAAAAGCTGGTTTGCTAGAGAATGCCGACATTGGAAATCAAATTATTGAAACTGAAAGAAAACAAAAAATTCTTATTGATATTCTAAAAGATATATCTTCTCGTTGCGAATCATGTAAAATTGAAGTAACTAAAAGAATCTCTGAAGTGACGGGAAAAGTAGAGGCAATTAAAATTGATTGATTTAAATGAGTTTTTAGATGTTTTGGATGAAGACGAATTTGAAGAAAAGCCAGTTTCTATTGAAGAATTTGTTACATCTAAAAACTTTTTAAATCTTCCGCCATTGTCAAAATATCAATATATAATGCTTAGCGCAATGACACAAATTTACAAGCGTGAAACATTAGAAAAATTATATGGAAAAGAGGAAGGGTTAAAAAGATATAAGCAAACTTGTAATGAAGTTATTTTTCAATTAGGCAAAGGTTCTGGAAAAGACTACACATCAACCATTGCTTGTGCCTATGTTGTTTATTTGTTGTTATGTTTAAAAGATCCAGCCAGATATTATGGAAAACCCTCAGGCGATGCTATTGACATTATTAACATTGCTATTAACGCTGAGCAGGCTAAGCAAGTATTCTTCAAAGGTTTTTTAGCTCGTATTAAAAAAAGCCCTTGGTTTTCTGGAAAATTTGATGATAAGGTGGCTAAGGTAGAGTTTGATAAGGAAATCACTGTACATTCAGGTCACTCTCAAAGAGAATCTTGGGAGGGATACAATGTTATTGTTGTTGTACTTGACGAGATTTCAGGCTTTGAATTAGATTCAACTTCAGGAAATGAACAGGCAAAAACAGCAGATGCAATTTATAAAATGTATAGGGCTTCCGTTGCATCTCGTTTCCCAGATTTTGGTAAACTAATTCTTCTATCATTTCCTAGATTTAAAAATGATTATATTCAGCAAAAATACAATGAAGCAGTTGCTGAAAAAGAAACTGTAATTAGAACACATACATTTAAAATTGATCCAGATTTACCGGATGAACTTGAAGAAAATAAATTTACTATTGAATGGGAAGAAGATCACATTGTTTCTTATTCTGTTCCAAAAGTATTTGCACTAAAAAGACCCACTTGGGAAATTAATCCAACAAGAAAAATTGAAGATTTTACAATTGATTTTTACAAAGACCCAATAGATTCATTATCAAGATTTGCTTGTATGCCACCGGACGCTGTAGATGCATTCTTTAAGTCCAGAGAAAAAATTGAAAGAGCTTTTGTTACCAGAAATGGTGTTGATGAATATGGAAGGTTCGCTGACGGATTTCAGCCAGAAGAAGGCAAAACATATTTCGTACATGTGGACTTGGCGCAAAAGCATGACCATTGTGCAGTAGCAATTGCTCATGTTGATAAATGGACTATCTTAAAAGTTGGCGGACAGATGAGAGATGCTGCCCCTGAAGTTGTTGTAGATGCAGTAAGATGGTGGACTCCAACATCCGATAAAAGCGTAAACTTTCAAGATGTTAAAGATTATATTCTTAGTCTTAGGTCTCGTGGATTTAATATTAAAACTGTTACATTTGATCGCTGGAATTCACATGACCTTATGGCACAACTTAATGCTTATGGAATGAATGCTGAAATTTTATCGGTTGCCAAAAAACATTATGATGACATGGCACTTGTTGTAACAGAAGAAAGATTAAAGGGTCCAAATATTAAATTGCTTATTGATGAACTTTTACAATTAAGAATTATTAAAGATAAGGTTGACCACCCAAGAAAGGGTTCAAAAGACTTGTCTGATGCGGTTTGTGGAGCAATATATAATGCTGTAAGTTTAACCCCTAGAGGTGAATCAGAAATTACAATTAAAGATTATTATAATTTTGCAGATATTGATGAAGATGATGACGCAAAGATGAGACAACATTTAAGCATTACAAGAATTCCAACTGATAAAGTTATGCCGGATAACATTAGAGACTATTTAAGTTCTGAAATTACTAGATCAGAAGAGCAAAGGTTTCTTGACAATTTCCAAATTATATAGGTATAATAAGTTTTACCGGGCGTGGGTGAGCTGGTTGACCACCGCAGGCTTATATCCTGCTATTTGATGGGTTCGATTCCCATACGCCCGACTGAGTGGTAGGTAGCGCATCTTAGGATGGATTAGTTACCCAAGCCGGATGAGTCCAAGTGTGAGATAGTTCTCCGACCCATTTGATGCAGGACTCGGCAAGTTCTACCTACCACTCTCAAGTATGGTAAAATATGAATGAGGACATATGCGAACTATAACGAAACAGCAAATAGTAGAAACATTAAAGAGTCGTGATGGTGACTCTTGTTTTATTTGCAAGGAAGAGTTCGTTGATGAATCACCTACTTTAGACCATTGGATTCCATTAGCTCATGGCGGTAGGGATGAAATAGAAAATCTTAGGCTTGCACATAGAAAATGCAATACGGAAAAAGCAGATAGAATTCCTAATGAAGATGGTACTATTCCTGAGCGGGGAATAAATAGTTTTGATAGACATAGAATGAAAAGAATGAATAAAAAAAAACTAAAAGAAAAAATATGTCGCGTATGCGAAGATGGAAGACTTTTAGCAAAAGATAATTTATGTCGTGTTTGTGGAGCAAGGCCCGGACCAGAACATGCACCACATTACTTAAAAAGACCGTCTAATATTTGTGACCACAATTTAAATTGGTGCTGGGCTTGCTCAATTGGAATTGTTGATAGAAAATCAGCGTTAGCAAATTTAATGACAGGATGATATAATAATAAGATGCCATACGAAATTAAGCATGATATTGAGGGATGCAGTGGTTATGCCGTAGTTCTTAAAACTACAGGCAAAATTGTTGGTTGTCACAAAACCAAAGATGATGCGACTAAACATCTTATTGCTCTCAAAATAAATGTAGAAGAAGCAGAAAAAGTAGAAAAAATGCAATTTGGTCATGGGGCAAAAGTACCTTTTAAAATTGAATATAATGTTCCAGATTGTCAGGGTGGATGGGGCGTACTTAAAGAAAATAATGGTCAGGTTGTCGGATGCTATACAAGTGAAGAGGAAGCTAAAAAAGCAATTGAAGCACTTGTTGTTCAAGTAGAAGGATATGAAGAAAAAGGGCAGGAAGAAAAAGGCATAGAACCACTATCATTTTGGAATGGTTCATTTGCTCCAGTACTTGGCTCAAAAGATCAAGATTCTAGATATGTATCAACTTATAATAGTCCACCGCAAAAAGATGGTAAGCCATCTACCGGATATGGAAATAAATCTGGAAAAGGTTTTAATAACCAATAATTTGGTATAATTAATAAGCTCAACAGAGCAAACTAAGGAGAAACAAAAAAATGACAGATAAATCAATTAATGGCTGGGAAGTTATTACTTCACGCTCAGACAAGCGTTTAAAGATGAAGATTGTTCCCGGTTCGAATGTAAAGCTAACAATGAGGGCAGAGATTCTTCCCCTATTCCTAGCTCTTGCAGCAGATTTCCACAAGGAGGTAGCACCACTACGCAATGGAGAATGTGGTGCTTATGCATTCCGTAAGGCCCGTCAGGGTGGTGGAGCCTATTCAGACCACAGTTCTGGAACAGCAGTTGACCTTAACTGGGGACACGAAGGAGCAATGGGTCCAAATGGTGGAATGAAGTTTATGAATGACGCACAGATTAAGGCTTGTGCTGAAATTCGTAATCGCTACAAGGTTGTTATCTGGGGTGGAGACAAGGCCAAGGGTGGGGACTACAAGAGTCCAGCATCTTGGGACCCAATGCATTATGCCCTTAAGCCCGGTGTAACAGTTGCAGATGTTCAGAAGGTTCTTGCAGAACTAGGAATTGACGCAAATGGCGTTCGTAAGGGTGCAGGCACAAAGAAGCCCGGTCTTGTAACAAAGATTACTGCTCCAAAACCAGCACCAGTTGTTAAGCCAGCATATGTAGCGCCTGCAGAAAAGCCAAAGGCAGCAGCTAAGCCTGCTACCGAAAAGCCTGCTGCAGCAAAGCCCGCAGCAAAGACAGTTGCTAAGCCTGCTGCAAAGCCAAACAAGCCTACTAAGTAGGCTTGTTCCGCGACTGTTGCATAATGGTAGTGCCTCTGCCTTCCAAGCAGATAGTGCCAGTTCGATTCTGGTCAGTCGCTCAAATTTAATTGTTAGGAGGTTAATATGCCAGAAACATATACACCAACGGATGCTATGGCTTCTGCTGCCAAAAGAGCTCTCAAATGGAAAGAAGAGGGAAAGGCAACAGGGGCAGGAACAGCCGTAGGATGGACTAGGGCAAACCAGCTTGCTAAAAAGCAACCACTTTCTCTAGATACAGTTAAAAGAATGTATTCTTTCTTTTCTCGTCATGAAGTAGACAAGAAGGGCAAAGGATTCAATTCCGGAGAAGAAGGTTTTCCATCAAATGGAAGAATCATGTGGGAAGCTTGGGGTGGAGACGCAGGATATTCTTGGTCAAAGTCCATAGTTAACAGAATGCAAAAAAATTGGGAAGGCTCGGCATTTTCCTTTAAATAAGTAATATTTCCGTGATATAATTAAATTACGGAGATGAAAGGTTTGAAAAAACTATTAAAAACAACACAAATAGCATTGTTTATATCAATGTTATCTGTGTTGTTTTTTTCTTCTAAGTCGCAAGCAGTTTATTATAAATGTTTCAAAGAAAATATTCAATTAGGAAATGAATTACTTACATGGAATCGTTGTAAAACTATTGAGGATTCTGCAACGCCAACTATTTCTGACAGCCCCATTGATCCTGAGCCAGAATATACTGAGTATACGCTCTCTCCCGATCCTTCTCCCAGCCAGTCTTTTCTTTCTCCTGAACCTTCTGTCTTACCAAGTGTGACATCGCTGCCAACATTAACTGTTCCATCGGAACCCCCTTCTTCAATTCCCATTGTAACACAAGATGTGAATTTAGTCACATTGGAAAATGGTGTGGAATTAAATAAAAAAGATGCAGAAAATGTTGAAATTTTACAATCTCCTGAACAATTAGCAGCATTAATTGTTATTAATCCCATCAAAGCATTAAAAGTTTTAAGTTCCGTTGGAAAAGATTTGCCTCCTAAAAAAAGAAAACAAACACAACAAGTTGTATTTCCAACAATTATAGTTTCATCAGTAATTGGTAATACAACAAGTATGCTAATAAAGAGGAGAGTAAAATGAAAAAAATCTGGTCTTGGATAAAAGATATTTTTGTTGAAACTCTTAATCAAACATTTACACTATTAGGTTTCTTTACAGCATGGGTATTGCTTGAAGGAAGTGCCAGAACCGTTATAGGCTATTCAATATTAATAGCTCTAACAATCTGGCTATTAAGTCTTAGAGTAAGGGAGGGTGATGACGATGGAAAGAATTAAAAAATTTTTGTTAAGAATTCTTGCCACATTTGTTGCTACTGCTTTAAGCATTGTAGGAGCAGGAGCAATTGCTGGCATTGAAGTGGTAAAATCAGCAATAATTGCAGGAATTGCTGGAGTTGCAACTGTTATTGAAGATTTAGCAAGAAATTATATGAAAAAGGGAGAATTGACAGATGAAGATATTGATGATGCTTTCAATTCAGTAGACGAAGAAGTATAATAATGTATAATATATATAAAGCAAGGGGCTTTTGCCCCTTGTTTTATATTAAAGGAGAAAATATGGGAAAGCATCATGATAAAGTTTTAGCAGCATTAGAAATTAGAAAAAAGAATGCTCCGGACAAGCCCGGATTTAATAAGCCGGGTAGCATGAATAAGCGCAAGACTGGTTATGTAAAGCGTAGGAAGTAAGGTATAATATAAATTATGAATGAATTAATTATTAAACTCAGACAACTACAGGCCAATGCCTTTCAAATGTATGCTCAGGCACACGGATACCACTGGAATGTAGAGGGTATGCTGTTTAAAGAACTTCATGCATTCTTTCTAGAAATTTATGAAGATGTATTTGATTCTATTGATCCAATTTCAGAGAATCTTAGAAAGCTTGATTCATTCGCCCCATTTGGAGCAGCCGCATGGCATCACAATGCCACAATTTCTATTAATGATTCAGAGGAACTTGATCCAATTACAATGCTTACTGAATTATATAAGACAAATGATCTTTTGATTACAGAATTAAAAGACATTTTTAATGTTGCAGATTCAGCAAATGAGCAGGGCATTGCTAATTTTATTGCAGAGCGCATTGATCAGCATCAATTCTGGCGTTGGCAAATTAAAGCCACGCTTAAAAAAGTCGTAATTTGACAAATAAATAATTAATACGCTAATATAGTTCTTATACCCCTCCGTATCTCCTGTCGCTTCTAACGACTTGAAAGAGTAATTGGATACATGCAGGTTCGATTCCTGTCGGGGGGACTAAAAACAATGGCGCATAGCTCAACGGCAGAGCATCCGACTGTTAATCGGAGGGTTGAAAGTTCGAATCTTTCTGTGCCAGCAGGGAGAGCAAATGAAACAAAAAATACTTAGATCGTTGGCTATTGCATCAATAATTTTTATATCTTTTGAACTTTTGGTAACACCAATACTTCAACAAAGATCTCAAATTATTGGTGCAAATCAACTTTCTAATAGGTTTAAAATTGCCAATTTCGATTCTTGTATCGCCAACCACTTTGACAAATAATTAAATATTGTGTTAGAATATAACAGCAACGCCGAAATGGGTTGCATTCTAATTACTAGCTGAAAAGGAGTAAATTATGGTTACATATTATAATGAACATAAAGGTACAGCAGATTACAAGAACCCCAAGGATTGGGGTTCATCAGCATTGAATCCATATGTTAGCTCTAGAGATGATGTTTTTCCTTCTCTAGCATCAGTAACTTTGCCTAAAATGTTAAATAACTGGTTGGGATTCGATTCTCTTTTCAATCGTTTATTGACTCTTGATGAAGGTACTACTTCATATCCACCATTTAATGTTATTAAGATTTCAGACAATGAATTTGAGGTTCAGATTGCTGCGGCGGGATTCGATAAAAATAACTTGACGGTAACAGAAGAAAATGGTACTCTTATTATATCTGGTGAGAATGATTCTGATAAAGCAGAATATATCTACAAGGGAATTGGCTTGCGTAAGTTCACAAAGCGTTTTGCATTGTCAGAGCATATGAGTGTCAAGGAGACATGGTACGATAATGGAATTCTTGTCGTATCAGTTATTCGTGATGTTCCAGAGGCTTTGAAGCCTAAGACATTTAAGATTAAGTAATGGTCAGGTTATAATAATAAGGTCATGGGTTCAAATCCCATCCCCGCCACTAGGCGCTGTCCATTCCATTGAATGGTAACAGTCCCTTGCTGCTGGTAGTAGGGAATGCGCTGTTTAAGCCATGCGAGTGCTTACGCAGACAGCGCCCTACTACCAGCCCCAGCTATATCAGGAAATAAAAGAGATAATATTTCAAGATTGAAAGCAATTAGTAAAAGTGCAGTAATTGAAGAAATAAAAAAATGTGAAGTAAGATGTGCAAATTGTCATAGAAGAAAAACTGCAAAACAATTTGGGTGGGACAAAATCTCGCCCCTATAGCATAAAAGAAATGCACCTGTCTTGTAAACAGGAGAAGAGGGAGCGTTACCTTCTAGGGGCTCTTAGGAAAGAAGGTAAAAATGATTGACCAATATTGGTCATGGATGCTCTCCATACTTGGAGGGTTTTCTATTTATTTGGCTGGAAAAAAAGATTGGCGGGCTTGGGCAATAACCCTACTCTGCGAATTGCTCTGGTTTATATATGCAGTGACAACAAAACAATATGGTTTTTTTGTTGGAGTTGTAATCTATGGCGTAATCGGTACTAAAAATTTGGTACAATGGAGACGCGAACATAAGAAAAGAGTTTAATATGAAAAAAGCTTTGATCACCGGAATCACTGGTCAAGATGGTTCCTACCTAGCAGAATTATTGCTAGAAAAAGGTTACGAGGTTCACGGAATTAAAAGAAGAAGTTCTCTTTTTAATACAGATAGAGTTGATCATATTTTTGAAAACTCTCCCAATTTTTATTTGCATTTTGGAGATCTAACAGACTCCACGAATATTATTAGATTAATTAATGAAATTAAACCAGATGAAATTTATAACTTGGGCGCACAGTCACATGTGCATGTATCATTTGAAACTCCAGAATATACAGCAAACTCTGATGCTTTAGGTGTACTCAGAGTATTGGAGGCTATAAGAATTTTAGGGATGGAAGATAAGGTAAAGTTTTATCAGGCCGCTACATCAGAAATGTATGGTCTTGTTCAGGAAACGCCACAAACTGAGAAAACTCCATTTTATCCCCGCTCACCATATGGAGTTGCCAAGTTATATGGATATTGGATTACAAAAAATTATAGAGAATCATACAACATGTATGCCTGTAGTGGAATTCTTTTTAATCACGAATCTCCAAGGCGTGGTGAAACATTTGTAACTCAAAAAATTGTAATGGGTCTCAGAACAATTTCTGAAGGAAAACAAAAAGTTTTAGAACTAGGAAATCTTAATGCTTTAAGAGACTGGGGACACGCAAAAGATTTTGTTCGCGCAATGTGGCTAATGCTTCAGCAAGAAAAACCAGAGGATTTTGTAATTGCTACGGGAGAACAATATTCTGTTAAGCAATTTGTAGAAGCTTGCGCTCCTTATTTTGGAATGAATATTGAATGGCGCGGAGAAGGCTTGGATGAAATCGGATTTGATACAATTTCAGGAAAAGAAATAATTAAAGTTAATCCGAAGTATTTTAGGCCAGCGGAGGTTGATACTCTATTGGGAGACCCTTCATATGCAAAAGAAAAAATTGGCTGGGAGCCGGAAATTACTTTTGATGAACTAGTAAAGGATATGTGTGAAAATGGATCTTTCTAGTAAAATTTTTGTAGCAGGACACAATGGCATGGTCGGATCGGCAATTATTAGAAAACTAAAAGCACTAGGGTATAAAAATGTTTTAGGTGTGCCAAAGAGTATTGTTGATTTGAGAAGTCAATCTGCAGTTGAATCGTGGTTCTCTTATAATAAACCAGAATATGTTTTTCTAGCAGCTGCAAAAGTTGGCGGTATTCTAGCTAATAGTACTTATCCAGCAGATTTTATCCGTGACAATATTCTAATTCAAACTAATGTTATTGATGCTGCTTATCGTCATGGTGCTAAAAAACTTTTGTTTTTAGGTTCATCTTGTATTTATCCTAAATTTGCAGAACAACCAATTAAAGAAGAATATTTATTCTCTAATTATCTTGAATCTACAAACAAAGCCTATGCCATTGCTAAAATCGCGGGCATCGAAATGTGCAACTCATACAGAAAACAGCATGGATTTAATGCTATTTCTGCAATGCCTACAAATCTTTATGGACCCAATGACAATTTTGATCCGGAATCAAGTCATGTTATTCCGGGGTTGATTCGTAAATTTCTAGATGCAAAAGAAAAAAAAGTCAATCCTGAAGTTTGGGGAACTGGAACTCCAATGAGAGAGTTTCTTTATGTTGATGATCTTGCAGATGCTTGCGTATTCTTAATGAATAATTATGACGAAGAAGAGCATATTAATGTTGGTTCGCCTGATGAAGTATCAATTAAAGAGTTGATAGATATGATTCAAGAAAAAATTGGTTGTTCAGAACCCGTATGGAATATTAGCAAGCCCGATGGAACGCCTAGAAAAAAGATGGATACAAGTAAGATAGAATCTATGGGCTGGCACCGCAAGATTGATCTTAGTACAGGTTTAGATTTAACAATAGATTGGTATTTTAAAAATAAAAAGGAGACGGAAATATGATTTCAAGGCAAAAATTAATTGATGCATTAGATAAGAATTCTGATAAGGTTAAATATCATGGATATCATAATGTTTACGCAGAATCTCTGCCAGAAAAGGTTGATGTTCTATTAGAAATAGGAATTTCAATTGATGGTAGCAACAAATCTTCACTGAATGGATGGTCTCAAATTTATCCCAAAGCTGAAATTATTGGATTAGACAATGATGATTCAAAGCTAATAAATAGAGATAACATTAAAAGTTATTTAGTTGATCAATCTAGTGCTGATAGTTTGTCTAAGTTTCTTGATGAATGGTCAGGTCAGGCTGATGTAATTATTGATGATGGATCTCATAATATCAATGATTATCTATTAACTTATTCAATGTTTATTTCAAGATTGAAAAAAAATGGAGTATATTTTATTGAAGATATCTGGAGTGGGAGCGTACTAGAAGAAGTTAAGTCTTTTTTTGCAAATTTTGAAGACATTGAATGTATATATCATGATAGAACATCAACAAATAATCCAGACTCAATCATATTAGAGATTAGGAAAAAATGAGAATATCATATTGCTCTTTTGCTGATGAAAAATTTAAAGAAATACAAAAAATTCAAGATGTAAATGCTAAAGTTGCAAGATTTGATAATAATTTTTTGTACACCAAAGATTGGCTAATTCAAACAGATTTTTATGAAAAAAATAAAAATATTCTAGATAAAAAAAGAAATGCAGGTCACTGCGCTTGGAAGCCTTACATAATTTTAGATGCTCTAAATAAAATAGAAGATGATGAATATCTAGCATATTTTGATTGTGGAGATTATTTTTCAGATAATATAAAAAATTTATTTAAAAATATTCTTTCGGAAAAAGATATAATTCTTGTTTTAAATGGTTTCTCACACTCTTCTTATACAAAAATGGATTGTTTTTTTTACATGAATTGTTTTGAAGAAAAATATTTTAATGCATTTCAATTAGAAGCAGGAATAATTGTACTAAAAAAAAATAATTTTAATATAAATTTGATGAAAGAATGGCTTGAATATTGTTGTGATGAAATAGTTAATGGAGATTATTCAGAAAAAGATGGAAACATTTGTAAGATTAGTAATGATTCAAATTTTATTCAACATCAACTTGATCAATCAATTTTAACAAATTTACAAATAAAGTATAACATTCCTACAGTAAGAATAGAAACTTTTGCTGGAGATATATTTTATAATTTTTATTGTCCGGAAAGTGAGATTTAAACATAATGATTCCTATATATAAACCTTCAATATCACAAAAAGAAAAAGAATATGTAAATGATTGCTTGGACACTGCTTGGATATCATCCAGAGGTAAATATGTTAATTTATTCGAAGAAAAATTTGCAAAAATATTAGGAGTAAAGCATGCAACATCTGTGTGTAATGGAACTGTAGCTTTACATTTAGCTTTAATATCATTAGGGATAAAAGAGCGAGACGAGGTTATTGTTCCAACATTAACTTATATAGCATCAGTCAATTCAATTCTTTATACAGGCGCAACCCCAGTTTTTGTTGATTCTTTAGAAGATTCATGGCAAATGAATCCTGAAGATATAGAAAGAAAAATAACAAGTAAGACAAAGGCTATAATGGTCGTACATTTATATGGTCAGTCTTGTGACATGAAAAGTATTATGGAAATTGCCAAGCGTTACAATCTTTTTGTCATAGAAGATTGTGCAGAGGCTGTAGGAACAAAATTTAAAAATAATTATGTAGGGACATTTGGCGATGTTGCTACCTTCAGCTTTTTTGGGAATAAAACCATAACGACTGGTGAAGGCGGGATGGTTGTAAGTAATAATGAAAATATAATTTCAAGGGCTAAGCATTTAAAGGGTCAGGGATTAGCCAAGCATAGACAATATTGGCATGATGTTGTCGGATATAATTATAGAATGACAAATATTTGTGCAGCAATAGGTCTGGCTCAACTTGAAAGATTAGATGAATTTATAGATAAAAAAAGAAATATTGCTAATTTTTACAAAAAATCTTTTTTAAATACAGAATATACCTTTCATCAAGAAATACCCAATACTTTACATAGCTATTGGATGTGTAGCATTTTACTGCCTGAAAGAATAAACAGGGATGACTTTAGAGAATATCTTGATGAATGTGGAATAGAGACCAGACCCTTGTTTTATCCAATTCATACAATGCCTATGCATTATGATAAATATGAAAATCATCCAATTGCAGAAAAAATAAGTAAAATGGGAATAAATATTCCTAGCTATCCAGATCTTAATCAAAGTGAATTGCAATATATTGTAGATTGTATACTTAAATATGAAGTATGAATTTAATGTGCAGTATTCAGACATTGTATCTTTACTTGAATTAGATCCCGATGTTAAAAAAACATTTAGGTACTATGAAAAAAGAAAAAAAGATTCAATGAAAAATCATATTGTTAATTTTTTTTTAAAGGAAAACGAAGAAGTCATTGGCTATGGTCACTTAGACTTTGAAGAAAAATTATGGCTTGGAATGTTTGTTTTTAAAAAGTTTTCAGGCAAAGGATATGGTAAAATAATACTTGAAAAACTTATTGAATATGCAAAGCAAGACATATATTTATCTGTAGATAAAGATAATATTGCAGCTATAAATTTGTATTTAAGTCATAATTTCAAAATATATAGTCAAACAGACAATATTTTTTATTGCGTAAGGAGAGAAAATGTCTGACACTCTAGGTTCTTTGATTGACAAATTAGTTACAGTTGATATGAAAATGTGGGATAATCAAGAAATTTTATATGAAATTAGAAAAATGTCTTTTGATGATTATAAAGAAAAATACTTTAATGATGTAAGCGGTGCAAAGATTTTGTGGGAAACACTAAAAAAAGCCACAGATTTAAATGTTCAACGCAATCAGATAATTGATGAGGTTGATCAAAAGATTGTTGAAATGATTTCTGCTCTTAAGTCCGGAGAGGAACTTGATAAAGGTAAATTCATTCAAAGAAAACATAAGACATACTAAGGATTATTTATGCAAAAAATTATTTTTTACAATCACTATCACAATGGCGATATATTTTTGTCAAAGCCATATATTAAGCATATAATGGATTTAATGCCTGAAGTTGATTTTTTTTATTTTCATAAAAATAATCAAAAAATTATTTTAGATTTAAATATTAAACAAAAAAACTTAAATGATTTTTATATTAATGATAATTTACAATCATTTGTTGAAAATGATATTCTTTTTATCAACACACATATAGGTCGTTATTTTCCCGAAATAGAAGATGCAGAATGCAACTGGATAACAACGCATAAAGTTTATGAAAAAATATATAAAACAATTTCTGAGCATTTTTCTGTTGAATTAAAAACAAAAAATATGAGAGATTATTTATATGAAGTTGATTATAGATTTTATGATATTCCTAAAAATTTAAATTTAGATTATTCAAAAACTTTTATAATTTCAAATGGACCTGTTCACTCCGGTCAATCTAATCTTAATTCTTTAGATTTTTTAATTGAATATTTGGCAAATAAGTACGAAGATATTACATTTATTTTAACTCATAAAACTAATATTGCTGCTAATAATATTTTGTACACAGATGATTTGATTGAAACAAATGGTTCAGATTTAAATGAAATTGTGTATATAGCAGATAAACATTGTAAATATATAATGGGAAGACAATCAGGACCTTTTACCTTTATGGGTACAGATTCAATTTTAAACAATAAGAATAAAGTTATTTTTTCTTTAAGGCATAACAGAAATTGTGAATTTTTGTATAACTTAAAGGCAGAAAGTAAATATTTTTCTATTTTAGATACAGATATAAATTATATTTTTGATATAATTGAAAAAAATATAGGTGGTTAAATGTTTTTAGCAAATCATTATGGCATAGAAGGTTGGGGCGGGGACCCAGAAATGAACTTTCCCGTTCAAGTTAGTATAAGCTATGATACTTTTTCATATAATCAAGATGCAGATTTCAAAGTATTAGTACTACTAGAGCCGACTGATATTCTTGCAAATTACAGAAATCAAATCTATGAACTTAATATTTGTAATCAAGATTTAATCAATTATGTAAATAATAATTTTGATCTAGTTCTGTGCTGGAATGAAAAACTATTGAATTTTTTGACTAAATCTAAAAAGTTACCGTATGGCGAATGCTTTCTTGATTTAAATAAAATTAATTATGAAAAGAAAAATAAAATATCATACTTAACATCAAGTAAAACAATGACGGTAGGACATAATTTTAGGCATGAAATTTACAATGCTTTATCGGGCATAAATAATATTAATGAATTTGAATATGTACAACATATGAGCCCGCCCAGACTAGAGACAAAGAATGAAATACTAAATGATTCTAAGTTTTCTATTATATTAGAAAACAGTAGGCATAATAACTATTTTACTGAAAAAATTATTGATTGCTTTATTTCAAAAACAATACCAATATACTGGGGATGCAGTAACATTGACGAATATTTTAATATGGATGGCATAATACTTTTTAATGATACAAATAATTTATTTGAAATATTAGCGGGCATAACTCCAGAGCTATATGATGAAAAAATTCAAGCCATAGAGGATAATTTTAATCGGGCTCAGCAATTCTTTCCAGTTTTTAAAAAAATAGAAGAAAAAATCAATGAATGCCTTGGAGCAAAATAAATGTTATCTATAAATAATATCGGCAAGAATGGTCGTTTAGGAAATCAATTATTTCAGCTATCATCTCTTATTGGAATTGCAAATAATTTAAATTATGATTGGGTTGTTCCGCCAGAATATCATGCCAACGATCCATTAAGCAATATATATCAATGTTTTGATATGGATATTGATATAACAAAAAAAATACTTTCTAGTCCAACACAAACATTTGAAGAAAGACATTATCATTTTGATGAAGAGTTGTATGAAAACTGTTTAGACAATACAGATTTAAATGGTTATTTTCAATCATATAAATATTTTCAAGAGTATCGTCAACAAATACTTGAATTATTTAAATTTAAAGATCATATTATAAATCAAGGAAATGAAATATTATTAAATTTTAATTCACAAAAAAATGTTGCAATACATGTAAGAAGAACTGATTACACACAACTCGCGTCATGGCATACAAATCTAGGTCCGGAATATTATGCAGAAGCACTTAAGCATTTTCCGGAACACAAAAAAATTGTAATATCTGATGATATTGGTTGGTGTATGTCTCAAGAAATATTTAATGATGCATATTTTGTTAAAACCGGGAACCCATATGTTGATTTATATATTATGACCATGTGTGACAATAACATAATTGCTAACAGTTCGTTTTCTTGGTGGGGCGCGTGGCTTAACAAAAAAAATGATAAAATTGTAGTTGCTCCAAGTAATTGGTTTGGACCAAGTAATTCTCACAATAATATAAAAGACTTAATTCCTGAAGAATGGATAAAAATATGATAGATATAACAAACACTACATTTATTATTCCGGTCAGAATAGAGCATCCTGATAGGGCAAGAAATGCATTTACCGTTCTATCCTATCTTCTAAATAATTTTAAAACTAATGTTATAGTAAAAGAAGTTGACACTAAATCTAATTTTAGTGAGCATGTTATGCCTATTTTGCAACAATCTGTTTCTGAAGAAAATTTAAAAAATCTTACTCATATTTTTGAAGAATCCCATGATCCAATTTTTTATAGGATGCAAATTCTTAATGAAATGCTTTCAATTTGCAAAACAAAAGTTGTTGTGAATTATGATATTGATGTTTTGTTAGAACCAAGCACTATCATAGAAGCAATTTTTAAAATTGTTTATGAGAAATATGATTTAATTTATCCATTCTTGATTGAAAATAGAATTGAAGTTTATGCTAGCATTCAAAGATGTTTTGATTTTATAAGAAATGGATACAATTTTAATATTTTAAGGCAAGATAGCCGAAGAGAAGCTTCATTGGCGGGCTTTGTTCAATTTTTTAATAGAGAATCATATATTAAAGGTGGCATGGAAAATGAAAATTTTAAAGGCTCAGCTCCCGAAGATTGGGAAAGACTGCATCGGTTTACACACCTCGGCTATAAAGTTGATAGACTAAATCATTTTGTTTATCATATTGATCATCATAGAGGAAACAATTCTTATCCAATTTCTATGAGTGAAAGTCCATACTGGAATGCCAATCAAGCCCTTTACGAATATTTAATAACTTTGACACCAGAAGAATTGAAAAAATATTATTCTGAGCAAGAGTACTTAAAAAAATATTTGGAGAAATGATGATAGTCGCAAGCACACCACTTAGAATATCTTTATTCGGAGGTTCTACTGATAATCCATATTTTATTGAAAAATTTGGATATGGCTCAGTAATAAGTTTTGCTTGTGATTTAAAAACATATATATCAGTCAGCCAAGACAGGTTTGGTCAAAATAAACATGACAACAAATATATAATTAATTATTCAAAAAGAGATGAATCTTTAAACATTCCAGATATAAAAAATGACATTGCTAGATTAGTTTTAGATTATTTTGATGTGCCACCAGTATCAATATCTATGACTAGCGATGTTTTTTCTCATGGCAGTGGTCTTGCATCATCATCATCTTATTTAATTTCATTGATAAAAGCAGTATCAATGTTTCTAAATAAAAAAATGACAGATACAGAAATTTGTAGTCTTGCATTAAAACTTGAGCAAATATTAAATCCTTATTGTGGATATCAAGACCCTTATGGATGTGGTGTTGGTGGATTTAAAAAGATGGATTTTTTCAGAAATGGAAGAGTTAATTATGAATTTTTGCCTACCAATTTTTTTGATTCTTATGACATGCATTTAATATTTACAGGAATAACTCGGAGTTCAACAGATGTTTTGAAATCAGTCACCGATAATATAGAAAAATCAAAACCACTTTTAAATACTGTAAGCAAAGCATATGAAGCAATCATTGAAAATGATTATGAATTTCTAATTAATTTAATAAATGAAAGCTGGATACAAAAAAAAGATACAACTTCTCATATTACGGAAAATCAAAAAATAAAAGAAATAGATGAATATCTTTTGAATGAAAAAACGGCTATTGCCCATAAACTTTGTGGAGCTGGCAATGGTGGATTCTTTTTTGTAATATCAAACAAAAATACACTATCGGTTCCATATGAATATGTTAAAATTGGAGTATCTACAAATGGAGTAGAAGGGCATAGGTTATGAGTTTTTTTGATGACTGTATTGATGCAATAGATTCATGTGGACCAGATTACTTAAAATTTAAAAAAGTATTTGATCAATATGAAGATATCATTATTTTAGGAAATGGTGGAAGTAATGCTATCGCTTCTCATATTAGTCAGGATTATACCAAGCGGGCGGGAAAGAGAGCAAGGTCTTTTTCAGATCCATCTATGCTCACTTGCTATATGAATGATTATGGAGTAGATAACGCTTATGCCGAATTCCTAGAAGACTTTGCAAATAATGAAACACTTGTTATTTTAATTAGTTCATCTGGAAACTCATGGAATATTGTTAACTCTATTTTGTATTGTGAAAAAAATGATATTCCTTATGGGATTTTGACAGCATTTGATATTGATAATAGATGTAGAAAAGTTGCAGAAAAAGCATTATTTGATTATTATATAAACACACATAGTTACGGAGTAGCAGAATGCATTCACCAGATATTCCTCCACGCAGTAGTGGAATAGTTTATTGTTTTGATCTTGATGGAACAATTTGCACAAATGTAGAACATAGCGACTATCAAAATGCAAAGCCGGATCAAGTGGTTGTTGATGAAATTAACAGGTTGTATGAACTAGGCGCTATAATTAAAATTATGACAGCAAGAGGTTCTGTAAGTAAAATTGATCACACGGAAGTGACTACGAATCAGCTTAATTCTTGGGGTGTAAAGTATCATGAATTGATTATGAATAAAAAGCCTTATGCAGATTTATTTGTTGATGATCGTGCGGTGCATATTGATCATTGGAAAAAGTCAATTCCACAAAAATATGGAGTGATTGCTGGAGCGTTTGATGTCATTCATCCCGGATATATTGAGATGTTTATGGAAGCAAAAACAAGATGTACTCACTTAACTGTAGCCTTACATGTAGACCCATCTATTGAAAATGGAAAAGAAAAACCAATATTATCAACACTTGATAGAAGCAGAATACTCAATGCCATTAAGTATATTGATAATATTGTTCCGTATGGCTCAGAAAAAGAATTAGAAACTTTGCTTAAGATTAGAAATTTTGATATTAGATTTTTGGGCGAAGACTATAAAAATAAAGAAATTACTGGTAAAGATTTAACTCCAGAAGTCTGTTATCTAAATAGACTTCATGGATGGTCAGCAACAAAATTTAAAAATATGATAAGGGGTATCAATGCCTAAAAGTTTAGTCACAGGTGGAGCCGGTTTTATAGGCTCAAATTTAGTAGATATGTTGATTGATTTAGGTCATGATGTTATTGTTATTGATAATGAATCTGCAGATAATAAAGAATTCTATTGGAATGAAAAAGCAGAAAATTATAAATTAGATATTTGCGATTATGATTCAATTAAAAATTTATTTAATGGAGTTGATTATGTTTTTCATTTAGCAGCAGAATCTAGATTGCAAAATTCAATTGCAAATCCAATCGAAACTGCATATAAAAATTTTGTAGGTACTTGCATAGTATTACAATGTGCAAAAGAAGCAAATGTTAAAAAATTAATGTATTCTTCTACATCATCAGCCTATGGATTAAATCCTCCACCAAATAGCGAGGAAGATGAAAGAAATTGTCTTAATCCATATGCAACAACAAAAGTGGCGGCAGAAGACTTATGCACACTTTATACAAAGCTTTATGGATTAAAAACTATTATATTTAGATATTTTAATGTTTATGGGGAGCGTTCTCCTGTAACTGGACAATATTCTTTAGTTTTAGGAATTTTTCTTGATCAAGCTAGTCGCAATGAACCTTTAACAATTGTCGGAGACGGATCTCAAAGAAGAGATTTTATTCATGTAAAAGATGTTGCTTATGCCAATATTATAGCAACACAAAAAGATATTCCAGACGAATACTATGGAACTGTTTTTAATGTTGGTAGCGGAGAAAATATATCAATTTTAGAGATTGCAAATATTATTTCAAATAATCATGTTTATTTGCCTGAAAGAGCTGGAGAGGCAAAAACAACATTGGCTAATATTAATAAAATAAAAAACATGTTTGGCTGGGAGCCAAATGTTCATATTAAAAAATGGATAGAAACCAAAATATGAATATAAATAAAGTAAAAAAGAATTTTTCAAATATTGATTTTATCATTCCCTATCAACACGGAAATAATTTTGATAGAGTCAAGAATCTCTCTATAGTCTTATATTATATTTTAGATAATTTTGATACAAACATCTATTTAAAAGAAACCGGATCAAACTCTTATGAAACACATATTATTCCTTATTTAAATTATCACAATATTGATATTTCTAAAATAAAATATTTTAATGAAAAAACATATTATGAAAATTTTCCTAAAACTAAAATTTTAAATGATTTAATAATGGAAACAAAAAATGATTTTATTATTATGCATGATGCTGATATTCTTTTACCCATTTTTTCTTATTCAGCAATATCAAAAATTACTGAAGAAGATTGTGATTTTTTGTTGCCAATAGGTGATCATGGTAGTTTTTTGATAAAAAAAGAAAATGATTTTATTTATTTAAATCCTCATACCATTTATAACATGATAAATGTTGATCCTTTTTTAAATAATGTTAATCCCTATCTTCCCGGACCTCCGGGGGGTGTTCATTTTATGAGAAAAAAAGCATATTTTGAAGGTTATTTAGAAAATGAAAATTTTTCAGGATATGGTCCGGAAGATTCAGAAAAAATATTAAGATTTAAAAAATTAGGATTTAAAGTTGAAAGATTTAATGGAGCTGCTTTTGATTTATTACATGAAAAAAATGATGAAAAAAATATATATGGGCATCCTTTATATAGAACAAAAAATATAGAAAATAATTTAAAATTATATGAATATTTAATTTCTTTAAACAGAGAAGAATTAATAGAATACTATAAAAATCAAAAATATTTTAAAAAAAGAATGAAAGGCAAAAAATGAGAATAGGATTTTTAAGCTCAGATTGGGCAGATTATTTTACTTCATCTCCCGGAGGATGTTGCTGGATTAGGGCAGTTAGTATTGCAGAGCAAATTAATAAAATAGATGGATATGAATCTTTTGTCGGAGAATACGGGTGGAAAGAAGACGAAGGCTTTGTTGTTGTCCCAACATGGGAAAGAGTGAGATTTGGAAGTCATGCACCCATTGAAAATTTTGACAAATACGAGGGAAATTTAGATGTTGTCGTTATGAAGCTTTGGATGTGGCATGAATATGAATATTATATTAGAAGGGCGCAAGAATTAGGTCAAGTAATTATTATTGATATTGATGACTTTTTTAGTAATCTTCCACAATACAATATTGCTTTTCACACCACCGACCCAAAGAAAAACGAAATTTGGAATAGAGACCATATGCTTAAATCTTACAAGTATGTTGATGGTCTTATAGCAAGTACACAATTTATTTATGATTATTATAAAAAGGATAATCCTGAAATCCATCTGGTAAAAAATGCAGTCAATCCTGATTTATTTTTAAAGAGAATGGATTTCTCCGGCAACAAACCAAAAATTGGTTGGGTTGGCATCATGCTGTGGCGTGGTGAAGATATTGAAACTTTACAGGGTTGGCTAGGGCCATTTTTAGAAAAACATGATTTAAAATTTCATCATTCTGGCATGCTTGCAGATAGACCTAAACAACTTGCCGAAATTGCCAAATTTGATCCCGAAAGATTAGAAGAAATTACTGGCACAAATGTATGGAATTATGGCAATGTATTGCTTCCTATTGATATAGGACTAATTCCATTAACTAATAATCAATTTAATGAAGCAAAGAGTAGTTTAAAGGGCGTAGAATATGCTATGTCTGGCATTCCATTTGTTTCCGGCAATACTTATGAGTATCGCAAAATGGCGGAAGAAGGTGCCGGAAGAGTTGCAAAAAAGCCTCACGATTGGATAAAACATTTAGAAACCTTGCTAGATCCAGATGTCAGGCGGGAAGAGGCTAATAAAAACCATCAAATTGTACTAGAAAAATACAACTTAAAGACTAGAGTTTATGAATGGATTGATGCTATTAATAAAATATATGAAAAAGCCATGTCTGATGGGCGTACAAGAGGTTGACATATATTATAAAAGTTGATACTATTAATAGATGAGTCTATGGAGAAAAGGTTTTTGCTCCCTAGTTGCGCCTCTTATGGTTTTTACCGTAATGCTACCAACCAGCTCAGCAAATACCAGCCAGAAAACATTAGAAACACCTAAAATTATTAAAATAGAAACAAAAAAAAATAAAAAAGTAATAGTAAAAAAACGGGCATCACGCGCTACGATTCGCAAAGTTGCTCAATCTTATGCAATTAAGACTATGCATTCGAAATATAATTGGGGTCTAGGACAATTTAAATGCCTTAATCATATTTGGGAACATGAAAGTCATTGGCAATGGGATGCTAAAAATAAGCGTTCGGGCGCTTTAGGAATTCCCCAAGCATATCCCGGTCATAAAATGAAAAGTGCAGGCAAAGACTATAAAACAAATTATAAAACTCAAATTAACTGGGGTTTAAATTACATTAAAAAGAGATACGGCAGTCCATGTAATGCACATTATTTTAGAAAAAAACATAAATATTACTAAGGGGTAGATCGGTTTCGACAGTTGTTGTGAACAGTCTACAGCAGCCCAAGTTGTGCAAACTTGTAAAACGGTACAAAACAAATAATCGGCACACTTATTACCGAATCAGCACTACGCAACAAACTAGAGACTTTCGTTAGAATTTCTGTAGCAGCGTAATCGCCACGCTGATGACTAGCGCGGGAACAGAATAGTCATACTGTATAATAAGATAAGTAATACAAATAGCAATACATGGCTGTAATACTGTAATTGGGATAGACAATTGGACGCGGGTTCGATTCCCGCCTACTCCACAAGGAGGCATAGTGGAACCAGATTTTGAAAACATGGAATCATTAATTGATTACCTTATGGAGAATAAAGCATTAGAACTTTATGGAATGGCGGAATCTGGTGAATTTACATATAGAATAAACTTAAATATTCTACAAGAAGTTCTTCCTAAACTTTATGAAATGTTAATGGAAGATATAAATGATACTTTATTGGATCTTTATAAAGAAGAATATGTTGAGATGGAATATGACGAAAATTTGCAACCGAAATTTAAATTAACTGAAAAAGGTAAAGAATTTTTAAAAAATGGTAATGATATTGAATTTTAAAAAGGAGATAATGTGTCAAATTTAATTATAAATATTTTTTGTTTTTCAGCTGGAACCATTGTAGGTATATTTTTTATAGGATTAGTTGTGGGAAATAAGTTTCAAGAATCATGGCATAATGGTTATCGGGCGGGCAAATATGGAGCAGAGAATAATAGCTAATGTTTTTATTTACTGTAAAGATAAAACTCATTCTTCATGTACAATAAAAGAAAAAATTAATTCTATTACTTTTATTTGCATATGTGAGTGTCATTCAGTTCGTCCAATTATTTAAGTAAGGTATAATATGATTAAGTGTTTGTATTGCATACATCAAGAAGCTAAATATGAGATTGTACAAAAAACTCTTGTAGCCGGTAAAGATTTTGAATTTACCGCAAAAGTATGCCTGACATGCATGCCAGTAAATAATTATTTACTAAAAGATTATAAAATAATTCAATGAAAGAAGGTGAATAAGTAAATGGCAACAACACCACAGCGTGACATTACTGCAGTCCAGCCAGCCACACAGGATTTAGATGCTCCAAGCACAACATCTGAGGCACTCGGACCAAACAATGCGGACAACCACAGAACACCAATCACAAACCTTGGAATTAACGAGGCAAGAGAAATGACAGGCTTCCCAAGTATCAGTGGCGGAGCAAATGTTTCAATGACAGATGCACAGCCCGGAGGCGGACCTACAGTAACAACTGAGGCAGGACCTTACTGATGATTGGAAATACCAGTAGTCAACATAAAGAACCAGATGATGTTGATCTGGATTTTTATGTTGAACAAAATAATAAAAAGAAAGGTGGTGAAAACAAAATGGATAACAATCTACAAAATGAAACAGTAGTTCAGCCATCTGCAAATCCAAGTACGGGATTTAGCGCAACAGAGCCTGATCCAAAGGGTGAAATGGCAGCACAAAAGTTTGATGTTCCAGTTCTACAAAAAGCTATTGATGAAATTGAAAGTGTTCTTAAATCTTTTGATGAAATTGAGAAGTCAGGATACCCTAATGTATCACGCCCATCGGCCCCAGCAACAGTTTCAGGCGAAACATGTCCAAATTGCGGTTCTTCCATGAAGAAAGCAGAAGAACCAGACACGAGTCGTGCATCATCTGTAACTGTAAATAATGAAACAGAGCCAGATGGCAAGGATGCTAGCCCAATCGTTAAAAATGATATTTCAGATGTAATTGCTAAAGCAAAGGACGCTCTTGATGCAGTAAGAGCAGAATTGGTTGGCAAGGACAAATATGAAAATCAGAACCACTCATATGACGCAGGCAAAGATACTGCTGAAGTTACAAAAGCAGCACAATGCTGCGACAATGCTTGTGGAAATTGCACAGGTCCCGGATGCGGATGCTGTGAAGACTGCAAAAAAGTAGAAAAAGCTGCAGAAACTTCTGAAACAAAAGAAGAGGAATCAGCAGAAGAAATCAAAAAGTCTGTTTGGGGCGGCGCATTTACCCCAGTAAACGCATACAATTGATTTTGATTGAGAAATGTGAGATCTCACACAGCAACGGTCTATGACCGTTGTTTGTGTTTTACAAGGAGGAAACATGAGAGTATTAGTAATTGGAAGTAAAGATTGGAAAGACTATAATGAAATCATTCGTAATCTTACTTTAGCCATTGAAGATATAAATTATTATTATCCCGATGAAAAACGAATTACTTTTGTACACACAGGTCAGCGCGGCGCTGAAAATATGGTGACTGAATATGTAGGCAAAGTTGAAAAGTATATGCGTCAAAAAGGATATACAATCAAAGAAGAATTAGTAAGATTACCTGCCGGAAAATTTGATTTATCTTCCAGAATTCAAAGAGATTATGAAATGATTAATTCTGGAATCAACTATGCTCTTATTTTTAATGATGGGACTTGCAAAAGATCAAATGCATGTGCTAAGATATTGCATGAGTTTGAAGTTCCTACAAGAATAATCAAGGAGTAACACATGAAGGAGTCTGAATCGCGTCTTTCAAATAGAGATAGGCGTTATTTAAAACTTGCAGTAAACGCTGCATTGTCCTCAAAGGAACGCAGAAAGCATGGAGCGGTAATTGTAAAATCAAATAGGGTACTTAGCATAGGAATAAATAAATTTAGAAACCACCCAGACATCATACCTGAAAGTTTTATCAAGCAAGTATGCTCTGTTCATGCAGAAGTTGATGCTTTGAAAAAAATCAATGATGCAAGAAATGCTACAATCTATGTGGCAAGAGTTAATAATCAAAATAAGCCTATGATGTCCCGCCCATGTAACAATTGCTATTCTGCAATTCGTGAGGCGGGAATCAAAAACATTGTCTACACGGACTAGGAGCGAGAATGAATCACGACGAAGCATTGGCAGCCATCCAGCGTGTTTGTGACTTGCATAAGCCAATTTATGAAGGCGGTTGGATGGAGGCAGAAGGAGGGGCTTTTTATTGTTCTTCATGTGTAGATATGTTGTACCCCTGCCCAACTATCAAAGCATTGGAAGGTGAGCAGGGATGAGCGCCTTTATATATGAAATCGTCACATCTGATGCTTTTATTAATGAAAATGTCACGCTTGACAGCCAAAACAATCTTTATCACAAAAAATTGTCACAAAGTACATGGGGCGAAAAATGAGCCGGAAGCCAATGAATGTGTCAGGATTCTGTAATACACAACATCACGATTTATGTAAGCATGAGTTTGATTTTGGATCAGACTACAACAACAGATATTTCACTTGTCAATGCAAGTGTCATACAAAATAAACAAAAGCATATTCAATATGCTATACTATATCAATTATAACTACTACAGATAGGAAAAATTATGTCTAATTTGACAGAGTTGAATTATGACGATGCTCACAGTTTTGTTGAGAAGAATAAGTTTAGAGGATTCTATTGGGACGGTTGGAACATGGTAAAGTTTACACCCAACGCCAACGGTTATGTACAAACTAATGGAATGTTTCGTAATGGCACATGGGGGTACGCCACCACAATTCCCATGACCGATTCAGGTACATGGAAAGTACTAGCAAAATATGTCTGATTATCTTAAAAATAATGGCATTGATAAACAAGATGTAAGATGGTGGAATCTAGCTGCTTGTGAGAACATGAATGTAAACTGGTTCTTTGATGATTATGAATCAGATCAAGTTCTAGCCAAGCAAATAGATAATGTGTGTATGTCTTGCCCTGTAATTAAATTCTGCTATAAAGAAGGAATAGAGAACAAATTACAAGGAGTCTGGGGCGGGGTGTATGTGAAATACGGAAAGCCCAAGAAGCAATACAATATGCACAAAACCCCTGAAGTGTGGAGAAAGTTGAAAAAATTGCATGGATAGTTTAGTTTGGAATGAAGAACCTTTTGAAAAACAAAAGCCTGTAAGAATTACATATAATATTAAAATGGCAAAAGCTATCAGAAATATTAAATGTCCAGTTAAAGGTTTGGTTTTTGATATTAAAACTAGACCAAATTATCTTGCAATTACAATTTATGAAAGCAATATAATGGAATATAATGATTCTCAAAGAGAACAAATCATGAATTATTTATTGCTTGTTCGTGAAGTAATAATGTCTTATGGAACACCATGCGAAATTGAGGGCGTAAAAGATGACGAGCAAAAGAAAAAGGGAATCAGATTTTAATCAAATAATTTATATATTTGATGAGAACTGCCTTGGTCAGATAGTTTCTTATGGCGCTCATGCATCAAAAGTAAAATATAATAAAAATGGAATAGAATACATAGTTGATTTGCTCAACGAAGAATTTGAGTTAATTGCCGATTCAGGTATTCATTATATAGAAGAGGATTTATAATGCTATGTCAATCATGTGAAAAGCCAAAAGCTCAGCTTTTTTCAAAAAACTCCAATATAATTAATGATATAGGTTTAGTCTTATGTCAATCTTGTATTGATTCCAAATATGAGCCCCGATGGATTATTATTTTGGCGGGAAGATCAAATGGAGTAGAATCAGTAAGATCATATATTACCAATAGGCGTTATATAGGCAAAGAGATTATAGCCTCAGAACTCATTGTATAGGGAGAATAAATGTTAAGTATTACTGACAATATGGATTTAATTAAATCCTCTCAGAATTCCATTGTGGCCTTTACAGCCACATGGTGTGGTCCATGTGTAAAGCTAAAACCGGAATTTGCAAAAGCTTCTGTTCTTGATAAAGACAGAAGTTATTTTATGATTGATATTGATAAGATTGACAAAAAATATTTAGAAGAGTATAGTATTAAAAGTGTTCCTTCAGTATTTATTTTTAATGAAGGCATTATAGTAAAAAAAATTGATTCCAGAACCGCGCCGGAAATTATTAAGGAGGTGCAATAATGATTAATAAATCTTTATATTACATAATAGGAAGAACTACAGGCTTGGCATTTTTTCTATTTATTAATGGATATGCCGCTTATGATGCTTTTTTAAAAATTAGAGCAGGTGAAAGTTTTGTATCAAGCTTGGCTTTAATTTTTGCATTTGCAGCATGGCGCAAAACTCTATTAATTAATGCATATGTAACGGAATTATATATAGCAAAGGAATCGGAAAATGACTTGTATCGTAGCAGTTTCCAATCCGATAAATAATAGTATAGTTATCGGTGGGGACAGAGCAATATCAGACGCAATAAATGGTATTACTATTACAACAAAACATCCCAAGGTATTTAAATGGGGTTCGTATCTATTTGGTTATGCTGGAGACATAAGAGCAGGCAAAATTGTTCAATATTATTTTGAACCTGACGAACCACAAAAGGATATGGAATTAGATGAATATATGAATAGATTTTTTGTATCACAATTAAAACAATGTTTAGATGATAGTGAATATGAAATTAACAAAGAAGATAGTAATTCAGGTTTTGGATTAGTTGTTGCAGTTAATGGTCATATTTTTGAAATTACTTCACAATTTGAAGCAATTGAATATGCCACTAACTATGTAGCAATAGGTTCAGCTTCAGAATATGCGTTAGGTTCTTTGCATTCGACAGAATTTAATAAAAAAATTACAATGAAGCAAAGAGTAGAATATGCGCTTGCTGCAGCAGCGGAGTTTTCCACAACCTGTTCAGCACCATTTGATATTATTAGTATAGGAGAATAATGATTCAGGCAATTGGAACTTATGTAGTTATTAAAGAAATTAAAGAAGAAAAAGAAGAGACCACTAAATCTGGTCTTTACATTGCATCATCAGAAATTGATAGATCGGTTCCTAGGGGCATCGTAATGTCTACTGGACACGAAGTGCCAGAAAATATTAAAGAGGGCGATACAGTGCTGTTTGCGCCCCATTCTGGAGTAGAATTTACTGAGAATGAGCAAGATTATCTTGTAGTAGTATGGAATGCTCTTTATGGAAAGGTTGGCGGGAATGAATGATATTCCAGTATCTAAAGATACATTAGAAAATATCGTAGCAGAAGTAGCTATTGGTTTATTAGAAGCATGGGCCATTGATAATCGTATTCCAGATGGAGAAGAAACAAAATACAGTATTTATGCTGTAGATGACACCGCTACCGTAATTAATCTCTTTATGGAGAAATTTAATGAAGCAATGTCTCAATCACAACGCCAATCACTTTCAATTTAATCTTAGACAAGTGGTAAAATATATGCATGGAGTGAAAGTAATTTCACTCTAAATCTATATAAAGGCGATGATATCATCAAAAACATACTGAAAAAGATAGAAATAATATCTGATACAGTAGCCATTTGGTCAGGGAAACCCCTGTTTCTATTTCTCCATCTAATTTTTTGGGGGGTGTGGATAGGGTTTAAAATAGAACCCTTTCCATATGGTCTACTAACATTAATAGTATCCTTAGAAGCAATTCTACTATCTGGATTGATTCTATCCTCATCAAATCGGGCGGCGGAACGAGATAGAAGAGTAGCCAAAAAAGATCTAGACCTATCAGAAGAAACAAATGACATTATAGATAGAATGGCAGACGATATTCACAAGATTCGTAATGTTCTCTGGAGTTCTAGTGCAAATAAATACAAATAAATATGGTAGAAAAAAAATTAAATATGGTAAAGTAATGTAGATTATGTATTTTTGATATAATCCACAATATCCACAGGTTATCCACAGGTTTATTCACAGGGCCTTTCGTAATGTTAATTTGTGGGACAAGGCGGGCATATAAATATGGGAAAACACCTATAAAATATGCCCGTTTTTGTGTATTTCTCTCCACTTTATACCCTTTTTATATAGGTAAAACACTAACTTTCCTCCACTTTGCGGAAAAAATTGGGGGGCCTTTCGTAATGTCATATATGATTGTGTAGCGGATAGTAAAATATAAGAGTAAGCCCCCCGAACGCCGCAATTCGGGGGGCTTGGTGAATAGATGTTATTCTTTATAAGACTTGGTAGGAAGTACCTGATAGCCTATCTATTCTGTTATGTATATATTATATCAAATTAGGCTCCAATGAATTCCCGCCCGGTTACATCATAGGTGGGATTTTTGATAGGGTCTAACTCTTCACTAAGAGCATAGTCTTTTATCTTCTTACACATACGCACAATGTCATAGCGGTCTACTGGAATAAGACCAATTTCATAATTGTAGGCTTGTGCATAGATGTAAGACAGAATAATGTTCATAAGGCGAGCATGAATGTCATAGGGTTCTGCTTCTAATCTATTGACTAGGGCAGGTTCATTCATTCTAAAGTCCCCCAACTCCTTGACTAGCACCTTATAGACCTTATCTGTGGGTGTGGACATAGACACTCCTTTCGTGTAGTGACATTGTATCATGCCACTCTGACATCAGATTCCTTAGATGTAACAACAATTGACGGTGCAAGAATACCACCATCACATACGCAATAAATCATATGCATAGAACATTCTCTACAAGTAACAAATGATACTTCATAGCCTTCTACGGTATGGCCCTTTAGAGTCCGACCCAGCCGGACTGCATTTTCTCCCAGCTTGTGAAAATTAATACCGGGCTTTGGGGCGGGTTTAGAAGAAGACTCATCGAATGTACCACTATATTCAGCAATAGCATTCTTCATAGCTTCAGTAAACCTCCCCCGCTCTCCTACATTAAAGCCTAGGGACCTAAGATATTCGCGTTTTGTCATAGGTTATACTCCGTTCCTTCTTCATCTTCATATGTGAGATACAAACTACCATCGTCTACATAGAGATAATAATGTTCTGGTAATTGACTATTCATCCAATCAATAGCCAATGCGGATTCTTCCCACAGGGCTTCATTGATATCAGCAATTTCCTCATATGGCAATTCATCATACATATCCATATCGTTCTGTAACTGAAAATAATCAACATCATAGCCATTCTCATAGGCTAGTCTAATGATACGAAAATCCAATTTGTGGGCGGGAATGTGAGAGCCATCAATAACACATCCCAAGTCAGAACCATCTACATTATTTAGTCTGTTCATTATCATCTCCAATTGTTTCGTATTTTTCCAATAGGCTAAGGGCATTAAATGCTTCTTCAATATCTGTATCTGGGTCAAAGTAGTCTACCACAATCATCCCCTCCAAGTCAAGTCTTTGGAGGTCCGGGTTAATTGGGGCGGAACAAAGAATACCCTGCTTCATAAAGTAACCAATACCACTTCCTTTAGGTGC